>Ga0307479_10005503_pt1 | contig 11590 bp, 11 predicted proteins | sample atmos_gasesECM4C_FD_203743 | JGI IMG/M metagenome (GOLD analysis project Ga0307479, IMG submission 203743) | Hardwood forest soil microbial communities from Morgan-Monroe State Forest, Indiana, United States - atmos_gasesECM4C_515 | ecosystem: Environmental > Terrestrial > Soil > Temperate... | reverse complement strand
GTACTAGAACATGGTAAAGCAGTTTCTTCTGGCCAGTGACTTCGACCAGACGCTCAGCTTTAACGACTCCGGGGTCGTGCTGAGCGAACTCATCGGCTTTCACGGCTTCCACGATAAGGTGGCCGGATTGTCGCAAATGAACTTAGTGCAGCAGGGCGCGGAGCTCAGCTACCTGATTCTGCACGATCCGGAGTTCCGGCGGGTACGCCGGGATGACCTCATCGAGACCGGCAAGCGCATTCGCTTGAAGCACGACGTGGCGCTGTTTGCGCGCGCGCTCGACAATCTTGCCGACGACTACAAGTTTTCGTTTTACGTCATCTCCGCCGCGCCGCAGGAAATCATCCAGTCGGCGTTGGAAGGAATTGTGCCGCCCGATCACATTGTCGGGACGCGCTTCCGGTACAACGACGCGACCGGTGAAGTGGAATCCATCGTTCGGGCGTCCGCCGGGTGGGGCAAGATCACCGTGCTCGAGGAGATTCGCGCGGCGTTGGGCATCAGCCACGACCACATTATTTATATGGGCGACGGCAGTTCGGATTTGCCGGTGATGATGCACGTCAACCAGCACGACGGACTCACCATCGCGGTGTCCGAGGCGAAATACATTACGAAGGTCGCGCGGCGCACGGTGCTGAGCGACAACGCGATGAGCGTGCTCGTACCCGTGCTGGAGGAAGTGCTGCGGTGGGATTCAGCTCGCATCCGCCGCATGTTTGCCAGCTACGGGCTAACGCTGCGGGAGTGGGATAAGACGCGCACGGACATGCTGACAATTCAGGACGCGGCGCTGCCTGTGGCCGCGGCCAGCCAGCCTCACTAAGAAAATCACAGAGTAGCGTATCGCTACGCGATTGCCGGGCGCCACCCTTTGTGGGGATGGCGCCCGGCAATTTTTTCAACTATCGGCTAACTGGTCTTTTCGATACTCTGGAAGTGCCCGCCCAGGGGCCAAGTGAGCATCATGAAAGCATCTCATCGCGCTGCGGTCCTTGCAGCGCTTCTTTTCGCGCCAAACTGGTCTGGGCTGGAGTTCGCGAACTCCACCGCAGCGGCGAAAGAGCCGCAAGCAGCCACACCGTCGAAGCCGACCGTGTACGTTTCCGATTTCGAGATCGATGTGCTGCCATCCGAGTCCGGAAACAGAGTGGCCGTTGCGCCGCAGGCTGGCGCACAAGCGCCGGACGATGATCCTCGAAAACAGGCCAGCCGGCTCGTCGAACTGATGTCGACGAAGCTGGTTGCTGCTTTGCGGAAAGCGGGTTATACGGCGGTGCGCATGCACGAAGGTGACGCGCGACCGGACAGCGGGGTGCGAATTCGCGGGTTATTCGCGGAGATAGACAACGAAAATCACTGGCGCCGTGCGGTGATCCGCACTGCAGAGGATTCGGGGAAGATGCAAGCGGTGGTCAGCGTTGCGAACCTGGCAAAACCGGATCAGGCGCTGTACGAGATTGCGAATCTGCCCGGAAACGAAAACAAGCCGGGCGCGGTGATCACACTAAGCCCCTACGTGCCGCTGACGAAATTCGATCTCAGCAAGGATGCAAACGAAGACGTCTTTCGGAGACTAGCAGCGCGCATCGTCAACGACTTAACTAATTTGCTGAACGCCAATCCCGCCGCGATATCGCAATGATTTCGTGCTGTCTTCCTTAGGATTGCCGGTGCTCTGGAAGGCTAGGACGCAAAGTATTGCGCTAGCCCATCCCAATAGTATGCTTTCCAGCCGGAGGCGAAGGTGTTCGGCCTTGCCCTGAGGAAAGCCAGTGTGGTCGAACACGATCTTCGTGTCGGAGCCTTGATCCTTCAGCACGAAGCAGGCAATGGAGTAATCGCCGGGCGCCCACTCCGAGCGCCACGCTTGCACGATGCGCTCGCCGGGAACTAATTCGATGTGGCGGCCAGTGATCACGCCGCCTCCGCTTAACTTCCGAAACTGCTCGGTGTCGGTGAGCACATCGTAGACGCGTTTGCGACTTGCTTTGATGGTTCGGCTGCCTTGCAGGCCTGGCGAAATTCGTGGAGGGCGTGTGATGGCGCGGGGCGGCTGAATTTCTTGCTGGTCTGCAACTATAGCGCGCAACTTTTGCAAAAGGCGAGTGTTCGTGGGTTTAAGGATGCGTGTGATCGTAGCAAAGTGGTATTTCAGAACAAGTAAGTAAATATTGCCTATTGAATTCGCTGCGGTCGCGGGAGTAGTTTCTCATCACACTCCGCGAAGAAATTTTCCGGAGAGACATGGGTGGGTCCAGACAGTGCGCTGATCATGCTCGTTCTCCGATCACTGTCCTCGCACTGGCGTTTCGAGCACGTTCTGCCTGGCCTGCGAACCGGGAGGTAGCACATGCGGCGAATCTCTGCGTATTTGGCGTTTTCAGTATTGTTTTTGGGTGTGCAAGCGAGCACGAAAGCGCAAGACATTCTTGTGCCGGCGGGCACGCTGCTGCGTTGCACGCTGGATGAACCAAATTTTTCCTCGGCAACCGCGGACATTGGTGATCCGGTAGTTTGCCATCTGGCCGCGCTGCGGCAGTTTGGCAAGACGGTGTTTCCACGCGGAAGTTATTTGGGCGGACACTTGGAGGCCGAAAAAGAGCCGGGGCATTTTGTGGGAAAGGGGTATTTGAAGATTGAGTTCGATCGCATCGGCTTTCCGGACAGCGACATTCCGGTGCCGAGCAAGATCATCGCGGCGAAGGGATATCGCGTGGACAAGAAGGGAGACATCATCGGCAAGGGGCACGCGACTCGAGACACAGTGGAATGGCTGATTCCGCCGCTGTGGCCGTGGAAAATTTTGACGCTGCCGGCGCGTGGGCCGCGTCCAACTTTGAAAGGCGAAGAGCAGATCACCGTCCGCCTGATGGACGATATTGATGTGCCGCGACAGGGCGCGTCCCTACGTTCTTATGAGCGTCCGCCTGCGCCGGCCTCGTATCATTCGCAATCGTTCAGTAAACCGGTGTCGCTGAAGAATTCGGAAAAGCCGACGAACGACGCGCCCGATGTTTCCGAAATTGGCTATGAGGCGACGAACACGGCTCCGGCTGATGCTGCCACTACAAACGCATCCGCCACATCAGAAGCGCCTGCGCAGATGGTCCGCACAAGTTCGGTGGTTACCGGGCAGCCCGCTCGGGTGCGGCTGATCGCCCTGAAGTCCGAGAACGTTTATGCGGTGACGAACTACCGGATCAACGGCGGCAGCCTGAGCTATGTGCTGGCTAGCGGCGGGAAGGGTTCGGTGGATTTGACGGAAGTGGATTGGCGAGCAACTTCGCGGCTGAATGGGGAGCCGGTGTCTGCAAGCCAAGGTAACGGGCACACGTACTGAGTCGTTGGACGGAGCTGAGGGCGAGGCGCTGCTGCGTTCCGCGCGCGGAGAGAAACGGCTAATCGGCGGAAGCAACGTCGGCGAGCGGTTGGCGAACGGCGATGTCCGTGACGATGGCGCGCGACCCGGCGTAGAGAACTGCCGCGAGCACAACTGACAGCACTGGGATAATCAGCATCGCTTGTTGGAGGCCGATGGCGCGAAGGGCTTCGGTCATGGTGGCGGAGCCTGCCTGCATGGCGGCGCGATGGGCGAGAAAATCGCTGAGGCGTCCCGTGAGTACGGGTCCGAACGAGGCACCGCACATGTACATGGCCATGAAGTAGATGGCCATGGTGGCACCGCGCTGGTTGGGGGCGACCAGATCTTGAATGGCGGAATAGACCAGGCCGTAATAGCTGGTGAGCAAGGAGTAGGTCAGCGTGAGGAAAACGACCGCGGCTGGCAGGGAACTGGCGGGCTGAAGCACGCCGAAGCAGGCGAGAGGCGCAGCGACCAACGAAGCCATAGCGGCGATTCGCAGGCGGCCGTCTTTACGGCGATTCGCGATGCCGTCGCCGAAATATCCAGCGATGAAGCAGCCGGTGAGGCCACCGGTGAGGTAAACAATCCCGCTGGCGACCCCGGATGATGCTACGGAAACTCCGTGAATCCGGCTCAGAAATGCCGGAAGAAATGTCGCGATAGCGTACATATTGAAGTTCAAGAGCGCGCCGGAAGCGATGATCCACCAGAGGGTGGGAATGCGCAGGATGGCCCACATGGAGCCCTGGGACAGCGGAACTGGATGAATTTCGCTGGCGCCGCGCTGAGGTTCGGGCAGCAGCAGTAACGCGGGAAGCAGGAGCAGCGCGGGAGCCGCGGCCAGGACCATCGCTGAACGCCAGCCATAAGCTTGGGCCAGAGGTCCGCTGAAGAAGAAACTCAGCGCGCCGCCGACTGGCACGCCCAACATGAAGAGTGCGAGGACGCGAGAACGTTTGTCCGGCGGGAAAAGGTCGCCGAGCCAACTGGTTGCCGCGGGGGCGCAGCCTGCTTCGCCGACGCCAACGCCGATACGTGAGAACAGCAGCATGGCGAAGCTGCCGGCAAAGGCGGCGGACGCCGTCAGCGAAGACCAAATCAGAATAGCGGCGGCCAGGAGTTTCTTGCGGCTGGCGGAATCGGCAATGCGGCCGAGCGGCAAGCCAACGAGAGCGTAAATCCAGATGAAAGCGCTGCCGAGGAGGCCGATCTGCGTGTCGGTCAGGTGGAACTCTTTGCGGAGGGGCTCGGTGAGCGCGCCGGGAACGTGGCGGTCGTAGAAATTCAGGGTGTTGACAGCAAACAGCACTACGGCGGAGAGCAAGAGGCGATCGGGTTGGCTTTTCTGAGCCACGGCGCATGCTATCACGGGGGACCGAGTTTGAGAGATGCTTCAGGAGGCAGAGAAGCGGGGCGGAGACGGGTGGAATAAGGGGAGACGCTGCCAGAGTTCCACCAAGGCGTAGCCGGCGGGCAGAAGCGAAGTCCAAAAGATCGGATAGCGGTATCGGGTCTCAAACGGACTTATGTAATAGATCAGCGGAAATAAGAGCCATGTGGCAACGATCACACGACCCGCAGGGTTCGCTCGGATCATCAGCCACAAGCCCCGGAAGGAGAGCAACGTGACGGCCCAGACGGCTGCGGTTTCCCAAAGATTGTCGAGGTCCGGAAACCAGAACAAACGAAATCTCCGAACAGTCAGTGACAAGAAAGCGGTTGGATTGGTGGCAATCCAGTCCAAGGCTTCGTGCAGCTTGGTGCGATTGAACTGGACTTCTCCCACAGCGGCAACCTGAGCAGCGATCCCTGCATTGACGTTGGGGCCGCTGCGGGCGTGGCAGCCGGATTGAATGATTTCGCGAAGAGTGGGAGCGGCGCAGGAACTGTTACCAGTTAGCAGTTGGAGTCCGAGACAGTCGCGGACGAAAATGAGCGTGCCAAAGCGGGCGTAGTTTCGGGCAATCCAGGGCGACACGATGACCAAGGCTATGGCCGCGATGATGACGGAACGCCGGACGCAGCTCGCCCGTTCTCCTTGACGTTGCGCCCAAATCCAGCATAGGGGCCAAGCAAGGAGCAACAGTACGACGACCGGATTGGTCAGGATCAGAACGCCCCACAAAACCCCGGCTGCGAGGGTTGCCGCGCTACTCTGGGCCCCGAGACTGCGCTCCGTAACGAGAAACGCTAACAGCAAGAGCAAGCCCGCAAAGAAAGATTCCCAACGCGTGTCTATGGGGCTGTAAAGGGAAAGGGTTCCCAGAAATGCGGCGACGATCCCAGGCAGGAGACCGAGCTCTAAGCGGACTGAGAGCAAAGGCAGAAGACCCATTTGAAGAGCAAAAAAGAGCACGTTGAAAGCCCAGGCGACCTGCAGGGCGGTGTAGCCTGTGCCGAAGGCGCGCAGAACCAAGGAATACAGAAATGGATACACGGGAGCAACGTGCGCCGTTACGCCAGTCTTCATGGTGGCGAAGGGATCGGCGAAGGTACCGTGGGCGGCAAGAGAGCGAGCTACAAGGACAGCCTCTGAGCCGGACGAGACCTCAACCTCATTGAGACGCCCTTCGGGCAGCAAGGCCAACAGAATGAAGCTGGCCGCAGTAACGACGACGCACCAATGTGCCAGGGTCCACGTCGGGAATCTTTCAAAGAGCAAATCCTGGGGGACAGCCTTAACGGAGCCGGACGCGAGGGTCTCGTGCTTCAAGCCAAACCGCCTTCGCAGACATTGGGATGGTGGGAAAGCACGCTTACATTTTCGCGCGGGTTTGGTCTACAGGAGAAAAAGAATCTTCGTGCTTTTCAAGGGCAGCAAGGCCGGGGAACGGAGACAAGAAAACGACACCTGGGTCGATGCTTGCAGAAAAACGCGTGATTCACAAAAAACACCCACCCTCATGCTCCTACATGAGGGTGGGTGAAGGGTCGATGATCAATTGGAGTGGCCGGCGGCTTTGGCCATTTGCTTGGACCATTCTTCGGAGCGGCGGTGCATCTCTTCCGGAGCAACGTCCTCGATGTGCGTGGCTACGCCCCACTGGTGCCCGAAGGGGTCGGTGAACTTGCCGTAGCGGTCTCCCCAAAACATGTTACTGGGCTGCATGTCCGCGCGGGCACCCGCTTTTACGGCGCGATTGAATGCAGTGTCCACGTCTTGGGTATAGACGAATAGCGACGATGATTGAAGCGCGGACGGATTGGGCGCGACGGACATTCCGGGGTATTCATCGCCGATCATAAAGCGCGAATCGCCGATCTGTAGCTCGGCATGCATCACTTTGCCGCCGGGACCGGCCATGCGCATGATTTCCTTGGCGCCGAGAGCTTCCTTGTAGAAGTCGATGGCGCGGGCGGCATCACGGCAAGTGAGGGCCGGGGTGAGGGAATGGTAGCCTTCGGGAATGGGACGAACGTTCGCTGACATTAGAGAACCTCCAGGGAGCTTGAACTTGCGCGCACCGGTGGTTGGCAGAAGGTCGTGCGCGTAAGTTGTAGATACTCCTGGCGCGCATGGGAAGTCAAGGCCTTTACGCTTAGGCTGGGCAGTGCTGGCGGCCATGCTGTGCCCAGAGCAGCCTGATCCTGGTTAGTGTTTGCCACTCCACTTAGCTTGTGAAAACATTTTTGACATTTTGTGATAAGGTCTGCCTGCTATGGAAATACATGACAACTTTTCACGTCGCTCATTCCTCGCTCTTTTTGCGGCGGCACCGCTGTGGGCCGCTTTAGCCGCCGATAAGCACATCCCAGTCGGGCTCGAGCTTTACTCCGTCCGTAATGACCTGAAGAAGGACCTGATGGGAACAGTACGGGGAGTGGCGAAGATGGGGTATGGGTGCGTAGAGTTCTACGCACCCTATTATGAGTGGACGCTCGATTACGCCAAGGATGTCCAAAAGGAACTGGATGCGCTCGGCGTTCACTGCTACTCCACGCACAATTCCGCGAAATCGTTCACGCCAGACGGGATTGGCAAGGCCATCGAGTTGAACCAAGCACTTGGGGCACGTTACGTCGTGCTGGCCCATCCCGGTGAGGTTAAGGATATAGACGGCTGGAAGCGAGTTGCGGAGACGCTGAACAGAGCGAACGCAACGCTGGCTAGCCACGGACTCCACGCCGGATATCACAACCACGATCTTGAGTGGAAGCCGGTCGACGGGCAGAAGCCAATGGAGCTGCTGGCCGCAAACACGGACAAAAGCATCATGCTGCAACTGGATGTGGGCACTTGTCTGGAAGCGGGCAATGACCCTGTCGCGTGGGTCGAGGCAAACCCAGGACGTATTCGCTCCATGCACTGCAAGGAGTGGTCTCCGGAGAAGGGATATCGAGTGTTGTTCGGAGAGGGAGTAGCACCTTGGAAGAAATTGTTTGTCGCAGCCGAGAGTAAGGGCGGGATCGAATACTACCTAATCGAACAAGAAGGTAGCGATTACTCGGAGATGGAAACCGCAGAGCGTTGTCTCGACGCATATCGGAAGCTGCGCGCTTGAGGACCACACATGTTCACCGCTACTGCCGATCTGATTCTTCCAAGTACTGTCACGGGCTCGTTTCCGCGACCTCGGTGGTTCGACGTGAGCATGCAGGGCCGCCCGCTTGACACCTGTATGCTCGATGTCCATTTTCGCGAGAAGTTCCAAGATGCCCTAGCGGTCGTGTTGAGCGATCAGGAGCGCGCTGGGCTGGACATCGTCACGCACGGTGATTTTCACGTCGATGAGGACATGGCGGGTCGCGCGTGGCACCACTACCCATTGCAGCGATGGGCGGGCTTTGAAGGCGACTATTTGCAGCCGGAGCAGACGACCGCGCCTTGGCTCCACTATCCACCAGGGACGCTGCTGAACGAAATTTATACGGGGTGGCGATGGCCGCACATCGTCGACAAAATCGAGCATAGGCCGCTCGATTATCCGAAGTTATGGCGCATCGCGCAGGGAAAGACTCGAAAGCCGGTCAAGTTCGGTACGTGTTGCTCGCAGGTGATGGCGCTCTTCCTGGACATCCACACGCCCAAGTACAAAGACAAGCGCCAGGTGATCTGGGACATGGCGGAAGCGATGAATAAGGAACTGTTAGCGCTGCGGGATGCCGGCTGTCGCTGCATCCAGATTGAGGAGCCGACGTTTCACTTTATGGCGAACACCTTCGGCAAGGACCACGAAGAAGTGAAGTTCATTATTGACGCGTTCAACCGCGAGGTGCAGGGGCTCGAAGACGTGGAACTGTGGATCCACACATGTTGGGGCAACCCGAATATGCAGCGCGTGATGGAGGATACCAGCTACGCCAAGTCCATCGAAATCTATCTGGAGCGGTGCCGGGGCGACGTGTGGACGCTCGAGATGAAGGATCGCAATCAGAAAGATCTCGAACTCTTTGCGCCTTTCAAGCACGCTCTCAAAAAGAAGATCGCCCTGGGCGCCGTCAGCCATCGCACCCTGCAGGCGGATCGGCCCGAAGACGTCGCCGGCGAAATCCGCAAGGCGCTGAAGTACATCCCGCCCGAGCGCCTGATCGTGTCGAGCGACTGTGGCTTTGGCCGTCAGGGGTGCAATCGCGAGATCGCGTTCTACAAAGCGACCGCGATCGCACAGGGTTGCAATATCGTTCGGCGCGACCTCGGGCTCCCGGTGACCTATGTGCCGGCGGCCGATCCAAGGCTGCAGATCGATGTGGTGCCGGGTAGGAACGTTGCGCCGAACGCAGCGGGCGCCGCGTAAACGGAAACTGTGTTCGCCTTGCTTCCAAGCCCACAGTCCGCGCAATCCGACGACGTTTTCTGAAGAGAGCGACTTAGTTTCGGTACAGGTCCGGGAATTGCTTTTTCAGGTGCTCTAATTTGGGGAGATCGTTGTAGACGATGTAGGGTTGGTCGGTGTGGGTCCGCAAGTAGTCCTGGTGATAGTCCTCGGCGCGATAGAACGCTTTGAAGGGCACAACCTCGGTGACAATTCTCCTTGGGTAGACCTTGGCGACTTCTAGCTGTTCGATGTAAGCGGCGGCGATGCGCTGCTGTTCCTCACTGGAATAGAAAACGGCGGAGCGATATTGCGTGCCGTCGTCTGGGCCCTGGCGATTGAGCTGCGTGGGGTCGTGCGCGACGGAGAAAAAGATCATCAGGATCTGACCGTAGGAAATTTGTGACGGGTCAAACGTGATGCTGACGGATTCTGCGTGGCCGGTGAGGCCGCTGCTGACCATCTCGTAGCTGGGCGAGTTGACGCGGCCGCCGGAGTAGCCTGCGGTCACGGAGCGAACGCCTTTGAGGTGCTCGAACACGGCCTGCACGCCCCAGAAGCAGCCGCCGGAGAGAACCGCAGTCTGCGGGGATTTGCTGGAGGTGGGCGGAGCATCGACGAAGGGCTTTGGGAATGGGTAGCGTGGCTCGGCGGCGGGCCGAGCGCCGATCAAGCGGACGCCGTTCCACCCGAAAAAAGCGGTGATGGCTGCGATAGCCAAAGTGCGGCCGATAGTGGGACTCCTCACGGTTTCGCTCCAGTTGAAGTCGCTCCGCTGTGAAGCAGCTGGGACGCGCGGAAACGCGCCACTACAACGCTTCTATTGAAGTATACGCCGGTGCCGCCGCGTTGGATGATGGCGCTATTCGGGCTTGCTGATGACGCCGCAAGCGATGCGCGGGGGAGCGGCGCTGGAAGTTCCGCCAGCGACTGCATGAATGACAATGGCGGTCCCGCCGTTGCTGAAAATGGAATGTTCGTCAGTACCGAGCGTGACATTGGGAGCAACTACCGTTGCGTGGCCGGTTCCGTCGGCAGCCACGATTAGCGAAAAGTCGGGAATATCTCCGGCGGGCATTCCCATGTGGTCGGCGTGGCCGGAGGCGCCGTTGAAGTGCGGGCCTGCGGACTTGAAGTCAGGTGCCTCGCACTTCGGGTTCTGGTGGATGTGCAGGGAATGCTCGCCCGGTTGCAAGCCCTTCACGTCCAGCTTGATTTTTACTCCATGTGCGGCTTCGCTGAGCACCGCGGCTCCAACGTTTTGACCCTGGGCGTCTTTGATTTCCACGGTGACCGGTTTAGAAGAGGAGGCGCTGCGGGCTTGGACGGCAGCGATGCCGCCGGCAAAGACCACAAGGCACACAACACTGGCAATCGTTTTCATCGTTCCTCGCTTTAAATTGTGGGGTCGAATGATCCCGCAGTTGCGGGACGCGTGCACTATTCCACCCTAGCGAAGTAAGACGAATTCTGAAACACGCTGTAGTCAGTCGGATACTGGGGGGAAGTAGAAAAGGAACTGGGAGATGAGGCATGCTAGGGTGCCCAATTAACGTGAGGGAGACAATGATGCCTTGGCGAATTCGAGTTAGCAGCTTCCTGGCCTTGGTTTTGTTCGCACCCACAAGCATCGCCGCACAGGTGACGCACGGGAAAAAGCCGCAGTTGCCTCCACCCTACGCAACGAAATCGTCGGCGAACTCCCCCAGCGAGGTGGCGCCTCCGGCGGGATTCCTGCCTACCGTTCCGCGGGGATTCAAAATAAATGTTTTTGCGACCGGATTCAAAAGGCCTCGCTGGCTTATTGTTGCGCCGAACGGAGATATTTTCCTGGCGGACATGGGCTCAGGGGAGATCGTCATATTGCGCGACCCGCAAAACACCGGCGGAGCGCAAGCGCGGGAGAATTTCGTGACCGGTTTGACCCGGCCATTCGGGATTGCGTTCCACGATGACTACGTTTATGTCGGAGAAATGAGGGAGCTCGTGCGCTTCAAGTACGATCCCAAAACGTCCAAGCGACTCGGCGAAGCCGAACATCTGATGTATTTGCCGGGCGGCGGACACGACACGCGATCAGTGGTTCTCTCGAAGGACGGCAAGCACGTGTTTGTCGGCGTGGGGTCGGAGTCGAATGTGAGTCCGGGAGAGGAGCCGATTCGCGCGGCGGTAACGATTTGCGATCCGGACGGCAAGAATGCGAGACAGTTCGCCACCGGACTGCGTAATCCGGTGGGTTTGGCGCTGGAGCCGGTGACAGGTAAGGTGTGGACGTCGGTGAATGAACGGGATGAACTGGGAGACGACTTGCCGCCAGATTATTTGACGGCGCTCAAGGACGGTGGCTTCTACGGCTGGCCATACAGCTACATTGGCGACAACGTCGACGCGCGCGTGAAGCCGCAGCGCCCGGACCTGGTGGCGAAGGCCATTGTGCCGGATGTGTTGCTGGGATCACACGTCGCGCCGC
>Ga0307479_10005502_pt1 | contig 11591 bp, 7 predicted proteins | sample atmos_gasesECM4C_FD_203743 | JGI IMG/M metagenome (GOLD analysis project Ga0307479, IMG submission 203743) | Hardwood forest soil microbial communities from Morgan-Monroe State Forest, Indiana, United States - atmos_gasesECM4C_515 | ecosystem: Environmental > Terrestrial > Soil > Temperate... | reverse complement strand
TCAGAGCTATGCCGACAGCTTCGCGGCCAACCATGTAACCAACGTCTTCGTGACCACCAAGCAGGTGAGTTGTTATCGGCCGGAGGTGCCGTTCGCGGTCAACAATGGTCTCAACGATGGCTATACGGGCGAGGTCTCGTGCCCGGGCGCGACCACTCAGGAGGACACGGGCGCTGCCGGTCCGTACCCAACGCAAGTCGGTAGCCAGCCTGGCTATCCGGCAGCCGAACCGAAACTGGCCACCGACCATTCAGAGTCGGACATCCGCGTGGATCCGCTCGATCCCAATCATCTGATCGGATCGACCAAATGGTTCGCCAGCCCCGAGGGCTATAACCACCTGCTTGGCTTCTACGAGTCCTTCGACGGCGGCAAGACCTGGCCGACGATGGGCCACGTACCTGGCTACGAGGGCTTCACCGACAACACCGATCCGGTGGGCGCCTTCGATGCCTTCGGCAACTATTACCAGGCACTCCTTCCCTACCAGTTCTTCTATGACAGCAGCGGGCACAAGAAATTCGAGGTCGGCAACGAGCCCAACCGGACGATTCCTAACGAGGCCGTTGCCGTCGCCGTCCGCGCGCATGGCGCCCGCGGACCCAAGGCCTGGATCACGACCCACAACGGCCACCCCGATTACGTCTTCACCACCAATGCCGGCCTTGGCCAGGAACCGGACAAGGAATGGATCGCGATTGACCGCAGGATCCGCTTCGACGGATCGAGAAACTACAACCGCGTCTACATGATGTACGTCAACTTCGACGGCGCGGGTAGCAAGCCGTACGTCCAAACGGCAAAGGCGTTCCAGGACGGCACCCACAGCGACTGGACGCCCGCGCTTCAGCTCCCCAACCAGAACTCGACCAACAACGACACCTATCTTCTGCCTCACATCGACCCCAACGGCGTCGTCTACACGCCGATGATCAATTACGTCAGCGGGCAGAGCGGCTGCTGCGTCGATGTGCTCATGGATTACTCGACCGACGGTGGTGTCACCTGGATCGGACCGTCGGTCGCCGCCAGCGACGTGCACGTCCCGCCGCTAACGGGTGCCGGCTACATCAACACGACTTTCGAGGACGGCATTGAAGAAACGTCGGCCGTCGGCAACCATCTGGTCAACGGCCAGTATCCGGTCTACATCGCCTACGAATCAAAGAGCACGGGCTTCGGCAACATCTTGCTCACAGCAACCTACGACCAGGGCAAAAGCTGGAGCCGCCCGATCCAGGTCAACGACAACACCTCAACTCAAGTCGACGAGTTTCAACCCAATCTGGCGGTCGCGCCCGACGGCACGGTCAGTGTCAACTTCTACGACCGGCGCCTGGCATGTCCAGGCAAGGGCAGCGCCGATGCCGACCATGCCGGGCTCGCGCTCGACCAGATGAATCCGAATTACGGGGGCGCGCAAGGCCAATTGCCCCCCTACGGCTTCACGGACTATTGCGTCAACGCCAGCATTCAGTTCTACAAGACCAACCTGTCACCCATCGGCCAGAACATCAGGCTCACGGCGCACACCTGGGACCCACAGCTCAACAGCCCCGACCGCGCCTGCGCCTGCAACCAGACCGACACGTTCTTGGGCGATTACTTCGGTAACGATTTCTCCGGGACGGTCGACTACTCGAGCTTCGTCAGCACCTACGACGACGGCACGAACGGACCGCACTACCAGCAGCAGGTGGTCGCCACGGTGTCTCTGCCAAAACATTAGCCTGGGACGCTTCGCCCCACCCGTTTGACATCCCGTCCGCCGGTCCCTAAACTTACCGGGACCGTCGTCCTTTAACCCGGCCCAGTGAGGCCGAAAGGAGAATCGGATGCGCGACACCCTGACCGCTCCGGCGGCGCGGACGCAGGTCCCCCGTCGACACCTCACCGGCCCGAACGATCTCAGCCTTCCCCTGATCGAGCAGCTGCTTGAACACGCCGCCGCGTTCGAGCGGGGCGATGCGGAAGTCGGGCCGCTCAACGGCCGGCTGCTGGCGACCTTGTTCTACGAACCCAGTACGCGGACCCGATTCTCTTTCGAGGCTGCCATGTACCGCCTGGGCGGCCATGTGCTGAGCGCCGAGAACGCCGCGCAGGCGTCATCGGCAGCCAAGGGCGAGTCGCTCGAGGACGCGATGCGGATCGTCAGCGGCTATGCGGACGCCATCGTGCTCCGCCACCCCGAGGTGGGGGCGGTCGAGCGGGCCGCGCGCGCGGCGGAGGTGCCGGTGATCAGCGCCGGAGACGGAGCGGGACACCATCCCACCCAGGCGCTGCTCGACCTCTACACCATCAAGAAGGAGATCGGCCGTCTGCATCATCTGCGCGTCGGGCTCGCCGGAGACCTACGGCATGGCCGCACCGCGCGTTCGCTGGCGCTGCTGCTCTCACGTTTTCCGGGCAACGAGCTGCTCATGATCTCGCCACCGGGGCTGCGCATGGGTTCCGATGTGCTCGATCAGCTGACCGACGCTCGGGTCGACGAGACGGCTGATTTGCACGCGGCCGTCGCCGGCCTGGACGTCCTCTACCAAACGCGCATCCAGGCCGAGCGCTTCGCCTCGCTCAACGAATATGAGCGCTACCGCGGCGTCTACATCATGACGGTCGACCTGATCCATCGGCTGCCCGAGCACGCCATCCTGATGCATCCGCTGCCGCGGGTTGGGGAGATCGATCCCCAGGTCGATGTCGACCCGCGGGCCGCCTATTTCCGCCAGGCTCGAAACGGCCTCTGGGTCCGGATGGCGGTGCTCGACTGGGCGATGGAGCGCTGATGTTGCAGACCCCACCCGCCAAGGCGGTGATCCTCGACGCCGAGGGCGTGCGTCGCGCCTGGCGTCGCATCGCCCACGAGATCATCGAGCGTCAACCGAACCTCGCACAGCTGAGCCTGCTGGGCATCGTCACCCGCGGCGTTCCACTTGCCGAACGGCTGGCGGCCACGCTCGAACAACTGGAAGGCGTGCGGATACCGGTCATCGCGCTCGACGTGCGCCCCTATCGCGATGACCTGCCGAAAGCATTTACGCTGATGCAGAGACCCTCCACCGCTGGCGGGGAAGCGCAGAGTGGGGGTTTGTCGGCGGCTGCGGTCGACGGTCGTCCGGTCCTTTTAGTCGACGACGTCCTCTTCAACGGGCGGACGGTGCGGGCCGCGATCGACGCTGTTATCGAGGCCGGTCGTCCGACCCAGATTCAGCTGGCCGTGCTGGTGGATCGTGGCCACCGCGAGCTGCCGATTCGCCCCGATTACATCGGCAAGAATGTGCCGACCTCTCGGCAGGAATGGGTCGAGGTCCATCTGATCGAAACCGACGGCGAAGACTCGGTCCGCATCCTCGAGCGGTCGGACGGCTGATGCGCCTGCGTCACGTCCGCGTGCTGGGGCCGGCCGGCCTCTCGATGCCGCAAACGCTCGAGGTCAACGCAGAGGGTGCCCAGGATCGCGACGCGACCGGTCTCGTGCTGTCGCCCGGGTGGATGGATCTGCACACGCACCTCCGTGATCCCGGTTTCCCGCAGAAAGAGACGTTGCTGTCAGGGGCGACCAGCGCCGCCGTCGCTGGCTTCACCCACGTCCTGGCAATGGCGAACACCGACCCGGTGACCGACCGCCCGGAACAGCTGCGGACCCTGGCAGCCCGGGCCGAGGCGCTGCCGATCCGCATCAGTTTCGTGGGCGCCGTCACGGTCGGCCTCGAAGGTCAGGAACTTACCGACGCGGCCGCGCTCAAGGCGGCAGGTGCGGTTGCGCTCTCCGACGATGGGCGGCACGCGATGTCCGCCGTGCTGCTCCGGCGTGCCCTGGAGGCGGCCGCCGAGGCCGGATTGCCGGTGCTGATCCACGCCCAGGCCGAAGAGCTGGGCAACGGCCCGGACGCCGAGGCCGCGGCGGTAACGGACGCGCTCGACGCCCTCCTCAACATCCCGAGTGCTCGCCTCCATGTTCAGCACGTGAGCACGCGTCCTGCGATCGAACTGGTTCGGGCGGCGAAGTCGCAGGGCCTGCAGGTGACAGCCGAGGTGACGCCGCACCACCTGGCGCTGACGGAGCAGGATGCGTGGGCCATGGGTCCGCACGGCAATGTCAATCCACCGCTGCGAACGGCGGATGATCGGGATGCCCTCTGCCAGGCCCTGGTCGATGGCGTCATCGACGTGATCGCCACCGACCACGCGCCGCACGAGCGGGCCGCGAAGGAGGCGGGCGCGAACGGCTTCCATGGCTTCGAAACGGCGGTGGGCGTCGTCCTTGGGCTCGGCCTCAATGGTCGCACCGTCTACCGCGCCTGCGTATCCCGACCACGAGAGATCGTCGGCCAATCGCTGGAGGACGAATGGATCCTGATCGATCCCAACGAAGAGTGGACCGTCGACGCATCCTCCTTCAAGAGTCGCGGCAAGAACACGCCCTTCCAGGGTCGGCGGTTGCGCGGACAGGTCATCATGACCATCTGTCGCGGCCAGGTGGTCACGGAGCGCGTGATGCAGCATGCCTGAGCCGATGGTCCTTGTCCTCGAGGACGGATTCACACTGCTCGGTGACCGCGGCGGCCAGGCGACCCAGGCCAGCGGCGAAGTTGTGATCAATACCTGCATGACCGGCTACCAGGAGGTGCTCTCCGACCCCTCCTACGCCGGCCAGATGGTCGTCATGACCTATCCGCTGATCGGCAACTACGGCGCGACACCGGACTTCCAGGAATCAGGCCGCCCCTGGGTTCGGGCTTTGATCACGCGGCAGCTCAGCACTTTTCAGCAGCACTGGCGTAGCCACCAGTCACTGGCGGACTGGCTCGACGGCTACGGCGTTCCGATCATGACGGGCTGCGACACGCGGCGCCTGGCGCGGCACCTGCGAGGGACGGGCGCGCAGCGGGCGATTATCGGGCCTGCTCAGGAGCTGCCCACACTTCGCGAACGCGTGCACCGCGTGACGAGGCTCGAGGAGCAAGACCTCGTGCGCCAGGTTTCGGAAGGATTCAGCGACCTCGCCGAGATGCTGGACCCAGCGCTCGTTCCACCCTCCTCCTCTGAGGGAAGCGGAATTTTACCCTCCGCCTCTGGGGGAGGGCAGGGTTGGGGCATGCGCCAATGGCCAGGTCTCAAGCTGGTGGTCGTCGACTACGGCGTCAAGCGCAACATTCTGCGATCGCTGCGCTCGCGCGGTGTGGAGGTCGAGGTCGTTCCGTACGACAGCGACATCGACGCCATCCTCGCGCGGCGGCCCGACGCGGTCGTCCTCTCGAACGGCCCCGGTGACCCGGCGCAGCTGCAGTCTGCGGTGGCGATGACGCGTCAGCTCATCCGGCGCCTCCCGGTTCTGGGCATCTGCCTCGGCCATCAACTCATTGGCCAGGCGGCCGGCGCCCGCACCTCGCGACTGCGATTTGGCCACCATGGCGGCAACCACCCGGTGCTCGACCTGCGGACGGGCCGAGTGACCATGACCTCGCAGAATCACGAGTTCGAGGTCGATGCCGACAGCCTCCCCGCCAGCAGCGGCTTTAGCGTCAGCCATCGCAACTTGCACGATGGCTCGGTCGAGGGCCTGGTGCACGACCATCTGCCGGTTCGCTCGGTGCAATTCCATCCCGAAGGCGCAGCCGGTCCGCAGGACAACCAGGTGATCTTCGATGACTTCCTCGACCTGGTGCGAGGCATCGAACCGGCGCCGATCACAGTGCCCGAGCCGGTGCGCCGGCCCAGCAGCGTCCTGGTGATTGGCTCGGGGCCGATCGTGATCGGCCAGGCGGCCGAGTTCGATTACGCCGGTACCCAGGCGTGCAAGGCGCTGCGCGAAGAAGGCGTGCGAACCATCCTCGTGAATTCCAACCCGGCGACCATCATGACCGACGAGGGCATCGCGGACCGGGTCTACATCGAGCCGCTGACCGTCGAAGCCATCACCGCAATCATCGAGCGCGAGCGACCGGACGGATTGCTGCCGACCCTCGGTGGGCAGACGGGCCTCAACCTCGCGGTGGCGCTCGCCGATGCCGGCGTGCTCGAACGCTGTCAGGTTCGCGTGCTCGGGACGCCGCTCGCCTCGATCCGGGAAGCCGAGGATCGCGAAGCCTTCAAAGCCGTCCTGGTGCGCATTGGAGAGCCGGTGCCCGATAGCGCCACCGTGACCACACTCGAGGAAGCTCGAGACTTCGCGGCCTCGATCGGGTTTCCGCTGGTGGTGCGGCCGGCCTATACCCTCGGTGGAACGGGTGGTGGGATGGCGGGAAGCCCACTGGAGCTCGAGGCCGTGGTCCGCGATGGGCTGGCGGCCAGCCCGATTCGGCAGGTGCTGGTCGAACGCTCGCTCGCCGGCTGGAAAGAAATCGAGTACGAGGTGATGCGGGACGCGAACGATACCTGCATTGCCGTCTGCAACATGGAGAACATCGATCCGATGGGCGTGCATACCGGTGACAGCATCGTGGTCGCGCCCAGCCAGACCCTCTCCGATCGGCAGTACCAGATGCTGCGCTCCGCGTCGCTTCGCATCATCCGGGCGTTGCGCATCGAGGGTGGTTGCAACGTTCAATTCGCGCTCAACCCCGAGTCCGACCAGTACTACGTCATCGAGGTCAACCCTCGGGTGAGCCGTTCGTCGGCGCTGGCGTCCAAAGCGACGGGATATCCAATCGCGCGGGTAGCCGCCAAGATTGCGGCCGGGCGAGGGCTGCACGAGATCGCCAACGCCGTCACCGGCCAAACGAGCGCAGCCTTCGAGCCGGCGCTCGACTATTGCGTCGTCAAGATCCCGCGTTGGCCGTTTGACAAGTTCCCGGCCGCGGATCGCACGCTGGGGACACAGATGAAGTCGACGGGCGAGGTGATGGCGATCGAGCGAAGCTTTGAGGCGGCCCTCAGCAAAGCGTTGCGTGCCCTCGAGCAGCGACTGCCCGACGCCTTGCAACTGCGCGGTCGCCCGGACCTGCTGCACCAGCCGAACGACCGTCGCCTGATGGCCGCTCTCCAGGCGCTCCGCGACGGCGCGACGAACGACGAAGTGATCACGGCGACTGGCTACGCGCCATGGTTCGTCGACCGACTCGCCTTCATCACCGCGCTCGAGGCCGAGTTCCAGCAAATGCCCTCCCCCGCTCGCGGGGGAGGTTCAGGGTGGGGGCTCCTCCGCCGCGCAAAACGAGCTGGCTTTGACGACGCACGCATCGCGGAGCTCAGCGGGGGCCGCCTCCCGGCCACGTCGATCGAGCCCACCTTCCGGCAGGTGGACACCTGCGCCGCGGAGTTCGAGGCGCTGACGCCCTACTACTACTCGACCTACGAGGACGAGGACGAGATCATCCGTGGCGACAACCAGGCGGTCGCCGTGATCGGCTCCGGCCCCATCCGGATCGGCCAGGGCATCGAGTTCGATTACTGCAGCGTCCATGCCTCGGCCGCGATCCGAGAAGCCGGCTACGACAGCGTGCTCATCAATAGCAACCCGGAGACCGTCAGCACCGACTTCGACGCGTCGACCCGTCTGTACTTCGAGCCGCTCGACCTGGAAGGCGTGCGTAATGTGCTACGACGCGACCCGGCGCTCGGCGTCATGGTCCAGTTTGGCGGCCAGACCGGGCTCAACCTGGCTGACGCCCTGGCCGCTGGCGGGGTCCGCATCCTTGGGTCGAGCGTGGAGACCATCGACCTGGCTGAGGACCGACGGCGCTGCGAGGCACTGTTGCGAGGCGCCGGCATCCCGCAATCCCCGGGCGGTTCAGCCACCAGCGTAGAGGAGGCGCTCGGCATCGCGCTCCGGGTTGGCTACCCCGTACTCGTCCGACCTTCGTACGTCCTGGGTGGCCGCGGCATGGAAATCGTCCACTCGCCCGCGGACCTTCGGCGCTATGTGGAGGCGGCGATGGCTTTCGGGCTTCGCGGCCCCGTCCTGGTCGACAAGTACCTGCTCGGTCGTGAGCTCGACGTTGACGCCGTCTGCGATGCGCACACCGTCCTCATCCCCGGCATCCTCGAGCACATCGAACGTGCTGGCATCCACTCTGGTGACTCGTTCGCGGTTTATCCCCCAATCACGCTCACAGTGGCCGAGACCGACCGCGTGGCCGAAGCCACGATCACCATCGCCAGATTATTCAAGGCGGTAGGCCTCATCAACATCCAGTTCGTCATCCAGGACGGCGTCCCCTGCGTGCTCGAGGTCAATCCCAGGGCAAGCCGGACGGTGCCGTTCCTTAGCAAGGTGACGGGCGTGCCGATGGTCACACTCGCCACCCACGCGTCGCTCGGCCGCTCCCTCAAGGAGCTGGGATTCGAGAGCGGCCTTCAGCCGAGCAGGGCGCTTTACGCCGTGAAGGCGCCGGTGTTTTCCATGGCGAAGCTACCCGCGGTCGACGCCGTACTAGGACCCGAGATGAAGTCGACCGGTGAGGCGATGGGAATCGCCAAAGACTTGCCGAGCGCGCAGTACAAGGCCTTCCTCTCGACCATGCAGGAACTGCCGCCCGATGGCGCCGCGCTCTGCTCGATTGCCGACGCCGACAAAGAGGAGGCACTGCCGATCCTACGCGCGATTCATGCGCTGGGCCTGCGGCTGTTTGCAACAGCCGGGACAGCTGCGATGCTGCGCGAGTCCGCGATCCCGGCAACGACCGTGCAGAAACTCCGAGACGGTCATCCCAACGTCGTGGACGTAATCCGGTCCGGCCAGGTGCACCTGGTGATCAACACCGTCTCCGCGTCAGCGCCGGTCGTCGACAATGGTGCCGGCGTTCCGCTCCGAGACGGCTATGAGATCCGTCGTGCCTCGGTTGAGCGCCGCATCCCCTGTCTTACCTCGCTGGATACCGCACGGGCGCTGGTCCAGGCACTGCGCGCGTCGCGTCGTGAACACCGCTCGAGCGTGGCGACGCTCGGCGAGTACGTCAACGCACTCACCCCCGAGGTCGTGCCCGCGTGACCATCGCGATCGCGCCCGCCGTCGTGGTCGAGCGCTCGGTCCCCATGGCCGGGGCGGTTGAGCTCGTGATTTCCCAACCGCCCTCCGCCGTGGCCGTGGCTCCCGGGCAGTTTTTTCAACTGGCGGTGAGTGCCCCGCACACGATCCTGCGCCGCCCCTACAGCGCCGCCTGGTCTGATCCGGCGGCGGGCCGCATCGGGTTCATCTTCAACGTGGTTGGGGTGGGAAGCGCCTGGCTCGCCGCGCTTGGCGAGGGTGAAGAACTGGATTTGCTCGGTCCTCTCGGGCGCGGCTTCGACCTTGTGGGCCATCGACCGGCAATCTGCATTGCCGGTGGCCTCGGCATCGCCGTATTTCCCGGCGTCGTCCGAGCATTGATTGCGCGGGGGCGCTCCGTGATGGTGCTGGATGGCGCTCGCACCGCGGCGCAGTTGCTCCCAGCATCTCGATTCGCCGGTGCCGACGTTCAGGTGGCGACCGACGACGGCAGCGCCGGCCATCACGGCTCCGTGGTCGACCTGCTAGCGAACCTCCTCTCTGACCTCAAGCAATTCCCTTTCGCGTTTACGGGGGAGGGTCAGAGTGCGGGCCTGGACATCCTTACCTGTGGCCCGACACCAATGCTGACCGCGCTGATCGACGCCGCGCGACGGCAGGAGATTCCGCTGTCGGACATCCAGGTCGCGCTCGAAACCCCGATGGGTTGCGGGATCGGAACCTGCCTGGGTTGTGCAGCGCCCCAGGCTGGCGGCGGATCCTTCCTCGCCTGCCAGGACGGACCGTGCGTGCGCGCCGATCGGATCGCATGGGACCTGATGACGGATGGCTTCCATGGCTGAGCGCCTGGATCTGAGGGTCGACCTCGGTCGCGGGCTGCATCTGCTGAGTCCGGTGATGGTCGCTTCCGGTACCTTCGGCTATGGCTTCGACGCGCCCCAGGTGGATCGGTCGGCACTGGGCGCGATCGTGAGCAAGGGGACCACGGTGCGAGCGCGCGAGGGGAACGCGCCGATCCGTATTGCAGAAACCCCATCGGGAATGTTGAATGCCATCGGGCTGCAGAACCCTGGCGTCGACTACGTCGCCCGGGTCTATGCGCCGCGATGGGCGACCTGGGACTTACCCGTGATTGTCAACGTGGCGGGCGACTCGGTGGACGAGTACGTGGCGGTCGCGCGTCGCCTCGATGGTATCGCTGGCGTCGCCGGGCTCGAGCTCAACATCTCGTGCCCGAATGTAGAGAGTGGCCTGCAGTTCGGCGTCGACCCGGTCTTGGCGGCGGAGGTGACCCACGCAGTGCGGGCCGTGACCAAGCTTCCGCTGATCGTCAAGCTGACCCCTAACGTCACGGACATCGTCACCGTCGCCCGGGCGGTCGAGGATGCAGGTGCGGACGCGATCTCCGCGATCAACACCTATGTCGGCATGGCGATCGACGTTCGACGGCGCCGGCCGATTATCTCGCGGGGCAGCGGCGGACTCAGCGGACCGGCGATCAAGCCGCTCGCCCTGCACGCCGTCTGGCAGGTGGCAGCCGAAGTTCGCATCCCTGTCATCGGTGTCGGTGGAATCATGACGGCGGGCGACGCCCTGGAATTCCTCCTCGCCGGTGCTGCGGCGGTCCAACTCGGGACGGTGAACTATGTCCGGCCGCAGGCGGCGGCAGAAATCCGCGATGGCATTGCAGCCTATCTCATGGAGCATGGCCTGACGGATCTCCGTACGCTGGCAATTCGGCCCATGAGCGCGTTGATCCATGTCTGACCGCGACGCTCGCCGCGCCTTCGAGTCGGCCGGGGCCTTCTTACAGGGACATTTCGTCTACACCAGCGGCCGCCACGGGGCTGACTACCTCGAGAAGTTTCGAATTCTCGAAGACCCGGAAGCGACGACCGAACTGGCCGGCATGATCGTCGAACGATTCCGCCCCCTGAAGCCCGAACTGGTCGCCGGCCCAACCACGGGTGGCATCATCCTTGCCTTCGAGGTTGCGCGACAGCTGGGCGTCGACGCGGTCTACGTCGAGAGCGGCGAGACGGGTGGTCGCGTCCTGCGCCGTGGGTTCGAGATCGTGCCGAACAGCAAAGTCCTGATAGTCGACGACGTGGTCACCACCGGCGGCTCACTGATCGAAACGCAGGCCTGCATCGCGAATGCCGGCGGTGTCGTCATCGGCATTGGAGTGCTCGCCGATCGAACCGCGGGCCGGGTCAAAAGAGACGTGGCCTTCTTCGCGTGTCTTACGGTCGACTTCCCCTCATACCCGCCGGATGAATGTCCCTTGTGCGCAATCGGCATTCCCGTCGCCCCGCCGCGCGGGAGCAGTAAAAAGGTCCTCGCCTAGGCTTACTGCAACCAGGACGGCGCGGCGGCGGGTGTGCGGTGCAGCTGCTCTCGCATCTCGCGGCGGTGGTTTCGCCGCGTCGCGGCCGGATCCGCGGGCCGTGTCGGGACGGCCGCTGCCTGCGGCCGTGCCGATCCCTGCTGAGCCTGTTCGTCGGCCGCGCTGCCGCGCGCGGCCCGCAGGACATGACGCAGTCGAACCGTCCACGCCACTTTTCCGAAGTCCCACTGCCCGAGGCTGGGCTCGCGGTCCGGCTGACGGTCGATCCTGGCGGTGAGACTCTGCTCGTGATCGACGTCAGCGAGCTGAAGCGCAGCC
>Ga0307479_10005501_pt1 | contig 11593 bp, 7 predicted proteins | sample atmos_gasesECM4C_FD_203743 | JGI IMG/M metagenome (GOLD analysis project Ga0307479, IMG submission 203743) | Hardwood forest soil microbial communities from Morgan-Monroe State Forest, Indiana, United States - atmos_gasesECM4C_515 | ecosystem: Environmental > Terrestrial > Soil > Temperate... | reverse complement strand
TCAAGTTCGCCGGCTTAAGATCGCGATGAACGATGCGCGCGAGATTGTGTGCGTAATCGAGCGCATCGCACAATTGGGCGATCCATTCCTTCAATTCTTCCGGTTCGAACACCTTCTGCGGTTTGTCGGCACGGAGGTTGGAAAGCGTATCGCCGTCAATGTATTCCATCGAGATACAACCAGTGCTCTTGTCATTGGTGAAATCGTAGATCCGCACAATGTTCTTGTGAGTGAGCTCGAGGCTGCGTCGGGTTTCACGCTTCAAATCAGTGAGCACACCTCGATCGAGGACCAGCAGCTCAGGCAGAAATTTGAGCGCGACATCCCGCTCCAGTTCATCATCATTCGCGAGCCAAACAACTCCCATCCCTCCGCGACCCAAAATTTTCTTGAGGGTGTAACGGTTCAGGATTTTTTGTCCGCTGGTAAAATCTCGTTTCGTCGCGTCGAGCGCGTCACCGGGGGCTTGTAGCTCCACACATGTAATTCTGACTGTTTAGACTTCGAAAATAAAGCACAAACTAGGGCTGCGCCCTGCGAGTTTCGGGCAATATGGCAGTTTGAAAGGCTGAATCGGAATATTGGTCGTTGTGTCTCGATCAGCCTTTCAGAAACCGCGCAATGTCTTACGGCGCAGAGTCATACCGCTCGGAGGCATGTTATTTTACGGGCAGCGGCTTCTTCAGCGGCAGCGCGACCAGGGCCATCATGACAACTTGGCTCATCATAAAGGCGATGAGCCAGGGAAAGGCTTTGTCCATGAACCCATACGAATGCAATCCGATCCCGAGCATATTGACGCCGAACCAGGACCAGCTCGTCACGATATTTCCAAAGACGGCCATGGCCATGAGCCCGCGTTGCCTAACGAGCCCACCCCAGCGCGCGTGCAGAATGATGGCGTTCCAAAGCACGATGAGGAGCGCTCCATTTTCCTTCGGATCCCATCCCCAGAAACGGCCCCACGATTGGTCGGCCCAAATGCCACCTAGGATCGTGCCGACGAAACTGAACAAGGTCGCGAAACAAACAATGCCGTAAACCATGCGAGAGAGAGAGGTCGCGGTCTCGTTGTCGAGCGATGATGTGAAAACGCTGCGTATAATATAGATGAGCGCGAGGAATCCGGCCAGATAAGTGGAGGCATAACCGAGCGTAATACAGACCACGTGGGTCGCGAGCCAGCCATTCGTATCGAGCACGGCGCGCATCATCTCCATCGTGTCGCCATCCAGCGAGAGATGATGAGCGATGAGCAGGGTGAGAAAGCCGAGGATCGAAGCCGTGGCACTGCCAATTCCATTATCGTAAAAACGCTCCAGAAGAATTCCGAGAAGGACCGCTCCCCAGCCGATGAACACGGCCGACGAATAAAGATTCGTCACGGGCGGCCTGCCTTCCAGATAGATGCGAAATAGCAAGCCGACAGTGTGAATCGCGAAGCTAAAGATAAGCAGGTAGAAAGCGTAGCGTCCAAGTGTGGTCGGCCAAACCAGCCAGGAACCACAGGCAAGGATGAAGACCAACACATAAAGCGTCATGCTTTTGTAAAAGGGAGCGAAGCTGTTGAAGAAGGCTTCGAGTCGAGCGGTGCGCGCAATTTTTCCGAGATGTTCCTGCAACCACCCACGATATTCGTCTACGGCAGAATTAAATGCGGCCGCGTCGCCCTTACGATACCCGGTGGCGATCGCCGCATAAGCCAGCGCGGGCGTGGGGATTCCGATTTCTTTTGTCGCGGTCAGCAGGCTGTCACCTATTTTCTTCCACTGTTCCGGCTTACCGTTCGGCCCGGCCGGCGGGATCGGAAAGAAGTAAGCGCTCTGCGCGAGAAACGAAAAACGCTGAGTCGCATCGCTTCCGGGCTCGGCCGACTCTGAGTTTCGGGCTCGCTTTACGAGCGGCAATCCAAGACTGACTGTTTTTGCGTAGGCCTGCACTTCAGCCTGAAAATCATCGGTGTCCGCCACCTCCAAGCTGTTCTTCAATCTGAAGTAAAGCGTGGCCCGCTCATAGAGCTTAACGACGTCGCGCTGAAAAGGTGTCCGCAACTGGTCTTCGACATTGCTGGCAAGCTCAGCCTGACGTTCGATGTCTTGCGCTCGCGGCACGAGTTGCGAGAAAGAGTAGTTTTTATTTTCCTCTCCCTGCAATCCGAGTGCGCCAAGCGTATCCGGATTTGTGATTTTGAAAACTTTGCGGTCATCGGCCAGCTCCGGGCGAGTCATCAACTCGGTCAACCATTCGATGGCCGAAAGCGACTTGCCATCGTCAAGACGGAGCGATTGCTTTCCACAAAGAATCAGGAGCGAGGTTCGCGCGACAGTGTCCAGTGGTTTGATTCTTCCATTGAGGAGCACGGGAAAGCGGCCGAACTCCCGCAGCGCGTATCCCGGTTTCAGTTCGCCTTCGAAAATGAACGCGATCACGAAATAAAGACAGAACGTCGCAACGAGCCACGGCGTCAATTTCTTCAACAGCTTCATGGGCGTCTTCGGCGAAGAAATCCAACGAGATGCATCGAGAATTGAGTCAATAAGCCGGCGCCGACCAGACCGCATGCAATATAAGGCAGGATAAAGGTCGGATTCTTCACCACCTGAAGAATGCTGGTCTTGTCGTTATTATCGAACCCGGCTTGGTAAAAAGTGTACCCGCTGTAACGCAGTGGGCTATTCATATAGATAAGCACGTTGCGGTCTTCCTTCTGTCTTGAATCGATCAGACGAATGCGGCTCGAGAAATTTTTCGGAATGTCCGTGCCGGGATAAATATCGTGGCGAAAATCCAGCAGCTTGATCGTGAATGGTTTGTAGTAGCGCTTTTGCCGCATGCGCAGCTCATAATTATGTCCATCGTAACTGAATGATTGTGGCATGCCGAGCGCGTTTGAAACCAGCCAGGTGCCGAGTGGTCCTTCAACCGTATTGATTTGGACAAAAACAGTCGTTAGGTCGCGCTCATCTTGCTTGACCGTCCTCGGAATTTCAGTCGCGACGACGTTGGTTCCGATTCCGGTAGTCGCAAGAGAAGGCGGCGCATTCGGTACTTGCGAACGCATCGCGAGCGCTGTGTTCGCCATGAACTTTACGATCTTCAACATGAACGGGAGAGCCGGATGTTGAATGACATTGGCATGGGCGAGAAGAGACTCCGGAATCGCCACCACGAGATCGTCATCCTTTGAGCTGGTGTCAATTATCGCCAACTCCGTTTCTCGCGGTGCTTCCGAGTAATTTTGAGCGGTCCCGATGTCCATCCGCATCATACTTTCTTTGGCGAAAAGGCCGGTAAGTAACTCACCTAAAAGCAACACGACGACGCCGGCATGAATCGTGAAAATTCCGATCTTCTTTGGAGTCGGTTTAAAGCGCGTGCCGTGGGCGGCGACGAGGTTCAGAAACAGCAATGTTCCAATCAAATACCCGCCGGGAAATATCGGAATGCTCCAACCGATTCCCGCAGGCTGCCACAAGACAAAAAGACTGCGAAAATATTTTGCCTGAGCCGCATGGATGCCGAGGTGGACTTGATCGAGCGTGCCGAAGAAAATCAGCACCATACCTAAACCGAGCAGCACCACGGTGAGCCGCAAAGAGGAGAGCACACGCCCGCAGGCTATGAGATAGCGAACCATTATATTATTGAGCAGACGACTCGTCCCGACCGGTCGCACCTGCAAGCGAGAGGCTCCGGAGAAAATCGAGGAAATGATTTTTCTGCGTCCCGACAAGATCGACATCACCCGTCATCTTTACAAACCACGTTTGCTCCCCCTTATGCGCAGCCGCGGCCACAATCCGTACTTTACGATTTAAAGGTGGTAGCGGTTCAGCACTGACCAAATCCGTGACGAGAAAATCGTGGCCATTGATATTTACATGTGAGCTGACCGAAGCAAGGTCATGCTCGGAGAGAGGTGGAAGCTTCAATTGATCACGCCAGCGATTTATGTTGGCCAGATCGCCTCCCGCCATTCCCGCAAGCGATACCAGGGAAACATCCGCTTCAGCACCGTTACTCCCCGTGATTTTGAAACTGGCAAGGCGCATTGGTGAGAGCGGCTGAGCGATCCAGCCCGGCGGCGCCTTGTAATCGGGTTGGGCCGTCGTCGTAGCCAAAACGGGTGGTGTCGGGGCATTGGTGTTCGACCCGGATTTCTCAGCCGACGTTGCAAGCAACGGGGTCGCTTCAGCTTTTACAGTCTCGAGGAATTTTTTAAACTCATCTTTTCGCGCAGCCACTATTTCGTCGGGGCCGCTGAGTTTGAAAAACCACGTCTCGGCATCAAGCGGGAGAATTCCTCCGAGAATTCTCGATTTCTGGCCGCCCTTGCTTGAATCGGCGCTCACGATGTCGACGAATAACATGTTGCCACTCGAGCCAGAGAGGAGCGTCACCACTTGAGCAAGGTCAGGCTCCGCCATTGGCGGCAGCTGAATCTGGCCGCGCCAGCGATTTATGTTCGCAAGCAAACCACCGACATCGCCGGGGAAAGCAGTGATAGAGAGCTCGGCCTCACCGCCATTTTGGCCGCGAATTTTGAATGTGCCGCGTCGTGGACCACTCGACGGTTGCTCCTCCCAATCGGCCGGTGCCTGCCAAGTCACAGAGCCGCCGCTAGCTCCACCGGGTGCTTCGGATATCTGCGCCGATTGCGAGTCCTGTTCCTTCTCCACCCGATAGACTTCGATCTTCGAGTTATCGCAGCCCGGAAAACAGAACAAAGCTAGCGCTGCCGCGAGTGCCTGCCCTGACAAACGAATTAACCTCATCTATCAGGCGTCGAGAACAACGTCGCCCTTTGGAGCACCGATGCAGGTCAGTCGAGTGCCGTGCTCTGTGACGAAGTCTGATGGAGTGACATAGGCAATCTCGCCGGAAAAAACCGCCACCTGACAAGTACCGCAACTGCCTGCACGGCAACCGCTGGGGATGGGAATCTCATTGTCCATCGCAAGTTGAAGTATGTTCGTGCAGCCAGGAATCCAAGGAAGCTTTTTGCCGGACTTTTTGAATTCGACCGAGAACGTCTGACCAGGAGTCTGCGCCGCAGTCGGCAACTCGGCGACTTTTTTCACGCTGGAAGGCCCGAATGTTTCGAAGTGGACATTCTTGTCGGGCACGCCCCACTCGCTCAATCCAGTCGTTAGGCTCTCCATCAGCGGTCCCGGACCGCAGATGTAGAAATCGTAATTATTGGAGGGAAGAACCTGCTTCAAAAGATCGACCGAAACGCGGCTCGCGTAATGATAATCCTCTCCCTTCTTGTCACCCTCTTCCGGCTTACTGTAGCAAACCGACAGGTGCACGTTTGGATTTTGCCGCGCGACTCTTTCGAGGTGTTCCTTCATAACGTGGTCCCCCTGGTTCCGGACGCCGTAAAAAAAGTAAATCTCTCGCTTGGAACCCATCGCCACGAGCGTGTTCAGCATTGCCAGCATAGGCGTCATACCGATTCCGCCGCCAATCAGAACGACGCCGCCCGTTTCCGTCGGATCGAGGTAGAAATGTCCTCCGGGTGCTCTGACGTCAACAATGTCTCCCTCTTTCAGGGTCGAATGAAAATAATTGGAGACGAGTCCGGGCTTAACACCTTCCTTGTCCGGCGGCGCGTCCAGGCGCTTGATCGAGACCCGATAGAAATCGGGCAGCGGTCCCTCTGAAAGTGAATAACAGCGGACCGTTTTATTTCTCTGGCCGGGGATCCGGAGCTCGAAAGTCAAATATTGTCCCGGCAAAAACGGGGGCAGCGGCTTGCGGTCGTGCGGTTTGAGGTAGAACGAGCAAATGTCCTCGCACTCCATCACTTTTTTCTGAATGGAAAACTTACGAATGCCATTCCAAGGCGCGACATGCTCTTCAGTTTTTTTGCGCAGCGCCTGGGCGGTTCGGAGTTGCTCCCGGAGAAGCTCGTAAGAGAGATTGTCAACCGCGCGCTGATGGGCGAATCGGCGGAACGAGGTGGTAAAGAAAATAAAGGTTTGCCCCGCCACGAGCACGAGCAAAATGGCTCCTATTGCTTCGAGAGCTACCAGCACCATGACCCAATAATATCAGAATTTGCGGCGAAGTTCACACCGAATGCCGAAAAGATTCTGATCATCGTCTCGCTCCGCGACCATGACGTCGGCCCGGAAAAGCCAAGCGTTATTAAGCGGCAATTGATAGCGCACGCCAAAGCCCAGCTGCGATCCTTTCGCCGTGCGATCTTTGTCATCGCCAAAAACGCCCAGACCCGAGATCTCGAAAACGATCTGCTGGTGTAAATCGAAAAGGTATTCGAGACCGATAGAGCCTCCGTAGGTGTCGTTCCCGGTAGCGTCCATTGTTGGAAAGCCAGTCAGGTTGTCCGTTTCAAACAGAATGCCCGTATTCACGAGGACGCCGCCCGCGGCGCCCGCGCGAGCAAGCGATTGAGGTTTATTGAAGCCGGCGAAAGCGTTGACGTACGGGACCAGCGTCAGGGGAAGGGGTGTGATCAAAGAGTTTTCAATGAGAATGAGTACCCCATCTGCGGTCCGCGAGTGCCCCGGGTCAGGATCCTGACCGAAATTGTAAATAACCCGGACGCTATTTGAAACCATATCGAAGTAGCGACGGGTAAAGGCGGCGCTCAAATTATGATAGCTCAGGTCGTCAAATTTTTTACGGCCGAGGGTGTAGCCATAATCAAACTCGAAGTAACCGTACATGGCCTCCACGAAGCTGGCGATTCCAAACACGTCCGCGCTATGATCGTTCGGAATTGCCCCGGTGGTGACTTGGTCGAACGCGGCAAAGAAGGTGATATCGGCGTTTGAGATATCGAGCATCGGACTGTTACGAGCCGGGATCGTAAAGGCGAATCCGGTGAAAGCGTCGTTAAGCCAGATGCCGTTTTGAAAGAGCAAGGGGATCAGTCCAATAGTGAAGGGAATGTCGGCCTTGTTTTCTTGGTCGCTAAATCCGGCCCATAACCGCGCCAGATCACCCTCAAAGAAAAGCGCCTGCGGCTCAACATCGATCTCGACACCTGAATGTCGTTGATCGCCCGCAAACTCGACTCGAGTAAAGAGCGGTCCGCGATTAATTGGAGTGACGAAGAGGTGGATGCGCTCGGTGCCGGTGAGTTTAAAATCGATATCGATATCCAGCTTTGTCGCGGTTAGTCCCTTCTCGATCGCGCCGTTATCGTTGTAAGCGATGGCGCTGCGCCAATCGCCATACATCAGGAGCTGTGGGAAAACTAAATTTTTCTCGCCTAACAGATTAATGCCGGGTCCAAATATGCCGGGTCCGTAAAGTTCGCGTCCTGCTTCGATCAGAGGGCGGGCGGTGGGATTGGGATGCTTCGCGCCGTAGATGGCAAGCTGTGCTTCCGGATCATAAGGCGCCGTATAGGCCGGGTCGGGGCTAAACGGAACGACCACGTTTTTATCCGACACGAGATGCGCCCGTGGATCCATCTCCAAAGAAAGTGAAACAACCCGCTGCATGAGCCCAAAGAAAGAGAAAGGCTCCTTCGGACCGGTCGCAGGCGTAACCGGTCTGATCGCGGCGGCCTTATCGAAATCTTTTCCGTCAACTGGGTGTTTGATTCGCCGCATCGCCACGATTTTGCCGGAAGTGCTCTTGTTCGTCTTGTCGTCGCGCATCGGCGATGCAATCTGAGTCACGGAAGGTTCTCGTGCCGTCTGCACCACAGGCTGGGTCTTCTGAGGCAATGGAGCTGAATCGAACTTTTCTAGCTGCGCCGGTCTCGTTTCCGGCATCGACACAATTTCGCCGGCGTTTACCTCGTTGGTGCTTCCGTCGTCCGGCCATCCTGGAAGCTGAACCGCAGAAGATTCTTGAGCAGTTTCGACGACCGGTTGGTCGACAGGCGCCGAGACATTTTCGTCCGCAACCGGTTGAGTAGTGGACTCATTCCTGGCTATTTTGACGCAGCTGGTGAAAACCAAAGCACACATCGCCAACCAGACGCTTCGTCTGATGACGTCTCTAAAATTAGGTCGAGAAGACACGGCGACGGATTGCGAAAAGTTGGTTTGCCTGGCTCGTTACCTCCTGGCTGGGACGTCGAACTCGACAGTGTAGCGATGGATGTCGATCATCCAGTCATTCATGGCGAAATCCATCTCCTTGGTGGATTCAATGAAATCCATGAAATAAATCGGTTCCGCGCGGCTGCGAAGGCGAATCGACAATTTATATTTCCCCGGTATCGCCATGGCCGAGGCCGGGACGGAATAAGACGCGACCCGCGTCCCAAGCGGAGGAATGCTGCGCCCTTCCATCCGAACAAAAGGTGGATGATTCATCACACTCGTTGGAACGCCAGCCGGGCGGATGAACGGGAGTTGGTCGATGTCGAGATTGATCGGCAAATACATTTCGCGATCGGTGCCTTTGATGTTGGTGGTGAGGAATTTTGTTTGCAGATTCACCAACTGATGGTCGTCGGGAATCTTGCCCGTGCGCACGTCGCGCGAATGCAGGTCGCACATGTCGCCGTGACTGTCGGTGTAGCCCGATTCCCACACTCGTTTCCCTTGTGGATTGGCCAGGACTACGTTCACCCAGATTTCCGGCTGCGCCCCAAGCGAACCCGATGGCATATTGTGGCCGAGATTCACATTTTTGATTTTGTAGGAAAAAGCGAGGCGTTTGCCCGCCTGGATGTCGCCTTTGAAAAACGGCCCATCGATGTGCGATCCGTTCTCCATGACTTTTTGTCGCAATACCCGTTTCTGTTCGAGCATGGCGAGGTTTTCCTTAATGATCTCTCGCGCGGCAAAACGGTCGTCAGGACTTTCCCATTCGGACGGAAATTTTGCATCCTTCGACACATTCTGTTCAAAAGCGTCCGTTCCCCATCCCGCGCGATAATCAAACTTCAGCCAGGTGGCGATTGCGAACGCGGCAGCCTTGGGATTGTGCGGGAAAATTCCGGGATGCGCGATGGGGTAGCCGGGGCCATAAAAGGCATGGTTGGCGTGTTTTCCCCCAGGATTGACTGGGATGCCGTTGATTACTGCGGACGCTCCCGTCGCGTAGCCTTTGGCAAGACCCGGTTCTTTCCCCATGTGACAATCCTGGCATGCCGTTCCCTTTAAAAGCGACGGCGAAGAACGGTATTGGTCCCAGACTACTTCGAGTTTGATCCCCGGGTGGACCGCGACCTGATGGCAGGAAACGCAGAATTCCGATTTGGTGATCGGCTCAAAGTATATTCCTTTACGGTGGATGTTGATACCCGGTCCCGGCTGATCAGCGCTCGTCTTGATGTGATACGTGTCTGGATTCGAGACTACTCCCTGAACTCCAGCGCCGCTGCGGCTGCCGTACATCGGCTCAAAGATGTCGCCCTGAAGAATTCGACGCTCGGCGTTAACTTTGGTGTATTGCTCATTCACCCGGTGGCAGACGATGCAAGTAACGCCTTCACGCGACACCTCCGGTTTCAGCCACAAAGGCATGTAGCGCGGCTCGTTCATCGACGTGCCAACGCCAGCGTGGCAGCGCATGCAAAAGTAGCCGATGGTTCCCTGGGCAAGGTCGTTGATTTTTTGTTCGAACTTGTGAAAGACCGGCGAGATAGAAGCGTAGGCGTGGTTGGAGGAGCGCCATTCGTTATAGATTGTCTCATGACATGCCATGCATTCCGAGGCGCTCGGGTAATGGCTTTTCGCAAACAACTCCGCATGCGGATCGACCGGATTGGGCAGTTGCTTTTTCAATGGAGAAAGCTCTTCGGGGGGAGGTTCTATCGGCCCGTTCGGGACGAGGACCGGCAGCTGCATCGGGTCCAAAATCTCGTCGCTCGATTTGTTCGCCGGGGTCTCCTCGCTCAACAGATCTTGGTCAGACTTTGCCGCGCCCGGCGATCCTGCCGGTTTGGGGGACTCAGTTAAAAGGTCGTCATCCGATTTTGCCTTTGCCGGTGATCCCGCCGGTTTTGGCGTCTCAGTTAAAAGCTCATCATCCGACTTTGCCGGCGCGACAGTTGCGGCCGGAGAAGCAGTGCTCTTAGGTTGGGCCTGAGTGCTGACAGCAAATGCTACGGCGGCGAAAGCTGCTCCCACAAGTGCGCTTCGAAAAACAGAACGGTTTGAATTTATAACCATGGAACGAAGCTTTCTGGAAGCCTATGTCTGTTATTCCTTCATCTTTCCGGAACTGCGTGCACGCCGTATCAGGGGATGCGGTTAGGCGTTTTGAGCTTTGGCCTTCCTAAATGCAAGGCGAAACTCCGCACTTTTCCCAAAAAAAGCCTTGCATTCCCCGCCGATAAAAAAAAGATAGTGCCCTGAGGGCTTAGGCGTTAACCGCAGTATTTTACAACGTTATATGCAATTCACGTCTCTTTGGAAAATCACTCTCGGATTGCTCTGTTCCACTTGGATGATTAGCCAGGTCAAGGCCGCGGCCGATCCGACGAAAATCCTCGGTCCGGAATCATGCGGAAATTGTCACAAACAGGAATACAGTGCGTGGAAACAGACGCACCACTATAAGACGTTCGATGATTTACATCGCCGCCCATCGGCCATGCAGATTGCCGGTAAAATGGGGGTGCAGCGTATCAAAAGCGAAGGCGCCTGCGTTCAGTGCCATTATACCTCGCAAGGCAGCGGAGCGGAGCTCAAACCGATCGCCGGTGTTTCCTGCGAACTTTGCCACGGCGCGGCGAAAGATTGGGTGAGATTACACAACGTCAAATCGACGCAGGCCAAGGCGAAGGAAATGGGATGGATCGCTCCGGACGACGTTTACGCGCTGGCAGCAAACTGCTTTCAATGTCACACCATTCCGAACGAGAAGCTCGTCAACACCAGCGGCCACGCGGCGTTCAGTCCAATCGAGCTCGTCTCCTGGTCGCAGGGAGAAGTGCGCCATCATTTTATGAGCGGCGCGAGAAACGTTCCGAATACTCCCGATCGACTGCGCATGCTTTATGTCGTCGGCCGGGTGGTGGATTTGGAATACAGCATGCGCGGCGTGGCCAAGTCGACCGAGAAAGCAGTCTACGCGGTGAACATGGCGAAACGGGTAGTGGCGGCGAAAGAAAAGGTGAAAGCGATTTTTGCGGTATTGCCCAAGGACGAGCTAAAAGAGATCGTCGCCACGGCTGATGGCGTTGCTTTGAAACTGAACAACGAAGCGGCGCTCACTGACGCGGCGAACAAAATCTCGACACTCGCTCAAAAAATCTCATCCACTTATAAAGGAAGTGACCTCGCTGCGGTCGATCCGCAAATTCCTCCTCCGTCGGAATACAAAGGCCCTGTCTTTTCACCCTGACTTATGGGGCTGTCTCAGTGGGCGGGGATCTTCCCGAAGGCGGCCGGTCGAGACCGGACCGAACTTCTTCTAAAAGGGGGGTAGTTGATTTATTTCTCGGACGCCGGTGTGTAACGCCAATCCGAGCAGTCCAAGAGTGATTTACTCGCAGAATATTTTTCATGGCTGAAGAACCGGTCAGAATTTCCAAACCGCGGCGCTGGGATGTCCCTTTCAGCAAGGACATGACCGAAGCCGATGTCGACCTACTGATGAAGCATCCTCCCTTCAATCGGATCGACGAGAGCAAATTCCCATCATCGGTTCC
>Ga0307479_10005500_pt1 | contig 11594 bp, 11 predicted proteins | sample atmos_gasesECM4C_FD_203743 | JGI IMG/M metagenome (GOLD analysis project Ga0307479, IMG submission 203743) | Hardwood forest soil microbial communities from Morgan-Monroe State Forest, Indiana, United States - atmos_gasesECM4C_515 | ecosystem: Environmental > Terrestrial > Soil > Temperate... | reverse complement strand
ACTTGATACGTGAATTTGCGGCTCGGGATTCGATGGTGCGGTTGGTCGAAAATCCCAGCAATCGCGGCAAAGGGTATGCAGTGCGCAACGGAATGCTCAATGCGCGTGGCGAAGTTATCGTGTTCAGCGACGCGGATTTGTCTTCGCCGATTGAAGAGATGCCGAAGTTGCTGGCGGCTCTGGCGTCCGGGGCCGACATCGCAATCGGATCACGCTGGCTGCGGGCGGAGCTGCAGACGCAGCGGCAATCGCTGCACCGGCAGTTGTTTGGAAGGATATTCAACGGGTTGAACCGGATTATCCTTGGGCTGCGATTTAAAGACACACAGTGCGGATTCAAGGCTTTCACCCGGCGTGCGGCGCAGATGATTCTGCCACTGCAGCGCATTGAACGCTGGGGTTTCGATCCGGAGATTCTGTTTCTGGCGCGGAAGTTTGGGCTGCGCGTGGAAGAAGTGCCGGTGCGCTGGGGACACGTGGGCGGGACCAGAATCAATCCGCTGCTGGATGGGGCGCGCATGTTTCAGGAGATGCTGCGCATCCGGCTGAACGATATCGAAGGAAAGTATGATGGAGCGCCCGTGATGGCGGCGCAGCCGGTGAAGACGGTGCCCGGAAGACCAACGACCAGACTTTAGCCAAGGTTCAGGATGTAACCCGCGAGGTTCCGGCTCCTAGATCAAGAGACTTTCCTCGTGACGTGCGATTCCTTCACCGCCGTGATCACGCGGCGTCCCATTTCCGAAGTTGAAATTGCCTTTCCCGCAGGGGCCAGGTCCGAGGTGCGAGAGCCTTGATTCAGCGCAGAGCCGACCGCATTTTCAATGCAAGCGGCCTCGGTCTCCAATTGAAACGAATGACGCAGCAGCAGTGCGGCCGAAAGAATTGCGCCGAGGGGATTGGCGATGCCTTTGCCCGCGATATCGGGGGCGGAGCCGTGCACCGGCTCGTAGAGGCCAACTGGGCCGCCGATGCTGGCCGAGGCCAGCAAGCCTAACGAACCGACTAGCCCGCCCGCCTGGTCGGAGAGAATGTCGCCGAACATATTTTCGGTGAGCACTACGTCAAAGTCTCTCGGGCGCTGCACCAGCGACATCGCGGCGGAATCGACATACATATGCGATAGCTGCACTCCGGGATAATCCTTGCCGCATCGAGTAACGACCTCGCGCCAGAGGCGGGAACACTCGAGAACATTAGCTTTGTCAACGGAGAGAACTTTCCTGCGGCGCTTCAGAGCGAGTTCGAAGGCGACGCGGGCGATGCGCTCGATAGCCGGCTCATCGTAAGTCATGGTGTTGGTGGCGACGCGTGAGCCCGGCTCACCGGCGATGGAGCGCGGAGAGCCGAAATAGAGGCCGCCGAGCAACTCTCGGACGATCATGATGTCGGTGCCGCGAACCAGATCGCCGTGCAACGGCGAACAATCTTCCAGCGCCGGAAAGCAAATTGCAGGACGCAAGTTCGCGTAGGCGCCGAGTTCGCGGCGCAGGCGGAGCAGTCCGGCTTCGGGGCGAAGGTGGTTGGGGTAGTGATCGAACGCAGGGCTTCCCACAGCGCCAAGCAGGACTGCGGAGGACGCGAGGCAGGCTTGAATTGTGTCGGCGGGGAGAGGATCGTTCGTGGCGGTCAGAGCTGCGCCGCCGATGTTTTTTTGTTGCAGTTGAAGCTGATGCCCAAAAGCGCCTGCGACAGCTTGCAGGACCAGGATAGCTTGTTCTGTGACTTCAGGGCCGATGCCGTCGCCGGGCAGGATGGTCAGGTTCAGGAGCATGAAAGGTGATTTTGCAATTGGGGAATTTTGTAATTGTGTAATTTTAGTCGCGATCGCAAGCTGCGATGGCTGATTCAGATTTCAAATTACTCAATTACCAAATTATCAGATTACCCAATCTCCTACACGCCCCAAAGGTAGTCTTCCTGCTGCTGATCGTGATGGTGATCGGCGGCAATGGGCAAGGGAACGCCGAAGGCATTGGTTGGTGGCGCCAACGGAAATGGACGCGGAGCTTCGGAAGCTGAGACCGAGGCGCCGGCCGACGCTGCGATCGCCGTTGGTAGCGGTTCGAACAACGGTGTAGCCGACGCTGCAGGTTTATGCGTGTCGCGGATCAGTTCCAGCAAGTGATGATCTTCGACATGCTTGATCTTATCGGCGAGGCGGACGAAGCGGCGGTAGATGTCATCGAGCGCGCGCCGGTCGAACTGGTAGCCGAGCTGCTCGCAGCGGATGGCAAGCGCGTGGCGGCCGGAGTGCTTGCCCAGCACGAGCTTCGAATCCGGCACGCCCACCGACTGCGGAGTCATGATTTCGTAGGTCAGCGGATTTTTCAGGACGCCATCCTGGTGGATGCCGGCTTCGTGGGCGAAGGCGTTGCGTCCGATGATGGCTTTGTTGGGTTGCACAGGGACGCCGGTAATTTCGCTCAACAACTGGCTGGCGGGGAAAAGATGCTCGGCGGCAATTGCCGTTTCGTAAGGATAGCGATCGTGACGAACGCGCATCGCCATGACAATCTCTTCGAGCGATGCGTTGCCGGCGCGTTCGCCGATGCCATTAATGGTGCACTCGACCTGGCGCGCTCCGGCGCCCACGGCGGCCATCGTGTTGGCCACGGCCATGCCCAGATCATTGTGGCAGTGCGCGGAGATAGTGACGTTCTCGATTCCCTTGACGCGGCGGCGGATGGTTGAGATCAAATCGCCGAATTCGGAGGGCACGGTGTAACCGACCGTGTCCGGGATATTGAGCGTGGTAGCGCCCGCTTCGACGACCACCTCGAGCACCTGGCACAAAAATTCAGGGTCGGTGCGCGTGGCATCTTCAGGGGAAAATTCGACGTCATTGCAAAGCGACTTGGCGAAGGCTACGGCTTCGCGTGCATGGTCCAGGCACTCCTGACGCGTGATGCGCAGCTTGTGCTTCAGATGAATATCGGAGGTGGCGAGGAAGACGTGAATGCGCGGATGTGCAGCGTCTCTTAAAGCTTCCCACGCGCGTTCGATATCCGGCCGGCAGGCGCGGGCCAGGCCCGCGATGATGGGCCGGCGAATGATGCTGGCAATGGCCTTTACTGCGGCAAAATCGCCATCGGAGGCGATGGGGAATCCGGCTTCGATCACGTCGACGCCCAGGCGGTCGAGCTGGTGCGCGAGCCGCAGCTTTTCCTGGTGGTTCATGCTGCAGCCGGGCGACTGTTCTCCGTCGCGCAGAGTGGTGTCAAAAACCGTAATGCGGACTGGATCCGTGGACATGAGTCTTCCTTCAGGAAACGCGGTCTGGGTCGCTATCGTTTCTACCTAATGGTACGAGGCGGGGAGGCTGAAGCAAAACTTATAATTCTTCATCGATCATTAGACAAGCTTCTATGATAAGATATTCTAATAGATAATGAAGCTGCCATAAGCGGATGGGCATGGAACTCTCTCAGTTGGAGGTCTTTCTGGCGGTGGCGCGCGAGCATCGTTTCTCGCGCGCGGCGGAAAAACTGCACCGCACCCAGTCGGCGGTGAGCCAGACGATCCGCAAACTGGAGGATGAACTGGGCGAGGCGCTGTTCGACCGTTCGTCGCGCGAAGGCGTACTCACCGACGCCGGGCAGGTGCTCTACGAATACGCCGAAAGGCTGCTGAACCTGCGCCATGACGCGCACGAATCGTTAACCGAGTTGCGGGAACTGCAGAAGGGCAAGCTGGTGATCGCCGCCAACGAATTTACGGCGCTCTATCTGCTGCCGGTGCTGGCGGAGTTTCGGCGGCTGCATCCCATGATCAAGATCACGGTGCAACGCGCGCTCGGCAGCCGCATTCCAGACGACGTCCTGCAACACAGCGCCGAACTGGGCGTGCTGTCGTACAAGCCGGAGGAACCGCGGCTGCATTCGGTGGTCACGTATCTGGATGAGTTGGTGCTGGTGGTGCCGCCGAAGCATCTGCTGGCCACTGCGCGCGAGGTCAGCATCCGGCAACTGGGAGCGGAGTCTTTTGTGGCACACATCGTTTCGTCGCCATATCGCGAAAAAGTTTTGCAGACATTTCAGAAGCACAAGACACCATTGCATATGGATCTGGAGTTGCCGACGCTGCAGGCCATCAAGCAATTTGTCGCGTTGGGCAATGGAGTGGCGTTCATGCCGGAAATCAGCGTGGAAGCCGAACTGGCTCGCGGAGAGTTAGTGCGGATTCCGGTGCGGGAGTTGCGGGTGCAGAGGAAGCTGCGCTTGATTTATCGCAAGGAATCGGGGTTGTCGCACGCGGCGCGGGCGTTTTTGAAAGTGGCAGAGTCGGTGGCAGTGGAACGGGCGGGACGATATCGGTTTCAGCGGGAGAGTTAGGAGCAGGTCCTCTCACCTGCTCCCTTTCCCAAGAATCGCTGTCGGATCAGCAGTCGGCGCAGGCTTCCGTAGACTGGAAAGCGGCAAGAGCCTCCGGCACACTGGGGTGAATGTCCAGAACGGAGTTTACGTTGGTGAGGTTCAACAAGTCGCGCACCAGCGGAGTTGGGCCGGCACACTTCAGGTCGGCATTGCGAGATTGCGCCCATGTATGCAGAAATACCAGCTCGCCGATGCCGGCGCTATCGATGGATCGGACTCCGCTGAGATCGAGCACAACTTTGCCGCCCTGCTCCAGGACTTCCCCCACCAGGCGCGACAGTGCGGCGGCCTCATCGCGGTAGACAATCCGGCCCTGGCAGTGAACGATCATCACGTCACCACGGTTGCGAGTTTCCAGACTGAGTTTCAACGTCGACTCCTTGTATGGTGCTGCAAGCGCCGCTAAATGCTGCGGCTGCGAAAATGATTGCCAGTGTGTATTCGAGGATTCCATGTTAATGGATAGACGCGCTGGACTGGGTTTCGGAATCATGAAAAACACATTATTTCTCGCACAGAGGTTCTAGTTCTGCACTCACAATTTAGGTCGGACCTGGGCATCCTGACCGTCTATCGCCTTGCATCTAACGAATTTCACACATTCAGGTAGAATTTGCTGCTGGCACAAATTGCCGGGGAGGATTCATCTTCGTGTTAAAAACCGCTGCCGTGGTACTGGCATTCCTGAGCTTCACGTTTTTCCCCGTAAAATTGAAAGCCCAACTGATTCCCAGCGGAAATATTTATGCCGGAGCTGCGTACGCCTCCTCCGAAGACGTGGTGAACCGGCTGGCCTTTCGCGGATGGGATGCTTCCGTTGAGGCATTTCCTTTTCATCGCTTTTCCTATATCGGAATCGTGCTGGATGGCAGCGGCATTTACACCAAGGCTGTGGCGAACTCAGGAACGATTCAGCAGTACAACCTGGTTCTGGGGCCACGGCTTTCCATGAACTACGGAAAGTGGCGGCCGTTCGTGCATGCCATGGGCGGGATTCAGCAGACCAGGTCAGGCGGCAACATTTACCATCCTGTGGCGATCGACTTCGGCGGCGGTGTAGACCGGAAACTTCCTTTCAAGAATTTTTCCTGGCGGCTGCAGTTCGACTACGTGCATACCCACCTGCTAAGCCAGAACCAGAATGAGTATCGCGGGTCGACCGGAATAGTGTGGAGATTCTGACGAGAGTTTCCACTCTCAAATTGGCGATCTACTTCCGCGTTCGAAACTTTTGATCGGCCCCGGGGTTAGGGGTTGTGGCCAGACGAATGTTTCGCATTCAGGAGAAGACAGATGCTTATGTTGCGGATCGCCCGCGTGACGCGCTTAACCGTCGCCACGGCCGGGTTCCTCCTCTCCGTTTCAGCCAACGCACAAGTCCCACCGTCCGGGAACGTTTTTGTAGGCTACTCTTACGACAACGCAAGAGCCCTGTTCGGAGTGACCAATCGGAAGAGCTTGAATGGATGGGAAGGATCGCTTGAAGGCAAGATATTTCCGTGGGTGGGGGCCGTAGTGGACTTCAGCGGTTACTACGGGTCAGAGGATCTTCCCAGCCTCCCTATACCTTGTGCCTTCGGAAGCGCGTGCCCACCCTCTCACGTGAGCACTCACGTCGAGAACGTTTTGTTCGGGCCGCGCGTGTCTTTTTCAGCGGGCAAGATCCGTCCCTTTGCCGAGGCATTGTTTGGAGTTGGGCATGTAAATGCGAACGCGGCCGGCTCCGATACGTCGTTTGCCACTGCACTAGGCGGCGGTCTCGACTACAAGATCATCCGTCCGATCGCGTGGCGGTTTCAGGGAGACTACCTGCAAACGCGTTTCTTTGGAACGACACAGAATAACGTGCGCTTGTCGACGGGCATCGTGATGCGCTTCTGAAACCAGCACGACCGCGAATCGAGTCGCAGCGAATCATCCTTTTAAGTCTGCCAGTACTTGTGGTCGCGCAGGAAGTGGTTTTGGTTCCAATAGTTCATGGCGGTCTTCAGGAAGAGCCAGCCCACGCGCAAATGCCCCATCTTCTTGAAACGGCGATTGGTGGTGTAGACGCCGCCACGGACGATGCCGAAGCGCTTCCTCTCGACCTGCTGGCTGAGAAGGTAATCCTCGGCGAATAGAACCTGCTCGTGGAATCCGCGGAGTTCGCGGAATTTTTTCAGGTCGAAGAGCATGAACATTCCGGTGGCAAAGGGATGATGCAGGCGCGAGAGATATTGGAAAAGATCGTTGCCAACATAAAACAGCTTGTCGATCCAGTTGCCGTCGCGGCACAGGATGTTCGTGGTCACGCAATTTAGCTGCTTGCGCTGGGCCAGTTCAACGGCCCGGCGCACCACCGAGGGATGCGCCAGTTCAATGTCGGCGTCGAGAAACAGAACGTAGGTGCTATCGGCATGTGCTGCGCCCAAGTTGCGTCCAACCGACGGCATTCCGCCGCGGATCACGCTGACGTTCAGGCGGTCGCGAAAGCCGAGAACAATTTCAGGAGTGCCATCGGTCGAGTTGGCGTCAGCGACCAACACTCTCGTACTCGACATCTTCGAGTAGTCCTGATTCGTCAGCGAAGTCAGCAAATTCGGAATCAGTTTCGCCTCGTTCTTGGCCGGAATCACGATCGTCAGCTCGCTCATGGTATTCATGAATTTGTACCCCCTGTTCGTCAACTGTCAGATACGTCAGACGGGAATCGACCCAGCTGCCCGAATTGTAGTAATGAATTCCATCCTGCTCGACGTGCAGAGCCTCGTGCGTATGCCCGCAAAAAATACGGTCCGCCTCATGTTGGCGGGCGTAGTGCAACGCACCAGCAGAAACCTTCGGCGACATGCGGAGCCAGTGCGTATTAAGCCGGTCAATGAGCCGCGCAATGGGCTTGTTTTTGAAATCGAGCTTTTGCAGTTGGAGATAGAGCGAAGTCCCCAGTTTGCTCAGCCGGACGTTGTTGACCTGAAAACCGTCGAACTGATGGCCGTGAATCGCGACGTGGCGTAGTCCACAGTACAGCCAGGCGTAGTCCTGATAGACTCGCACGCCCACAAGGTGCGACATGATGTTGGTCAGTCCGTGATCGTGGTTGCCTTCCACCCACACCACTTCGATATTGCGCTTGGGATTCGACAGCTTGCGGATGTAGCCCAGAAACTTCCAGTGATCCTTGGTCAAGCGGGCAAAGTTGAGGTCGGCGAAAATGTCGCCCAGCAGGATCAGCCTTTGAAAGCGGTTTTCCTTGAGCACGCGCGTGGCTTCGCGGGCATGGCTGGTCTCTGCACCCAGGTGCAGGTCGGAGAGGATCAGCGTGTTGCACACGGGCAGATCCATGATCTTGTTGTAGCAGGCGAATGTTACGGGGCGATGAAATATGCATCAAAATCGGTGCATAGTAACTACGGAAGTAACCCGAGGCTCATCTCGGTAAACAAAGGGTTTAACGTCCAACGCCGGGCGAAATGTTTCAGCCGTGTGAATGCCAAACCGCTTTCACGTAGACTGAATTCTTCAGTGAGCTACGACTCGACCACCAAGAACACAAAGGACACGCAGGCCTCACTAGCTGGATTTCCTTCGTGTAACTTCGTGTCCTTAGTGGTTCAAGATTTTTTCTCTTGAAAACTATCGGCCACATTCTGGCGAAGTACACGGCGTGGATTTTGCACTTGCTGGGGCCGCTGGGGATGTGGGGCGTGTTCGCGATTGCATTCGCGGATTCCGCTCTCCTGGGCATGCCCGTCGATGCGATTGTCGCATTCTACGTCTACCAGAATCACCGGCGCCTGCTGCTCTACGTGCTGATGGCAGCGCTCGGTTCCGTGCTCGGCAGCATTCCGCTGTATCTCATCGGATACGTGGGCGGCGAGAAAGTCCTGCGCAAGCGAATTACAGAAGAGCGCTTTCTGCGCATTCACCGCTCATTCGAGGAGCACGAATTTTGGGCATTGATGTTTCCCGCCATGCTGCCGCCGCCCATGCCGTTCAAAATCTTCGTGCTGGCTGCGGCAGTGTTCGAAATGCGCTTCCGCGATTTTGTGGCGGCCATGTTCGCCGGAAGGGTCGTGCGCTTCCTCACTCTTTCATTGCTAGTGATATGGTTCGGGCCACAAATTGTGGGGATCATCGGGACAGTGGTGCGGCAGCATTTTGCATGGCTGTTGGGAGCCATTGCTGGCGGCGTGCTGGTCTGGCTCCTAATGCGACGGAGCAAGAGGCGCCAGACGGCCTCCACGGATAAAACTTAGGACTCCACTCACACGCGTCAGGGATTTCTCCCATCCAGGAGGCTGTTCGTCCGTGCGGGAGCGGCATCGCAACATCGGCACCCGCTCACGAATTCATTCCCCTTTCCTCCGCTCATCTCCCAACCCGCTGCTTTTCCCTTGACCTCGTTCCTCCATCTGCTAGCCTTGTTCTGTAGAGTATTTCTACTGGATAAACCTCCGCTCACTGACAACCGAACCGAGACGATGCGACGAACCCTGGCGTTCATGGCACTAGGGCAGGGGAAAGCCGAATTCCCAAAACGGTCTGGGAAAAACGCCACCTAGTACCCGTAACTCGAATCAGCTCAAGATTTTGCCCGTAACCTATTGAAAACAATAGATCAAAACACAAGCAAAACTTCTATCCCGTTTATTTTCAATATTTTGCGCAGCACGAGGGGGGAGGGGTACCACCGCTACCCGTGGTGCGGCAGCATTTTGCACGGCTGTTGGGAGCCATCGCGGGCGGAGCACTGGTCTGGCTGTTGATGCGCAGGAGAAGAAGGCGCAAGCCCGAACCCAGGTCAATGGTTGGCCAGCAAGGCCGGAGAATTTCTGAGGTACACTTCCTTTCAGGAGAACTCGGATGACCAGCCAGTCAGAGACCTTCGTTCAGAATCTCATTACGCCAAGGGACGCCCATGAATAGACGCACAGCCGGTTTGACCACGCTGATTTTCGCGATCGGAATGACGATTGCGCTTCGCACTCTGGCGTCCGCTCCGGCCAAGTCCGGCGATGTTACCGAAGCGAGAATCACTGCGGAGGTGGCCGAGGGTAACAACTGGCTGCTGAATGGCCGCACGTTCGAGGCACAGCACTTCAGCCCGCTCGCCCAGATCACGGATCAGAATGCCGGTAATCTCGGCTTGGCCTGGTCGCTCGACATCGACAGCGAAATGGGCGTGGTGGCCGAGCCGCTGGTGGTGGACGGCGTGATCTATGTGAGCGCACCGCTGTCGAAGGTCTATGCCGTGGAAGCGGCCTCGGGGAAATTGCTCTGGATGTTTGATCCCAAAGTGCGGCTGGATCAGGCTATCAACGGTTCATATTCCGCGCGCACTAATGCAGGCGTCGCCGTGTGGGGCGGCAAGGTGTACGTAGGCACGGGTGATTGCCGGCTGGTTGCGATCGATGCCGCCTCAGGGAAGCGTGCGTGGGAGGCTACGGTCTGCGATCCGCAACAGACCGGAATCACGGGAGCGCCGCACGTGGCCAAGGGAAAAGTCTTCATGGGCTACAACGGCTCCGACGACGGAGTGCGCGGATCGCTGGCGGCTTACGACGCCGAAACCGGCAAAGAAGTTTGGAGGTTCTGGACGGTCCCAGGAGATCCCGCGAAAGGCTTCGAGGCGAAAGCGCTGGAGATGGCGGCGAAGACCTGGCATGGCAAGGACGCATGGCGCATTGGAGGTGGCGATGTCTGGAACGCCATCACATATGATTCCGCAACCGACCTTGTCATCTTCGGGACTGCCGGAGCTGGCGTTGATTATGGCGAACTGGAAAATATCAAGGTAAGTGGAGACAAGCTTTTTGCGGGATGCATCATCGCCGTAAACGCTGAGACCGGAGAATATGCGTGGCATTTTCAAACCAGCGCTCCGGGACTGCAAACCGAGAACAATCACACTCTTATTGCCGACCTGGTTCTTGATGGCGTGCGCCGCCACGTGGCGATGACCGTGCCCAAGAACGGTTTCTTCTATGTGCTCGACGCCAAGACGGGGAAACTCATCTCGGCCAAGTCCCTGGTGAAAACCGCATGGGCGACGTCGATCGATCTGCAGACAGGGAGAGCGGTGGAGAATCCGCCGTCGAAAGGCGGCGGAAGGCAATGGACGGTGCATAACTGGTGGCCGATGAGCCTGAGCCCGCGCACCGGGTTGGTGTACGTCCCGGCCACAGACCGGGAGGCTGGAACGAAAGCGGCGGTGGAGTCCGGCGAATGGATGCGAGGCACGCAAGGCAAGCTCATCGCATGGGATCCGGTGAATCAATCCGCGCGCTGGACTGTGGAGGAGCCGATTGCAACGAACGGTGGCGTTCTATCCACGGCGGGCAACTTGGTTTTCCAAGGTCAGGGAACGGGTGAGTTTGCAGCCTACGCCGCCGACAACGGGAAGAAAGTTTGGTCCATTCAGACCGGCTCGGCGATTGAATCGGTGCCCGTCACTTATGCGGTGAACGGTGAGCAGTACATTCTCACGCCTGTGGGATGGGGTTCAGGGTCACGATTATTTGCGCCGGCGTGGACGATGGCAACTCCCCAGTCGAAGCGCGGACCGTCGCGTTTGCTGGCATTCAAGCTGGGGGCGACCACGCCTTTCCCAACGCCGCCCGATGTCGTGCCGCCAGTTCCGAAGCCTCCGCGGCAAAGCGGCAATAACGCGACCATCGAGCAGGGCAAGTTGCTCTACCGCAAATTTGTTTGCGATGGCTGCCACTCCCCGGATGTCGACGGCAGCGGGGCGTGGGTTCTCAATGGCGCGGTGCCTGATCTGCGCTATGCTCCGCCCGAGGTTCACCGGGCGTGGTATGACATTGTGCTGCAAGGAACGCACTGGAGTAAGGGCATGCCCGGCTTTGCCGACCCTCCGAAATTCGCTTTCCCGCACTTGAAGATGACCGCAAAAGACGCCGATGCGATTCACGACTACGTGATCGCGCAGGCGTGGAAGACATATAACGCGGAGCATGGGCAAACAGCGGCGAAGGGAGCGCACTAAAAGGCCTGCGGGTTTTTTGTAGCTCGGTGGTTCAGTGTGCTGCAAGGATTTCGTCAGTTATTCGTGCTGCTTCCCCCGCCGCCTTTACATCGTGAGTACGCAAGATATGCGCGCCTTTCAGAATCAAGGCGGTGTGCGCGGCAAGATTCCCGTAGAGCCGGTCTGCTACCGCAGCATCCTCTCCGTCTTTCGCGAGAGTGCGTCCAAGAAAAGATTTTCTCGAAGTTCCAGCC
>Ga0307479_10005499_pt1 | contig 11595 bp, 12 predicted proteins | sample atmos_gasesECM4C_FD_203743 | JGI IMG/M metagenome (GOLD analysis project Ga0307479, IMG submission 203743) | Hardwood forest soil microbial communities from Morgan-Monroe State Forest, Indiana, United States - atmos_gasesECM4C_515 | ecosystem: Environmental > Terrestrial > Soil > Temperate... | reverse complement strand
AGAGCGCAGAGGAGGCCGAGGGCAGCTTTATGATCGGAGAAGAATACCACCGATGGTATTACGAAAACAGAACCTGGGAGCAAACAACCTTTCTTGGTGTGCCAGCGCTGAAATCGGTTTCCGATATGTGGAACTATCAGGAAATCCTGGCGGATCTCAAGCCGTCACTCATCGTAGAATTTGGAACGTGGTCGGGCGGCTCCGCACTGTACTTCGCGACAATCATGAACTCGGTATCGGACGACTATCACATACTCAGCGTGGATGTAGATCACGCCAAGGTACCAGAATCCGTTTACCGCAATCCTCATATTGAACTGTTGCAGTCCGCTACTACGGACCCTGCCGTCGCCAAGCGGATTCGCGTATTAAGGGATGCGCACCCCGGGCCAATGTTTTGCATACTCGACAGCGATCATCACAAAGAGCATGTCCTGTCCGAACTTATGGAACTGCGGTCGATAACTGTGCCCGGAGATTACGTTGTGGTTGAGGATAGCAACATCAATGGTCACCCAGTGAGGCCAGATTTTGGCGAGGGCCCGTATGAAGCGCTGGAAGAGTACTTTGACCGGTGCCCAAATGATTACGTTCGAGACGTCAGGCGCGAAGAGAAGTTCGGTTTCACTTTTGCCAAGAACGGCTTCTTGATCCGTACCGGCGCAATTGGGCCGCGTGGGGTGACGGCGCCCCGGGGTGACCAATTGACTGCGCTCATTGCCGGGAATGCGCAGGCTTTCTGGCCGGGGGATCGCGGATACGAAGAAGGGGCGTCAAGCAAGATGCTCCTTCGGGCGAATGATTGGCAGAAGATTCGGTTTGAAATCCGGCCAGGCGGTCCGCCGGGTTTGATCCGCCTGGATCCGCTCGACCGGCCAGCATTGATTGAGATCGGGAGCCTCGCCATCAGTCTGGAGGGCCAGCCGCTCTGGACCTTGACTGGCGATGAACACCGTTCCGGCATGGTGCGCGGCACGGCCTTGCGCCTGGCTGGCAAGCCCTTGATGACGATATTCAGCTTCGGCGGTGATCCGCAGTTGCTGCTCGGAGACCTGCCTCTAGGCACAGACGGCCGCGGTGCGCCGGGAGTGGTTCTGGAGGGGCAGATCCGCGCGTCGACAGATCCGCGGGCGTTGGCGGACTGGATCGCTTGCCGGGAAGCTCACCTCGAACTGAAAGAACGTAGTCTGCTGGAATTTCGTAATTCCATCTCATGGCGTGTGACCACCCCGCTTCGTTCTTTGGGGCGCGTACTCGGATACGGAGCTTGATGAAGGCGAAGCTTCGGCTGCTCTCTGATGGTCGCGGCTCGGATCCGGATTACTGGCCGCGGCTGGCCGGCGGCACGATACCGTTCATGCGGAGATATTCGACCATCTGGCCGTAATGGTCGAAGCTGTGATACATGATGAAGGTGGCGGCGCCGAGGCGGGGCATGGGACGGCCCTCAAAGGGCACGTTCTCCATCTGGTTTTTCTCATTGAGCGAGAGGAGGGCCTTGTGCCCGTACGCGAATGCGCCCTTCACGAAGGCCACCACCTGGTCCTTGGTGCGAGCCGAGTCGGGGCCGTCTTCGCTACCGATTTCCACCGGCGGCTTCTCGCCCAGGATCGCAGATGACGCGAAATAGATAAAGGCGGCCAGGTGCTTGGCTTGCTGCGCAAAAGTGCGCACGCCTTTGAATTCGCCATTGGTCGGCGCGAAATTGAATTTGTCGGCCGGCATCGCTTCCACCAGCGACGTGATTTCGCGGTCCGCGTTGCGGAACTGGCCGTCCAAGACTTGCCCGATCGTGGGGGCGTCAGCGGCGTACAAAGCCGCGCAAGAGAGAGCGATTCCAAGGAGAGTCGTCGTGGTTCGAATCATTTCTTTGGTATACCATGTGGTGCTGGAGGACGAGACGATGCGGAATCGAAGGGAATTTTTCAAGGGCATGGCGGGCGCCCTGGCCGGGGGAGCGCTCGTGAACCTTGGCGCGCAGACGCCGCGATCCGGCGGGCCTGCTGCCCGGCGAGAAGTGCGCGTGGGCGGAAAGCGCGTCAAGGTGGTGGACATTCATGCGCACGCTACGTTCCCCGAGGTTGCGGATGTGATCAAGGACGGGCCGCTGGCCCGGTTCGCCCGCGGAGCACGGGCGCTCGGCCAGGACCGTATCCAGGAAATGGACAAGCGCGGCATCGACACGCAGGTGGTTGAAGTAAACACCTTTTGGTGGTACCAGGCGGACCGCGATCTCGCCACGAAGATCGTCGAAACCCACGATGCGGGCCTGGCGAAATGGGTTGCCGCGCACGCGGACCGTTTCGTGGCCTTCAGTTCGCCGGCGCTGCAGTTTCCCGAACTGGCGGCGGAGCAGCTCGATCACGCCGTGAAGCAACTAGGGATGCGTGGTACGGCCATCGGCGGCCATGCCAACGGCGAGCCGCTTTCGATGCCGAAGTATGATCCGTTCTGGAAAAAGGTGCAGGATCTGGGGGTGCTGGTCTTCATGCATCCCAATAATTCGGAGAACATCGCCAAGCCGGGCGCGTTGGAGGGATCGGGCGATCTCGGAAACGTAATCGGCAATCCGCTGGAAACGACTCTGTTCCTATCGCACCTGATCTTTGATGGAACCTTGGACCGCTTCCCCGGCTTAAGACTATGCGCGGCCCATGCGGGCGGCTATTTGCCTTCTTATATGGGACGGACGGAGGTGGCGTGCGACGTACGGCAGAACGCGAAGTGCGTGAATAAGAAGAAGCCTCACGAGTACTTCCGCGACCAGATCCTGGTGGACTCGATGGTCTTTTCGCCGGAGGGCATCCGCCACCTGGTAGCGGAGACCGGACCGAGCCAAGTGGTTTATGGTACGGATATGCCTTTCGTATGGCCGGACACTGTGGACGCGATCCTGGAGGCCCAGATACCGGACGGGCAGAAGGAAGCGATTCTGGGAGGGAATCTGGTGAAGGTGCTGAAGCTGTGAGGGAAACGATGAGCGTACCGGCGACAAGATCGCCGGCGCTACAAAGACAAGCGCTGCGTTTGACAGGCGAAAGCGCCTGCCCCACCTTGAGAGGCTTGATTGTTTGTGCGGTAACCACGCTGGTGGTGGCGGGGGCGCCGGCGTTCGCGCAAGTGGATTTCACCGGCGAATGGGCGCCGTTTTATCACGAAGACGCCGTGGAGCGCGGCCCGGGCGCCGAACTGGGAGACTATACCGAACTGCCCATCAACGAGGCGGCCCGCCTGCGCGCGGATAGCTTCGACGCGGACCGCATCTCGGTGGAGCAGGAATACCAGTGCCGGCCGCATTCGCCCGATTACGGGTTTCGGAGCCTGGGCAACGTACGCATCTGGCGCGAAATCGATCCGGCTACCCAGCGCACCATTGCGTTCCACACGCACACGCTGGCCTGGGACAGCGAACGGACCATCTACATCGACGACCGGCCGCACCCGCCGGATTACGCCGCCCACACGTGGCAGGGCTTCTCCACGGCTAAATGGGACGGCGATATGCTTACGGTGACGACCACGCACCTCAAAGAGAACTACCTGCGCCGCAACGCTCTGCCGCGCAGCGACCGGGCCATCGTTACCGAGCACTGGATCCGGCACGGCGACATTCTGACAATCGTGACCATCACGGAAGATCCCGTGTTTCTGGAAGAGCCGCTGGTGCGCAGCACCAACTGGTATCTGGACCCGGGACAGCATATCGGAATTTTCGGCTGCGAGTATGCACCGGAAGTGCCGCGTCCGGAAGGGACGGTGCCCCATTTCCTGCCAGGCCAAAACCCCTTCCTGCACGAATTCGCCGATTACTACGGTCTGCCTTTTGAAGCCACGCGCGGAGGCAAGGAAACGCTCTACCCCGAATACCAGGAGAAGTTGAAAGACTACAAGCCGCCGGCCAAGTGCGAACGTTACTGCCGCTGCGTAGGGATCTTCGAATGCAACGTGAACTCGCGTTGAGCCTGGCAGTGGCCGTCTGCGCGTGCGCACAGTCGAACCGGCCTGCCGGAGAGATCGGCGTGCTAAAGGTGCAGGGCACCGTGTACCTGCTCGTAGGCGCGGGCGGCAACATCGCTGCCCAGGTGGGCGACGACGGCATCCTGGTGGTCGACACGGGCTTGGAAGCGATGGCGCCGAACGTTGCGGCCGCCCTCGCCAGGCTTTCCGATAAACCAATCCGTTGGGTAGTGGACACGAGCGGCGATGCGGATCATACCGGCGGCAACGAGGCGCTTGCCAAGCTCACCGGCACGGGCGGGGGAAGTGGCCCGCGGGCCGTGCCACGTGTCATCGCGCATGAGAGTATTCTCAATCGCATGACTGCCACACCCGACGTGCGCGGCGAGTTGTGGCCCAATGACGAATACTCTACTCCCACCAAAGATTTTCCTTCAACGGAGAGGCCGTGGTGGTTTATCACGTCGCGAAAGCGCACACCGACGGGGACAGCATCGTGCATTTCCGCCGCTCGGACGTGTTGGCCACCGGCGACGTGTTCACCCCGGGACGTTACCCTGTGATCGACCTGGAGCGCGGCGGCAGCGTGCAAGGTCTCATCGACGCCGTCAACCAGATTCTGAGAATCACTGTCCCGCTGAAATACCAGGAGGCGGGCACGTATGTGATTCCCGGCCATGGGCGGCTGTGCGACGAGGCGGACGTTGTCGAATTCCGGGATATGGTGACGATCGTTCGCGATCGGGTGCGCGACATGATCGCGAAAGGAATGACGCTCGAGCAGGTGAAGGCGGCCAGGCCCACGCGGGATTACGATACCGAATACAACGCCGGCGGGGCAGGAACATTCGTCGAAAGCGTTTACAAGAGTCTCAAGAAATGAGCTATCAGCGATCGGCTATCAGCTGTCAGCTTGCGGCCGCGGTGTTGCTGATCGCGCCGGTGTTTGCCCAGCCAGCCGGGCGCGGCGGACAACCGGCGAAGAGCCCACGGGAGGCCGCGCCCGCGGACCTGACCGGCTATTGGGTTTCCGTCATTTCGGAAGATTGGCGCTGGCGCATGGTCACCCCCGCCAAGGACGATTTCGCCGGTATCCCTTTCACACCGGAGGGACGCAAGGTAGGCGACGCGTGGGACCCGGCTAAGGACGAGGCATCGGGCGATCTATGCAAGGCGTACGGCGCCGCCGCCGTGATGCGACTGCCGGGCCGCTTGCAGATCACCTGGCAGGATGACTCGACACTCAAGATCGAGACTGATGCCGGGATGCAAACTCGCCTGCTGCATTTCGGCGGCAAGGCTGCCGAGAACCTGTCGCCTTCCCGCCAGGGATATTCGGCGGCGCAATGGGAAGGAGCAGTGCGGGGTGTGGGCCTGCCGCGGGCGGGGTTGGGCGCGACGCGCGAGGGGACCAATAGCCGGGCGCTCCAGGCGGTTACTACTCACTTGTTGCCCGGCTATTTGCGCAAGAACGGATTCCCGGTAAGCGGCAACGCCGTGGTGCGGGAATTTTTCGACGTCTTCCCGGAGCGTAGCGGACAGCCCTGGTTCGTAGTGACGACTATTGTGGAAGACCCGCTGTACCTGCAAGAGCCGTTCGTCACGAGCTCGAATTTCAAGAAGCAAAACGACGCCGCGGGCTGGAATCCGCGCCCGTGTTCGGCGAGATGAGGAAATTGAGCGGAGGCGGTTTCAACAGGCAGGCGACAAGATCGCCTGCCCCACCGGTCGAATCACCTGGAGAGTGCCAGGAAGAGCGTCAAAGCCACAGCCACCACGAATAAGACCGCAAGCGTGATCCACATTGGCAGATATGCGGATGACGGCGGCCGCGGAACCTGGGGAAGCGGCGGGGGGGCGAAAGCGGGCTTTCGCGGCGGCGCTACGGGCGGTGCCGGCGGCGACGGTGGCGCAGGGGGCCTCGCGATCACCCTTGCGTAGTCATCGGCTACGATTGATTCCGGCGAAACCGGAGCGGCAGGCGGGCTCGGAATAACCGGAATAGGGGCCGCCGGCGTTGGGATCGGATTTGCGGCTATGGCGGGCGGCTTGGGGAGAGGCGGAGGGGACGGAGGCGGCTCGGCCGGAGCGCCTCGAAAGAACTGCGTGAATTCTCCGGGGCTGCTGAGGGGCGGCGGTGCCGGGGCTTCTTTGGCCGGCGGCGGGGACAGCGGTTCCTGCATTGGTTTAGCGGGACCCTCGACCTTTGCCGGGATCTGAAAAAATCTCGTGAATTCCCCGGGTTCTTTGGGGGGCAGTGGCGACTCTTTCAGCTTGGGAGGCGGGGGAGAATGGCCGGTGACAAGATCACCGGCCCCACCAGCATCACCGGCCCCACTAGCGGCAAGCTCTTTCATGTCCCTGAAGAACAAACGCGTAAACTCGCTAGAGTCGGCGGGTTGTCTCTTGGGCGCGGCGGCGGCCCTGGACTGCTGCCGGTTCTTGGCGATGGTCCGATCCAGCCAGTCCGGCAGGCTATCGAACTCCGGCAGCGGCCAACTGACCAGGTAAGGAACCGAATCGTGCTCTCCGGCATCGAAGAACAGCTTTCTCGCAGATTCGGGGAGTTGCGCCAGACGGTCCAACACGGCGAAGTCATCTCCGCGCTGCGAGCCGGGAATGAAGTGCACCATCAGAATGTGCCCGAGGGTGACCTGGCGCGCGCGGCAGGTCCGGATGCCCGCGTCGCGAACCACCTCCAGCAATTCATACTTGCCCGCAACTACAGTTGGCATGAGCCTTTCTGATCCATGATGTCAAACCCAGCAAAATGGCCGCAAGCGCGACGACGTGTGCATGACCGCTCCCTAACGGTCGCGGCTCCGTCAACGAGCTAGTCGTATACGAAATGTATTAGTTTTTTCAGGTCTTCCCATGCCTCACGTTTGGCCGCCTGATTATAAGCGCGCAATAGAAAGGAAGGATGATAAGTGACCATCACGGGAATATCCCGCCAGTGATACCATTTCCCACGCATTTTGGTAACGCCTTCCTTGTGTCCTGTGAGCGCGCGCGCCGCCGTTCCTCCCAGGGCGCAGATGGCCTTCGGGCGGATCGTCAGGAGCTGCCGATGTAAGAATTGTCCGCAGATTTCCATCTCGTCCGGCTCGGGCGCGCGGTTGCCAGGCGGACGGCATTTTACTACATTGCAAATATAGACTTGCTCGCGGTTTAACGGGATTCCTTCTTTCTTGGCCGTATTTTCTATCATCTGGGTTAGAAGCTGCCCGGCACGGCCCACGAAGGGGATGCCCTGGGCGTCTTCATCAGCACCGGGTCCCTCCCCAACGAATACCAGCGGGGAGTTTTCGTTGCCCACGCCGAACACCAGGTTCGTGCGGCCTTCATGCAATCGGCAGCGCCGGCAATCGCCGATATCTTCGAGGATTTGGAGGAGGGACTCACCCGGCGGGGTGGGGACCTCACCGGCGACAAGATCGTCGGCGCTACCACTGGCAGGCGGAAGCGCCTGCCCCACGAACAGTTCGCGGATGCCGAGGTCCTGGTAAAACTCGAGGTAGCGGCGCAGAAGCTCAGCGTCCATCGGCGGCGTGCAGGGCGAGGCGCAATTTCAGAGTTTCATCGAAGATCCTGTCGGCGACATCGCGCTTGGAGGCCTTGGGAACCGCCAAGACGTCGCCCGTACGGGTCAGCAGCAGCACCTCATTGTTTTCGGATTCGAAGCCTGTTTCCGAAGTTCCGACCAAGTTGGCGACGACCATATCGCAGTTCTTCGATTCCAGCTTGCGGCGGGCTTCCTGCTGCAGATTTTCGGTCTCAGCGGCAAAACCGATCAGGAGGCGATCCCCTTTCTTCCTCCCCAATTCCGCCAGGATATCGGGTGTGGGATCGAGTTCCAGCGACAGGCGGGCCGCAGTCTTTTTGATTTTTTGTTCGGACACCTTAGCGACGCGAAAATCCGCCACGGCCGCGGACTTGATCACTATGGAAGCCGGCGCCAGGTTTTCGAGAACCTTGTCATGCATCTCCGCGGCGGTGCGGACGGGGACGACCTCGACGCCGCGCGGAGGGGGGATATGAACGGGCCCGGAGATCAGGATCACACGGGCGCCACGGGCAGCGGCTGCCTCGGCGAGCGCATAGCCCATGCGGCCGCTCGACCGGTTGGAAATGAAGCGAACGGGGTCCAGCGGTTCCTGTGTGGGGCCGGCGGTGACGAGCACAGTTTCGCCTTCCAGGTCCTGCCGGCCGGGGTGAGCGCGTTCAATGGCGTCGGCGATCTCTTCGGGGTCGGCGAGACGCCCGGAACCCGTCATGCCGCACGCCAGCCAACCTTCGCCCGGCCCCACCACGAGATGACCGCGTTCCAGCAATTTCTCGAGATTGGCCTGCGTGGCCGGGTGTTGCCACATATTCACGTTCATGGCGGGTGCGATGACTACCGGCCCCGTGAAAGCCAGGTAAAGAGTGGTCAGGAAGTCGTCAGCCAAACCCCCGGCGAGCTTGGCCATCAGATCTGCCGTTGCCGGTGCGATGGCCAGCAGTTCGTGTTTCTGGGCGACAGCGATATGCTCGATGGCGCTCTCGATGGCGAAGAGGTCGGTGAGAACCTTCTCGCCTGTGAGCGCGGCGAATGTCAGAGGGCGGATGAATTCCTCGGCCGCGCGGGTCATCACCACCTGAACGGCGTGGCCCTGCTCCATCAAGAGGCGAGCCAACTCGGCTGATTTATAAGCCGCGATGCCGCCGCCCACGCCCAGAATGATGCGCATGTCAGGTTACAGGATGGGTTCCGGCTCCATCTCGGGCGTCAGCCCGGCGGCGTTATACTTCACAAGGCCGCGCCGAACTTCTTCCATGGCTACCACGGTGGGCTTTTTGGAAGAAGTAGGCAGGGCCGGACGGGCGCCTCCCTGTAACTGGCGGGCTCGCTTTGCCGAAACGATGATAAACCGGTAAGTGCTCTGCTCCGGGTCGTCGGGAAGGGTGCAATGCGCATTATTGCGCGGTGCTTTTTCAGACATAGTTTGGTCCTGGACTTTGCGGGAACAAATCTATTGTCTCGCAAGTCAAGTCGCAGTGTCGAGTTCGGGGATGGCGGTGTGACACCGGCGGCATTAAAAGCACCGGCGACAAGATCGCCGGCGGTACCAGTGGGCGGAGGCGCATCGCCGGCGACAAGATCGCCGGCGCCACCAAGACGAGATCGCCGGCGCCACCAAGACGAGATCGCCGGCGCCACCAGGCGCGGCGCTGTTCGAAAGCAAATTTCTTCGCAGCCGCGGAGAAATAGCGAAAAATCCTTGACGAGCGCTAGTGTCCGAAAGTATACTCGCTCTGCTTAAAGCGCTCTCCGCTGAGCGCCTGATTGTGCCAGTCCCCGGTGGACGACCACCCCTGACCACGGCTAAAGAGGGCACCTCCAGTGGGCGGCGCCGTTGATAGCCAGACACAGAGGAGGTGTCCGCAGGTGAAATACAAAAAGCCACTCACAATCACTTTGCTAGTCGTTGCGGTGCTGGTCCTGCCGGGGATTGCATTAGCGCAGGGCACCACACCCGTTTACAAACTCATTGACACGATCGCCGTACCGGGAGGGCTGCACGGCTTTGACATTTCCTGGGTCGATCCGGGCAGCCAGCGGTTTTACCTGGCGGACCGGACCGCTACCAAGGGAACGGGCCGCGTTGACGTGATCGACACGCAAACCGACAAGTTGCTTTACACCATCCCCACCAGGCCGACGGAGTTCGGGTTCGCGGGAACGGTCCCGGCCGTGACGCCAGGGTGTTCCATTAGTGGACCGAACGGCCTGGTGGCGATTCCGCAGCTCAATCAACTTTATGTGGGCGATGGCGATAGCACTGTAAAGGTGATCGACCTGGACGCCAAGGCCGTCGTGGCGATCATTCCTACGGGCGGGAAATGCCGAGCGGATGAATTGAATTACGATCCCATCGACCACATCATCATGATTGCCAACCCGGGTGATGATCCGCCGTTCGTGACATTTATCTCGACTGACACTCAAACCGTGGTCGGCAAATTTATGTATCCCAGCGCCCAGAGCGGCCAGCATGGAGCCGGGCTCGAGCAGCCGGTGTACAGCCCCGTGACTAAACGGTTTTACTTAACGGTACCGGCGCAAATGGGCAGCAGCAGCGGCAGCGTGGACGTATTCAATCCGATCACCATGCAAATGGAGAAGTCGTACCCGACACCTGGCTGCAGTCCCGCAGGGTTGATCCTCACTCCCAATCAGCATCTGGTGACAAGCTGCGGTACCGTTATGGATCTGCAGGGGAATATTGTGGCCACACCCAGTGGTGCCAGCTCCGACCAGATCTGGTATAACCCCGGCGACAATCTTATCTACTTTGGAAACGGGGCCGTGATCGACGCGGAGAGCAACCAGGTGGTTTCAATGCTACCGGGCTCGCCGCAGGGCCATACCTTGGCCGCCGATCAGAATAACAATCACGTCCTCGCGCCGGTTACCGGCGCAGGGATCAAGGTGTTTGCCGCCCAGTAGGGCTTGGCGGAAAGGTAAACGAGGAGCATGCATATGAGACCAACGAAATCAATTGCTTTCCCGTCGCTGCTGATTGCCTGCCTGGCCCTGGCCGGAACCGCGATCGCCCAAAATCGCCAGTTAGGCAACTATTCCAAGATCGCCACGATTGCCGTGCCGGGGAACCTTGCGGGCGGGTTCGACATCAGTTGGGTCGATTCCGCCAGCCAGAGATACTATCTGGCCGATCGGGGCACGAAGAAAGGCGCCGGCAAGATCGACGTCATCGACACCAATTCCAACACCTTCCTGTATTCGATTCCAACTACCGCGGGGGGGATCGGGTTCGCCGGAAATACGGGGAAGCGAACCACCAGCGGACCCGCCGGAGTGGTGGCCGTCCCTCAGCTAAACCAGCTTTGGGCTGGCGATGGCGACAGCACGGTTAAGGTGGTCGATCTGACGGCGAAGGCTATCATCGCGTCGGTTTCCACCGGTGGCATGTTCCGCGCGGATGAACTGGCGTATGACTCGCTGGACCACATCATCATGATCGCTAATGCCAACGATTCACCGCCGTTCCTTACGTTCATCTCGACCGATACGCTGGCTGTGCTGGGCAAGATCACTTATCCAGCCGACCAGGTCGGTCTGGAGCAAGCCGTGTGGGACGGACAACTCAAGAAGTTCCTGATCTCGGTGCCGGCAGTGCCGAGTATCAGCAACGGGGAAGTGGACGTTATCGATCCCATCGCCATGCAGGTAACGGGCCGGTACTTCCTGAACTGCGATCCGGCAGGCTTGGCCCTTGGGCCATTACAGCGCGTGATGACTTCCTGCGCGCAAGTGGTCGACGCAAGGACCGGGAACACATTGGCAAATAGCCAAGGGAACGCGAACGACCCCAACCCGATCGGTGGTGATGAGATCTGGTTCAATCCCGGCGACAACCGATACTACTTTGGCAGCGGGAATGTCGGTGTGGTAGATGCCGAAACCAACCAGCCACTGGGATTCGTCGACACCAACGTGCCGACACATTCCATTGCCGTAGATAGCTCGACCAATCACATCTTCGTGCCGGCCACTGGCATGGGTGTGTTCGTGTACGCGCAGACGGGGCCGTAGATAAGAACTAAAGGAGCCAGGAGCCAGAAGCCAGAAGC
>Ga0307479_10005498_pt1 | contig 11596 bp, 12 predicted proteins | sample atmos_gasesECM4C_FD_203743 | JGI IMG/M metagenome (GOLD analysis project Ga0307479, IMG submission 203743) | Hardwood forest soil microbial communities from Morgan-Monroe State Forest, Indiana, United States - atmos_gasesECM4C_515 | ecosystem: Environmental > Terrestrial > Soil > Temperate... | reverse complement strand
CATGGGCGAGTTCGGCGTAGTGCTGATGGTCGGAGGCAACATTCCCGGCGTCACTCGTACCGTATCAATTGATATTTACGATCAGGTGCAGGCCGCGAACTATTCATCCGCCAATGCCATGGCCTTACTGCTCCTTGTTTTTTGCTTCGCGGTACTGGCGGCGGTTTATGGCTTAAACCGGCGAACTCTGAAATTGTGGACGGCGGGTCCAGTCAAGTAAGCGAATCTCCATGCCCACGCCCGAGCGACAAAATCCCGCGAACCCAACGTTGAACGCACGCATGGTCAAGAGATTTCCGTCCGGGGAACGTCGCTTCTCTCTGGACGTTGAGTTCAACGCGGCGCCCGGATTTACTATCCTGTTCGGCCCATCGGGATCAGGAAAGACCACGCTGCTTGACTGTGTGGCCGGACTGGCAACTCCGGACTTCGGGCGCATCACCGTGGGTAAGCGCCTTTTGTTTGACGCTAACGCCCGCACGGATGTTCCTGTCGCCAAACGCGGCGTTGGTTACGTTTTGCAGGATCTCGCGTTGTTTCCGCATTTGACCGTCGAGCAGAACACCCAATACGGACTTGCACACATGCCGCGCAGCGAGCGCACGCTCAGATCAGCGGCCATGCTGCAGGAGTTTCGTATCGGCCACTTGCGCCAGCAGCGGCCGGTAGAAATATCCGGTGGAGAGCGACGGCGCGTTGCTCTGGCGCGAGCTCTGGTAACCGACCCCTGCGTGCTGTTGCTGGATGAACCACTCGCGGCTCTGGACGGCGCCACCAAAGCAAAGATCATTGACGATCTCCGGCGTTGGAATCAGGCCCATAGCATCCCCATCTTGTATGTCACGCACAGCCGCGAAGAAGTAATCGCGCTCGGCGAGCGCGTGCTGGTCTTGGAGCAGGGCAGCATCGTCGCTCAGGGCGCGCCGCATGAAGTACTGCGTGCCCCGATGCGGGAGACAGTGGCGCAGTTGGCGGGTTTTGAAAATATCTTCGATGCCACGGTTTGGCTGGTCCACGAGGATCGCGGCACCATGACTTGCCGATTACCCGGCACCAGGGAAGGAACTTTCGTTCTGCTGGAGACGCCGTTGATCCGCGCCGAACAGGGCTCACACTTACGGGTGGGAATTCGGGCGGGCGACATCCTCCTGGCCGTCACAAAGCCTGAAGGATTGAGCGCCCGGAATGTGATAACCGGAAACCTGGTCTCGCTGGAAAGACGCGATATGCTGATTTCTGCGCGCGTGAACTGCGGAGTGGATATGGAAGTTCATCTTACCCTGGCCGCGCGTGACTCCCTTGGTCTCGCCGAAGGGCGAGAGGTTTGGCTAGTCATCAAAACGTACTCGTGTCACTTAATGCAGAAGTAAGAAGAGACAGTTCTCAGAGAAGCAAATTCCGCGCGGGCCGCGGTTGTCAACATCCGGGAAGATAAACGTTGCAGGCCGGTTTGGATTGGGCTTACTGAGAACTGAGAACTTCTTCTCCGCCTCTGCATTCTCCATCTCGCCGTGCTCTATCTCAATTACCGCAATCCACTGTCCCTGTCGGCGCTCCGAGAATACGATGTGTCCGCCAAGAATCTGTGCTACGGCGGCGGGCGGCAGGTCGCGGTGAAAGCCGAAAAAGCGGGATTTCAGGGCCGTCCAAGCCTGCCAACGGTCCCACAGCGCCGGCCCGGGCTCATACTTGGTGGAGAAAACCAGGGCGACTTCATAACTGGAGCGAAGCTGGGCTGCCGAAAGCACATGTTCCACAGAGAAGTCCTCGATGCGCACCGCGCGCATCGGTCGCGTTGTAAAACCTAGCCACGGACGAGAAATCTCATCGGAGGCAGGCCATGCCGTCAACACCCGCGCCATGGGATAACGAGCTTCCAGGAAACGCTCGCCATCTTCATGCAGCACGATGTAATCTCGATAGGCGAGATTATCCTCCGGAGAGAATCCATAGTGAGGATTCCAGAACCACGCCGCGACGAAAACCACCGCGACACAAACTACGGCCGTACGCCAAAAACTAATCCTGCGCCAGAGTGTCGAGACTGAAAGAACAATGACGAGCGGAACGGCCGGAAGCATGTAGCGCGCCAGAACCGCGCCGCCGATCAAGGCCATCGCTACTACATAAGCAAATACGACCACATAGAAGGTCATCTGCACAGCCAGAGCGATGCGCGCGCGCTCGGAGCCGGAGTCCCGCTGGGGAGGGAGCATCCACATCGCCACTAAAGTGGCCAGCGTCAAGACCCATAAGTGGAGATAACCGCTGATCTGCCAAAGCCGCATGGCGAAGGCGAGGAGAAATCGAATCGGGTTCAGCGTTGCGGCTACGTTGTAGCGGAAGAACTCCGGATTACCGAAAACGTATCCGGTGCGCGCGTAGTGGTACGCGTACCAGAGAGCGAGCGGCAGCGCCGGAATCAGCAGGGAAATGATGCGCGGCGTTGATTCGACGTTCGAATCCTGGCCATTCATCCACAGTCCGCGGAGCGAACCGCGACGTCCAACCATGCCGATCATTTCCCATCCGGCAAGGGAAAGCGGAGCGAGAATCGCAGTCTCCTTCGTCAGAGCTGCGAGGCTGAACCACAGGAGCGTTGCGATGGTCCGATGTTCTATGTAGGCTGAAAGTGCCCAGAACGTAAAGCCCGCCGCAGCGAGATCCACGTGCGCCAGTGAGCTTTGCGCGAACAATACTGGATACAGCGCCGTGCACAGGGCGGATGCGAGCGCAACGTTTGTGTTGGCAGCGCGTTCTGCCAGGCGAAATACTCCTGCCAGCGAGAAGGCCGCCAGAACCAGCATGGCCGTCCGGGTCACCAGAGGGGCGTAGCCCACCACTTTCCACCAGAGCGCGAGCCAAGCCATCACAAGGGGTGGGTGCGCGTTTGAAACCGCGGAACGGGGAATCAGACTTCCAGCGAACAGTATGTCGCGGGCGGCCGGAATGTAGTAGCCGCCTTCGTCCCAAAAGTAAGGTAACTGCAAAAGGGGAATGTGCAGCAGAAAAATGAAGACGAAAGCGATCGTGAAAATGAGGGCCGGATAAGTGTCTGACCATTGCGCGGACGCACTTTGGTCAGACAGGTTCTCCTTCAGAATTTCCTCCTGGCGGTGGGTGCGGTGAAGCATCTGGCATGCGCGAACAGCGTTTGAGGAGTCGGAGAACTCCGGCTCTAGTGGACAGGCCCCGCCGGAGTCATGCGAGGATCCAGTTTTATTTCGCCGAACGCACTTTCGTAACCGGACACGTTCTGCTGCAGCAGTCCAAGCAGCGCCTTGGCCTGTTGCGGGCTCAGGTAAATGCCCTGAAAGTTTCTAATCTCGACCTGAGTTTCGGTCTGCTGTTGCAGGGTTCCGAAAACCATGAAAAAGTCCCAGACATTCACGCGCATTTGCACGCTGTTCGCGTAGGCTTCGCGGTAATCGGGTGCATTGATTAGCTTAACGTTGGGCTGTGCGGGAATAGTCATAGGAAGGCAGTGTAATGACTTTTGGGCCAGAAAGGGAAGATAGGCCGGTAGAAATCCTCGTTTTGGGAAGAAGCACCCGCGCAAGCCAGGGCAATTTCCGACTGACAATAAGTGTCAGTCGCTTTAACAGCTTGCGGCTTTGCCTGTCGTGAGCGGCCTGCCGCGAAAGTTCATGGTCGTTGGCTACTTTGCTGAAACAAAAGGGCTTGTAGGATGTGATTACAGGCGTCGACTGGCGTTCAAAGTGCGAGAGCTGTGGCGGTCCCTAAATCGAATTTCGAGAGTGCTCAATGAACCATAAGCCGCAAGACGGAGCTACTGAAGAATTTATTCTCCCGGAAAATCTGCTGCCCCTAGGGTCTGTTCTGAGCGAAGGCGTCACGCCGCTCGATGTGGGCAAGGTTCTGGCGAAAGTGTTTCGTGTGCAGCACACCGAAGTTGCTCTGTTGAAGCTGGAGGGTGGGCTGCTCAAATTTATTTTTCCTGAGTATCTGCGGACTACCGGTGCAATTCCGATTTCCAGCAAGGCGGTTGCCGCCCACACCGCATTAAGCAAGAAACCAGAAATCTTCAATAATTTTGCGCGCGTAAAGCACGCTAGCATTTTCGAGACAATCAAATCCGCCGGAGCTGACGCCGATGTTCCCGCGTCGCCTGCGCCGATCCAAAAGCTGATGTCAGTGCCGATTCTGGATCACCAGTCGGCCGTGATGGGCGTCATCCAGGTTTCACGGAAGGGAGTTGATCCGCGCCTTACCCAGGATTTCAGCCGCGAAGATCTCCACGATCTCGAACTGGCGGCCGGGGTGCTGGCTGCTTCAAGTGTAATGCAGACGAATTAAGTGTGAACTGAATCAGGACCTCATCCCGCGTGGTCCTGCTAGCAGGGCTACGTCGAACACGCACTGCCTAACCCACCTATCGTCTCGTCGCTGTCCAGCCGATTTGTTCTTTTGGCGACCTCCAAATACTATGCCGCTTGTTGTTTTCGCTGTTTCCGTTGTATACAGAGTGCGCCGGTCCTTGCCCTGAGAGTCCGCAGCAGCGAGTACCTGCCTCACGAAGCGGAGGACAGAAATGAAAATCACAACGCAGGTGAATACTGCACGCTGGCTCGTGTGCGCTGGCGTGATCGCAATGGGAATAACTGGTTCAGAGCCTGGGGCTTTTGCTCAGGAGCGGAAAGTAGTGAACCTGTCGCCCACCCGTGGGCTTCCGTTCAACGATGGCATGGTGGCGGGCAACACGCTCTACGTTGCTGGGCAGGAGGGCACCGATGCGTCATCCAAACTTGTAGCAGGAGGAATAGGCCCGGAAACCACGGTAACACTTGAAAATATTCAGAAAGTTCTCAAGGCCGCAGGGTTCGACCTGAAGGATGTGGTCAGCGTCATCGTCTATCTCGCCGACATTCACGAGTTCGGAGAGATGAACAAAGTTTACAAGAGCGTTATGCCGGATCCGAAACCGGCGCGTGCGACCATACAGGCAGCGGCCCTGGTTAACAATGCTCGCGTAGAGATTTCGGCCATCGCGGTGAAGCAGAAGTAGCAGGGCCTGAGAGAACGGCTTGGTGCGAAAGGGGGGACTCGAACCCCCACGGTTTTACCCGCCAGATCCTAAGTCTGGTGCGTCTGCCAATTCCGCCACTTTCGCAACACCTGATTATACAAAGAGGCTGGAGTTCTTCCGCGGATCTCCAGGTCAAATGCACGATTCGGTTGATGAAGGTGAAGAATAAGACAGGCTTGACCTTCCCGGCATTGCCGAGTCGCGGACCAAGCGGGCGCAGGAACGCAAGGCAAGTCCTACTCAACGCCCTGCCGACGCACCCTGCCAGCGACGGCGCTATTGGACGGCGTTCAGTCCCTGATAAATAAACATGCCGGCGAGCACCAGCAACAGCACCCCTGAACCGGCCCCGAAAACCCACACAGGAAGAGTGAGTCGATTCACCTTCACCAGCAACTCCGTTTGCTCCTGCTGCATATGCGAGTTTGCGTCGTCCAAATACAACTGCTCCTCTTCATGCATCGTGAGAGTGCTGCGGTAGATCAGGAGAATGATCAAGCCGACGGTGAAAAGACCCCACACGACCGCGAGCCCAAGCATCAAAGGAGTCCACGTCCAGTTCATAGGCCACCTCGCGACATTGCGACTGTTAGCCCATTTCCCCTCGCGTTCCGGCGCGATTTGGCCTCCAGAACCTCAGGGAGGGGCCTAACGCAGACATTATAGCCCCGTTGGCAAGCGTCGACTAGAATCGCCACTCCGGCAGGTTGCATCTAAAGCGTAAGGAGGGCTGGGTCCGGGCCAAGAACGAACCTCAGTTGAGCCTGTTGGCCTTTGCCGCTCTCTGTTATAATTTGGATACTTTAGAGCCAAGGAGATACGAATGGCTACCACGACCATATCCGAAGTGAAGACCAATGTTCCCGAAGTAGAAGTGAAGAAAACGCCGCCAGTGTCGCTGACTGCCAACGCGGTAACGAAAGTAAAAGAGATTATGGGCCAGCAGACTCCGGTGCCCGCGGGCCTGCGTATCGGCGTGGTGGGAGGCGGTTGCTCCGGCTTCTCCTATTCCATGCAATTCGAAAACGCTGCTGGAATGATGGACAAGACCTTCGATATGGAGGGGCTCAAGGTATTCGTTGACGCCACTTCCGTCATGTATCTCAATGGTTGCATAGTGGATTACGTCGAGACGCTCGAAGGCGCCGGCTTCAAGTTTGAGAATCCGAACGTGAAGAGCACTTGCGGCTGCGGATCCTCGTTCAGCGTGTAAGGCTTTTCGCCAGCGGTATTTTCGGCGCGAACGCGAAAAAGATCAGCAAAAGGCCCCATCTCTGAGATGGGGCCTTTTGCTTTTCTGATCGTCTTTTTATTGTTGCTGGGGTGGATTGGAGGGGGGCTGTACTGGCGCGGGCATATTTGAGTTCGAACCGTTGCCAAACGGGGATGACTGATTGCCAAAACCCGACGGCTGTCCGAACGGGCTGGTAGAGTTTGCCGGTTGCGTACCTTGTCCCGGTTGCAAGTTTTGCCCGAGGCCTCCAAGTCCCTGCAGAGAAGGTTGATAAGGCGTGGTGATCAAACCCCCGCGGTCGGCGGTGGGATCGTAAACAAACTGCCATTCGTTGTACTTTTTCTTCTTGTTGTACTCTCGGATGGTGGTCTTTTTGCTGACGCTGGCCACGCCCACGATTGGTCCGCTGGCAACGAGTTGGCTGGAGGATGACTGATCGCTTGAGTTCCCGGAGCCAGTCTTCGTCGAACTCGAATCATCCGAGTTCGAGGTGGACGAAGTCTGAGAGGGTTGCGCAGCGCTGGCTGAGCTTCCGTTTAGTCCAGTCGAGGAATTGGAATTTGACCCGAATGCGCCGTTCGAGTTGCCGCCGAATGCGCTGTTCGAGTTGCCGCCGAACGCGCCGTTCGAGTTGCCGCCGAACGCGCTGTTCGAGTTGCCGCCGAACGCGGAAGACTGCGAAAGACTGCTTGAGCTGTTCAAACCTCCCGGTGACCCGATTGGGTTTGCTCCGGGAATGCTTCCCCCTCCAATGCTGCCGCCCAGCGTTACGCCCGGCTCGCCGTAATGAAGCAGCTTGAAATCCTGACCATTGAGGGGATCTTTGTAGTGCTTTCGCAGATAGCGCAGGTTGTTGGTGTTGTCGAGATCTTCGAGCCGGGTCGGGTAGCGCCCGAATTTCTTGTAATAAGTCCGGATGGCGCGGGAGTATTGAACTCCGCGATGGATCATCTCCTGCTCTCGGTCCCGCCGGATCTCAAAGGAAATAGCGGGAGCGGCGATCGCCGCGGTTATGCCTAGCATAGCTACAACCATGAGCATGGTGAGAAGTACATAGCCCTGTTCCCCCGGGCGAAACCGGTCGGCAGTTTGACGAATATCTCTAAGCGAAGCCATGGGCGTTAAATCCGTCCTAACTCTGCGTGAGCGGAATGCTCTGCGGCGGACCGCTGCCCACTACATCCTGGATTTCCACGGAGGTGGGAGAAATCTTCAATACCTTATAGCGCCGGTCGACGATCTCGCCCTCACCCGCAATGAAAGTATCTTCGCCCTTGATGAGGAAGACTTTCTTGGGCTCTCCGGGCTTGCTCGCGAAGCCAAAAAATTTCAAGGGAATTGGCGGCGGTGTAGCGACGGACGGCAACGTAAACTGTCCCCCAGCCTGTTTATCCGTCGTGCCGTTGCCGTGCGGGATGGGAATCACGGGATCCGGCTGCGAGATGAAAATATTTCTTCCCGAGCCCTCGTACTTGATCTGTTCGCTCGCAGCTAGTTGCGTTAGATGTAGAGTGGGGTCGAGGCTCTGCGGCAGGCGTTCCCTTTTCGCCGACGCTGAGCCGGAACCACGCCGCGCCACTGAACGCGGAGTCTTAGCCAGCTTCGCTTCGGGAGAGGTGGTCGTTGTCGGGGACGTGGTCGAAGCGATGGTCGAAGACGAGGGCAGGAACTGGTACACGACGATCAACAGAAGGAAGCCTCCCAGCACAGCGGCTGCGATCATCTGCTTGCGATTGTCGATTCCCAGCTTCACTACGCCCCTGCCTTCAAGTAGGTCTCAAGTTTCATCTGCAGTTTAATGGGTCCCTTTTGCTCCCCGGCCAGCGCGATATCGCCGATCAGAAAAAACGTATCATCGCGTTCCAGCGCATTAATGAACTTCGCCAGCGAAACGTAATTTCCCGAGAGTTCGGCCTCCATTTCGACTGGACGCAACCGCCCCGCCTCTTCCTCCAGCACCTTGTACTTGGCCTGCTCAATAGTCACACCATTCGCGGCGGCCAGCTTGCCAAATTGGGTGGCAATTTGAGAATCCTGGGTAGGGAAGCGTTTCTTGTAGAAATCCGCGATCTGCCGGTTTGCTGTGATCACTTTCTGGTCCAGATTCCGCAGCGGTTCCACCTGACGAGTCTTGGTCTGCAGTTCACTCCATAACTGATTCAGCTCTTGTCGCCGCGACTCGATCGACCCCACCAAAGGCGAGAGCGAAATCACTGCGGCTATGATATCGACGGCCGCAAGAATCCCCAGGGCTGTTTTAATGTTTTTTCGCGTCTGGCGCAGATCTGGCATCAGGGCTTGCTCCGCTTGGAGATCTCCGTTTTTTTCGGTTCCGCCGGAGGCGCTGTGTCGGGAACGTAAACTCCATTGATGTTAAATTGAATCGTGTCACCACTGCCCGCCTGGGCAGAATGTTCAGTCTCGATATAAGTTTGCGTGAAACGTCGCGACTCTTCCATCCGCCGGGCCAGTTCGAGGGCCCGGTCGCGAGAATCCCCTCCCACTACCATCTTCAGCTTGAGCTGGTTGTCTTCGTCGAGTTCAGGATGGATTGAAACCAGATGAACCCGCGTGGGCATCACCTTCTCGAGATCCTCCAGCACATGCGTCCATGAAAGCGACTTGCGCTCAATCAATTCATTGAGGAATTGGGATTGATCCCGGGTGGTTCGGTTCTCCGGCCGATTGAGAAAATTCTCGGCCTGCTGGCGAGTCTGGTCACGCTGCGCGATCTCCGCGCGATACTTGGCGATCGTGGCATGGTCGCGTCGCGCGGCGAACCAGCCCATTATGGTAAATGTCAGCAGGGCCAGCGTTAGAATTGCCGCCGCTGCCAGCGCAGTTCCCCAGCGCAGCCAGAACTGCCGCGCATCTTCATAAGGCTGGGTCGCGAGATTTATGTCGAGACGCATAAAAAACAGTTGCCAGTACTTAGTACCCAGTTCAATTCGCCTGATTCCACCCGTTGCTTTTACGCTTTTGCTGGCAACTGGGTACCAGGTACTAGGTACTGCTTTACGAGATCAGGGCTCCCACCACACCGGCCATTCTCCATCGCGGCACCGAACCGCCGCCGCCCCCCAACTGGGAAGGCGTGACCAACTCTTGCACTTCTGCGTTGGTTTGAGCGCGCAGCGCCGGAGCGGCGCCGCCGATATCGGATATACCGGCGACAAATATCCTCTCGATGTTCAGGTGATACGTATCCTGAAAAAAGACTACTGAAGGGTAAACTTCCTCAGCCAACTGCTCGCCGGTGATAGTAACCCCGCGCGTGTTTTCGAGGGTGCGGAAGAGCTGAAGCTGCTCGTCATTCAGAATCGCGATGCTGGTGGTGCGAGCGTCTACCTTTACCACCAGAGTCGGACTCTCTCCCGCAGCGGCACCCAGCGCTGCCAGCATGGAAGGCATTACCACTCCCGGGCTGAATCCGGCATCGCGGAAGGCGGCTTCGTAATCTTCCACCACACTGGAGAGTGCGACTGCGGCAACTACGCGCACCCCTCCATTCGATTTCTGCGCGTGGTAAGAAACTCTGGCTTTATCCACGTCGAAGGGCAAAGATTTCTTCATGCGAAATCGCACCACACCAGCGGCCTCTTCCGAGTCGGCGGGCAGGGTATCGAATTCCAGCAGCACCACCCGCACCGCCGCATCAGGGACAATAGCAATCACATCCTGCGTTCGCCCCGCTACACTGCCCAATGTCTCTTCCAGGGCCGCCCTTACGGCGTCGCGTTGAAGCAAGTTGCCCTCAACCAGGTCAGGAACCACGCTGCCCGGCGCCAGTTCGCGGGCGGCACACGCCTCCAGGCTCAGACCATCTTCGGCCAGGCGGCCCACCAGCACGCGGTCGGCAGAGATCTCGCACGCCAGCTTGGGTTTTGCGCTGTTGGAACCGGAGCTCATTTCAGGAGTCAACCCTCTCTATAATTCAAACTCGCCGCCACGCGAATTGCAATAGCGGGAAGGGCACAGGGCAGCGGGCAGTGGCTAGTGATCAGTGATCAGTGATCAGTAAATTCAAACTCAAGCGAGCCCGGCAGTGCTTACTTACCACTGATCACTGGCCACTGCTTCTACCGCATGGCTTCGATGAAGGTGACTTTATTGATCTCCTTCAAAGTGGTCAGGCCGAGCCGCACTTTATCCAGGGCTGACTCGCGCAGAAATCGCATCCCTTCGTCCCGCGCGGCACGGCGGATCTCGGAGGTCGGCTTCTTGGCCAGAATCATCTCCCGCACCCGGTCGCTTAAATCCAGCAATTCATGAATCGCAGTTCTGCCTCGGAAGCCGGTGCCCGCACACTCGATGCATCCCGGCCCTTCATACAATGCCACCTTCGACCATTGCTCGGGATCGAGGCCGCTGGCTTCCAATACATCCGGCGGATAATTGACTGGCATACGGCAGGACTCGCAGATCAACCGCACCAGCCGCTGCGCCAGAATGCAATTCAATGCCGAGACAAAGTTATACGGTTCGACGCCCATGTTCAGAAAGCGCCCAATCACGTCGACAACATTGTTGGCATGGACAGTCGTGAAAACCAGGTGTCCCGTCAGGGCAGACTGGATGGCGATCTGGGCCGTCTCCGTGTCGCGGATTTCGCCGACCATGATTTTGTCGGGGTCGTGGCGGAGGATCGAACGCAGGCCGCGCGCGAACGTTAATCCTTTTTTCTCGTTCACTGGAATCTGGGTGATGCCGCGAAGCTGATATTCAACCGGATCCTCAATCGTGATGATCTTGTCTTCGTCAGTCTTGATCTCGTTCACTGCCGCGTAAAGCGTGGTCGTCTTGCCGCTTCCCGTCGGTCCCGTGACCAACACCATGCCGTAAGGTTCTTTAATGTAGCGGCGGAACTTGCGCAGGTCATCTTCGTCAAACCCGACTACATCCAAAGTGAGCGTGCGAAACTTCTCGCTCATCGATTCCTTGTCGAGCACACGGAGCACGGCGTCTTCGCCATGAATCGAGGGCATGATGGAGACGCGGAAGTCGATGGCGCGTCCGTTGTATTTCACGCGGAAACGCCCGTCTTGCGGCACGCGACGCTCGGAAATATCCAGCTCGCTCATCACCTTGATGCGGGAGATCACGGTGGAGTGATGTTCCTTGCCAATGGGCGGCATGGCCTGCGTCAGCACGCCATCAATCCGGAACTTGATCACAACCGAGTCGTCCCGGGTCTCAATATGGATGTCGGAAGCCCGCCGCTGCAGTGCAGTAAAGATGGTCGTGTCTACCAGACGGATGATTGGACTGGTATCGCCGGCGGCCGTCAGCTTATCAATGGTTAACGTCTCTTCGGC
>Ga0307479_10005496_pt1 | contig 11597 bp, 4 predicted proteins | sample atmos_gasesECM4C_FD_203743 | JGI IMG/M metagenome (GOLD analysis project Ga0307479, IMG submission 203743) | Hardwood forest soil microbial communities from Morgan-Monroe State Forest, Indiana, United States - atmos_gasesECM4C_515 | ecosystem: Environmental > Terrestrial > Soil > Temperate... | reverse complement strand
CGAGGTAAGCGATGTCGATTCCAAGCCACTCCGCCAAAGCTCCGGCAGACTCGATCGGCGGAATTTTCCACTTCTTGGCGGCTGTAACCGGCTGCATGCGCTGCGGCTCGACCAGCCAATTCGCTATCTCTGGCGCGTGGGAATAGTTCGACCACCATCGTCTGAAACCCTTGTCGTAAAGAAGGAATTGAACGACGTCTCGTCGCCGAGGACGAGTGCGGCCGGAGAACGCGTTGACGTACCGGCGCGCGAGAGGCGGAAGCCAACGCCAGCGCCTGCCGAGCATGTGCGTGCCCCGTTCAACGACCGCTTCCACACTCGACTCGCCGGTAAGCAAAGCTCCGGCCAGCGCCTCGACGAAACGCAGGTTCGGCCTCATGGAAGATACATGTAGAGACGCAGCATGCTGCGTCTCTATTGGCGGATTGCTCCAACCAGTCTGACTCTGCGTGAGCATGTCTGCGGGTTTCCGCAGGGCCGCTCATGCGACGAAATCCCAGCTATTCACGATCCCCTGGGGTAACCCCAGAGAGACCCAAATCGAACCGAAGCTCGATCCAAGCCAACTTGAAGCACTCCGTCTCGGCGAAAATGATACCAGCCGTTTCGTATTCCGTGCAGAAGTGCCGCGCTTGTTGCGGCACAAATGAGATTAGCCGGGTTCGGGTTGGTGATTACATTCAACATTTGGGAGTTTGGTAGAGGACGTTTTTTCTCGCGTTAAGAGTAATTATTGACACATAGCCGCAGTCTAAGGATGTAGAAGAAGCCGTCGAGAATACTGTCACCGTTCAGGCAAGATTGGTCCCGTGAATGAGTGTGCTATTCCTTAGTCTCTCTCTTTCTGGAACCCAAGTTCGATGACTTTCGTTGTTTGGTTTGAAATGTCCAACCGAAGAGTCGGCCGAAGGGAGATCGTGTGAACTCACTTACCGATCAGTTAAGACAAATCGTGCGCAGACTGCGGCGCACGCCAATGTTCACAATGGTGACCCTGATCACGCTGGCCGCGGGCGTGGGCGCCAATACCGCGGTCTTCAGCGTTCTGGAAGGTGTCTTACTCAAGCCTCTGCCTTATCCGCACTCGGGCGAACTGGTTGGCGTCTGGCACGTTGCTCAGGCATTTCACAACGCCGACTTGAACATGGCGCCTTCGAATTACTTCATTTATCGCGAGCAGAATCGGACGTTTCAGGATCTGGGCATATACCACGGCGACTCGGTCAGCGTGACCGGAGCAGGTGAGCCGGAACAAGTGCGGGCGCTTGACGTCAGCGACGGCGTGCTTCCCATTTTGGGTATTCCGCCGATGCTGGGACGCGGATTCGACCGCGCCGACAGTACGACCGGAAGTCCGGACGTCGTGATTCTGACCTACGGATACTGGCGGCGTAAGTTTGCTGGAGACAGCTCGGTTATTGGACACCCGATCACTGTGAATGCCAAGCCGCGGCAGATCGTCGGCGTAATGCCGGAGAGCTTTCACTTTCTCGATTATCAGGATCCTGGACTTATCCTCCCGCTGCAATTCAATCGCAATAAGACAACGCTCGGCGAGTTCAGCTTCGAAGGAGTAGCCAGGCTCAAACCCGGCGTGACGCTCGCAGAAGCAAACGCCGACGTGGGACGGATGGTGCCCATCGTCTGGGACGCCTTCCCCGCGCCTCCGGGTTTTAGTGTGGAATTATTCAAACACGCGCATGTCGTCGCCAACGTGCGACCGCTGAGCCAGGATGTGGTGGGCGATGTTGGGAAGTTTTTGTGGGTGCTCATGGGCAGCATCGGTGTCGTGCTGTTAATTGCCTGTGCGAATGTCGCGAACCTGCTGCTGGTCCGCGTCGAAGGACGCCAGCAAGAGCTCGCCATTCGCGCGGCGCTTGGCGCCGGCCGTGGCCGACTGGCCGCTGAGTTGTTGTTGGAAAGTGTTGTGATCGGACTGCTTGGGAGCATCGTCGGCCTGGGTGTCGCCTGGGCTGCGCTGCGCCTGCTCGCAGCCATGAATCCGGCCGGCCTGCCGCGTCTTCACGAAATCGGGATCGATTCTGTCGTATTGGTCTTCAATTTCGTCGTCTCGTTAATTGCCAGCCTCTTATTCGGTTCGATTCCCGTTCTGAAATATGCCGGCGCGCGTATGCAAACAGGGCTCCGCGAGGGCGGACGCACGCTAAGCCAGAGCCGGGAGCGGCATCGCGCGCGGAATACCCTTGTCGTGGTCCAGGTAAGCCTCGCAGTGGTGCTGCTGATCTGCTCAGGACTGATGATTCGCACGTTTCGCGCGCTTACGCATGTCAATGCCGGATTCAGCGGCGCTGCGGAGGTACAGACCTTCCATGTCACTATTCCCGAAGCGGAGGTCGCCGATCCGGAGAAGACGGTCCACATGCAGGAGGCGATCTTGCACAAGCTGGAATCGATTCCGGGCGTGTCCGCGGCTGCGTTCGCAAATTCGGTGCCGATGGATGGAAATGAGTGGTCGGACCCGGTTTACGCGCAGGACCGCAATTACACCGAAGGTCAACTTCCCATTCGGCGATTCAATTTCGCTTCACCCGGGCTTTTTCAAACCTTGCGTATTCCTCTGCTGGCGGGGCGAGATTTCACATGGAATGACGTTTACAACAAAGTTCCTGTAGCTATCGTCTCCGAGAACTTTGCCCGGGAGTATTGGCATGATGCCGCCGGCGCCCTCGGCAAAGAAATCCGCGTGAGCTCGAAGGATGACTGGCGGCAAATTATCGGCGTAGTCGGCGACGTGCATGAGAACGGCACGAATCAGGACGCTCCCGAAATCGCATACTGGCCCACATACATGACTCACTTCGAAAGCGACGCGGTCAACATGCGCCGCACGCTGGTGTATGCGATTCGCAGTCCGCGCGCCGGAGCGGAAAGCCTGATGAATGAAGTGCGCCAGGCGGTGTGGTCAATCGACGGGAATCTTCCGTTGGCCGACGTTCGTGTGCTCGACTACTTCTACAACAAGTCGATGTCCCGCACGTCGTTCACTCTGATCATGCTCGCGATTGCAGGCGGTATGGCGCTGCTGTTGGGCACGATTGGTCTTTATGGCGTGATCGCGTACTCGGTGACCCAACGAACCCGCGAGATCGGCATTCGCATCGCCGTTGGCGCGCAGCAACGAGAGCTGACAGGGATGTTCGTCCGCCAAGGTCTGCTCTTAGCCGGTGCAGGTGTTCTATGCGGAATTGTCGTGGCGAGCGCAGCCATGAGGCTGCTGCGAACGTTGCTTTTCCACGTGAGTACGATGGATCCTCTCACCTATGCCCTTGTGTGTGGGGGGCTCATCGCCACGTGCGCGCTGGCAAGCTATATTCCCTCGCGCGCAGCGAGCAAAGTAAATCCGGTCGAGGCTCTGCGCGCGGAGTGAATTGCGGTCTCCATAAAGGAAGCTGCGCAATATGCTGAGGCACTGTGGGTGGTCCAAGATCGCCAGTCAGAGGCAGCGGGTGACTGGACTGGCGGCGACGATCTGTAGCAATTAAACGACAGAAACTAGGGAGGCGCGAGTTCGGCTTCTCCACATCGCATTACGAAACAACCGAGAGTGTTTAGCTCAGCAACACTCACTTCAATCGAGGCTGCCAATCAGCAGCCATCAACAACTCATCCACTTTGTTTGACAAGCTCACAAAGAAGCCTGCGAGGGTGTCGGGTTCGGGTTGATAGTCGCATTCAACATTCGGGCTCTCGATTGGGGGAGTTGGCTGCTGCACGTTTACTCCGTTCGTTGTTGTTTGTTGTTATCCGTCCGATCCGTTAAAAATCACCCGCCGCTACCGCAGCGGGTTCCGTTAGCTGCATCCGCTGGTTGAGCCGCAGCTCATGCAGCGATAGCAGCTTCCGTTGCGCGTCATGATGGAGCCGCAGACGTGGCACGAGGGCGCGTCGCCGAGGTCCACGATGCCGCGCAGTGCGTCGGCAGGATGCAGAGTGGCCGCTAGCTGGCTGCCGGCGGGCAGCGTCGCTGCTTCGGAGGACGCCGAGATCTCTTGCGGCGCTGTCGCATGATCGGCGATGCCGTTGCGCTTCAGCATGCCTTCGAACAGGTCACCCTGCTCGGGTTCGACAAAGCGGTAGTGCAGCCAGCGGAAGATGTAGTCGGTGATCGACTTGGCGAAGCCGATCTTGCTGTTGCCGCTCCAGCCGCTGGGCTCGAAGCGCGTGTGCGCGAACTTTTCGCACAAGACTTTCAGTGGCACGCCATGTTGCAGCGCGAGTGAGATGGAGGTGGCGAAGGCGTCCATCAATCCGGAGACGGTGGATCCTTCCTTGGCCATCTTGATAAAGATCTCTCCTGGCTGTCCGTTGGGATAGAGGCCGACGGTGATGTAGCCCTCATGTCCGGCGATGGCGAACTTGTGCGTCAGCGACATCCGCTCTTCGGGCAGGCGATGGCGCACAGCACGCGGTGGAGCGTTCTGGTCTTGGGACTCAGTTACTGGCTGCTCGCTGCTGGCTGCTGGCTGAGACGTGGTGCTTCCACCGGTCTGCCCGGAAGATGGCTGCTGCGTTCCGACGGCGACTTTTGCTTTGTTTCCGTCGGAGACGTTCAGCGGCTGCGCGCCCTTCGATCCGTCGCGATAGATGGCTACCGCCTTCAGTCCCTGGCGCCAGGCTTCGAGATAGGCCTCGGCGATCTCTTCAATCGTGGCGTCGTTGGGCAGATTTACCGTTTTGGAAATCGCGCCGGAGATGAATGGCTGCGTGGCGGCCATCATCTTGATGTGTCCCATGTAATGGATCGCGCGGGTTCCCTTGGCCGGCTTGAAGCTGCAATCGAAGACCGGCAGGTGCTCTTCCTTCAGTCCGGGGGCGCCTTCGATGGTGCCGGTGGCGTCGATATAGCTGACGATGCCATTGGCCTGCTCGCTGGAGTAGCTGAGCTTGAAGAGCGCGGTCGGGACGGTGTTGTTCACGATCTTGATCATGCCGCCGCCGACCAGCTTCTTGTACTTCACCAGTGCCAAATCGGGTTCGATGCCGGTGGTGTCGCAGTCCATCATGAAGCCGATGGTGCCGGTAGGCGCGAGCACCGTGACCTGCGAGTTGCGATATCCGTGCTTCTCGCCGTGCGCCAGGGCCGTGTCCCAAACTTCCTTGCTGGCTTCGATCAGCTTGGGAAGCTGACGGTCTGCGCTGCCGGTGTTCAACGACGCTCCGATGTTGTTGACGCTGGCGCGATGCATGCGAATCACGTCGAGGAACGGCTCGCGGTTGACGTAGAAGCCCGGGCAAGCAGCGCCGGTGATCTCTGCCTGCTGGGTGTACGGAGTCGCCGGAACCAGCGGCGTGCACAACTCGGCGATGCGCGACGACTGGTAGTACGCTTCGCCGCACATAATCGCCGTGAGGCAGGCAGCGTAGTCGCGTCCCGAATCGGAATCGTAAGGCAGGCCGGCCGCCATAAGCAGCGCGCCGAGGTTGGCGTATCCCAGTCCCAGCGGGCGATAGTCGTGCGAATTGCGCGCGATGGCTTCGGTGGGATAGCCGGAGTTGTCCACCAGGATCTCCTGCGCGGTGATCATCACATCGCAGGCAAACTTGTAGGCCTCAACGTCGAAGGTGTTGTTGGTATAGAACTTCAGCAAGTTGATGCTGGCCAGGTTGCAGGCCGAATCGTCGAGGAACATGTACTCCGAGCACGGATTCGACGCATTGATGCGCGCGGTGTTCTTTGACGTGTGCCACTTGTTGATTATTGTGTCGTACTGCATGCCGGGGTCGCCGCAGTAATAGGTGGCCTCGGCGATCTTGCGCAGCAGGTCTTTGGCTTTGTACGAGTTGAACGGCTTCTTGTCCTTGACGCTGCGGGTGAAGAAGTTCTCGTCGTTCACCGCCGCCTGCATGAACTCGTCGGTTACGCGCACCGAGTTGTTGGCGTTCTGGAAGAAGATCGAGGAGTATGCGGGCGAATCGGGCGTGCTGCCGTCGTAGCCTTCGCGAATCAAGGCCCAGGCCTTGGCTTCTTCTTCCATCTTGCAGGTAATGAAATCCTCGATATCCGGATGATCGACGTTGAGGATCACCATCTTGGCCGCGCGCCGCGTCTTGCCGCCTGACTTGATGACGCCGGCAAAGGCGTCGAAGCCGCGCATGAAGCTCAGCGGACCGGAGGCGGTGCCGCCGCCGGAAAGCTGCTCGGTCGAGGAACGCAGCGTCGAGAGATTGGTGCCGGTTCCCGATCCCCACTTGAAGAGCATGCCTTCGGTCTTGGCCAAGGTGAGGATGGAGTCGAGCGAATCTTTCACCGAATTGATGAAGCAGGCGGAGCACTGCGGATTGCGATAGCCCGTGACGCCGTGTTGCACGTTTCCCACTTCGGGATTCCAGTGCCAGTTCTGGGCGTCGGAATTTGGCTCGAGGCGGTCGCATCCCACGTTGAACCATACCGGCGAGTTAAAGGCCGCGCGCTGGTCAAGCAGGATGTACACCAGCTCGTCATGGAAGGTGTCGGCGTCGGCGCGGGTTGCGAAGTAGCCGCCTTTGACGCCCCAATCGCGAATCGTTTCAGCCACGCGGCTCACCAGGGCGCGCGCTCCGCTCTCGCGCTCGGGAGTTCCCACCGCTCCATGCAGATACTTGCTGGCGACGATGTTGGTCGCCGTCATCGACCAGTCCTTCGGGACTTCGACGTTCTTCTGCTCGAAGATGGTGTTGCCCTGCGAGTCGGTGATGGAAGCTGTGCGCAGCTCCCACTGGAATTGGTCGTAAGGAGATGTCCCCGGCTTGGTGAAATTGCGACGGAACTGCAGGCCCGGCGCCTTCTTCGTAACCGGGATGGAGGCTGCTGTCTTTGTGACTGCGCTGTCGGCCACCTGCGTCTTGTTGCTCAGTTCCGCCATGGGAAACCTCCGGGGAGATAGATGCTGTGTCTCGGATCGGGTGATCGGTTCATCTGGTGATCGGGCGAAGAAAGACCCAAGCGCACGATCTTTTACTTCACCCGATCACTAGATGGCCCGATCACCCGATTTCTTCCGGGTGTCACCGCTGCACCCTGTTTCGATAGTTAGTCTCATGAGGACGCTCACCTCTGATCGTCCAAGAAGCCAAACGAGTTTCGTAATCGGAACCGCCGAAATTGAGAAGCCTTGCTGGTTGGCTCGTGACATTCTTAATTTCCCAATTACCCGATTACGCAATTGCCAAATTCTGGACTTTTGGGGAGGGCTGCCAGACCGGCTCCGAAGCGCTGTCGCGACCCGGTGGAAACGTAAGTTACTCCTGCCTATTGTGCCTGTCAATAGGCTAACCCTATATATTGTAGCCTAAATGCGGCACCTGCTGCTGTCGTCTAAGCTCTTCCCTTTCAATCATCGCCGGACTGTGACTTCGAGTTTGGCCGAATTCAGAAGGTAAATAGTTTGTGGATAACCTGGACGGAAGCTGCTAGCGGTTCTTGTATTAGCCACCCGCGAGACGCAGCATCCTGGGTCTCTACAAAAGCAGACGGTAGGACGTTGCAGGGCTGAAATCAACGACCCTTATCGGGGCAATGCTGTGGAGGGCTGTGTGTTCTTAGGAAAAAAGCGTTTCAATAGAAGCGTTTCAAGAACCCCGTTTCAATGAAAGCGTTTCAAATGAAGCGATGTAAGTGTATTGCCATCCGCGTATGTCCGATGCGAAGGCAACTTTTGAGACGATTTTCTTGAAACGATCCTTTTGAAACGGTTCTACTGACACGCTTCTCTTGAAACGCTTTTCCACTGGATTTTCGTTACACTTTTACTATGCATCGTTGTTTCCTGAAGGCTTGTGGCCTTCTTCTTCTCACCTCGGCTCTATGGGCGGAGGGCACGCAACTATGGCAGCAATCGAAGTTTGACGAATTCGAAAAAGGCACCAGCAACGGCGTTGCGATATCCAGCGACGGCCGTTTGCAACTGGCGCCATCGCTGAAATCCATCTACACCTCTCCATCTACTTACATCTGGCAAGTGGTGAGCGACGCGCAAGGCACTGCCTATCTGGGCGCGGGTTCGCCGGCGCGCGTGTATCGCGTGACGCCCGACGGCAAGTCCACCACTATCTTCGAAGCCAAAGAGCTGCAGGTTCAAGCGTTGGCCATCGACAAGGACGGCACGATCTATGCCGCCACCTCGCCCGATGGCCGCGTGTACAAGCTGGAACCAAATATTCCCACGGCTGTGGGAAAGAAGAAGAGCAAGAACGGGGAGGAAGAAGCCGGCGATTCCGCAAATGGGAAGACTGCCACAACCGGGGCTGAGACGACCTACAGGTCCTCGGTCTTCTTCGATCCGAAAACTAAATACATCTGGGACATCGAACTCGATCCTGCCGGACCGCTTTATGTCGCCACCGGGGACACCGGCGAGATCTACAAAGTTGAGCGGAATGGCGAAGGCTCAGTCTTCTTCAAGAGCGACGAAGCCCATATCCGATCGCTGGCGCTGGTGAAGTCGCAACCGGAACCCGAAGACGGCAAGCGGAAGAAAAATGCCAATCCGGGACTGAGCACGGTGATCGCCGGCTCCGACGGCAGCGGTCTTATCTACCGCATCTCGCCTTCAGGGGAAGCGTTCGTTCTGTACAGCGCGCCGAAGAAAGAGATCACTGCGTTGGCCACCGATGCGGCGGGAAACATCTACGCTGCCGGGATCGGGGAGAAGCACACGGGCGCGCCTCCAGCGCCGGTGATGGCCGTGACCACGGTCTCGACGTCGCCCAGCGTGCCACCGCCGCCGCCAACTCAGCCGGGATCGGTCACCGGCGGCTCGGAGATTTACACGATCTCCGCCGACGGCTCGCCTAACCGCATTTGGAGCGCCAAGGACGATCTTGTCTATTCCCTCACCTTCGCTTCGGATGGACAGTTGCTCGCCGGCACCGGGAATCGTGGACACATCTATGAGATTGCTCCCGGAGCAAAAGCAGGGAGCTATCTCGATCTGGAAAAGCTAAGCGCGAATCAGGTTACATCGATGGCCCGCACCAGCAACGGCTCGGTCTATGCCGTGACTGCCAATTTGGGAAAACTGTTCGTGCTTGGCCCCGGACGTCAGACGGATGGAGCCTACGAGAGCGATGTCTTCGACGCGCGCAGCTTTTCGCACTGGGGGCGCGCGGAGGTTCGGGGCTCCGGCGATTTCGACTTCTTCGCCCGCAGCGGCAACGTCGATAATCCTGACCGCAACTGGAGCCCGTGGACGAAGATCGACCTGAAGAACTCGCAGCGGCTGCCAATTCCCGCAGCCCGCTTTGTGCAGTGGAAGGTCGCGATGCGTCCGGGAAACGCCGGTTCGGAAGTGGACAGCGTGTCCCTCAATTATCTGCCGAAGAATATCGCTCCGGCAATCGACGATATCAGCGTGCAGGTAGGCGCGCGCATCACGTCCTTTCCAGCACAAAAGCCGGCGAGTGAAAGCGTGAACATTCCTCTGGGAAGCGCCGCGCCGGTCAGCCCGGTGCACTTCGATGCTCCACCGTCGGCGGTCAAAGATCGTGACTACATCGCGGTGCGCTGGAGCGCGCACGACGATAATGACGACGACCTGGTGTATTCCATCTACTATCGCGGAGATAACGAGACCGACTGGAAGCTGCTGAAAGACAACATCGCCGACAAATTTTATTCGTGGGACTCGAGCCTGCTGCCCGACGGCGGATACGTGGTGAAGATAATCGCATCCGACGCGCCTTCGCATTCACCCGATGAGGCGTTAGCGGATGAGAAAGTCAGCCCGCGCTTCGAGGTGGACAGCACGCCGCCGCAGGTGCAGGCGCTGCAGGCGAAAGTCGAAGGCGACACTATGCACGTAAGCTTCCGCGCTGCCGACAGCTTCTCGCCGATTAAGCGCGCGGAGTACTCCATCGACGCCGGCGACTGGCACTACATCGAGCCAGTTGGGCAAATCTCAGATTCGCGCACCGAAGAGTATGACTTTAGCGCAGCGCTGCCACACGGCGAGGTTCCGGCTGTCGCGTCAGAGAAGAACGGCAAGAAGGGGGCAAAGCGCGTGCGCGCTCGCGACGCGGGCGGCGACGATCCTCCGCAGAGCGATCAGGCGCAGGTGGTGAACCCGGGCGAACACGTCGTGGTGGTGCGCGTGTGGGATCGCTTCGACAATATGTCCGCGGCGAAGACCGTGACTAAGTGACCGGGGGTTAACACGAAGGACACGAAGGCAAAAGAAGAAGAGGTCACGGAACTGATTGTGTAGGACCAGCGGCCGCCCTCGGCCGGGTGTTCGTGGTAAGCCGAGGAACGGATGCCCACCCCAAGATACTGACATTAATTAAGACGAAAACCCGCGCGGGGGCGCGCGTCGGTCCTTCGTCCCTGTTTCTTCGTTTCGTGACCTCTTATTTCGCCTTCGTGCCCTTCGTGTTCGCCTCTCCCCGGTCCTCTAATACCTCATCTTCCGAAGGTATATCCGATATTCAAACCGTAGCGCGTGGCGTGATTCGAAGTGAATTCCAGGTTGTTGTGGACGAAGTAGAAGTGCGCTTCTGGAGCGAGATACACGGAGTGCGTCACGTACAAACGCAGGGCGCCGCCGACATGTCCGAGAAAGTGATTGCTGCTCACATAATTCGTGCATTGTCCAACATTGTTGCAGCTTGTGAAATTCTCGTAGAAGCGGATGCTCTCCGCGCCTAGTCCCCCCATCAAGGCAAAGCCAACGCGTCCGGCTTTGCGGGCATAGACGGCGTTGAGGTCATAAAGGATGGGCCGATATCCGAACGTGCCTTGATACAGTCCTTGCGAAGCCTTCCAGGAAACCTCACCGTTGAATCCGAGGTTGTGCCAGACAATGAAATCGGCGGCGAATCCCGGATACACACCGCCACTTAGCGACTGCGGCGAATGATCGGTGGAATTTGCGTTGAAGGTCGTAGCCGAGGGAGCGTTGATTCCGCTGATCCCAAATTGGGCGTCGATCTGTTGAGCGTGCAGCGTTCCCGCGAGCAGCAAGGACGCACAGAAGACCAGCCATCTTGAAGCCGTTTTCATTACTTCCTCCGAGACGCATTTGGATGGCGCTTCGACTTTACCGTTGGACGCCAAAAGCACGACGGGTTGTTAGAGAACGCACCTATCCCTGAGGGACTAGACACGAGTTCTGCTGCAAATGTTGCGGAAGGGGCGTGCAATAACGCGCTATCAGAAAAAATGCGGAGACGCATGGAAGCGCCTCCGCATTGGGAACAGGTGGAGTTTACTGCGGGTTGGTCTGATCGGGATGAGCGCGGTCGCCTCCGCCACCGTGGCCGCCGCCACCCTTCATCGATTCCAATTTCTTCTGCTGATCGGAATTCAGGATGGGTTTGATCTGGCTCATGGTGTTCTCATGGATCTCCCGGAACTTCGCGCGCTTGTCCTGCTGCTGTACGGAGGTATCCTGCATGAGTTGGTGCATCTGTTTGTCCTGATCTTCCAGGATTGGTTTGATTTTGGCCTTTTGGTCGTCGGTCAGGTTCAGTGTGGTGGACATGTGCTCGAGCTGCTGGTCGGCGCTCATGCCCTGCCCGCGGCCGTATCCCTGGCCTTTTCCGTGATGCTCTCCCTGCCCGCTTTGGGTATCGGGGGAAGCCTGTCCGAAAGCGGCCAGGCT
>Ga0307479_10005494_pt1 | contig 11599 bp, 9 predicted proteins | sample atmos_gasesECM4C_FD_203743 | JGI IMG/M metagenome (GOLD analysis project Ga0307479, IMG submission 203743) | Hardwood forest soil microbial communities from Morgan-Monroe State Forest, Indiana, United States - atmos_gasesECM4C_515 | ecosystem: Environmental > Terrestrial > Soil > Temperate... | reverse complement strand
GGCTGCCCGCGGCGATATCTTTGGCGCTGAATATGCCGGGCTGGATGTACTCGCGGAAAAAATATTCATTCGGGTCGGCAGGCATAGCGCCATCCGGCGACAGGTAGCCGCCCTTCGTGCACAACACGATTTCCTCGCGCTCGATACCTTTTGCGGCAAGCTGCGGAAGCGCCGCGCCGATGCTTCGTTCGCTCCTCTGGAAGCGGTAGTTGATGGCGCTGTCGATAACATTGATGCCGCTCTCGACAGCCTTGACCACCGCGGCCGTGTAACGCTCATCGGTCTTCTGGTCCGGCTGGCCAAGATACGTTCCGAGGCCGATCGAAGACAGCGCCAGCCGCTGCGTCTCGCGAAAATGTCCCCCGGCTGCGCGCCCCGCAAATTTCTGCGCGTAGCGCGTCGTTCCTTCTTTCGTCGCGGATTTGCTCATGTCGCTCCTTCAGGAGATGGACTGGGCTGCGTCCCTTGCGCTTCCGGTTCTTTCTTCTGCGGGGCCAGCAGGCGCGAACAGGCCCGAAGAATCCTACGATAGGGCCAGTCTTTTTCGCGGAAGAAAATCTCACCTTCGCGGGGATTACTGTAATACCACCGCGCAAGGAGCCAGAGATGCTCGCCGAGGTCTCCCGCGATAGGAACCATGTTGGCGACGATATGTTCCCGAAAAATATGCTCCGCCGACCGCGGCTGGCTGGCGATTTCCGCGAACCTCAAAAAAAACGGTTCCGCGAGCCTGCCGACGCGCACCGCATAAACACCAATCGTTTGCTCTTCTGCCGTGCGCTGCAGAATCACTGCGTGCAGATCTTCGATCCGGTGCGCGATTTCCTGTTTTCCGCGCAGTACCTCGTCGAGCTTTTCGACTTTCTTGTGCAGCGCGGCGGCGCGCTCGAAGTCCAGTTGTTCGCTGGCTTTCTCCCGCTCGTTCTCGATGGCGGAACGCATCGATCCGCCGCTGGTCTCCAGGAACTGCACCAGCCGCTGCACCTCGACGTCGTATTCCTCTTTCGTGCAGCCGGCGAAGCAGGGCGCCAGGCACATCTTCATTTCCGAGTAGATACAACCGGGGAATGCCGGGTCGCGGCGGATCTTGATCTGGCAGCGCCGCACCTTGAAGAGATCGAGAACGCGTTCCGCGAAGGCTTCCGCCGAGCGCCGCGAGGCAAACGGGCCGTAGTAGGAACCAGCCGTTGGCAATCCGTTCGAATCGACGGGGATCTTCCGCGTCACGAAACAGCGCGGGTAGGCATTTTTCAGATTCACTTTCAGGACCGCCGGTGGCCGCAGGCGCATCAAGTCGCGATAACGCTTTGGGAATAGACGTCTGGCGTGCTCATAGTAGGTGAGCGTCTGTTCGAACGCCGAACCCGTGAGGCGGTAGCGCACGCCCCGCGCAAAGTCGCTCAGATTCAGTCGCTTGCTCGCTGGATCGATCGGCCCGAGCAGCCGTTGCAATCGCCGCTGCAAATTCTGCGTGCGAATCAGGAGCGGCTCGGCATTTTCCTCGTGTGGTTCGATCAAGCAAACCGCGGGGCGCGGCGGCAGTGCCGGGAAGAAATCTACCTCCGCGCGCGCGGCGTCGAATTCGAGTCCGCAATCGAGTTCTAGCACGCGGTCAGCATACTACGGCGCGGCTAGGACTTCAGAACCCAGGAAGAGATCACGAGGCGCTGAATTTCGCTGGTGCCTTCATAAATTTCGGTGATGCGGGCGTCGCGATAATTGCGCTCGACGGGATACTCGCGGCTGTAGCCGTTGCCGCCGTGGATTTGAATGGCCTTGTGCGTGACGCGCGTGGCCATTTCGCTGGCGAAGAGTTTCGCGCTTGCCGCCTCCATGCTGAAGCGCGCGCCGGTGTCTTGTTTCCACGCCGCTTTGCGATTCAGCAGGCGGGCCGCATCGATTTCCGTGGACATGTCCGCCAGCATGAATTGAAGCGCCTGAAATTGCGAAATGGGCTGGCCAAAGGCCAGGCGCTCCTGCGAATACTTTAGCGCCGCTTCGAATGCGCCCTGTGCGATGCCGGTGGCCTGCGCGGCGATGCCGATGCGTCCGCCATCGAGCGTCGAGAGCGCGACCTTGTAGCCCTCGCCTTCATTGCCAATGCGGTTGGTCACCGGCACGGCGCAATCGGTGAACACCAGCTCACAGCACGCCGTCGCGTTGATGCCGAGTTTCTTTTCCTCTTTGCCGACCTTGAATCCCGGTGTGCCTTTTTCCACCACCAGTGCGGTGATTCCTTTCTCACCTTTCGCCGGTTCCGTGTTCACATAAACGATCGCCGCATCCGCCGCGCCGCCGTTGGTGATCCACGCTTTCGTCCCGTTGATCACGTACTGGCCGCCTTTTTTCACGGCTTTCGTCTGCAACGCTGCGGCATTCGAACCTGCCTGTGGCTCTGTCAGGGCGTAGCATCCGATTTTTCCGCCGCGCGCGTAGGGCAGAAGGAATTTCTTCTTCTGTTCGTCAGTTCCATAGCGATGAAGGGGGTCGCAGTAGAGCGAGTTCTGCACCGACAAGATCACGCCCGTGGAGGCGCAGCAGCGCGAAATCTCTTCGATGACGATGGTGTAAGCGACATGATCGAATCCCGCGCCGCCCTCCGAATCGGGAAACGCGACACCCGTCAGCCCCAGCTCAGCCGCTTTCTTAAAAAGCTCGCGCGGAAAGTGCCCGGTCTCGTCGAGCTCTTTGGCGAGCGGCCGCACTTCCGATTCCGCGAACTCGCGCACGCTCTTTTGCAGCAGTTCTTGTTCGTCGGTTAGCTCGTGGTCCACCGCTCCATCCATTCGAAAAACAGGAATTGGCTTGGTATCTTAGCGCGGCCCGGCCAGCTTCGCGAATCAGGCGAGCGCTTTCGAGAGCCGGGCGTAGGTCGTCTTCAAATCCTCGGGGTGCACGCGCGTCTCGCCCGTCACCGTCATGAAGTTTGAATCTCCGATCCAACGCGGCAGGACGTGCAGATGCAAATGCCCAGTCACTCCCGCGCCCGCCGCGCGGCCCAGATTCATTCCCAGGTTCATGCCATCAGGCTTATAGTCCGCTTGCAGAATTGTTTCCATGCGTCTTGCGAGCTGCATCATTTCGCCGAGCGTTTCCGCGTCGCAAAGATGCAGTTCCGCCACGTGTGCGAAGGGCACGATCATCACGTGCCCGGAAGTGTAAGGAAAGCGGTTCAGAATAATAAAAGTTTTAGCGCCGCGATGAACGATGAGCGTTTCCCGGTCATTCTTCCGGGCAAGCGCATCGCAAAAAATACACTCCGGCTGCATTCCGCTCGCCGCTTCTTTCATGTACTGGTAGCGCCAGGGAGTCCAGATGTAATCCATCGCAAGGCTTCCTCAGTCCTAAGAGCTGCGCGCACAGCATAGCGCATCTGGCGATACCCGCGGGCGGGGCAAGCCTGGGCCAGCCTCGTCCCTACGACGTCGAACGAGCGGAAACTTCTTGAGAGTTATGTCAGGGGTGGGAGACTAGAATGGCGTTCGCTAGGGGTGAGCGGCGTCCCCGCCCGCGACCGAAGCCTGGCCCGCCGAGTTATTCACAAAATCCTTCAGTTCTTTGCTGGGCTTGAAGAACGGGATCTTCTTCGCCGGCACATCCACTTTCGCGCCGGTCTTGGGGTTGCGCCCGACACGCCCGCGGCGCTGGCGCGTGCGAAAACTCCCGAAGCCGCGAATTTCGATTTTCTCGCCCTTCTGCAAGGCGCCGATGATGCTGTCGAAAATCGTCTCGACGATGGTCTCCGACTCCTTGCGAGGGAGTTCGGTGATGCGCAAGACCTCTTCGATGAGGTCGGCTTTCGTCAGCGTGGGTTGCTTGGTCATCGTCCTTGTGCCTCTTTGCGCAGTCCGAGTCCGGACCGCCTAAGGTTCTCGACCGCTCTGACTGCGCCGCAAATGATGAGCCCAAACGGCTTACGGGGGGCAGCCGGCCCTCTGGTAGCCCTTCTTCCTATCACTAAATTGACCCGCAGGTAAATGAAATTGTGAACCCGCCCCTGGGAGAGCGGTCCTGAATCCGCTAGCGCGCCGACAGCTTGGACTTTAGCGCGTCCCCGATCGTCGCCGTCGACGAAGTCTTGGTGGTCGAGCGGTACTGTTCGATTTCTTTACGCTCGATCTGCTTCACCGCCGCGCGGTAGCTCAAGCCAATTCGCCGCGTTTCCGGGCTGATCTTGATGATCTTGAAATCGTATTCCTTACCCGGCTCGAGCGGTCCCGCGCTCTTCAGCGGGCCCGTGGTGGGACGAAAGTTCGACGCACCTTCATCGCGGCGCTTGCGCTCCTCAATTTCTGTGTTGTGACAAAGCGCTTCGATATTTTCGCCCAGTTCGACGAACGCGCCAAACGTGGCGATGCGCGAAACTTTGCCCTTCACGATCTGCCCGACCTTGTGTTGCTTGAACCAGTCTCCCCAAATGTCGTTGACCTGCTTGATGCCCAGCGACACCCGGCGGTTCTCCGGATCGATCTTGAGAACTTTCGCGGTGACCGGCTCGCCCTTCTTGAATACCTCGTGCGGATTTTTCACGCGGCCCGTCCAGCTCACGTCGCCGACGTGCACCAGCCCGTCGAAACCGTCTTCAATCTCGACAAACGCGCCAAACTCCGCGATGTTGCGCACCTTTCCGGTGACCACCGTACCCACCGGATACTTCTCCGCGATCAACAGCCATGGATCCGCCTGTGCCTGCTTGATGCCTAGCGAAACGCGGCGGTCGCTCGGCTTGATGTCCAGCACCACCACGTCCACTTCCTCGCCGACCTTGGCGATCTTCGATGGGTGCTGCACCTTTTTGTTCCAGCTCATTTCGGAGACATGGACCAGGCCTTCGATACCCTGCTCCAGCTCGACGAACACGCCGTAGTCGACCACGCCGACAATCTTGCCCCTGACCTTGCCGCCCGCAGGATATTTCTCCGCGGCGCCCACCCAGGGGTCGGCCATCAATTGCTTCAACCCGAGCGACACACGCTGCTTTTCCTTGTCAAACTTCAAAATAATGACGTCCAGCTCCTGCTCCGGCTTCACCAGGTCGGAAGGATGCTTCACGCGTCCCCAGCTCAGATCCGTCAGGTGCAGCAGACCGTCGATTCCACCCAGGTCCACGAACGCGCCGTACTCCGTCACATTTTTCACGTGCCCGTGCACGATTTGACCTTCGCTCAGCGTCTCCATCAACGACGCGCGCTTGGCGTGCAGCTCTTCTTCCAGCAACGCGCGCCGGCTCACTACCACGTTGCCGCGGCGCCGGTTCAGCTTCGTCACGCGCACTTGCAGTTCCGTGCCGGTCAGGTTGTCGAGGTTCTGCGCCGGGCGCAAGTCAAACTGCGAGCCCGGCAGGAACGCCCGCACGCCGATATCCACTACCAGCCCGCCCTTGATGCGGTCCACGACTTTGCCCGTGATCGTTTCTTTGTTCTTGAACGCCGCTTCGATTTTCTCCCATACCCTGCGGCGCAACACCTTCTGGTAGGAAACAATGGTGTAACCGTCTTTGTGCTCGCCCGTGCGCTGCACTTCAATCGTCGCATTCGGCTCCGGCCGCGGGATTTCCGTCTCCGTGAATTCCGCCGCAGGCACCAGGCCTTCCGTTTTTCCGCCCAGGTCCACAACCACGCCGTGCTCGGTGTAGGCGACGACCTTGACCTCGATCACCTCGTTCGAAGCAGCCGCTTCCTGCTTCTCGTCGTACTCCTCCAGCAGCTTGCTCATCTCTTCCGAGCCCGCCGCTTCGTCCGCGGCAGCCGCGGCTTCGGCATCCGCAGCGTGGTTCTCCCTGCTTGCTTCGGCAGCCGCATGGGCCGCCGCAGGCTCCGCCGCTTCGTCCGCGGACGGCGCGGGTGTCTTCGCCGTTGCGTTCACAGCTTCGGCATGTTCGGGATGAGCTTGTTCAGAAGAAACCTGTTCGGAGAAAGGCGTAGTGGACTCGGCCACACTTTCTGTCGTGGCTGTTGCTTCCGTATGCGGTCCGTCGGGAGTGGATTCAGGTTCAGTTGCTTGGGCGGCGGCGGCCGCGTGGGACAGGTTATCTTGGTCGGAAAACATTGTTGTTGGCCTCCGGAAGATGACTTCGCTCGCGGTAGCCGCTAAGCGGCTCCGCATTCAGTCGAAAAAAATCCTTGCTGCTTCCCAATCGGGGTTATTGCAAGGAGGTCAACCACCTTCGGCTCGCCCAACAGCACGGCTGCTTCGGAGCCACACCGTCAAATCTACCAGCCGGCGGTCGCTTAGGGACAAAGATGCTGCGGTCCTTGAAAACGCTGCAACCTTAAGAGGATACTCGCCGCGCGAACCTTGTGTCAATCAATCCGCGATCGCACGGCCCTCAATTTTTCAGCTCCCTCAACAATTTCCGTGCCCGCGCTTTCATAGCCGCCGTGCCCGTTCGTAAACTTTCTTCGAGGGTGTGCCGTGCCCGTTCTCGCAGACTCGTGTCCCGCCGCGCAAGGTCAGCCAATCCCTGCAGGGCAAAGGTTTTGACGATCGAGCTGCGGTCTTCCAGGTAACGTTGTAAGGCCGCAGCGGCAGGTTGCCTCTCTGGCCGACTCAGGGCAAGCCGCGGTACCAGGAGCGCCAGGTGCCAGCGCAACTCGATCTGTTCGGCTTCCGCTAGCAGGCCCGGCAATTCCTTTTTCTGAGGATTTAGCACCTCCGGTCGTTTGACGGTGATCTTCTCAGCCGCATCTGCAGCCCGTCCGCTAATCTTTGGCGGCGCATCTCTCGTTCTCAGAAACTGGCAGTCAGTTCCTCGCGCTATGCTCGCGCGCGCCCTGCTTGGGTTTTTTCCCTGCGAAAATCCGGCGCGTAAACTTCCACCGTGCGGCACATCTCATACAACCGTGACCGCATGCGTTCACTGATTCGATCAGCGAGAGTCTCTTTTCTGGTAACAATCCGCCTTCCGGTTGGCAAAGAAGATTCCTTTTCCTCAGATGTGTCGAGATAGTTGGTGGTAATGATAGTGCAGCGAGGGTGGCTCAGATCACGCGAACCTTCGACGTATCTTGTGTTGACAATATATCCGACAGTGTCGCGAACCCAGTCGGAAGGTTTGATGCAACCGAGATCGTCAATTACAAGAACCTCGACAGAGAGAATGGGGGCAAGAAGACGAATCTCGGTTGCTTCGGTCTCGTGGCTATAACTCTGCTGGATTTCTCTTAGCAAGGCGCCATATTCGCAGAAATATCCGCTGTGCCCGCGCCCGAGCAACTCTTTAAGGGCGGCTATCGCCAGATGCGTTTTTCCTACACCGGAATTCCCCATGAACAGGATACCCGCTTGGTCCGTCCCCGGATAATCGCGAACGAAGGACTGCGCAAAGAGCTTGGCACGTTTCAAGGACTCCGCCTGCTCGCTGGTGTAAGCCTTTCCATCCGCGAGGTCGGTGACGTAACTCTCAAAATCGCAATGCTCGTAGCGCTTCGGAATGCGCGCGCGGTCCATCACCAGCGCCGCCCGCTCCCGCATCCCGCAATCGCAGGCGACCGCCACGCTGCCCGCGGCCCCATCCGCTCGCGCTACCAGCTTCCATCCCGTCCCTCTGCAAAGCGTACAGTTTTCCAGCGCCATGTGTATTCGTCTGTGTAAGTGCCGGGCTTTAGCTCGCCGTATGTTCGTTCGTAGGTCTTCAGACCGGTTCTTTTCCCGCAGACAGCATACGGTCGCTCTTGGTACGCGGCAAGTCATCTGCTCTCCGAAGAACTGTGGAAGGAAATACTAGACGGTTTTCGGATCAACAACCTCTTATCGCAGATCTCTGATCGCCAGTCGCTATCTCACAATTCTCGGCGCCGCCCGCACGATGGCATGCCGCTGCGTCTTGTCCTCAGTGTGCGATGTCGCCACACGGGACAATTCCTGCTGCACCACGGTCGCAAACTCCGTCATCTGGCGTTCCATCTCGATCATCTTCTCGCGCATGTTCAAAATAATTTCGATCCCCGCCAAGTTCACGCCCATGTCCCGCGCCAGCGTCAGGATCACGTCTAGCCGTTCCAAGTCCGAATCCGTGTACAGCCGCGTGTTGCCCTGCGAACGCGACGGCTTCAGCAATCCCACGCGTTCGTACAATCGGAGCGTCTGCGGATGCAGTTTATAAATCTCCGCCACCGCGCTGATCATGTAGCCGGCCTTGGCCCGTTTTTTCGCTCGCAGTGGCATCGTTTCTTTCTTAAACTCCCGCTTTGCTGAACAAATCCTTCCGCGGATCCCCCGGCGCCACGCTCTCCAATTCCTTCATCAAATTTCTTACGCGCTCATCCGTAGGCTGTGGCACCACCACCTGGATCTCCACGTACTGGTCGCCTCGCGCCCCATTTCTCGCGCTCGGCACGCCTTTTTCCTTCAAGCGCAATGTTTTCCCGCTGTTCGTCCCCGGCGGAATGCGCACGAGCGACCGCCCGTCAATGGTCGGCACCTCGATCTTCGCGCCTAGCGTCGCCTCGCTCACCGTCACCGGAATCTTCGTGTACAAATCATCGCCGCGCCGCTCGAAAAAGTCATGCGGCCGCACCACCACGCGCAAATACAAATCGCCCGGCGGCGCGCCCATCGTTCCCGCATTGCCCTTGCCGGGAACGCGCACGCGTCCGCCATTCGCCACGCCCGCGGGGATGCGCACGTCGATCGTCTCCGTTCGCCGCACGCGCCCTTCGCCGCCGCACGTTTTGCATGCCGTGCGCAGTTTGCCGGTTCCGCCGCAGCGCGTGCAGGGCACGTTGAAGCGCATCTTGCCCGCCGCCTGCTGGATCGATCCGCTGCCGTGACAAGTCGGACAAGTTTGCGGTGATCCGATCGCGCCAGTTCCGTGACACGTTTCGCATGCATCCAGCCGCGTGATCGTCAGTTTCTTCACCGCGCCGCGCACCGCGTCCCAGAAATCGATTTCGAGCTGGTATTCCAGGTCGCCGCCCGGCTCGTGGTCCGGCTCCATTCCCGCGCGGGCGCGCCCGGTGCTGAAAAATTGGCTGAAGAGATCGCGGAACCCGGCCCCGCCGCCGGCCGCTCCCGAACCACCGCCGAAGTCAAAGCCGCCAAAATCGAAATTGATATCCTGACCCTCTCCGCCACCGCCTGCGCCACCGGGCCCGCCCGGCGGAAGATTTTCGCTGTAGAAGCCGTACTGGTCGTACATCTGCCGCTTCTTCGAATCCGACAGTACGTCGTACGCTTCCTGCAACTGCTTGAATTTTTCTTCCGAGGATTTGTCGCCGGGGTTCAGGTCGGGGTGATATTTCCGCGCCAGCTTGCGAAACGCCGCCCGAATATCCTTGGCGCTCGCTTTCCGCGCCACTCCCAGCAGTTCGTAATAATCTTGTTTGGTCGTCGTCGGCATGGCTGCGCCGCATCCGGCGCGAAAGTATTTCTAGGGGCGCAGCACCCTGCGCCCCTACTTGGCACTAGAACTTACAACTGAAAACTGACCACTTTTCAGTTCGGTCGCTTGCTCTCATCCACGTCCACGTACTCGGCATCGATCACGTCGCCAGGCTTCTTTCCCGGGGCGCTTCCGCCGCTCGTAGAGCCGCCGCTAGGACCGCCACCCGCGCCTGCGCCGGCCGCTCCGGCCTGTTCCGCGCCGCCCGCCGCCTGCGTGGTCTTGTACAGCTCCTCGGCGATCTTGTGCAGCGAGCGCTCGACGTTCTCCGTCGCCGACCGCAGCCGCGCCACGCCGCCTTCGTTGATGGCCTTCTTCGCGTCGTCGATGGCCTCTTCGGCCTTCTTCAAATCCGCTTCCGCGATCTTCTCGCGGTTTTCGCGGATCATCTTCTCGGCTTGGTACATCAGGCCGTCCAGGCGGTTGCGCGCCTCGACCTCTTCCATTCGGCGGCGGTCTTCTTCGCTGTGCGATTCCGCCTCCGTCCGCATCTTCTCGGCCTCTTCCTTCGTCAGGCCGCTGGACGCGGTGATGGTGATCTTCTGCTCCTTGCCCGTGGCCTTGTCCTTCGCGCTCACGTTCAAGATGCCGTTGGCATCGATGTCAAAGGTGACCTCGATCTGCGGCGTTCCGCGCGGCGCTGGAGGAATCCCGTCCAGCTTGAATTTGCCCAGCGAACGGTTGTCGTTTGCGAACTTGCGCTCGCCCTGCATGACGTGGATCTCCACACCCGGCTGATTGTCCGACGCCGTCGAATAGGTCTCCACCTTGCGCGTCGGGATGGTCGTGTTGCGGGGAATCTGCACGGTCATCACGCCGCCGAGCGTTTCCACGCCCAGCGAAAGCGGCGTCACATCCAGCAGTAGGATGTCCTTCACCTCGCCCGCCAGCACGGCGCCTTGAATCGCCGCGCCTACTGCCACTACTTCGTCCGGGTTCACGCCCTTGTGCGGCTCTTTTCCGCCGAAGAAGTTGCGCACCAGCGTCTGCACCTTCGGAATACGCGTCGAGCCGCCTACGAGCACCACCTCTTGAATGTCGTTCGGCGACATCTTCGCGTCTTCCAGCGCCTGCTTCACCGGCTTCATCGAGCGCTCGAGCAGGTCGTTCATCAACTGTTCCAGCCGCGTCCGCGTCAGCTTCAATTGCATGTGGATCGGCCCGCTCGCGCCCGCGGTGATGAACGGCAGGTTGATCTCCGTTTCCATCATCTGCGAAAGCTCGATCTTGGCCTTTTCCGCCGCTTCCTTCAGCCTTTGCAGCGCCATGCGGTCCTTGCTCAGGTCGATGCTGTTCTCTTTCTTGAACTCATCGATCAGCCAATCCACGATCCTCTGGTCGACGTCGTCGCCGCCCAAGTGCGTGTCGCCGTTGGTGGACTTCACCTCAACTACGCCGGCGCCAACTTCCAGCACGGAAATATCGAACGTACCGCCGCCCAAGTCATACACCGCGATCGTCTCATCGCTTTTTTTGTCGAGTCCGTATGCCAGCGCCGCCGCCGTCGGCTCGTTGATGATGCGCACGACCTCCAAGCCGGCGATCTCGCCAGCCTGCTTGGTCGCTTGCCGCTGCGCGTCGTTGAAGTACGCCGGCACAGTGACCACTGCTTTCGTGACCTTCTCGCCCAGAAAATCTTCTGCCGCGGACTTCAGCTTTCCCAGAATCATCGCGGAAAGCTCCGGCGGGCTGTAGGACTTCCCCGAAATCTCCACGCGCGCGTCTTGATGTGGCCCGGCGATCACTTTGTAAGGCACACGCCGCATCTCCTCGCCAACTTCATCGTAGCGGCGGCCCATGAAGCGTTTGATCGAATACACGGTGTTCTCGGGATTGGTCACCGCTTGCCGTTTCGCCACTTGCCCGACGAGCCGTTCACCGGTCTTCGTAATGGCCACCACGGATGGTGTCGTCCGCGCCCCTTCTTGGTTGGGAATCACCACCGGCTCGCCGCCCTGCATCACGGCCACCACCGAGTTCGTTGTCCCCAAGTCAATTCCAATAATCTTGCTCATGACTGCCTATCCTCCATAATTTCTCGAACGCTCCTCGACCCACGTAGCCTGCCGAAAGCAGAGCAAATCCCGCTCAGTTCTTTCGATCCAAGCTCAGCTCGGGCGGAAGTATACAGGTTGAGTGTAGCTTTGTCAAGTTTTCTTGCGGCATCTGTAACGTTTTTGTTTTCTTGGCATTGCGATCTCCGGCTTCCTTTCTTAT
>Ga0307479_10005493_pt1 | contig 11600 bp, 11 predicted proteins | sample atmos_gasesECM4C_FD_203743 | JGI IMG/M metagenome (GOLD analysis project Ga0307479, IMG submission 203743) | Hardwood forest soil microbial communities from Morgan-Monroe State Forest, Indiana, United States - atmos_gasesECM4C_515 | ecosystem: Environmental > Terrestrial > Soil > Temperate... | reverse complement strand
AGTGGGAGCCAAGGTATGGTCTTCGGTAGATGATGCGTGCAATGCAGTGGTGCGGGTCGCAACGCGTATCTCGCCGGATCAGTCTCGTGTTGCAACCATGAATGCTCAATATGCGGCGTACCGTCGTGTATATCCCGCTACGAAGTCCATTTTTGTTTTTGGGAATTAACTGAATAGGTCAAGCGCGAGGAATCTTGCTGTGTACTTCCGCGTCCCCATCTGTTCTCCCATCATGATAAACAGGAAATCGCTGAAGATCCGGTTACAATTTACAAATAAGTCCTGGGAGCCACGAAGCTTTTGGAATGGAGAGCCAGAAGGTAATTCCCGATAGGCGAAGCGGGATGCGCTACAAAATGCGCACTCCTGTGTTTGCGATTTTCGACGGCGTCGGCAGCGGTATGATCCTCGACCTCAGCGAAAGGGGTCTATCAATGCTGTCGCCAACCGCCGTTGAACCCAACCAGTCAATCCCCTTGAAACTTAATCTTTCGGAACCAGCAACGTCCCTCGAAACCACCGGCTATGTGGCTTGGGCAGATACGCTTGGACGCGCGGGAATTCGATTTTCCGAGTTACCGGAGGAAGGCCGTATTCGTTTGCAGCAGTGGCTATCCGTCCACGCCAACGAACCTAGCACTAAAGCACCAAAATTCACCCTCGACGATTCAATTCTGGCGGAACTGAAAACGAGCGCATCCGAGATTCCAACCGATCGACCCCGGACGTTGTATTTAGAAGGCGAACCTAACCCGTCTGGCAGAAGCGATAATGGGTCAACTTCAACCGTGCAATTCGAATTCAAGTCCCTTGGATCAGACTTGGACACTGCCTTGCACGAAGTTGCCGAACGCGCTCAGGTGCTGACTCGAGGCACCGGGGCTGCGGTGGCTCTTGCCAGTAACGGTTCGCTGACCTGCAGGGCCAGCGCGGGTACCGCAGCACCCCCCTTAGGCGTAACAGTGGACGTCAATAATGGTTTCTCTGGGGGATGCATTCGCACGGGGAGGACTCTCCGTTGCGACGATGCCGAAACAGATCCTCGCGTGGATGCGACTGCATGTAAGCGGCTCGCCGTTCGCTCAATTATTGCCGCGCCTATCCAATACGACCGCCAAGTCGTAGGATTGTTAGAGGTCTTTTCCACGCAGCCGTTTGCTTTCGATGAAGGAGACGTAGCCGTAGTCGAACGCTTGGCGAGAACTGCGCTTCTCAGCATGACTCAAAACGCAGAGTCTAAGCGATAATACTTTCGATTGATGACAACGCTCAGCCAAGCTACTTCATTCGCGAGAACTCAGGCCCTCGATGAATGCAAAACGGCCCTTGCTGCTGAAACCCTCCGCGCCGGGGACTCGATTCGGTTGCGGGTTTTAGGTTCGAGCATGCTGCCAACAATCTGGCCAGGGGATGTCCTCAGCATCGACAAGGTCTTGGTTGATGAGATCACTCCGGGTGACATCGTAGTGTGCGAACGCGATGACCGTTTTTTTGTTCATAGATTCCGAGGAAAATCCGAATCCAGCAACGGAATTCGCTGGCAGACTCGAGGAGACTCGATGCCTCAAGATGATCCTCCGTTTTCAGAGGGTCAGTTGCTCGGTCGCGTCTCCCATATTCTTCGCGGTGATCACGTCGTTACTCCAAAAACTACTCGCTCGACGCTCGATCGCTTGCTGAGTTTGATGATTTGTCATGTAGATTCGGTAAGAAACCTCGCTTTGCGTTTTCATACATTCCGAGCGAGCCAGGGGTCTGATTCCCTTCAGGCTCGATCAGTGCCAGCTGAACTTCTGCACAGCCCCCGCGAAGGGCGGTTAGCCCAACGATAGCCGTCCCGCCGGTTGTTACCGACATCGGCGGAATCTCCATCGCGCTTTTCGTCGAAGATCCATCTTTCATCCAGATTCTTCAGAAACGCTACGCAGGCTTCATCAATCCGACTGACGATTTTCAGTTTCGAATGAACATAGAATTAGTCGAACAGACCTCGAAATTTGAACATGGCGCAGATTTACTGGTGAAAAAGCACGCAGGACTGTGGACGTTCCGCAGAGGCGATTTCCGGGCGGAATGGAATCCGGAAACGGGGATTGGCAAGATACTTCAATCCGCTAATCCGTATTCGGCGGATGCGGTCTTGCGAATCGTTCACACGTTAATTTTGGCGCGCCAAGGCGGATTTTTGCTGCACGCCGCGAGCGCAGTCCGCGATGGGCGCGCGTTCCTATTCTCAGGCGTTTCCGGGGCAGGGAAGACCACCATTTCCCGGCTGGCCCCCCCGGACGCAACGTTGTTAACGGATGAAATCTCCTACATACGACCGGATGGCAACGGATTCCGCGCCTTCGGAACGCCGTTCGCCGGGGAACTCGCTACGCTGGGTGAAAATGTGTCAGCGCCGGTCTCCACCTTGTTTTTCTTGGAAAAGGGCGAAGAGAACCGTGTTGAGAATGTGTCCAAGGATCAGGCGATGCGCTCCCTGCTAAGAAATATCTTGTTTTTTGCAGAAGACTCAGAGCTGGTAAACCTGGTCTTTCAGTCGGCCTGCAACTTCGTTGAAAGAGCCCGCACTCGCAGACTTGTGTTCGTACCGGACAGGCGAGTCTGGGAGAGGATATGTTCAGGAAACTGATTGGAGAAAAATAGTTTGCTGTGCGTGAAGTCTTGCGGCTCATCGGACTGCGGGCTGCGCAGCCCGATGAGCGTAACTAGCCTTCCAGAGCTTTGATTGCAACTTCGGCATCGCCGGAGCCGAGGTCAGCGGCTTTGTGATACCACTCCATAGCTTTAGTTCTGTCTTTCGGTACGCCATAACCCTTCTCATAGAATAGACCGATTCTGTACTGAGCCTCGGATTTGACCTGAGCCTCGGAGTTGCTGTCAGCAACTTTTAAATACCATTTCATTGAGGCCGTGTAATCCTGGCTGACGCCCTGACCGGTTTCGTACAATTGCGCAGTCCTCAGTTCAGCCTTGATTTGGCCTTGGGCAGCAGCGTCTTGGTAATATTTCGCCGCCATTACGGGGTTTTTGGGTACGCCGCGGCCAGTGTCGTAAATCCGGGCTAATTCAAATTGGGCTTCAACTTTCCCCTGCTTTGCCGCGCGCTCGAACCAAGTTATGGCGGTGGGGACATCCCTCGGAGCGCCCCCGCGCCCCAATTCGTACATGACGCCAAGAAAGTATTCGCCACCGGCATTACCCTGGTTTGCAGACTTGACGAACCACTTCATCGCTTCCGTGGAGTCTTTCTCAACCCCGCGGCCAATGGCATACAGTTGTCCAATTTCAGCTTGAGCCGCAGCATCCCCCGCCTTAGCTTTCTGCAGCAACACAGTCGGATTCTCTTCGCAGAAAGCGCTCGCCAAGAAGCAGAGCACTAAGCACAAGCTGAAGGAAAATCTTTTCATGGTACCCTCCGGGAGTTATTCTCACACGATTGACCTTCTCGGGCCAACGTTACCAGTGGTTCCTGACCTAGCAGGATGCGGAAAAAACTCAATATTCGCAACGTCACTAAAGCCGGGCCTTACTCATTTCTGTGCCACCCTTCGAGTTTTTCTACCGCCTTCTAGTATTCAAAGACTATGAGATTCGGCACTGCACCGGGATCAACATCAAAGGCGATCGTTTTGTAAGGAGAAATCACCCAAAAAACGATTGTCGAATCCAGGTACATAAAGCCTCGACCGTTACTAGGCAGAGTCGTCGGACCATATTTCCCAACGAACGGAACATTAGCAACGAACCCAGTGCTTGAAGATTCGTCTTGATCTCCGGTGACTGGACCAGTCGTCTGCCCCGAGGGGACCAGACTGCCGCTTCCGGAAATCAAGGAGGCATTGGGCGCGACCATGAGGTCGGAACCAAACATGAAGGGAGCCGGAAAGGAGAATGGATCTTGCACTTCCATTTTACCGACTGTGACGGACGACCCTGCACCCAGCAAGAACGCGGTGTTAGTCGATATCGGGAAAGCCCGGAAAAGTGGAATAGGGTTGGGCAACGTGCCGATCGGCGGCCCAGCGGACAGCACAGTATCCGAATTAAGTTGAGCGGCATACGTGCAATTGCCGTTGGGAACGTTTTTCCCTTTCTTGTTAGTGGTGTAGCAAAGGGTTTGGTCATTCCCGAAGGTGGTTACGCCGCCGCTGTTCACATCGTAAAAAAGGTTGGTGATGTTCCCTAAATTATCCAACGAAAGTTGACCGATCCCCGCCTGAGGTACTCCAGGAGTTCCCGGTGCCGACACCTTTGACCAGCCTGACCAGCTCACTAGCGTGGTGCCTTGTTGGAAAGCGGAAGCACTTTGCGTTAGCTGCTCCAATGCTTCGCCGCTAAATACGGGATTTTGGACCGAACCCGGGAGCGTTCCCGTTCCTCCGGGGTCCATTGAAAGCAGAAAAAACTCCCCGGACGAAATGACATACATGCTGAAATTGAACGTGGTCGTGTCCGTTGCGACGCCACCGGCATTCGCACCGTCAAAACCCAAGACTGAGAACGATGCTGTGCCACGCCCGTTTGGACTGATGACGCTATAAGCTCCGGAGAAAGTTTGAAACGGAGGCAACCATGAGGTGCACGATCCCTCCGATGGGTAGCAAGACAGTGTGCCGTTGTCGTTTACATCCAGTTTTCCCGTCGTAATTTTGGGCAAATTCGTGAAGAAATCTATTGAAAGTCCCACGGCTCCGATAGCTGCTAGCGGCTGGCCTGAAGAATCGACTCCGCTGAGACTGAATGCAAATCCAGCGCCGAAATTGGGGGCAGTGAAGGCAGAGAAGGCGGAAGGGTCCTGCTTTTCAAGGACACCTGAACCGCGAATGCCGCTGGTACTGTCCGACTCGATGAAACGGGCTTTCGCGTTTGAAGTCAGTACGGCGAGTGTAAAGGTTTGACTAGGCCCGCTAGTGGGATTGATCGTAAACGTGCCGCGCCCGTCCGCATTAACCGAATAGGTACCGGTAAAGGCTTGGGCGGAAACTGGTATTGGATTGCAGATAGGATCCGCGGGGCCAGCACCGCAATTTATATCTTCCACTCCATTGGTCAGATTGCCGTTACCGTCAGCGGTAAAGCTGCCAGCGGCCTGATAGCTTCCCGACGAATCGTATCCTCTAAACAGGAATGCGTATTGCCCATTCAAACGGCTATTGCTATACGGGACGATGGTCACAGGGGCTGAACCGCTCTTATGACTAGGATCTAAAGTCAAAGTGGCAGTTACATTAACGCTAGCTGGGCTCGGTATCGCAGCTGGGGCCTGGTAGAGCGCAGTGCTTGCAGTTATAGGTGAAATCATGCCGCAAGCTGGATAGGGATTAGAACAACCAGCGATGCTCCACATAACGGCAGTATTAGCAGCGCCGGTGATCGAAACGCTGAACTGCTGCATTGCATTTATCGACAGCGAGAGTGGCGCTGGTGAGACCGATACAACCACGATCGGCCCGACGGCAATGGCTGCCGTGGCAAACTTCGTTGGATCGGCCTTCGCAGTAGCTTTCACGGTCACATTCAATGTGGAGGCCACACTGGAAGGCGCAATGTACAGTCCCGACGTAGATATGGTGCCGCACGAAGACCCGGCACACCCAGCACCGGAAACGCTCCACTGCACTCCTTGGAACAGAGAACCGCTTACCGTGGCGACAAATAGTTGAGAAGCTCCTGGAACCATTTGAGAATTAAACTGGCCGATCGCGACTGCAACCACAGGTACCAACGTAACAGTCACTGAAGCCGAAGCTGTCGGAGTCGCCTGAGACGTTGCGGTGATAATGGCGGACAGAGTTTGAACGAGGCCGACCGGAGCCGTATATACACCCGCTGGGGTGATTGTGCCGCAGTTTCCGCCGCAAGTACCTCCGCCCACGGTCCAGTTGACTGCCGTGTTCGCGGGCCCTACAACCGTCGCCGAAAATGGCTGAGAAGCGCCCGCAGCCAACTGCAAAGGCCCGGGTGGAGTGATGCTAACGCTAGTTCCGCCCGCACCCTGCGACAGGCCATTCACCGTAATGGTGATTGAACTTGTCGTGGAATCTACCAGGGAAGTAGCTGTGATAAGTACACTAATAGAACCGGAAACAGTCGCCGGTGCGGTATAAAGGCCCCCAAGGAGGCTTATGTTGCCGCACCCGGATCCAGAACAACCGGTGCCATAAACGTTCCAAAATACTCGCGGGGAGACGCCGCCGGCACTGGTGACAATAAACTGTTGCTGCGAGCCCGCATTCATGACGGTCACGGGACTGGGATAGCCAGTCACCACGAAAGAGCTACCGGCCGCGAGGGTCGCGGTAACCAAGGTAAGAGCGATTACAATCCCCGGAAGTAGTTTTCTCACAAGGCTAGTCATGGGCGGACACCACAATCCTTAATTCGGACATCCTGAGTAGAACTCACCCAGGATGTCCGAGGCAAAACAGGCCTTTACTTTCCAGACGTGGATGCCTGGGCAATTGCGGTCGGGGGTACCGCAGCCGAAGCACCGATGGACGACGAAGCAGGCATTTCCATGGCTATCATTTCATGGATGGTCCTGGAATCTGCCGCTCCGCTGAAAAAGTGACCGTTAACAAAAAAGCTCGGCGTTGCCGTCAGGCCGAGCCGTTGTCCCTCTTCCAAGTCCTTCTTGACAGCGGCAGCTTCCGCACCGGAATCCAAGCACGCATCAAACTTTGCCTGGTCAAGCTTCAGCTCGCCAGCATGCGTCTTGAGGCTGGGAAGATCGACCTGGTGGCTGGAAAAGAGAAGGTCGTGATATTCCCAATACTTTCCCTGTTCTCCAGCGCAACGAGCACCCTCTGCGGCTTTTTGCGCGTCCTTATGCATCGGAAGCGGAAAATCCTTGAAGACCACTGCCAGATTGGAGCCGTATTCCTTTTCGATCGCCTGGAGGACAGGATTTACCTTTGCGCAATAAGGACATTGGTAATCCGCGAATTCCACTAATTTGACGGGCGCGTTCTTCGAGCCACGGAGATTGGCGCTCTCGGCATCTACGTCGGCCGTCGGAGGAGCCAGCAGGATCTGGATATTCGACTGTGCCTTGAGCTGCGCAATATATGCGGAGCGCGCTTTGTTGCGCCGCACCTCGCGGATGTGGGCGATAATCTGTTCGCGGACGGCGGCAAATGGCTGGTCAGAATCCAATCCTTCGTAATAGACCTCAAGTTGGTCGTCTGTCGGATCCTTTTTGTTTATGTTCTTGTAAGCTTCCTTCTCCAATAACTGATCAACCGTCAATCCGGCCTTTTTCGCTTGCAATTCCAGAAGTTGGTTGTCAATGAAATGATCGAGTACTTTGCGTTCGCTTTGGTACATCTGAAACCGGGCCTGCAAAAGATCTCCTGCCTCTTTCTTTTCGAACTCTGCGGCAGTGACGCTCGTCCCGCCCAACTTCGCAACCACAGCGTTGCCATCTTTATTCTGTTGTGCCGCTGAATTTACGGTTAAGGTAAAGGCTGTACTTATGATGAGTGCAAAAATCGTAGATAATCTCATTTGCTTAACTCCCCCCGAAGTTAGCTGACCTAGATTTAAAAGCCGGGCCAAGTTTGGCAAGAACTGCCGCCCCCGCCGACGGTATGAAAACTGCAAAAACCGAATGGCGAGCGGAATCCGTCCGCCATTCGGGTATAGAGTTTAGTGAACACCAGTAAAAGGAGTTTGTTCTGTGCTGCAGCTGCAGACTCCAAATCCGCTGCCGAGCGTTTCAATACCCAAGCAATCATTCTGGAGAATTGAGAGCTCAGTCGGGGTCAGGAGTTCTTCGTTCCCCTCGCCACCGCCTTCGGTAACCGCAAATCCAGTCGCACCGTTAGTGCCTTTGTTCTGGACGTGAGTCAGCCAAGAATCGATCTCGGGTGCGGGTGTGTAGCTGGTCGGATCGCAACCGCCAGTCCAAGGCGCGGAAACGATGTCGATTATGCCACTGTTTGGAGTGACCCTGGTTAACGTGTTGCCCAGAAGCTGCGTTCTCACGTTCTCTTCCTGCAACCCGTTCGTGGTGACCGGGCAACCGCAGCATTCCGTCAGTTGCTGATCCGCGGCAAACACGTAGATCATGGCACACTCGCTCGAGAATTGTGGCTGGGAGAGTGAGTCATGTTGAGAAAACCGCAGGGTGGCCGCTGGGGCGCCTGAGGTGGTGTTGTTGGCGTAATAGTCGGTGTTGAATACTTCGATAAATTGTGCAGAGGCAACGCCAGAAACCATGGCGATTACCAGAGCAATGGCTAAAACGGGCAGAATACGACACATTACTTTCTTCATTGAGGATCCTCCTATTTGAGGCGCTGCCGGCTGGGGGGAGGGGACAATTCAGCTGAGGACGCGCAGTCAGAACTTTAACTTGTATCCCAATCTTTGCAATTACCCGTGTGGCTTAGTCTTAATCACTAGGTTGTAAAGCTAATGCCATCGGGTTAGTTCATCAATTACCCAATCGTATTAGCCAAAAGAATTACTCCCTTTCTAAACCAGAAAGCATCCGACCGAATCGACTCTGACGGTACAAACCGGGGGAACTTGCTAATGGTATGAGAGGACAAATCCTTCTGGACGAAAAATCGCTGCCGCTGGTCGACGAGAATCGGGAAAACCGAATAGTGAGTGGAGTCCGACCTGCCATTCGGGCAGGGATTTTCACTTTCTCAGATTCTGCGGCGCAGCGACAAATACCATATCGCTACTTAGAGTCTCAGAAGCACCGCGGCGATCCGAAAATTACTGATTGGAAGAATCAGTCGGAGAATCCGGAGTTGGGGAATCTGAAGCTGGAGAATTTGGAGCTGGGGAATTTGCCCCTGGCGTCGAGGAGTCCGGCGGGGTTCGAAGGAGGCCTTTCGCGGCCATGGCTGCGTAGCTTTGCTGGAAACTTTGCATAACCGCCGCCCTTTGGCTTTCAACCTCGGCCATGAACTGAGCCTGTTTTTCTTCCGGAGATTGGTCCGATCCAGCTGCGGCGGCCTGTGTCTTTCGCAATTGGCGGGCTGTCTGCGCAGCTTGTCCCACGCTATCTGGCACGGAGCTCTGAGCGACTTCCGTAGTTTGGTCTCCTTGAGTAAGCACAATTTTTTCAAGACTATTTGACGAGTTCTCAGATCCCAGCATTACATAATTAAACTTGGTTCCGTTCAACAGTGTCGCCAGAATATCCCGTACCGGACCTGGTCCGATGTTAGTGAACACGGGCTCGCTCGCACTACCGTTAGGAAAATCAATCGTCGCCCCTGTTTTTGCACTTACTTCATGCAGTACGTCCGCGAGGCTCACGTTTTCCGCCGATATTGCCAACAGCCCATCTTTATAGGTAACTTTCGCGGCAGGGGCCGCAGTCGGCTCAGTTGCAATGGGTGCCGCCGAATCAGCGGCGGTGCAGACTTCGATGATCCCGTCGGGAGTACAATTCATCGGAGGATTTTGCGCCTGCGCGAGAGGGGCCATAGACAATCCAAGCCCAATTACTAACGCTGCAAAACTGGAGTGAAGGTTTAGCATGGCGGCAGAACGCGCTCTAGTCATAAAACTATTCCTCGACAAACTCCCCTCCTGAGGATACCTCACCAGAAGAGTAAAACATGGACAATTTCGCAGCATTTTTGCGAATTTGTCGCCACCAAATTCGTGGAGGGCAAAGAACCGCATTGTCAAGCCCGGCGTCTCGCTTAACGAAAACGGCACCGGCACCTAACCACTTTTTAGTAAAACATTTACTCGGCATACCCCACAATAGTGCGAGTGTATTAGCCTATTGGGCTAGTCGCCTTCAAGCAAAATCTCATAGTTCGATTGGGTTAAGCCAAATAACCACATTCGCAAGTTATTGTAAAGATTAGTCAACGCTAAGATTAGGTTACTTCATTACTTTGTTGCTTGACACGAGCCGGTCCGGAATGCCAAGCTCTAGTCTCTTCCTCCCCCAAGAGCGTAGTCCGTAAGCCAGGGTCTCACAGAAGCAGCTCGATTTGAATTTCTGATTTCGCGCTAGTGCGATTATTTTTTGATGTGGTTGTTCCACGGATTGTCCTTGGACCCGTGGCCATGGTTTCCCTCCCCTAATTTCGGATTCTTGCAGCTTGAGAACCGGAAACGTTGTGGAACTTCACTGTTGAAGGAGTGTGCCGTGCCCATTGGAATATCAGAACCGGGATTCTTGCTAGTGGATCCCATGTTGGCCCCTCTGGCCTGCAATGCTGAGGCGGTTCAGATCCTGACATTCCCCAATGTTCCGGAGAAAATCAAGCGTCTCGATGTTTTCTTGTCCGACAAGATAAGAGCTGGATTGGTCGACCGCCAATCGCAGCAATCGCTCGATTTTGTAAAGGAATTTAAATCCGGTAGGCGTCGCTACATCTGTCGCACCTTCCGTTTGGATTGCAACAATAATGGCAACCAACCATCGCTTGGCGTCTTGTTGGAGAGATATTCGTCCAGCACAGCCGCATTGTCACAACTCACCAAGCAATTTGACTTAACAGTCCGCGAACGCGAGACCGTGGAGCTTCTGCTTCAGGGTCTAACCAGCAAAGAAATTGCGACCAGGATGAATATCAGCCCCAACACAGTGAAAGCGTTTCTTCGCCTGGTCATGGTCAAGATGGGAGTTTCGACTCGCTCGGGCATCGTAGGCAGGGTCATCGGCTCACAGGCCTAGGATTCCTCCGCCGCCAGACGATCCGGACTAATCCATACGAACAGTTTACGGACTTCACGGTTAGGGCGATGATCAGCAGGACCGTGAAGCAAACCTCAGAACATGAACGCCGGCGTCACGCCAGATTTCCCCAAACTCTCGAAATTGAAGCCTGCAACGTTCCACCTCTATCTTCCAAAGGACACTCTAAACCATTGCCGGGAAGGGCTTTAAATGTCAGTCGAGGCGGCTTCTGCCTGGTGACTCAAAAGCCTATTGATCGTTCTTCCCTCATGTTGTGTCACATAGGCGTTTCGGAAGGGATTCCCACCATCCCTACCCTGGCACTGGTTCGGTGGACCAAAAAGCAGAACGTAGACGACGATAGTTACCTTTCGGGCCTACAATTCGTATTCTAGCCAGCAGCCGTAAATCATACTTTCCTGTGGATTAATAGACCACTATTGTGCTAGCCTTAATAGACTAGTCCATTTGGCTAGGCTATACAGGCTAGTACTCTATATCTAGGACGTAGAGGCTATTTCCAAACTATTGACCTAATCCTAAAGTGGCAGTTAATTCAGATTAATTCAGTCTTCCCCCGAGACGCAGCGCACGAGTTCTATGGCGAACGCGGTTTTCAGGGGCGAAAGGGTAGTCAAAGCATTTGTGGCAGCCTTGTCACTTGCTTTCCTAGTCGCCACCCAGGGTGGGTGCGGTGGAACGCCCAAGGCTTACCAACCTGTTTCAGGCGCGCACCACTCCTTATCATCATTAGTTATTACGCCAGCAAATCCAGTGGTTGCCATGGGTGACAGTGAGCGCTTCGTCGCCACAGGGATTTACGCTGACGGTACCAAGCAGGACGTCTCATCAACGGTTACGTGGGCCAGCGCTCATCCCGAGATAGCACCGATTGATAAATCTGGCACGGCCATCGCGAAAAAGTCTGGAG
>Ga0307479_10005492_pt1 | contig 11605 bp, 12 predicted proteins | sample atmos_gasesECM4C_FD_203743 | JGI IMG/M metagenome (GOLD analysis project Ga0307479, IMG submission 203743) | Hardwood forest soil microbial communities from Morgan-Monroe State Forest, Indiana, United States - atmos_gasesECM4C_515 | ecosystem: Environmental > Terrestrial > Soil > Temperate... | reverse complement strand
GACGCGCCCTTTGATGTCCATCATCAGGCGGGCGAAGCGGGCATTGCTATGGCCACGGGCGACGATCTCGAACGCCTGCAGAAGCGGGACGCCGGCCTTCAGCATGGTTGCGAGCTGGCGCGTGAAGAACGTGACGTCCTTCTCCTTGACCCTGCGGCCGCCCCGGAACGTCTGCCGCTTGAGCTTCGTAATGCGGATGCCCTGCCGCCGCAGATTGGACGTGACGACAGTCTCGGATGCGGCCTTCGACTCGCCCCGCACATTCCGGTTGTTCCGGTCGATGCCTTCCCAGAGGAAGGTGTATTCCTTGACCTCGGTGCCTCTGCGTTGCGCAATCGCGGTGGCCATGATGACGAAATCCAGTAGGTTACTCGTTGGTGACCGCTTCGATTTCCTCGAGCGAGGTCACGCCCTGTTTTACCTTCAGCAATCCCGATTGGCGCAGATTCTTGACGCCTTCCTTCTGCGCCTGGTCGGCGAGGTCGAGCGCATTGGAACCTCGCATGATGAGCTGGCGCATCTCGTCGGAAATCGGCATCACCTCGTAGATCCCGAGCCGGCCCTTGTAGCCCGCGTTCTTGCATTTTTCGCAGCCATTCGGGCCGAAGGCCTGCCAGGAGCCGTCGAGGTCCTCTTCGCCGAAGCCGGCCTGCAGCAGCGCTTCGGGCGGAATTTCCTCGGGCCGCTTGCAAGTGCAGAGCTTGCGCGCGAGCCTCTGTGCCGTGATCAGCATGACCGAGGACGCGATGTTGAACGGCGCCACGCCCATGTTCGCAAGCCGCATCAACGTCGCCGGCGCGTCGTTGGTGTGCAGCGTCGACAGCACGAGGTGCCCGGTCTGCGCGGCCTTGACCGAAATTTCCGCCGTTTCGAGATCGCGAATTTCACCGACCATGATGATGTCCGGATCCTGGCGCAGGAACGCGCGCAGCGCCGTGGCAAAGCCGAGCCCGGCTTTCTCGTTCACGTTGACCTGATTGACGCCCGCGAGCTGGATTTCGGCCGGGTCTTCGGCGGTGGAGATGTTGATTCCCGGCTGATTGAGGATGTTGAGGCACGTATAGAGCGACACCGTCTTGCCGCTGCCCGTCGGGCCCGTAACCAGGATCATCCCGTAGGGACGCTTGATCGCACTGAGCAGGATCTGCTGCTGGTCGGGCTCGTAGCCCAACGCCTCGATGCCGAGCTTGACGCCCGCGGCGTCGAGAATCCGCAGCACAAGCTTCTCGCCGTACAGCGTCGGCAGCGTGCTCACACGGAAATCGATGGCGCGATTCTTCGACAGGACCAGCTTCATCCGGCCGTCCTGCGGCACGCGCTTCTCGGAAATATCGAGCTTGGAGATCACCTTGATCCGGGAGGCCATCTTGTCCTTGATCGCCAGCGGAGGCTGCGCCACTTCCATTAGCTGGCCATCGAGACGATAGCGGATCCGGTAGAACCTTTCGTAAGGCTCGAAATGGATATCGGACACGCCTGCATTGATCGCGTCGACGAGGATCTTCTGCAGATAGCGGACGACCGGCGCGTCGTCGACGTCGGGATTGGCTTCGTCCTCAGCCGGCTTGTTACTCGCCTCGACGTCGATGTCGAGATCGTCCTCGCTGACCATGTCCGACAGCTTCTGGCCCGTCGTCTCCGCGACCTTGGCGATCGCCTGGCCGAGCTTGTCGTCCTCGACGACGACGGGATCGATGACGAGGTTGGTCTTGAACCGCACCTCGTCGAGCGCCTGCAGGTTGGCCGGATCGGATACCGCAACGAACAAGCGGTTGCCGCGCTTGTGCAGCGGCAGCACGCGCCGGGTGGCGGCCAATTTCGGATCGACCAGCTCCTTGTTGATCTGGTCGAAGTCGAAACTGCTCAAGTCCAACATCGGCGTGCCGAACGCCCGCGACGCGAACATTGCAACCTGCGTCGAGGTCATCCGCTTCGAGAGCAGCATCTGCTCGATGAAACCGATCTTGGCGGCCTGCGCCTGGCTCTGAAAGGTTTCAGCGTCGTACTCGGACAACAGGCCGTGCTGCACCATGGCCCGGGCGAGGCCGCTGACGGTTCGTGTTGCGGCGTGTGTTGCCATGACGTCGGAAGTTGGTCAGTCCGCGCCTGAAACCGCAAAACGGCGGCTGCCGTCGGCGGTTTATTCCAGACGCATAAAACTTAGCTGATCGATGATGCCTGCTCGCCGCTGGTTTGTAAAGCTGGCGCGCCGCTCTGGCCGACGGGAGGCAGCAGCTTGACGACCTTCACTGCACGGTCTTGGACCTGCAGGATCTCCATCGCCTGACCCGCGAGTCGAAAACTCGCGCCTGCGTCGGGGATCTCGCCGAGATGGCCGACGATCAGGCCATTCAGCGTCTTGGGGCCATCGAGCGGAAATTCGGTTCTGAGCTTGCGATTGAGCATGCGCAACGACGCCATGCCGTCGACTACAACACTGCCATCGGCTTCGCGCTGAAACAGCTCCGCGCCGCCCGGCGCCTGCGTCGTGAACTCGCCGACGATCTCCTCGAGGATGTCCTCGAGCGATACCAGGCCCAGCAACTCGCCGTACTCGTCGACGACGAGCCCGAGCCGTTGCCGTGCAGACTGAAACTGCTGCAGTTGCGCCAGCAGAGGCGTCCCTGCAGGAATGAAATACGGCGGGCGCAGAATCGTGCGCAACTGCGCCGCATTGAGCTGATCGGCTTGCTGCAGGCGCAAAACCTGCTTCACATGAATGATGCCGACGATGTTGTCGAGCTCGTCTTCGTAGGCCGGCAGCCGAGTGTGATAACAGTTTGCGACCTGCTGCGCCAGGAGCGACTGCTTGGCATTGAGATCGATCGCTTCGATCTGGCTGCGCGGCGTCATGACGTCGTCGACGCTGACCGCGTCGAGATCAAGTACGTTCGCGAGCATCGCCCGGTGCTTGCCGCGAAGGTACTGCCCTTCCAGCACCAACGACCGCAGCTCTTCCTGCGTAAGCGGTGCGTGACCCTCGTCGCCGGGCCGGATCGCGAGCAGCTTGAGCAAGCCCCGCACGAACAGGTTGACGAACCATACGACCGGCGTCGCGATCTTGAGCATCGGCGCAAGGACAAAGCTCACCAGAGGCGCGAGACGGTCGGCATGCGCGGCGCCGATAACCTTCGGCGTGATTTCGGAAAAAACCAGCAGCGCGAAGGAAATGGCTACCGTGCCCAGCGCCAGAGCGACTTCGCCTTCGCCGAAAAGGCGCTTGGTGATGACCGCAGTAAGCGTCGCCGCAGCGGCTGCGACCAGCGTGTTGCCCAGAAGGATGACGCCGAGGAGCTTATCGGTTTGGGCCAGCAGCGAAAGCGCGAGCTTGGCGCTCCGGCTCCCTTGCTTTGCGCGATGCCGCAGCCGATAGCGATTGACCGCCATCATCGCGGTTTCGGCGATGGAGAAAAATCCGGAAGCCACGAGCAACGCCACGAGGGCGGCAAACAGGCTGCTCAGGGGAATGTCGTCCAAGCCGGAGAGATGGTTACGGCGATTGCGGCCAGTATTTGGCCGCGGCGCGTCGCTGTCAAGAAACCCGCATTGCTCTTCAGCGGCCGAGAATGACCTCGAGCACGAACTTGCTGCCGACGTAGGCGAGAATCAGCAGACCGGTGCCGGCGAGGATCCAGTGCAGCGCGATGCGGCCGCGCCAGCCGTAGCGGTGGCGGCAGAACAGCAACGCGCTGAAAACGAGCCACGCCAGCACCGAGAACACTACCTTGTGCGTGAATCGAAGCGGCCTGCCGAGAAGCTGCTCGGAAAACACAACGCCGGTTACGAGCGTCAATGTCAGCAGTGCATATCCAATGCCGACCAGCCGGAACAGGAAGCGCTCGAGCGTGAGCACGGGAGGCAGCGTTTCCGCAACGGGGTCGGGCAACGCGCGATGCAACCGCCGCTCGAGCCCCAGCAGCACCAGCGCCTGCAATGCGGCGACGATAAGCAGCGCATAAGCGGTGAGCGCGACGGCGATGTGCAGCGCAGCCCAGGGCTCGTCGACGAGCGAAAAGCGGTGCGGATTCGGGAACAGCGCCGGCAACAACGCAGCGATCGCCGCGACCGGCAGCGCGACGGGCGCGACACCGGGCAGCGTCCGCGCAAGGTTGCCGATCCACGCGAACAAGGCCGTGAGTCCCGCGACGGCGGACAGCGCGTTGGCGAGGCTTACATCGAGACCGTCGCGCGTGAAGACCGTGCTAACGACGAGTATCGCATGTCCGGCGATTGCGGCGGCGGCGAGAAGGCCTCCGGTTGCGCCCGCATGCTCGAGAGGCGGTCCGCCGCTCGGCGCAAGCCGTCTCCATTCGAGCACTGCGGCGGTGACGTAGGCCGCCGGGACCAGCAGGTAGAGTAGAATCATCACGGACCGGCGTCTTGCGCGGTCGAGTTTACACCAAGGGTACGGGGCGGCGGCCGTACCGCCGATGCCAGCCAGGATCACTTCCCGATGCTCGATAACCTGACGGAGCGGCTTGGGCGGGTCGTAAAGACGCTGCGTGGCGAAGCACGCCTCACCGAAGATAATATCCAGGACGCGCTGCGCGAGGTCCGTCTGGCGCTTCTGGAGGCCGACGTCGCGTTGCCGGTGGTCAAGCAATTCATCGCCGCCGTCCGCGACAAGGCGGTAGGCCAGGAAGTCCTGAATTCGCTCTCACCCGGCCAGGCGTTGATCGGCGTCGTGCAGCGCGAACTTACCGCGTTGATGGGCGACGTTGCGACGCCGCTCAACCTCGCTGTCGCGCCGCCGGCGGTGATCCTGCTCGCCGGACTGCAAGGCTCGGGCAAGACGACGACCGCGGCGAAACTGGCGCGCCTTCTCCGCGACGAGTCGCGCAAAAAGCTGCTGCTCGTAAGCTGCGACGTCTATCGCCCCGCCGCGATGGCGCAACTCGCCACCCTCGCGGGACAGCTCGGCATCGACTGCTTTCCCGCGGCTCCCGCTGCGAACCCGGTAGAGATCGGATCTGCTGCGCTCGACTGGGCGCGCAAGCATTACCACGATGTGCTCATCGTCGATACCGCAGGTCGCCTCGCGATCGACGCGGCGATGATGCGTGAGATCGCCGCGTTGCATGCGGCGTTGCAGCCGGTGGAAACGCTGTTCGTCGTCGATGCGATGCAGGGCCAGGATGCCGTCAACACCGCCAAGGCGTTTGCCGCAACTCTACCGCTCACCGGCGTAGTGCTGACGAAGCTCGACGGCGATGCGCGCGGCGGCGCGGCGCTATCGGTACGCCAGGTGACCGGTGCGCCGATCAAGTATGCTGGCGTCGGCGAAAAGCTCGACGGCCTCGAGGTTTTTCACCCGGAGCGTATGGCGTCGCGCATCCTGGGCATGGGTGACGTGCTGACGCTGATCGAGGATGCGCACAAGCAGGTCGATCGTGACGAGGCCATCAAGCTCGCCCGGAAGGTCCGGTCGGGAAAGGGATTCGACCTCGAAGATTTCAAGGCGCAGATCGGCCAGATGCGGAAGATGGGCGGGATGGCCGGCCTGCTCGACAAGCTGCCTGGCGAGCTCGCGCGGGCCGCGCAGGCGACGCAAGCCGATGACCGGACGGTGCGTCGGCTGGAGGGCATCATCAACTCGATGACTCCCGCGGAGCGCACGCGTCCCGAATTATTGAAGGCGTCCCGTAAACGCCGCGTCGCGGCCGGGGCGGGGGTGACGGTGCAGGAGGTCAACCGGCTGCTGGCGCAATACGAGCAAGCGCAAAAAATGATGAAAATGGTCGCCAAGGGCGGCGTACAGAAGATGTTGCAGGGTTTTCGCAGAGGATTTCCGGGCCTGCGCTGAGGTACCCGAGGGCGAGCCGCGGCAGTTGCCACAAGGCGCGTTTTCACCATATAATCAATATCTTTACCCGGCATTCAGGCAGGAACTCGGCATGGTAGTGATCAGACTGGCTCGTGGTGGCGCCAAGAAGCGGCCGTTCTACAACATCGTCGTGGCTGACTCGCGCAATCGGCGCGACGGCCGTTTCATCGAGCGCGTCGGCTTTTACAATCCGATCGCGGGCAGCAGCGAAGAGGCGCTGCGCTTGGCGCTGGACCGCATCGATCACTGGCGGCGCCAGGGCGCCAAGCTCTCGGACACCGTGGCGGGCTTGGTCAAGCGCGCAGCGGACACGAAGCCGGCGGCCGGCGCACAGGCGACTGCTGGTTAAGGAAGAGCAGCGCCGCCGCGCGACGGACTTCGTCGTCATGGGGCGGGTGATCTCGCCGTTCGGCGTGCAAGGATGGATCAAGGCGCGCGGATTTACCGCCTCGGCTGAAGGCTTGCTCGCCTACCGGACATGGTGGCTCGGGAAGGGCGACGATCGATGGCGCGAGTTTGCGGTGCTCGACGCGCGCGTGCATGCCGATAAGCTGCTGGCCCGGCTCGAGGGATTGAGCGACCGCGAGGCGGCGGCGGAGTGGCGAGGCGCGGCGATCGGCGTGCCCCGCGCGGTGCTGCCGGTGCTCGACGAGGGCGAGGTTTATTTGAACGACCTCGTCGGCCTTACGGTTCTCGATCGAGCGGGCGCAACGCTGGGACGCGTCTGCGGGCTGCTGGAGACGGGTGCGCATCCGGTCCTGCGCGTGGCGCCGGCCGATGAATCGGTAGTCGGTGAGCGGCTGATACCGCTGGTGCCGGCGTATGTCGATGCGATCGACCTTGCCGCTGCCCGGATCGTCGTCAACTGGCAGCTGGATTTCTGATTTTGGCGGTTGCGCAAGAAAATGCGGTGACGGGAACGCGAAGACGATGCGCATCGAGGTCGTTACGCTGTTTCCCGAGCTGGTGGAGAGTATCGCGTCGTATGGGGTGACCGGGCGAGCGCGGGACCGGGCATTGTGGACGCTTGGGACGACGAATCCGCGCGATTTCGCGACCGATCGTCATAAGAGCGTCGACGATCGTCCGTACGGCGGGGGGCCGGGCATGGTGATGCTGGCCGAGCCGCTGGAAGCCGCAATCCGCGCGGCGCGCAGAAGGCTGGCGGAGAACGGTGTACTTGAGCCGCGCGTGATCTACATGTCGCCACAGGGCGAGCCGTTGCGGCATCCGCGGGTCATCCAGCTGGCTGCGGAGCCTGGCCTGGTTGTGGTTGCGGGCCGTTACGAAGGTGTCGACGAGCGAGCGCTCGAGCGCGCCGTCGATCTGCAGCTGGCGGTCGGAGACTTCGTCGTTTCCGGCGGCGAGCTGCCGGCGCTGTTGCTCATCGATGCGGTGGTGCGTCAGTTGCCCGGGGTGTTGAACGACGCGCAGTCGTGCGTGCAGGAATCGTTTGTGGCCGGGCTGCTCGACTGCCCGCATTACACGCGACCGGAGGTCTACGAGGGACACGCGGCGCCGGCGATATTACTGTCGGGTGACCACGCCGCCATCGCGCGCTGGCGGTTGAAGCAGGCGCTGGGAAGGACGTGGGCGCGACGCCCGGACCTGCTGGCCGCGCGCGGCATGAGCGAGGAAGAAGCGCTTCTGCTCGAAGAGTTCAGGCAGGAGCAGAATAGCGGTTGAAGCTTAATCGCGCTTGACTAAAGCGGAGAGACGCAGAATGAACATTATCGAGCAACTGGAAGCCGAAGAGGTCGCCCGTCTGGGCAAGCCCGTTCCCGAGTTCGCGCCCGGCGATACGGTCATCGTCAACGTCAACGTCGTCGAAGGTGAGCGTAAACGCGTACAGGCGTATGAGGGCGTCGTAATCGCCAAGCGCAATCGCGGCCTTAACTCGTCGTTCGTCGTGCGCAAGATGTCGAGCGGCGAAGGTGTCGAGCGAACGTTCCAGACCCATTCACCGCTGATCGCGAGCATCGAAGTGAAGCGCAAGGGCGATGTACGCCGGGCGAAGCTCTATTATTTGCGCGGCCGCTCCGGAAAATCGGCGCGAATTCGCGAGAAGCTGGCGCAACACGAAGGCAAGCAGGGCGAATAGCGCAGCAACCGGGCCAGTCGGGAGCAACCGCACCCGGACCGAAAAGGCGGCCACCGGCCGCCTTTTTTGTCGCCAGCGTGACGCAGCGCGGCAGCGTTTGCCGCTCAGCGCCAGCTCCCATGCGCTCGGTGCCGGGTGGAGCGGGTGCGGCTTGCAATGGCGGGCCAATTACCCGAATATTCCAACGTCAAAATCCGATGCATTTTGCCGGCGGCGCGGCCATGAAAGCGACGCTTTACGAAGCTCTTGGAATTCCGCAGGCCGCCTCGGATGAGGAGGTGCGTGCCGCGCTGCGCCGTCTGATCCGCAAATATTATGCGAAGACGCGTGACGGACAGGGCAACGTCGAAGAGGCGCTCCGCTTCATCAATCATGCCAGTCGCATACTGAGCGACGCGGGGCATCGCCAGCGTTACGATCAGGAGCTCGCAGTCACGACCGAAGCGACCACCGAGCAACGGATCGCACACTTCATCTCGAACGTGGCTGCCGACGCTGGAACCGGCACCGCCACTCAGGCCGGCGACGACGCGATCGACATCGCCGAAGAGCGCATCCTTACCACACCCGGCGCCCCGCCGGAAAAGACGCTGCACCACCCGGGGTTGACCGAGCGCGTCGTCGCCTCCTTCGGACGCTCGATCGCCGGGCGCGTGGGGCTGTGCCTCCTGTTCGGCGCCTTCATCGCGGCAGCGATCGTGTTCGTCACGCCTGCCGACGCGGTGCTCGTTGCCAAACAGGTGCTGGTATGGTTGACGCTCACCTTGCTCCTGCTGGCACTGGTGTATGCCGTCGTGCACGGCATTGCATTCATGCGCCGCCGCCGTGTTCTCCCGATGCCCGCGCTGGTGCCGCAGACGGACATCGCGATCCTCAACTGGCGCCGCGAAAAGAGCGTCTTCCTCGGGACCGATGCGCCGCAGGAGGACGCAAGCTGGATCTTTCAATTGCGGATGGCGGAGCTGGAGCGCGCGAAGGCCGGCCGAACGAGCGAGCCGCGGCCGTGGAACCGCCTCGCGGCACGCCTGTTCGACTACGCGATCTGGGGCCTCATGCTGGCGCTCTTGCTGTCGGAGCTCCACGGCGCCGGGGTAATCGGCGACCAGACGGCATTCTGGGTCGGCCATCCGCTCGTCGCTCCGACGCTCATCACAGCGAGCTGGGTACCGGTCGAGGCGCTGCTGATTGCGGCGCTGCAGCAGACGCCCGGGAAGTGGCTGTTCGGCGTGTATCTGCAGTTCTCGATCAGCGATGCCTACGCACGACGCGACGTGCGGGCGCAGCTCAAGCGCGGGCTGCGCCGCGCTTATCGAGTCTGGTGGGAAGGCATCGCTTGCGGGTTTCCGGTCGTGGCACCGATCCTGATTGCGGTTGCCTATGAGACGGTGGCGCAGAATGGTGAAACCGACTGGGATTTCGCCGAAGACTGTCTGGTGACGCACAGCCCGCCGGGCGTGCTCAACATCGTCACGGGCGTTGTCGGCCTGGCCGCGATGGTTTGGCTCTATGGTGTCGCCTGGCATGAGCCGATGGCCGAATCGATCGCGATGGCGAAAACGGCGATCGTGTCGTGGGTTCCGTCGCCGCCATCGCTGTTGCCGCGCGGATTTCAGGGCGACGTCGGCAAGATCGGATCGATCGACCGCAGCCTTGCCTCACCGGTGCCGAATCCTGCATTGCCGATTCCCCGTGTTGCGGCGGCCGACGATGTCGACACGGCGGCCTTGTTCGCGGAACGGCAGGCACGACTCGCGCTGTTGCGCGGCGAAGGGCCGCGCATGCTTCGCGCGGGGAACTGGCGGCGCGCGGGCGAGCTGTGCCAGGCGTGGTCCAATCTCGAGTTCTGGAGCCCCGAGCCGTGGCGCTGCCTGGGCTACGCCATGCAGGCGCAGGGTTATCACCAGGACGCGATCAATGCGTTCCGCAAGGCATCGCAATACGATCCGAGCGATCGCACGCTCGACGAGGCGATCGAGAAGAGCCAGAAAGGGATTGTGCTCGACTTCCTGAACCGCTACCGGCGCTAGCAACGCGGCGCTATTTGCGTTTGAGCAGGAAAGTGAATACGCCTTCCTGCTCGGCATGCTGCAAGAGCTCGTTACCGGTCTGTCTGGCGAATGCCTGGAAATCGCGCACCGAAGCCGGATCGGTGGCGAGGATACGCAGCACCTGCCCGCTCGTCATCTCATTCAATGCCTTCTTGGTACGCAGAACGGGAAGCGGACAGTTGAGCCCTCGAGCGTCGACTTCGCGGTCGGCGTGAACTGTGCGCTCCATCGGGCTTCCCCTATGCGGTGACCGGCAATCCGGCCTTTGCCCATGCAGCGATACCGCCGTCAAGGCGATAAAGGCGGCGGAAACCACGTTGGGCGAGATACGCGCAGCCCTGCGCGGATCGAGCGCCGGACAAACAGTACAGCACGCAGGGCGCCTCGGCGTCGAGCTCCGCTGCGTGTGCCGGAAGGGCGGCGAGCTCGATATGCTTGGCGCCGGCGATCGCGCCGCGCGCAACTTCGGCGGCGCTGCGCACGTCGACGAGCTGCGGCGGCACGGCGCTGTCGAGCAAAGCGCGCAGACCCGCCGGATCGAGCGACTGAAACATGGTATGCATACGCTGCAGCGAGCGGTTTGCGTTCAAGTATAGCGGGCTCGCGCCGCTAGCGTCGAATCTTGGCGAGCAAGGCCGACGTCGAGAGGTCGCGGCAGAAGGGAATCGCCTCGAAGCGTCCGCCCCAGGCGATGACCTCCGCTGCGCCGACGGTTGTGTCGGCCGAGTAGTCTCCACCCTTGACGATGATATCCGGATGACACTCGAGGACGAGCGCGAGCGGCGTGTCTTCGTCGAACGCGACGACCAGGCTGACCGACTCCAGCGCTGCCAGAACCGCGACGCGATCGTCGAGGGAATTGATCGGCCGGTCGCGCCCCTTGCCGAGGCGGCGCACCGACGCATCGGTGTTGACACCGACGACGAGCGATGCTCCGAGGCTCCGTGCACGATCGAGGTAGGTCACGTGCCCGCGGTGCAGGATGTCGAACACGCCGTTGGTGAAGACACGCGGCCGCGGCAGCGGCGCGAGATGTTTCGCGAGCGAAGCGCGCGCGGCGATCTTGGCGACAAATCCTGGCTCGGGCGCAGCGCCCCCGCGCGTCGTCATCCAGCCACGTACTCGAAGACCTTTACGACCCGCTGCGCTCCGCTTGTCGTCCGGGCAATTTCGGCGGCGGCATCTCCCTCGTCGCGACGCACCAGCCCCAGCAGATAGACGACTCCGCGCTCGGTGACGACCTTGACGTGATTGATCTGGAACTTGTTCGCCTCGACGAATCTCGCCTTTACCTTGGAGGTGATCAGAGTGTCGTTGCTGCGCGAGCCAAGTTCGGTGACCGCGCCGATGACGAGCTCGTTCTGGACTGCACGCACCTTCGGCGTCGTGCGCGCAATCTCGCCGATGTCCGCCTTCGCGCTCTCGGCGGGCACCTCGCCGGTCAGCAGGACGATGCCGTTATAGCTCGTGGCGTTGACGTGGAAGTCGCCCTTGAATCGCTCGATGACCGTGGCGACGATCTTGTCTTCGATGATCTCGTCGTCGAGTTGCGTTCCCGTGGTGCGGCGGTCGGTGGCGACCAGCGCGGTGCCGCCTGCCGCGGTGATTGCCAGCGGAATGCAGCCCTGCAGG
>Ga0307479_10005491_pt1 | contig 11605 bp, 4 predicted proteins | sample atmos_gasesECM4C_FD_203743 | JGI IMG/M metagenome (GOLD analysis project Ga0307479, IMG submission 203743) | Hardwood forest soil microbial communities from Morgan-Monroe State Forest, Indiana, United States - atmos_gasesECM4C_515 | ecosystem: Environmental > Terrestrial > Soil > Temperate... | reverse complement strand
ATTCGCGGCAGCCGACCAGCCCGCACCGGCCCTGGCTCGATGGCGGTGGATACCGGGTTGATGACACTGCAGGAAGACGAGCTCCAAGGAATTCTTCAGGTGCTCGCGCAGATCGCCCGGACGGGCGACACGTCGAAGGACAAGCTGGACCCGAATGCCTTTCAATCGCGGCTTTCCACACTGCCGCGGCGCGCGCGGTTCACTATCAGCCAGGCGCTCTCAGCGCTCGCGGCGCAGGCTCCTTCGGAATCATCGGACCGGCCGACGCTGCTCAAGTTGGCCGAGCACATCGCTATACGATTCGCGCTCGAAAGCTACGAACGCGGCGATGTCGAAGTGAACTCCGTACGCCAACTGCTCGGCGAAATGAACACGGAGCTGGACGGCCTGCGCAAAATCCTCGGCGTCTACGAGGACAAAATGGCCCGCGCGGGCATCGAAGTGAAGTCGCACGTGGATTTGCTAGCGCAACAATTCTGGACGGAAGTGGGCGAAGAAAAGAAAAAGGCTGTGCTCGAATCCGCCGATGCGTGGTGCGTGCCGCCGGCAAGAGTGCGTGAGTACGTCGAAGGCTTGCAGGCAAAGGGAGAGACCGAGGCCGCAGAAAAAATTCTGCGCAGCTATGCGAGCTGCATCACGAATAAATCCAACGAACCGCGCCGCCAGGCAGCCACCGGGCTTGCCGAACTTGCCTCGCTTTATGCCAAGTGCGACGAACGTTTTTTCATCGAAGTGATCCGCCAGGTGGGAGTGCAGCTTGCCGAAGAACGCGATTCGGAAATGCAGAGCATGGTCGGCGCGGCGTTTGTGCGCCTCTCCCAGGAAGCCGCCAACAAGCGCGCCTTTCCCGCGGTGCAACGCGCTGTCGAGTTGATGGATTATGTGGACGGCGAACGTCCCGGCCTCGGGAAAAATATGCGCCCGAGAATTGGGGTGGAAAATCACCTGCCGGAATTCATCGAAGAATCGCTCAAATCGGGTGAGGTCCCGGGCGGCTTGGCGGATTTGCTGCGCCGGATGCCTCAGCCCGCCTCGGAGTATCTTGCCGCGCGCTTCAGCCGCAGCGGATTCCGCGAAGATTGCCAGCATCTGGTTTCGATGATGGAGGCGCTCGGACCGGCTGGTCTTGAGCACCTGCGCGAACAACTTCGCCGTGGCTCCACAACTGAAGCCATTGATGCGGTGGGCATGCTCGCCCGGATAGACCTAAGAACGCTCGAGCAAGTGCTGCCGGAGCGCATGAAGGAATGGAAGCGCACGGCGCACGATCGCGTGGTTCGCCAGATTGCATCGAGCGGCGCTCCGGAACGTGGGCAGCTGTTGCTTGAATTGTTCGACTATCTCGACGCTATAATCCGGCCGCTAGCTGTGGATGAAATCGGCATGAGCGGCGAACAATCCGCCGACATGCGCTTGCTGCGCCTGGCTGAAGGAGATTTGCCGAAAGATGGGACAGAATATCTTCGCCTGAAAGCGATTGAAGCGCTCGGGCGGCTGCGCACATCAGGCGCCGAAGCGGTGTTGCGCAAACTGGCCGAAGCGCGCAAGACATTTCGCTGGGCTAACCAGAGTGAATTGAGACTGGTAGCGGCACAAGCGATGGAAAAAATTGATCCGGAATGGGTGCGCAGTTTCATGCCTCGCAGCGGGCTGAACCTGGCGGAATTCTCAATCGAGCCGCTGGATGCCGATCCGGAATCTTCCGCCATCCGGCAGCGCCGTTATCCGCGCATGCGGCTGGAGCACGCATTGTCTGCGACAACGACAAATCTGAAGGATAACTGCCGCATGGAAATTCCGGAAATGACGCTGGGCGGCGGTATCGCAGTGTGCGAGCAGAGTTTGCATCCCGGCAGCATTGTCGGGCTGCGTTTGAATCCCGCGCAAAAGCCTGTAAAAGCGCAGACAATCGTGCGCGACGCCAACACGCAGGCGCGCGCTTTTGAGGTGGTGGACATCGATCTCGAAGAGCGCGCGAAACTGCGCAAATTGCTGGTCCAATTGGGCAATGTGCAGAGGCAAACCACACCAAAAGAGCGAAGCAAACGCACCACACGCACGTTTTTCACGTCCTCAACGTGATTTTTCGCCACGTACCTCGATGATTTTTTCATACCCCCTCAAGAAAGTTTTACTTTCTGTAAAAGATAAAACCCCCGGTGGACGGCTGCATGTTTCCCAAAAGTACCGCCGTTTTTTCTCCCTGCACATTTGAATGCGCCTGGTATGAATTGAGTGAACCCAGCCGTAAACCTGCCGCGACCAGCGCTCCGAAACAAATCATCGAGATCATCACTCCCTGCGCGAACCCGATTCCCACACACGACCATCCGGCGGCGACGAGCACAATCGTGAGGGAGTAACAAGCGAACGCAATTTTCCGTTGCGACCAACCTCGTGCGAGCAGCAAATCGTAAAAGTGCCGGCGATCGCCCGCGAGAGGTGAGCCACGGCTGCGGAGGCGCCGCAAGACGGCGAATGCTGCATCGAGAAGAGGAATGGCGGCGAAGAGAAACGGAAAAAACGGCAGCGAATGTTGGGAAGCGTTGGCGCGAAAAGAATCGAGCGCAAGAAAAGCGAGAAAGAATCCGAGAACGGTGCTGCCCGAATCGTTCGGAACTACTTATTTAAGGTCTTCGAAAAATTGGGGATTTCCAATCGGGTGGAATTAGTTCTTTACTGTGTGCACCAGAGGCAGACGAGCAATGCGGCACTGCAGGCTGGGGCACAACCCTACTCCACGGGGGTGGCACCTCATCCGCGTCCAGCTACTTCTTCTGTATCGCAGCTTCGATCTTCGGGATCACCGCGCGAACGGATGGAGCAAAAGAGCCGTTCGGGTCCAGCTTCAGATAGGTCTGAAATTCGTTGATGGCTCCCTGGCCATCACCTTTCTTGAGCATAATCTGAGCCATCAACCAGTGGGCCAGCGCATAGTCCGGCTGTGCAGCGATGGTCTTCGCCGCATGGGGCTCCGCGTCCTTCCACTGTCCCCCGGTGAAGTACGCTGTAGCCAGGCTGTAGTGGGCCATGGGTGAGCTTTGGGCATCGGGATTGAGTTGGAGTCCCTCATTCAGAGCCTTTTCTGAGCCCGCGTAATCCTTCTGTTGGAGTAACGCGATACCCAGTTGGATGTGCGCCTCTGCAGCCTTAGGATCCTGCTGGATAGCCTTTTCAAGCATGGCTTGCGCATCTTTCCATTTTTTCTGCTCGTTGTAGGCCATTCCTAGCAGGGTACAGGCCTGCGGATACGGATCGTGGAGATCGATTGCCTTCTTCAGATGAGCGATGCCGCCATCCAAATCACGACCTTCCAGCGCATGCTGGCCCACATCGAATTCCTTACGGGCAGCGTCTGGAACTGAAAGCTCAACCGCCGACACAGTGTTGCCGGCTCCCTTCGGTGGCTCTGCGGGCGCCTCTCCAGGTTTTGGTCTCAAGGTCAGGTTTGCCATTCCAGTCGGGGTATTTTGAAGGTCAAGTGTTTGCGTGGCGTCATAGTAGCCAGGCTGCTTGGCACGAACGATATAAATTGCCGGAGCAGGTGGAACGAAAGAGCATCTCCCAGAACTGTCGGTTTGGTCCTGCATGACCATCTGGGTATTCTGGAATTCCAACTCGACAAAGACGCCATTGGGAGCTGCAGTCCCGTCTGGGAACCGCACTTGAACCTGAATGCGCGCGCTCGTGAAAGGTTTGGGGTTGCCGCCGCGCTGGGCAAAAACGGGTCCGGGGATCAACAAGAATACAAGCAGAGCAATGGCCGGGAACCAGCGCATGAATTTACTCATAGGAACACCTCGTGAAGCGGATCGGCAGATTATGAAGGAAAAAAAGGGGAGCGCAAGGCGCTCCCCCTCGTTAGATTGTTCGCCCGTTAGAATTCGATGCGGGCGAAGATTCTGGCGTTAAACGGTGCTTGAATACCGTCCGCGGTTAGGGCTGTTGTTTGAACAGTCGGCTTCAAGAAGTCACCGTTTGGCACGCCGAACTGCAAGGAGTCGGCTTGGTTGAAGAACAAAACACGCTTCGTATTGGCGATGTTGAACAAGTCTGTGCCAAAGCGAAGCTTAAACCGTTCCGTCATGCTCCACAGGTAATCCGCGTGGAAGTTGACGAAACCGGTCGTAGGCGTGCGGCCCAGTGCGCCGCGGCCACCGATCGGAATCTCATTAGAGTTGAGGTAAAAAGGGTGAGATCCCAACTCGGTGACCGGAGTCCCTGTCTGGACACTCACGCCCGTTCCGAGCGTAAGGTTCCTCAGCTTGCCGCGATCGAACACGTAGCTGAAGTAGCCATTCGCCACCTGCTGGCGATCCTGGTTCAGCACGCCGGGCGTGAATTGACCGCCCAGTTCACCGAAGTTCCCGCTCGTGAAATCGAACAGCGAGCTGATGCCCGGGTCGGACTGGCCGTTGTCGTTGCGGAAGGCACCCTCGAAGTTGCCAAAGACCTTCGAGATCGTGTAATTCGCGCGCAACTGCCAGTTGTGGGAGAACGACTTATTGACCTCAAACACCACCGACCAATATTTGTGAATCGGATCGGTAAAGCCGTCTGGGATGCCGTCTGGAAAAACCGATCCTGCCTGATTGCACTTTCCAGGTATGGAGTTACCCGCGCCATCCACTTGGCAACCGTTCACTCCAACCGGAATCGTGCCCAGGTCGTTGGTCGTCGCCTCCGCGAAGCAAGCGGAATCGTTCCCATTGCTGTCGTGTAGCACGTTGTTCTGGCTGTCTCTGACTACCCCCGAATCAAAGGAATCAGTACCACAGGCGGTCGGTGGACCGACAGCGGATTTGTAGCCAAATTCAACCGGGTTCGTGAAGATGTCCGTGTTCTTGGACACATTCGTGATCGAGAACTGCTGGGGGACACCGGCGTTCGCCGCTTCCGGCGAGATACCGCCCGTATCCTCAACGATTCTCCGCAGGCTGCGATGCATGTATCGCGCACTAATGACCAGCCCGTGCGGGAATTGATGCTCGAAGCCCATCACGTATTCATCCTCATACGTCAGCCTGGTCCCTGTGTGAATGGATTCCAAGCTTTCAAGCGAGCCGGCTACAGAGCCGAAAAAGCGGCCGCCATTCGCGGGATTAACGACTGCGCCTGCCCTGTTCAGAATGTGCGCCGGGTCGATGATCGGAGTGACCGTGCCGAAACTGTTGATCACCACTCGCCGGTTCCCCAAGGCATCTACCGTGAAGTCAGGAACCAACCTCATGCTGAACAGGTCCAGTTCGTTCGTCAGCGAGCGTTCCGCAAGGTCAAGCGGGAGGTTGTAGTTGTACCGCCCGAAGCTGAACCAGAACTTGTTCTTGCGGTCTCCCCACGGATCCACGTTGACTCCGAAAGAGGGCGACCAGTTGTCCGTGAAAGTGTACTGCGTATTCGCGCCAGCCAAGCGCTCCTGCTGCCAGCGGAGGCCCGCATTGACAGTCACATACTTGTTGAGGGTCCAACTGTCGTTTACATATGCGGCATGATTCCTTCCGGTGGTGTTGAAATGCTTGGAACCATCCGCAGCTACACCGAACTCAGAGCGGAACATTTTCAGAACGACTGGCGTCAAATTGGGTTCGTTTGCTGGCCCCAATCCTGAGATACCTGGAACATCCATCAAAGCGCACACCGCCCGTGGTCCACTTACTGGGCACGGAATGGGGGCGACGGTCGATGGTTGATTGACGGAACTTCCAGGAGGTGTGATGAGCAAACTCCACTCATAGTTTGCGTTCAAACCGGACCACGGGCACGGAGCCGCAACCGGGCCACTGCACTGAGAGCTGTTGAATCTTGCGGGGAACCCTTGAGAGGCGTCCGCGTTGGTATCCGGAGGAACAAGGACAGGGCCAGAGTTGGCTCGCAGGCCATCATAGTAGGGGCGATTGTACCCATATCCGATGTCAATGGCATGCTGTCCCCAGAAGTTGACGATCTTTGACGTGTTGATATGGGCGCTGTAGTTTTCGTCACGAGTATTCTCGACGAAGCCCTTGCCGATGGAAGTGAACTGTCCCTGCTGGACGCCTGGGCCAGGAGGGGCGATGCCGAATTGCGCTCCACAAGTGATTCCACCGCCCGGAGGCCCAGCGCAGGATTGGGTCGTGTCAATTATGCGTGAGTCATTTTCGTTAACCTGGCTCTCAGTGAATTTGTTGTGCTGCCAGGTCGCATCAATATTCAGAATCCAGGTAGGAGAGAGCGTACCGTTGTAACGAGCTACCACGTCGCGGTTCGCAAATTTCAACTTGGTGAAATTGGTGTTGTTCGGGAATCCGCGGGGGCCTTCCGTCAAACGGGCCCAGGGGAAAAAGTTGGAGCTGGTAGGATCGCCGAAAACCGATCCTTCAAGAGTGTGCTTGTCACTCAGCTTGAAGGTGAGCTTGGCAGCATAGTTTAAGCTCAACTGCCGCCCCGTCAGTTCACCGAATGCGGACTGGCCCGAAAATGGCGGACCGAGTGTTGTGCTATCGACACGAGAAGGATCAAACGACCCGAAGAAGAACAGCCTGTCCTTTCCCAACAACGGGACTGGACCACCAATTTCTCCCGAGACGTCAAAATTGGCCTTGTGAGTTACCTTGCCAAAAGGATTCGCCAGATTGAAGTCGTCCACATTGGTGCGCTGCGCTTCAAACTGGTTTGGCTGGAAATAGCCGGCAATTGCGCCGTGGTACTGGTTGCCCCCCGACTTGGTCACAATCTGGACCACGCCGCCGGTGGCGCCGCCGTACTGCGACTGGATACTGCCGGTCTTAATCTGGACTTCCTTGATGAAGGAGAGGTTGATGCCCGTGCCGACCGACCCATACACACGAGAGTAAATGCCGATTCCTCCGAACGCCGTGTCGGTAATGCTCACGCCGTCAGCGATGTACAGGTTCTCAAGGCCCGTGGCGCCCCCAATAGAAGGATTCGCAGCACCGGTGCCGCCGCCGCTCACAACGCCGGGAGCCAGATAGAAGAGGCCTGCGACACCGCGCGCCACTGGCAGCTTCGAATAGAACTCGTCGTTGAGGTTCGTGGCGACGGCTGTAGAAGTCGTGTCCACCGTAACCGCTGATGAAACGACTTCGACGGTTGATGTGACACTGCCGGGCTCCAACTGGATGCGGACGGCCGTCACGCGTCCGACGTTGATCGTGACATCGGGCACTTCCGCCCGGCGGAACCCCTTCATTTCGACCCCGAGCTTGTAGGTGCCGGGGATCAGATCCTGGTAAATAACATTACCTTGGCCGCTGGTTACCTGGGACTGCGTACCTTGCGGACCGGTCAGAGTAGTCTGAGCGCCGACGATAGCGCCGCCGGTGGAATCAACTACAGTGCCGTTCAGTGATCCCTTGGCCGCCGACTCCTGTGCGGAGGCGCAAGGGGCAAGGGAAACCGCAACGGCTAGGATGAAAATCCCCCAAAACAACCATCTGTTGTTCATCTAGGACTCTCCTCGCTAAAACTCGATTGGGATAACCCACGGTGCCCAGCGAGATCCTCATTGATACATGGACCTAGGACACCGCCGTGACCTACAGCAGTGCAATCAGATATCCGAACATTACGCGCTATAAGTTAGTATGTTTCATATAGTTATAGAATGCGAGTTAGAAACATATACAGTTCTTGGAACAAGTTACGTGGTTGATGTACCGAAAACAATATCCTAACATCTTGATGGCGCAAGCCCGAACTTCACTGGATTTGTGACACGGGATCCTGAAGACAGGCGTGGAGCCACTATGGCCGATTCGGGGCTTGGGCCGACTGGGCGAGCCTTAGGATTTATCAAGTTAGGAGAGGGCGGCGGGGGCAGGCAAAGGCGAAAGCTGCAGGATGCGGACTACTCTTTGGTGACGGGACGCGGCGGCGGAGTCGCCTTGACGATCTCTCGGCCCTTTTTCTCGAAATCATCGCCCTTCTTAGTATCACCGATGCGGCGATAATAGTCAGCCAGGGTCAGGTACAGTGGGCCATTTGGAGACTTCAGCTTGATTGCAGTTTGGAGGAGATTGATTGCATCTTGCGTTCCGCCAGTCTTCTCCAGGGCTTCAGCCAAACGAAGGACTGACTCGTCGTTGGTGTCGCCTGTCAGGGGGATTTCACGTGCCAACTTTGCCAAGGCGGCAAACCCGCCACGGCCAAATTCGAGATTCACCAGAGCTGTTCGGGCTTCCTCTAAGCGCGGGTTTCTGTCGAGCGCATTGCGGAGCCATTGAGCGGCGCTATCCTTGTCTTGGAATGCCAGATAGCAGAGCCCGCGCTGGTAATCCGACGTCCCGCTTCTGACGTCCTTGGCAATTCCCTCACCGTCGAAGACGTCCCAGTCCGAGTTTCCTGGCGGGTCGGCCATCAGTCGAAACGTCATAGTTCCGGAGGCCTTCTGTTTACCCTCAGGCGTGTTCAGAGACATGGTCAACAGATAATTACCGTGGGGCAGATCAGCAAGTGGGATTTTCTTGCCTGTGAGCATGGTACCCGTTGGATCGAACTGGGATCTGGAGACCTTGTCAGTCAGCACTTGTGCTTGACCTACGGCCCCAGGACGGCCAAACGCATAGCGCGCCTCCATGTCACCGCCGCCCGCGGTGAAGAGCTCATTGCGGCCGGCCCAAACCTGGTAGAAAAATTGGAGGCTCGTAGCCTGGCTAAAGTTTAACTCCCGCGCAAGAGCAGGGGAAAATTTCAGGCTGGCAACGCTGAAGGGCACCATGCCTGAGAGGTCGGGGTTAATATCCTGGACCGAATTAAAAGGGACCATGGGAGTGACAACCAGGCCAGTCGAAGGAATGTCCGGCACCACGACATTCAGCTCGCCCTGATGGGCTACCGTAGTCACCCAGTTCGTCAGGAGGAACTTTAGATGGTACTTGCCTGGCGGCAGCGGCAGCCAGCCCTCATAACCGAAAAGCTTGGTCTTAACTTGCTCCACTTCTTCGGGCTTAACTGTGTGCTTAAGAGAGCGCTCCTGAGTGAAGACCAGCTTGTCGTCTGGCCCAAAAACCTGGACGCGAGATTCGACAGAAAAGTAGTAAACACCGTCAGCACCCTTGCCCAGAGCAAAATCTTCCGGCTTTCTAAGTCTCAGTAAATAATGGACTTTTACGTTCCCTTCCGAGTCACGTAGGGGACTTGCGAGAATCCCCAGTGTTTCTCCGCCGACTAGGAGCCGGGAGGTAACGGACATGAGCGCGGCTTTCCTTTGGAGATCTTGGACATTAAACGGGCTATTTGCGAGGTCATGAATCACCGACATCATGATGTCCGACTGCAGGCTTCGTATAGGATTCTTCGTGTCAACTGGCTCATCGGGGAGTAAGCTCAGCGATATGCGCGCGACCTCTTGTCCAACGTCACGCTGGATCATCTGGATGGCAATCTGGTCGGTTGCCCCGCGCTCGGTAATCAGCTCTTGGGGACCGTCGAAATATGGGCTGTAGGTGCGGTAGTCTCCGAAGCTATCCTGTTTGTAAAAGACGACGTAGAAAAATGGCGGGAGGGCAGGACTGACCGTTTCGTAAAACCAGATCTGCATGGGCCGCACACGATCAAACGTCTGATACGTTTGCATCTGCTTAGGGGGTCCGAGGACGATATACATGCGGCCGCGCTCAGTCGCCCACCCAGGGACCCGCTTGCCGATACTGAAGTGATCGTCGGCATAAGCCAAGCGCTTGTAGTGCTCTTCCTTGTAGGTGTTGATTGGAGAGCTGGGATCGGGGTTGCGAATCGTCCAGAAATAGTCTATGAACTTTTCTCGTTCCTCATCTGTTTTCAGTTTCTGGAAATCGGATTTTTCGCCTCGCGTGATGATGTAGGCGACGTCTCGATCCAACCACTCCTTATAGTGCGGCGGGAGCTTGTTGCTCTTATCATTTGCGGCAGCGGGCGTAGGCACGAGACCCAGCGCGAGAGCCACGGCGAAACCAACGACCACAAAACGTCTTAGAGGGCGCAACATCATCCTCCTTGGAATTCGTCCCAGCAACTCATACGAGATCTCCTAATCGTTCCATCCGGGCAGGTGCATCGCCACCTTTCTTCGCCCAGTCCACTCCCCCGAAGGGAACTCGGGAACAAATCTTCACTCAGAGAAGTGCCAGTTTCCGACACACATCGCAGCAATCAGCCCCCGTAAATCGAGCTCCCCACACTCTTTCCAGATTCCTATTTCGATTCTAGCGTTGCCCCGCGAGACCGTCAAGTTGAGCACTTCCAGACGCCAAATCAAAATTCCCTGGAAAAATTTCTGCCATTGCCGCCCGACGAACGGGAATTCACCAACGAACATCCACCTTCAATTGGCTTACCCTGGCGTGTTAACCTTCAGTTTTTGAGCCGGGCCCGGGTGGCGGAATGGCATACGCGGGGGACTTAAAATCCCCTGTCCCTAACGGGACGTGTGGGTTCGACCCCCACCCCGGGCACTTTGTGCCAAGAGAGATTCTGAGGGTACGTTGGGGTCTTCCTCAAGTGCGCTGGCGCTTGGCGAGGCTAGACATTGACGGCCCTAATCGCTTCTCGCCCTCAGCGACCCGCAGCAGCGGACGTCTTCGACGGCGAAGATTCTGAATCAGAAAATGGAGCCAAAAAACAATATCTATTCCTCAGTGGATGCGGCCGTGGCGGATATCCCCGACGGTGCGACCATCATGTTCGGCGGATTCGGCGGCGCCGGATTTCCGAACAATCTGATTCAAGGGCTGGCACGGCAGGGTGCACGGAATCTGAAAGTGATCAGCAACAACTGTGGGACGGGCGATGGCGAGCTGGGCATCCTCTTCAAGAACCACCAAGTGACTCGCGTTGTGGCGGCGTTCCCCGGCCCCGGCGCAAAGCATTTTCAGGAACAATTGGACGCGGGGGAAATCGAGCTGGAGCTTGTTCCGCAGGGAATTCTGTGCGAGCGCATGCGTGCCTATGGAGCGGGAATCCCGGCGTTCTATTCTCCCGTGGGGGTCGGCACGGAGGTTGCGCGTGGGAAGGAAGCGCGCCTGATTCGAGGCAAGAGGTACATTCTCGAGGACGCGCTCGGAGCGGACTGCGCACTCATCAAAGCCCACCGCGCGGATCGGCTGGGAAATCTGGTCTATCGCAAAGCCGCTCGGAATTTCAACCCCATCATGGCGACCGCGGCGAAATTAACGATAGTCGAGGTGGACAAAATTGTAGAAGTGGGGACGCTTGATCCGGAGGCCATCGTGACGCCTTCGATTTTCGTGGATCGTATCGTGCAGGCAAAGGGTCTTCGCTTTGTCTAAACCGCGGCTCGCGCGCGAGCAGATTGCGCAGCGGGCGGCGCTCGAATTGCCCGACGGCGCGTTTGTCAACCTTGGCTGGGGGATTCCCAACCTCATCGCCGCTTACGTTCCGCGCGAAATCACTGTTTACTTTCACAGCGAAAATGGAATCCTGGGGATGGGCCCTCGCGCCGCGGCCGGAGAAGAAGACTTCGACCTGGTGGACGCAATGAAAGTTCCCGTGACAGTGATACCCGGAGCGGCGTTTTTCTCGCAGGTGGACGCTCATGTGATGACTCGCGGAGGTCACCTCGACATCTGCATTCTCGGCGGGCTGCAAGTGTCCGGGAAGGGCGATCTCG
>Ga0307479_10005490_pt1 | contig 11608 bp, 13 predicted proteins | sample atmos_gasesECM4C_FD_203743 | JGI IMG/M metagenome (GOLD analysis project Ga0307479, IMG submission 203743) | Hardwood forest soil microbial communities from Morgan-Monroe State Forest, Indiana, United States - atmos_gasesECM4C_515 | ecosystem: Environmental > Terrestrial > Soil > Temperate... | reverse complement strand
CTGGGCGAAGGCGTGATAGGTCATGACGAACCGCTCGCCAGCCGGTAGGTAATCCTCCTGCTCGACGCGGTCCAATACCTCGCGGGCGGCTTTCTCGGTGAAGGTGAGGAGAAGGATCTTCTCGGCCGATACGCCTTCCTGGCGAAGACGGCGGTAGCGCTCGACCAGCACCCGGGTTTTACCCGTCCCGGCGCCGGCCACGATCAACAATGGACCGGTCAGGTGCGCGACGGCCTTCTGCTGAGCCTCCGTCATCGGGGCGCCCCGACTCATGGCCGCCATGCCCCCGATTGCCGGAAGCGGATTTCACGAACCGCCGGCGCGCCGATCAACCGGTTCAGCCGCTCGATCAAGCCGCCGCGTTCGAGATGTAGCTGATGCGCTAGGGGTGTACTGCTGGCGGTCACCCAGAGGGTGCCGCCGGTGAGCTTGAGGGCTCGGGTTTCCCGAGCAAGGTCGGGGCCGACCAGCTGCGGCCAGAGCCACAGCGCCTGCGCCTCGCGCGTGCGGCGCGAAATCCCGAGCGACTTGAGCGTGCGAGGGAGCGCCTCGCCAACCTTACGCACGGATGGTGCCGCGCTCCACGCGGAAGACCGCCGCGCGTTCCAGAATCGACCTGGGCAGGTCGTTGAGGTCGGCGGCGGTGATCAGTGCCTGCGGTCCGGGTTGGAGCGCCGCCAGCAGCCGCTCGCGCCGGGCTGGATCGAGCTCGGACATCACGTCATCGAGAAGCAGGACGGGCTGCTCGCCAGTGACGTCGGCTAGATATTGCAATTCGGCCAGCTTCAAGCTGAGCACCGCACTGCGTTGCTGTCCCTGGCTGGCAAAGAGCCGAGCCTCATGGTCTTCGAGCCACACCTCGACATCGTCGCGCTGCGGTCCGACAACTGTCTGTCCGCGCGCGATCTCTTCATCCCGGGCGGCGGCCATGGCCGCCTGGAGCTGCTGGCTGACCAGCTCCTGGGGCGCCTCACCGATGCGCGCTCCCACCGGCCGATATCGAAGCTCCAGCCGCTCCCGATCGTCGCTCAACTCGCGGTGGTAGGCGGCCGCGATCGGCTGCAGCTCCAGCAGTCGGCGCTGTCGCTCGACCATGATGGCGGCACCCGACTCGGCCAGCGCCGTGGTCCAGACCTCGAGACCATCGCTGGACTGGCGACCCTCACGGATGGCACGAAGCAAGGCGTTTCGTTGCTCGAGCAGGTGGCCATAGCGATTCAACTCAGCGGCATGGCCCTGGTCGAGCTGCGACAGCAGCGTGTTGAGGAAACGGCGGCGGCCGTCGCCTGACCCCTTGATCAACTGGAGGTCGTCCGGCCAGAACAGCACCACGCGCAGCGCCCCCATCATGTCGCTCGAGCGGCGGTGGATGCCATTGACGGTGAAGCGGCGGGAGGCGCGGGCGCCGCTGTCGTTGGGATTGACGATGATGCGGACCTCGAGGGCATCGCGACCGGTATCGGTTTGGACGCCGCAGGTCACGCGGGCGGCGGTTTGACCGAAGCGCACCAGCTCCGCTGCCTGCTGGGTGCGCGGTGAACGGGTCAATGCCGTCAGCGCCACCGCCTCCAGAAGGTTGGTCTTTCCCTGGGCATTCCCGCCGAAGAAGACGGTGGCGGAGCGCTCCAGCCCCAGGTCGAGCTCTGCGTAATTTCGAAAGTCGAAGAGTGAGACGTTAGCCAGGAACACGCCGACTGGTGGCCGCTACATCGCCACTCTGACCGGCATGATGATGTAGAGGTAGCTCTCGTTGCCGACCGGCTTGATCAACCCGGGATTTAGCGGACCCGTGAAACCGAGCTGGACCTCTTCGCTGCCGATGATGGCGAGCACATCGAGCAGGTATTTCGAGTTGAACGCCACCTGCAGGTCCTGACCCTCGATCTTCGCTTCCAACCCGGCGACGTTCTGACCGACCTCGCTGGTGTTAGCGGTTAGGGTCAACTTGCCGCCTTCGGCCTTGAACTTCACGACGTTGGCGGCATCCTTCGAGAAGAGCGAGACCATCTTGGTGGTGAACAGGAGGTCCTGGGTTTTGGCCGTGATGGTGGTGGTGCTCTGTCCCGGGATGACCTGCTGATAGTTGGGATACGTCCCCTCGATCAGGCGGCTCATCAGCTCGACCTCTCGGGTTTTGAAGAACACCTGGTTCTTCTGCGAACCGACAGTGACCTCGACGCCATCATCGCCAGCTTTGAGAATACGGCTGAGTTCGCTGAGCGCTCGTGCCGGGATGACAATCGTCTCGCCTTCGCCTGGCTCAGCCTGCACGGTCAGTGTCTTGACGGCGAGTCGATGGCCGTCGGTCGCGGCTAGCGTCGCCTTCCCGCCGTTCAGCTGAACGTAGACGCCGGTGAGCACCGGCCGGCCCTCATCGCTCGACGCCGCAATCACGGTCTGCTCGATCGCATCCTTGAGCTCTGCCTGGTCCACCTTTACCTTGCGGCCGTCGACGCCAACGGGTACCGGCGGAAAGTCGGCTGGGTCGATGCCGCGAATGTTGGCATCGAAGCGATTGCTCTTGACCGCCAGGGACTGGGTCTTCTTGTCGAGCGTCATGGACAGTGGCTCATCCGGGTGAGCTGTGACGAAGTCGGTGAGCAGGCGGGCCGGCACCGTGATGCCGCCCTCTTCCTGTACCTCGGCGGGAATCACCTGGCGAATCCCGATCTCGAGGTTGGTAGCGGTCAGCTGGAGTCCAGTCTCGGCGGTCTGCAATAGCACGTTGTTCAGGATTGGCAGAGTGGTCCGGGACGAGACCGCACGTGAGACGACCTGCAAGCCCTGCCCGAGATTTCCAGCGGTGACCGTGACCTTCATGATGCTCCTTGTCTACACGACCCTATTAATAAGAAGCCCTAATTGAGAAAACAGACGAAGTCGTAGGGCAGTGCACAACAGGGATAACCCCTTCTTTTCCGATCGAATCAGGCCAATTATAGCTTTCAAAAACTGTGCACCGGCGAGGTCGGTTTCCCCTGTCAACGGTCATTCGAACAGTGTCCACGTCCCATGCCGGCGTCTTCCACAGGGCTAATGCGAATAAAGAATCTCGCGAATTTTCCGAAGGTCGGACTGCAGCCGCTGGTCCTCTCTGGACTCAGTGTTGATCTTCTCGTAGGAGTGAAGTACCGTCGTGTGGTCACGCCCCCCAAACGCCTGGCCGATCGCTGGCAAGGATGAGGCGGTCTCCTCACGAATCAGGAACATCGCGACCTGACGCGGGAAGACGATGTGCTTGTCGCGCCGCTTCCCTCTCATCTCCTCCAGGCTGATGTGATAAAAGTTCGCCACCGTGCGGGAGATCGTCTCGATCGACAGAGTCCGGGTATCGGTCGACGGGATGACATCCTGCAGTAGCCTCGCGGCCATGTCGACATTGACCGCGCTGCGATTCAAGGAGGCGTGCGCGATGACTCGGATCAAGGCGCCTTCCAGCTCACGGATGTTCTTCTGGATTTTGTGGGCGATAAAGGACAGCACATCCTCCGGCACGAGCCGGGCGTAGGGGCCAACTTTCGACTTCAGAATCGCGACCCGGGTCTCGAAGTCCGCTTGTTGGATGTCAGCGATCAATCCCCACTGAAAGCGCGAGCGGAGCCGGTCCTCGAGTGTCGGGATCTCCTTCGGGGGGCGGTCCGAAGAGATCACGATCTGCCGGTTCAATTCGTGCAGCGAGTTGAAGGTATGGAAGAACTCTTCCTGCGTACGGTCCTTTCCGGCCAGGAATTGGATATCGTCGACCAGCAGCACGTCGACCGTCCGGTAGCGGGTCCGGAAGTCGTTCATCCGGCCTTCCTGGATCGAGGAAATCATTTCGTTCATGAATTTTTCGCTGGTTACGTAGGCAACCCGTCGCCGGTGGTGTTTCTCCAGCACGGCGTGGCCGATGGCATGCATCAGGTGTGTCTTGCCTAATCCGACTCCGCCGTACAGAAAGAGCGGGTTGTACGCCTTGGCCGGGGTTTCCGCCACCGCCCGGCAGGCGGCATGGGCAAAGCGCGAGTTGTTGCCGACTACAAAATGCTGGAACTGGAACTTCGGGTTGAGCTGCGACGCCTCCGCCAGTACCGGCTCCTCTTCTTCGGGCGCGGGTTCTTCCGCCACTGCGACCGCCGCCTTGCGGCTCACCGGTTCGGCCTGGCCGGGAACCACCTCGAAGTCCACGCTGACATCTCCGGAAACGATGGCCGACAGAGTCTCTTTGATCATGGCCAGGTAACGGTCCTCGAGCCAATCCTTGGCAAGCTTCGTCGGCACCCCGATCTTGAAAGCATTCTTCTCCCGGCCGACGAGCGACGCATTCTTCAGCCAGGTCTCGTAGCTCGGCTTACTGAGCTGGAACCGAAGTTCCTCCTGCGCTGCCTGCCAAATCTGCTCCGGGTTCATACACTCCTCCACACACACAACAACGGACGCTTGGTTGGAGAGCAGAGCCGGACAGCGCGGCCGACGCGCGGACGGAAACGAGGCCCATGGACGGGGTTATCCGGGACTCAACTTATGCACAAGCTTCCCACAAAGGTGGACAAGTCTATCGAGGTCTCCCCAGCCTCATGTGCATAAGTTGTTGATGCTTAGTTGCCGTAGCTCTCCAGGGCAGCGGAATAATAGCAAATGGCTTTTTGCCGTGCAATACGAATGTCGGTGTGGAGTCGGGTCGGTCGACGGCGGCCGCGCATGATATGGTTAGCCGCCGGAAACAGGCACCATGAAGCGTACCCATCAACCGAAGAAGCGTCAGCGCGTCAAGGTCCACGGCTTTCGAGCCCGGATGGCCACCACCGGCGGCGTCAAGGTGATCAAAGCTCGGCGCCAAAAGGGCCGGCGGCGCCTGACGCCGACCTCCAGCCGGCGAGCCCGGTAGGGTCGGCTCGCCAGGCGAGTGCAGCGTCGGTCTCGCCTGCTTCGCTCCGCGGACTTCGACCGTACCCTGCGCTGCGGTCGGCGTGCTGCGTCCGAGTACCTGGCGCTATTCGTCAGCGATAATGAGGTTGGCCGGCCCCGGGTCGGCCTGGCGGTTAGCCGGAAGCTCGGCAACGCCGTGGTCAGGAATAGAATCAAGCGGCGCCTTCGGGAGCTGATCCGGCCACTGGTGGCACGGGCGAAAGGCGGCCGCGACGTTGTAATAGTGGCGCGAACTCGGGCCGTCGATGCGGAATTCGCACGGCTCCGGCAGGAGATAGAAATGTTATGGGCGAAGGGGTGGCGGGAATGACGGCGGCCTCGCTTGCCTTGATCCGCGTCTATCGGGTCACGCTGGGGCCCCTGTTTGGGCTGGTCTCCGGCTGCCGCTACACGCCCACCTGTTCGCAATACGGCTACGAAGCTATTGCCAAGTACGGCTGGTGGCGGGGTTGGGGCATGGCGGTGCGCCGGATCGCGCGCTGCCATCCCTTCCACGCCGGCGGCTGGGACCCCGTGCCATGAACACGATCGGCCAGCTCTGGCATCCAATCTGGTTGCTCTGGTGGACCGTTATCGGGGTACCGATCCACGCTGTCCTGCAGACCCTCCTCGCCTTCCTCAACGGCAACCCGATCGCCGACGCCATCGGTCCCTTTGGCATTGCCATCGTGCTGCTCACCATCCTGATCAAGCTGATCATCTCGCCCGTCTTCCAGTACCAGCTGACCACCTCTCGACGCGTCCAGGCCGAACAGCGACGGATCGCGCCGCACCTGGCGGCGCTACGCAAGAAGTACAAGAAGGACCCGCAGCGGCTCAACCAGGAAACGATGGCGCTTTACAAAGAGCACAACATCAACCCGCTGGCCCAGATGAGCGGCTGCCTGCCGGCGCTGGTTCAGTCTCCGATCCTCATCGCGCTCTTTTACGTCATCCGCGACGCCCACAAAACGCTCCCCATCCACAACTTCCAGTTCCTGGGCATCGCATTGGACAAAGCCGCGCTCGCCCACGGCCAGTTCATCGCGCTCGCCGTCCTGCTGCCCCTGCTGGCCGGGCTGACCACCTTCGTCCAGACCAAGATGATGACCCCGCCGGGGGGCACGGCGGCCCAGGATCCAACCCAGGCCGCCATGACCCAGAACATGACCTTGATCCTGCCGGTTTTCATCGGCTTCATCTCGCTGCAGTTCGCCGCCGCCCTCGCGCTCTACTGGGTGGTGAGCAACCTCTTCAGCATCGGTCAGCAGTACTTCATTACCGGCTGGGGGTCACTCTCCCCGCCGCGCTTCGGTAGGGGGAAAGCCGCATGAGCAGCGACAGCAACACCGTCGAGACCACCGGCAAAACCGTCGAAGAGGCGATCACCCAGGCGCTCGAGGATCTGGAAGAAGCCCGCGAAAACGTTGACGTTGAGGTACTCGACGAGACGGCTGACCAGGCGCGGGTTCGCGTCACCCTGCGCGAGACCTACGCGATCAAGGCGCGCCAGGTGGTGGCCGAACTGCTCTACAAGATGGGCATCTCCGCCCAGGTCTTCATCAAGAAATCGGATGATCCGGTGATGATCGACGTCGCCGGGGACAACCTCGGATTGCTGATCGGCTGGCGCGGTGAGACGCTGCGGGCGTTTCAGACGGTCGTCAATCTGATTCTCAACGAGGGTAGGGTTGACCGCCGCCGCCTGGTCGTCGACGTCGAGCATTACCGCAACCGGCGCGAGGAGACCGTCAAGGAGATGGCGTTGCGCTTGGCCGACCGGGTGCGGCGCACTGGGGAGCGCGTGATGATGGACCCGATGCAGTCGTACGAGCGCCGGATCGTGCACATCACGCTCGAGAAAGAGCCCGGGATCCGCACCGAAAGCCAGGGCGAGGAACCGAACCGCCGTGTGGCGATCCTGCCCGATGGGGTCACCGCGAGTCGCCGGCCATCGGAACGACCGGCCCCGGCACCGTCGCCGCCGCTCTCCCGCCAGGGCACCGGCTACGGCGACCGTCCGCGTTATGGCGACCGGCCTCGATTCGGCGATCGGCCTCGATTCGGGGAGCGCCGCCCGGGTTACAGCGAAGGCGAGGGCGGCGGGGAGACCTGAGCCCGGCCGGCCGCGAACTCGTCGCGCAGCCGGTACAGCGCGGCCGCGACCGTCTCGGCTGAGAGCCCGTCGTCGAGGGCGTCCTGCGCCCGCCGGACGCCCTGTCGAAGCGGCGTCGACGGAGCCACCGCAGCCAGCCGCTTGAGCTCTCGCGCGATCTCCTGCGGCAGGCCGGCCCCCGGATCGACGTCGGCATAGCTCCAGGCCTCAACCCGGTCGATCAGCCTCTGGAGCCGATTTTCGAATTCAGATTGCCGTTTCACGTTTAGAGCTTACTTGACAGTGTCTGGCTCACAATTACCGCAGTGCCGCTATCGAAAAGTCGGGAGGCGCGAGCACCCCTACGATATACTCAAACCGTGCCCCAGTCGTCTCCTCCCTATCGTCTCGACACATTGGCGACCGGGGCCAGGGTGGTCTCGACCGAGCTCCCCGACCGCCCCTCCACCACCATGGCGATCATGTTCAAGGTCGGCTCCCGCTACGAGTCGGATCGCGAGGCCGGAATCAGCCATTTCCTCGAACACATGTTCTTCAAAGGGTCCGCGCGTTACGGCGGAGCCAAGGAAATCGCGGAGGCCATCGAGGGGGTGGGCGGCGTCCTGAACGCCGCCACCGACAAGGAGTTGACCATGTACTGGGCGCGCGTGCCCAAGACCAAGGCCAAGCTGGCGATCGACGTCCTGGGGGACATGCTGTTCCAGCCAAAACTCGACACCGATGAGCTCGAGAAAGAGCGGCTGGTGGTGCTCGAGGAGCTCAAGATGTACCAGGACAGCCCGCAGGAGTACGTGCACAGCCTGTTCGAGCGGATCAGCTGGCCCAACCATCCGCTAGGTCGCGACGTGGGAGGGACCGAAGCGTCGGTGCGGGCGCTGACCCGCGACGACCTGCTCCGCTATCTCGACGAACACTACCTGCTGCGCAACCTGGTCGTGACCATTGCCGGGCCGGTCACCCACGACGAAGCCATCGGGCTGATCGAGCCCTACCTTCGGCCGCGTGGCAATGGCGCCCCGCCGCCGGCGTTCCTTCCATCGGTGGGCAACGGCCTCAAGCCGAACGTGCTGCTGAAGGCGAAGAAAACCGAACAGGCGCACATGGTGCTGGGCGTGCACGCCCCCTCCTACATGGACCGCGACCGGTACATCATCGACATGCTGAACTGTGTGCTCGGCGAGGGGATGAGCTCGCGGCTCTTTCTCGAGGTCCGCGAGAAGCTCGGCCTGGCCTACGACGTCCACTCCTACGTCAACAAGATGTACGACACGGGCCTGCTCGGCGTCTACGCGGGGACCGAGCCGCGCCAGGCGGCGAGGGCGGTGGGCGCCATTGTCGGCCAGCTACGCCGGCTGTGCGACCAACCGGTCAGTTCCGCCGAACTGACCAAAGCGAAAGAGTTCTACAAGGGTCGCCTGCTACTGCAGATGGAAAGTACGAACTCTGTCGCCACCTGGTACGGCGGGCAGGAGGCGCTGACCGGACGGATCCAGGATGTCGACGAGACGGTGGCCGCGATCGATGCCGTGACCGCCGAAGACATCCGGCGGGTGGCCAGCGAGCTCTTCAGCCAGGCGCTCCAGCTCGCGGTCATCGGCCCCTTCCGCAGTGAAACCCCGTTCTTGAAACAGATCGCCTGACGAGATCGGCGCGAGTTCACCGGTTGGACGTTAGAATGAATCGCCCCGGATGAAGTTGAACACTTAAGGATGGCGCAGTCGCAGATGGCGCAGCCGCCGGCGCCGGCCTCACCACCGCGCCAGAAATCGTTCCTCAGGGACACGCTCGAAATCGTGTTCCTCGCGCTCGTCTTGTATGTCGTCATCCAGTACGCGGTGCAAACGGTGCACGTGCTCGGCTCGAGCATGTACGGGACGCTGCACGACAACGACCTGCTGGTGGCCTCAAAAATCTCCTACAAGCTGCATGCGCCGCAGCGCGGCGACATCGTGGTCTTCAAACCACCCGACGAAGCCAGCCGCGATTTCATCAAGCGGATCATCGCGCTGCCGGGTGAGCGCATTCACATCTCGAACAGCGTGATCTACATCAACGGTCAGGTGCTGCGCGAGCCCTACCTTCCGGAGAAATGGACCTACAACAATAATTGGCCGGCATCGGGGCAGGACCAGCTGATTCCCCCGGATCAGTACTTCGTCATGGGCGACAACCGCAATCATTCGAGCGACTCGCGCCTCTTCGGGCCGATCGAACTCGGCTCGATCCTGGGCAAAGCCGAAATTCGCATCTGGCCGTTGGGCGAGTTGGGCTTCTTCGGCGCCAAGCCAACGCTCGCTGCCGGACAGTAGCTCGATGCAGCGGACGCTGGTCCTGGTCAAGCCCGATGGCGTCCAGCGGGGGTTGGTCGGCGAGATCATCGGGCGGCTGGAGCGGCGGGGGCTCAAGCTGATCAGCCTGAAATTGATGCAGATCAGTCGTGAGCTGGCAGCGCGACACTACGCCGAACACCAGGGGAAGCCCTTCTACAATGGCCTGCTGGCGTTCATCACCTCCGGGCCGGTGGTCGCGATGATCTGGGAGGGGCGGGAGGCGGTCACGGTCGTCCGCAGCCTGATGGGAAGCACCGACCCGTTGAAGGCGGCACCCGGCACGATTCGCGGCGACCTGGCGCTGGACCTCGGGATGAACCTCATCCACGGCTCGGACTCGCCGGCGCGGGCCGAGGCGGAGATGGCGCTGTTCTTCAACGACGCCGAGCTCTACGAGTACGAGCGCAGCGCCGACCGCTGGATCCGCGAGTAGCGCGGTTCGACGTGTAACCGGCTAGCGGGTCAGCCGACTGCGCAGCGCCTCGAGTTCCTCGTTGCTGTAGAACTCGATCGTCAACCGGCCGCCCTGCTTGATCCGAGTCAGGACGACCTTGGTGCCGAGCGCCTGGCGGAATTCTTCTTCCAGGGCGCGCGTCTGCGGATCGACCGCCGACGCCCGTCGCGGCCGGCGCACCCCGGCTTCGGTCAGCCGCGAGCGGACCCACTCCTCGGTCTGGCGAACGCTCCAGTGTTCGCGAATGACCCGCTCGAGTCCGGCCAGTTGCTGGGCCGCGGTCGGTAGGCCAAGCAGCGCGATCCCGTGCCCGGCAGTGGTGGCGCCGCTTTCGATCGCCTTGATTGCCGGCTCCGGCAGACCGAGCAAGCGCACGCTCTGGGCGATCGTGACCCGGTTCTTGCCGATCCGCTCACCGAGTGCCTCCTGGGTGAGGCCGAAATCACGGAGCAGGCGCTGGATCGCGCGCGCTTCTTCGATCGGATTCAGATCGGTGCGCTGCAGGTTCTCCACCAACGCGAGCTCGAGGCGTTCCTCGAGGCGGCCACCGCTGCTGGGATGGACGATCACCGGCACCTCGCTCAGCCCGGCGATCTCGGCGGCGCGCAGCCGGCGCTCCCCGGCAATCAACTCGAAGCCCTGCAGTCCCTCGCGAACCAACAGTGGCTGCAGAATGCCGTGCATCCGGATGGAGTCGGCCAGCTCCTGCATCGCGGTCGGCTCGAACGTTCGCCGAGGCTGTTCCGGGTTGGGTCGAATCTCGGCGATCGGGATCTGCAGTGCGAAGCGCCGCCGAGAGCGGCTCTCCGTCCCCAGTTCCTCGACGTACTCCCCCGAAGGGATCAGGGCTTCGAGACCCCGTCCCAGTCCTCGCCGTTTGTTCATCTGGCGATCAACTCCTTCGTGAGTTCCTGGTAGGCGACGGCGCCACGCGACGTCGGGTCGTACTGCGTGATCGGCATCCCGTGGCTGGGCGCCTCACTGAGACGCACGTTGCGCGGAATGACGGTGCGAAAGGTCTTCTCCGGATATTGCGCGCGGACCTGCTCCGCCACCTGGAGCGCGAGCGTTGTGCGTGGATCGAACAGCGTCAGGACGATCCCGCCAATCTTGAGGCGGGGATTCAGCTCCCGCTGGATCAGCTGCGTGGTGTGGGTCAGCGCGCCGAGGCCTTCGAGCGCGAAGTACTCACATTGGATCGGAATCAGCATGTACTCCGCGGCGACCAGGCAGTTGACCGTCAGCAGTCCGAGCGACGGCGGGCAGTCGATGATGATGTAGTCATAGGGTTCGTGCAGGGCTTCGAGCGCGTAGAGGAGTCGCCGTTCGCGGCGCGCCACGTTGATGAGCTCGATCTCGGCGCCGGCGAGCGAGCGGTGCGAGGGCAGGATGTCGAGCCCGGCGACACCGGTGGGCCGCACGATTTCATTGATGTCTTCGCCATCGATGACGACGTTGTAGATGCTACGGCTGAGCTCGCTTCGGTGGATGCCGAGTCCACTGGTGGTGTTGCCCTGGGGATCCATGTCGACGATCAGCCCGCTCAGGCCGAGGGGAGGAAGATTTGCCGCCACGTTGATCGCCGTGGTGGTCTTCCCGACGCCGCCCTTTTGGTTGACGACTGCGTAGACTCTTGGCAATTTGCTGGCTGGGACGCAGGACGGGATCCTGTGCGCGATTATACAGACGGAAAATCCGGTCACCCAACCCAAATCAGATAGTTGTCGAACGCGCGTTTGCACAGGTGGATGGTCTGTGCATAACTACTTGAAGACGAACGGGATCAGGCCGACCGCGATGTCGTAGCCAGCATGAGTGACA
>Ga0307479_10005489_pt1 | contig 11609 bp, 14 predicted proteins | sample atmos_gasesECM4C_FD_203743 | JGI IMG/M metagenome (GOLD analysis project Ga0307479, IMG submission 203743) | Hardwood forest soil microbial communities from Morgan-Monroe State Forest, Indiana, United States - atmos_gasesECM4C_515 | ecosystem: Environmental > Terrestrial > Soil > Temperate... | reverse complement strand
CGCAGTGCGCGGAGAAACGCTCGATCTCGAGTGGGGGTTCGTCCCGGCTTGATACGGTACAGCTGAACCGTTTCCTGTCAGAACCGGCTGCTATGTTTCGTTCATCGGAAGGGCGTGTGGAAGTGAAAGGAGCTTTTGCATGCCTGAACACTCTCTCGCCGATCTCTCGAACGACGAACTCGGCGACAGCATCCAGGAGTTGTCCGCGCACATCGCCGCCGCCACGTATCGGTGGTTGCGCATGCTTGCCGAGTTCGACCGTCGACAGGCGTGGGCGGAATGGGGCGTCAAGTCGTTCGCGCATTGGCTGAGTTGGCGCTGCGGGCTCGACATCCGGTCGGCGCGCGAGAAGATCCGCGTCGCACGCGCGCTCGACTCGCTGCCGCTGATCTGTGATGCGTTCTCGCGTGGTGAACTCAGTTACTCGAAGGTGCGCGCGATCACGCGAATCGCGAAGCCGGAGACCGAGGAGGATCTGCTGATCTTCGCTCGGACGGGCACCACGCAACACGTCGAGAAGATGGTGCGCGGCTACCGGCGGTGCCTCCCGTCGGACGATCCGAATGTCGAGTTCGAGCGCCGCTTCCTCGACTTCCGCTACGACGAGGACGGAGCCATCACGATCAAAGTCAAGCTGCCGCGCGAAGAGGGTGCGCTCGTGCTGAAGGCGCTGCAGAAGCTGGCCGATGAGATCCGCGAGAAGCACCGCGTACCCGGAGGCGCGCTGGACGGTTCAGCTGAACCGCCACACGACCGTGCCGATGCACTCGTCGAGCTCGCCCGCCGCGAACTCGCCGGCGAGGCGCGGATGTCGTCGTCCGCGGACCGGTATCAGGTGTTCGTGCACGTCGACGCGGACGTGATCCACGGAGGCGACGGGTCGAGTTTCGTGCAGGACGGTTCCGGACTCGCATCGGAGACGGTCCGGAGGCTGCTGTGTGATTCGTCCTATATAGGTATCGTCCGGGGGCCGGACGGAAGCGTCCTTGACATCGGGCGCAAGACGCGGTCGATCTCCGCGTCGATCCGGCGCGCGCTCGGGTTGAGAGATCACGGCTGCGTCTTCCCGGGGTGCACGAACCAGCACTTCGTGGACGCACACCATGTGCAGCACTGGATAGCCGGCGGAGAAACGTCGTTGAAGAATCTTGTATTGCTCTGTCCGTTCCACCACCGCCTGATGCATGAAGGTGAGTACTCGATGCTGGCGAACGCAGATGGAACGTGGACGTTCCTGCGGCCGGACGGCCGCGCGATCGAAGCCGGCGGCATGCGTGTCGATCCACACGGTCTCGAGCGATCGAACGCGATGGTGGCGCTCACGATCGACGCGGACACCCCCGTACCGCTGTGGTACGGCGACCGCTGCGACTACAGCGCGGCGATCGACAAGTTGATGCGCAAGAACGGGGAAGGGATGTACGCAAACGGTTCAGCTGAACCGCTTTCCGAGCCGATGCACGCGGTAGCAACGCTGGTGCGATATGGCGCGGACGGGTCCGATGAAGACGCCTTCGATACGAGAAGAACGGGGGCCGATGAAGAGGACTGGTCTATAACAAGAGAGGGATACTGAGGTGTGCTCCACGTTCTGCAGGGCGGCACAAAATGTGAGTCACACAGACCAGGAGACTCGTGAGGAATGGAACAAGCCGATGCCGCCGACCCCGCCGGCAAGACCGCGGCGGCGCTCAGAGATAGCGCTCGCGGCCGGCATCGCATGCGTATCGCCATTTCGGGAGCGCTAGCGCTGGTCGTCCTTGTGACTGCGGGACTCGTCGGGTACGCGATTGGCGCATCACGACCACTCGGCGACCGAGTCGTCGCTGGTAGCGGCAAGGTTCTCCTGGGGGGAGGAGCAACGGATGGTCGCGCCTTTGGCGTCAGGCTGGCTCTGAGCGAGCTCAGGTCGACGGACATGCTCACATACGGCGAGTGGGTTCGGAGGCGGGTCGCGAAGGACTGCCCGGGGTTCACCGACGAGAACTGGAAGGTCTACGCGTTGGACGAAGGTCGCGGAGCCTACGTTATTCACGTCAACGTGCTCGGCCGGCGACCGCAGGTATATCACTTCAACGGATCAATTGCCATCGCTCGGGTTGATTGGGCCACGGCGGAAGTGACCGCGCCGGACCCTGCCGTCGCCGGCGCGTCCTCGCGATGGCTGCACGAGTTCAAGTCGGGAGATTCCCCTTAGTCCGGCACCACGCATCCCGCCTGAGCGGCAAGAGTCGTTAGCCGGACCGGGGCGATTAGTTTGAGCCATGGATGACAAGACGTCATCGCAGGGATCAGTCCTGTGACTCATAGTGAAAGCGATTCGGTCACGTTTCCGGTCATCTTGCTCTGGGTCACGGCAGTACTCTTCGCGGGATTTGGTCTCGGCTTCGTAGCGGCACCGCGCTATTTCGCAGATCTCATCACCGGGTCCGAACCGACCGTGCCCAGCGCCGTCATTGATATGCGGGCGACTTACGGCGGTGTCGCCCTAGGCATGGGTCTTTCCTTCGGCATCGCAGCTACGCGCCGTCGGTTGCTGCGACCTGCCCTGGTGGCATCGCTACTCGTGGTCGGGTGCATCGGAGGCGCACGCCTGATCGGAATCGTTGCAGACGGGCAACCGAATGACTTCATGATCCTGTTCCTCGCTACCGAAGTGATCTTTGTGGCCTTATTCGTTCTTGCTCTTCGACAAGTTGGCAGTCGAACCGGGCAAGATTCGTCATAGGGCCTGGGTGTTTCCTGAGCACAGGCCACGGAGATGGATCGATGGACCTTGAGCACGATTGGCATCACGACGGTCGCATCACCAGGTTCGCCTGGGTCGGCGACACAGACGCCGAGATTGCGCGCGTCTACGCGATCGCTTTTGCTGAGAGTGGATCGCTCTTGCTCGTCGGCGGCGCTCCCGATGCTCCGGGTTGGTGGTTACCCGGCGGCGGCGTCAAAGAAAGGGAGACGCCAGAAGCTGCGCTCATGCGCGAACTCATTGAGGAAGCCGGCGCGACAGTGCTCGCCCTCAGGCCGCTGGGAGCCCAGAGAGTCGAAGACGATGTCTGGGGTCTTCAGCATCAAGCCTTCTACTGGTGCCGAGTCAGTCTGGATCCTCGCTTCGTGCCTCGGCACGAGGTCGCTGAGTACGAGTTGGTGCCGACCGAGCGCTTCCTCGACGAGCTCACGTGGGGCCGGGACGATCCGAAAGCTGCGATGTTGCTCGAGCGCGCTGCCGGCTACGACCACTCCTTCGGCAGCACTTCGTAGTTCGCCGGAAGCGGCTCGAAGTCCGGGTTCCGTTTCTGCACGAAGCTTTGCACACCCTCACGGAAATCGGGGAACGCGAAGGAGCGCGTCATCAATTGATTCGCTTCCTTCGTCGCCGTCGCCACGTCCAGCTGCCAATGCCGGTAGATCTCGGCCTTGATCGTCGCCATGCTCTTCGGCGAGCAGTGCTCGATGAGATCCGTCGCGTACTCGCGCGTCTTCGCGAGCAGCTCGTCCGGCGCGAAGACCTGGTTCACCACCCCCAAGTCTTTCGCCTCCTCGGCGAGGAACACGCGGCCCGAGAACAGAAGATCGAGAGCTGCTGCATGGCCGATCAGTCGCGGCAACGCCCACGATGAACCGTGCTCCGCGATCAGGCCGCGGCGCACGAACGCCGTCGTGAACTTCGCCCCCGCCGCCGCGAAACGAAGATCGCACATCAGCGCAGCGCAGAGGCCGATCCCCGCACACGCTCCGTTGATCGCCGCGATGATCGGCTTACCGATCGTCGTTGGGAACCAGATCGGACGGTCCAACCCCGCATCGGAATCGTCCACTTCGGCATTGCCTTGCAGCGAATCCATATCAGCCCCGGCACACCAGCCTTTACCGGCCCCCGTCACAACGATGACTCGCACCTCGTCGTCCGCCGCCGCCTGCTCGAGCAACCCGTAGTAGCGGCGCGCGAGGCTACCCGTCCACGCGTTCAAACGCTCCGGACGATTCAGCGTCAGCGTCGCGATCCCATCGGACACGTCGTAGAGAACGAGCTCGGTCTTAGTGTCGGTCATCGAAAACCCTCCCTCGGGCGGATGCGGCAGACCCCCAGCCTCGGGCATCATCAACCGACAGGTCAACATGAGCGAACAAACACAGATCTCACTCGACGGCTTCGTCCACCCGCTGCTTGTGCCCCTTCTCGAGCCGCCGCACAACGGCAACCCGTACCCGCTTTACCACCAGTACCGGACGGAGCACCCGACGCATTACCTCGAACCGGGGTTCTGGACGTTCACTCGCTACCACGACATCCTCGCCGTCCTCCGCGACGACCGATTCTCGAACGACCCGCGCAACAACACGGTGCGTGAGCTCCTCCCACCCGGTCCGAACTTCGATCCGAACGCCGTCAACCCCTTCGACCAGATGGCCGGCCTCGTCCTGCTCTTCACCGATCCCCCGGACCATACGCGCATGCGCAACCTCGTGAACAAAGCGTTCACGCGCCGCACCGTCGAAGCGCTCCGTCCGCATGTGCAAGAGCTCGTCACCGGACTCCTCGACGACGTCGCCGACCAAGGGAGCATGGACGTCGTCCACGACTTCGCCTATCCCTTGCCCGCGCTCGTGATCTGCGAGCTGATGGGCGTCCCGGTGGCCGACCGCGATCTGTTCAAAGGACTTTCGGGGGATGTAGCTCCGATCCTCGACCCCGTCATGTCTCCCGAAACGATGAACAAAGCGTTCATGGCCCTTAGTCAGTTCATCGTGTACTTCGCGGGACTGATCGAGCAGCGCCGAAGCGATCCGCAGGACGATCTTCTGAGCGCGTTGATTGCCGCCGAGGAAGGCGGTGACCGCCTCACGACCGAGGAGCTCTTCGCGCTCTGTGTCCTCGTCTTCATCGCCGGACACGAAACGACGCAGAGCCTCATCGGCAACGGGCTCCTCGCACTGCTCAAGCACCGCGATCAGCTCGAGCTTCTGAAGAACGACAACAGCCTGATGCGCAACGCCATCGAAGAGCTGCTGCGCTACGACTCACCCGTCCAGCTCACGGCGCGCAACGCGAAGGAGGACATCGACGTCGCCGGCGTGACCGTGAAGGAAGGACAACAGGTCGTCGTCCTGCTCGGCGCCGGCAATCGCGATCCGGAGATGTTCGAGGACCCCGACCGTCTCAACATCCAGCGGGACAAACCACAGGTCGTGTCGTTCGGTGCGGGCGTCCACTTCTGTCTCGGCGCGCCACTCGCGCGGCTCGAGGCGCAGATCGCGTTCACCGAACTGCTCAAGCGCTTCCCGAACATCGAACTCGCAGCGGAACCCGAATGGAGGCAGACCTTGACCTTGCACGGGATGAACTCACTGAAAGTGAAGTTCTGATGCTCGAACAACTCGAAGGCGTCGTCCTCGCGGTGCGGGACGCGGAAGCTGCGACGAAGACGTTCGAGGACATCTTCGGTGCGAAGTTCGTCGATTCGTCCGACTCCGATGTGTGGAACGCGCGCATCGCGATCCTCGCCTGCGGGACGGACCTCATCCGTCTCGCGGAACCTCGGGGGCCGGGGGCCGTCCAGGAGTACCTCGACAGGTGGGACGAAGGACTGTTCGCCGCCGTGTTCGCGTCGAAGGATCCGGAAGAGATCGCACAGCGTCTTGATTCGAGATCGATCTCCAACGTCACCGAGCAGGGACTGACCTACGTCGATCCGTCCCGCACCTTCGGGTTGCGAACGCTCGTGTCCGAGTTCAAAGAGCGCGAACGCGTCGGCGTCATCTCGTTCCTCTATGAAGTGACGCACCTCGTCAACGACTGGAAGGCTGCGAGCGAGTTCTGGACGGACGCGTTCGGCCTCGAAGGCATGCGCTTCTCGCCGATCAAGAGCGATCACTACGGCTACGAAGGCGTGCTAACGCTGTTCAATCCGCCGCGATTGCTCGACCGCATCGAGGTCGTGTACCCGCATGACACCGAGAAGGCGATGGGCAAGTTCTTTGTCAAGCGCGGCGAAGGGCCGTACATGTTCTACACGGAGTGCCACGACACGCCGGAACTCGCGCGGCGACTCGAGGCCGCGGGCGCGCGCTACGCGGGAAACCCGAGCAAAGATCCGAAGACGAGCATCTTCATCCATCCCTCCGCGACCCACGGCGTGCTCATCGGCGTCAGTCCGAAGGACCAGGCGTGGGTATGGTCGGGACGACCGGAGCTCGCCAAACAGCAGGCGTAATGACCATGGTCACCTGACCATAGTACGATGGGTCAGATGGACAGTATCCCGATCTCGAGGTTCAAGGCGACATGTCTCGCGTTGCTCGAACAAGTGCGCCGGACGGGACGTCCCCTGGTCGTGACGAAGCGCGGCGTCCCGATCGCGCAGATCGTTCCACCGCCAAGCGACCGGAGAGCTAAGAGCACCTACGGAGCGATGAAGGGAACGATAGAGATCCTTGGTGACATCGTCGGTCCCAGCAGTTCGATAGACGAATGGACGGTCGACGCTGACGACGGAATTTCTCCTTGATACGCACATCTGGTTGTGGCATCTCCGAGAAGACCCTCGATTAAGTCCATCACTCCGACGACTGATCAACAGGTCGATCGACAGTTGCCGGCTTTCGCCCGCCTCGGTTTGGGAACTCGGACTTCTCATCGAACGCGGCCGCATCAGACTTCAAGCTCCGATGCGCTCTTGGCTTGCAGAAGCTCTGGAACGCGTGCCACTGAAGGAGGCGCCGCTGACGTACGAGGTCGCCATCCAAACCTCTGAGCTCGCCTTCGCACACAGAGATCCGGCAGATCGATTCCTGGCCGCCACTGCTCTCGTGTACGGCCTCACGCTCATAACGGTCGATCCCGACCTCGTCGAAGCCGAGTGGCTTCCAACTCGATCGAGGTAGCGTGCCCGAACTACCGGAGATGCAAGCGCTCGCCGAACGCATCGACGCGTTCGTCGGCGGCGCTGTCCTTACCGGCTACGAACCGCTGCAGTTCTCGGCGCTGAAAACGTTCCAGCCGGCGCCGGAAACGCTCGCTGGTCGAAAACTCGAAAGTGTCGGACGGCGCGGAAAGTACGTCCTGCTGAACTTCGGTGACGAAAGGATCGCCTTCCACCTCTCGCAGGGCGGACGCGTCGACTTCGAGGAGCCGCCGAAAAAGACGAAGGGGAAGGGCTACCTCGTGCGCTGGAAGTTCGAAGACGGCAAGGCCGTCCTCCTCAAAGAGCTCGGGACGGAGCGCAAAGCGGGCTGGTGGGTCCTCGCCGCAGATGACATCGGACCGATGGACGGCCTCGGCCCGGAACCCGACAGCGAAGAGTTCGAAGCCCTCATCAAGAACGGCACAGACTCGCGCCGTCTCCACACGATGCTCCGCGACCAGCGGACCGTCGCCGGACTCGGACGCGGCTACACCGATGACATCCTTCACGCCGCGAAGCTGTCGCCCTTCGCGTCACTGAAGACGCTGAAACCGGATCAACGCGAGCAGCTCTGGCAGGCGATCCAAGCCGGCCTCGCCGAGGGACTCGAGCTCGAGCGCAAACGCACCGGAGGCCTCCCGACGAAGATCGGGGACCACTGGATCGTCCACCACGAACACGGGAAGCCGTGTCCGGTATGCGGCGACGATCTACGTCGCGTCTCATACGAGTCGCACGAGGTGACGTACTGTCCGACGTGTCAGACCGGCGGCAAGATCCTCGCCGACCGCCGCATGTCACGACTCATCCGCTAAGTCGCGCTTCGCGCGCGAGAGATTCAGCCACCACGCGGCCTAGTAGCCTGCAAAGCCCATGCCTCTCGATACGGCGGTCGCGACCAAGCATCTCTCTCGCGTGGATCCAGTCATGCGCGCGCTCATCAAGCGGATCGGTCCCTGCGAGTTGAAGCCCGGCGCGCGCGGCGACCACTTCACGACGATCCTTCGAGCGATCGTCGGACAGCAGCTGTCCTCACGCGCGGCTGAGACGATCTTCCAACGCGTCGCGGCGCTCCATCCGAACGGCCGCAAGATCCTCCCGGCGGACATCCTCAGAACACCGGACAAGGACCTCCGAGCCGCGGGCCTCTCGGGCGCGAAGACGATCTATGTCAAAGACCTCGCAAGCCGTGTTCAGTCCGGCGAGCTCAATTTCGCGAGACTGATCCGCAAGTCGGACGACGACATCATCGACGCCCTCGTCGCGGTGAAGGGCGTCGGACGATGGACGGCAGAGATGTTCCTGATGTTTCGCCTCGGACGTCCGGATGTGTGGGCCATCGGCGACCTCGGCCTCCGAAACGCGGTCAAGAACCTTTATGGCATCGAGCCGACGAAGCCGAACCTGATGGAAGTAGCCGAACCGTGGCGTCCGTGGCGATCGATCGCGAGCTGGTACCTGTGGCGGAGCCTCGCGAACACGGCTCCCTCCCTCGGCAACGAAACTCGAAAAGTGCCCGTGTGAAGCGACGGCGCGGTTCGACGAAGCAGGTTCTCAAGACGATGCGCCGGACTCTCAAGGACGCCGTCCGCGGCTACCGCATCCGCGGCTCGCACAAAGAAGGTCTCGCGACGGACGCCGATGCGCGCCGCGCACACCTCGCGCGCATGGGCACGTCCGTCGGTGCGCGCATGGGCGTCGCCAAGCTCAAGACGATCGGACGAAGCGAAGAGCGCAAACAGCAAGTGCAGAACGAGGCCGCGATGCGCTCGGCCGCCGACGTCCTCGAAGTGATGGGACACATGAAGGGTGCCGTCATGAAGCTTGCGCAGATGGCGTCGTTCGCGGTCGATGGCCTCCCCGAGGGTGTCCAGCAGCAGCTCGCGCAGCTGCAATCGGCGGCGCCGCCGATGTCGTTCCATCTGGTCGAACAAGTCATCACACAAGAACTCGGCAGCATCCCCTTCGCAGAGCTGGACGAAGCTCCGATGGCCGCCGCGTCCATCGGTCAGGTGCACCGCGCGACGACGAAGGAAGGCCAGCAGGTCGTCGTCAAGGTCCAGTACCCCGGCGTGGACGAAGCCATCAAGGCCGACCTCGCGAACGCCGACATGCTCTTCCAGACCGTCGCGGCGATGTTCGGCGGGTTCAACCCGAAGGAATTCCTTCAAGAGGTCGTCGAACGCATGACCGAAGAGTTCGACTACCGCAAAGAAGCCGCGAACCAGCAGTACTTCGCCGACCGTTACCGCAACCATGCCTTTGTGAAGATCCCCGACGCGGTACCCGAACTTTCGGCGACACGCGTCCTGACCTCGGAGCTCATCACGGGACGAAGGTTCTACGACATCCTGGACGAACCGCAAGAACACAAGAACCGGTTCGGCGAGATCATCAACCGTTTCGCGAACGGTTCGATCGTGAACGACGGTGTCTTCTCCGGCGATCCGCACCCGGGCAACTACATCTTCATGGACGACGGACGGATCTGCTTCCTCGACTTCGGTCTCGTGAAACGACTGGAGCCGGACGAGAAACGTCTCGTCCGGGCGCCCGGACTCGCGATCCTGCACAACGATCCCGACGAGCTCGAGGCGTCACTGCGCGAGCTTGGCGTGATCCCGACCGACGCGACCGTCGACCGCAAACGCTTGTGGGAATTCTTCGAGATGATGCTTCGTCCTATCGTCGCGGACGAGCCGTTCACCTACACGCGCAAGATGGTCGGCGACACCTTCCGCGCCGTCGCGCTCCCCGATTCGCCGTACCGCGACATCCAGGAGCTCCTCGAGTTCCCGGCGATGCTCGCGATGTGGCAGCGCTATACGTTCGGGACATCCGCGGTGCTCGGCCACCTCGAAGCCGAAGCGAACTGGCACCGGATGGCCGCAGAGAACCTGCTCGATGCGGCGCCGTCGACGCAGATCGGTGAGAACTGGTGATAGATCTCGACCACGTTGCGCTCGGCCTCAACGATGTCGGTCCGACGCTCAACACCCTCGTCGGCGAACTCGGCTGCGGCGTCCTGTTCGGCGGCGCCAATCTCGGCTTCCGCGCGATGCAGGTGAACGCCGGGGCCTGTCGGATCGAGCTCCTCGAACCCTGGGGCGTCGAGGACAACGACTTCCTCGCGCGGTTCCTCGAACGGAGCGGCGAAGGTCCACATCACCTGACGTTCAAAACCGACGACATCCGGCGCGAGCTCGACCGCGCGGAGAAAGCAGCTTTCCCTCCGGTCAACGTCCTGCTCGGGAATCCGTGGTGGCAGGAGGCATTCCTGCATCCCAAGCAGGCCGGCGGGACCGTTGTGCAGATCGCGCAGTCCGCGATCGATCCAACGGACATCGACCCTGAGATCCTCGAGGCCGCCCGCGAGGGCGGCGAGTACGGACCGGGACAGTGGTGGCCCGATCCACCGCCGCCGGCACCGAAGCCCGCACGTCTCGAACGCGTCGTCGTCACCACCGAGGATCTCGACGTCGCGATGAAGCTCTACGAAGGTCTGCTCGGGGGCAAGAGCTCGGGCTTCGGCGACGGGTGGGTCGATCTCGCATGGCCGGGCGGCGGGTGCATCCGTGTCGAGGCTGCAGCCGGACGAACCGAAGGCATCGACCGTCTCGAGTGGACGCACGACGGTCCGTACAGCGAACGCCTTGTCGGCGGAGCGCGTTTCGTCCTCTATCCGGGCTGAGACCGCAATGACGCGAGGACCGAGATCGTCAACACGCAAATGATGACTGCGAGCGACGCGACGATCGGGATCTCGTAGACGCCGCTGATCAACATCTTCACGCCGACGAACCCGAGCACGATCGACAATCCGACTTGCAGGTACTTGAACCTCCGCATCATTCCCGCGACAACGAAGTACAGCGAACGCAGGCCCAGGATCGCTAATGCGTTCGACGAGAAGACGATGAAGGGATAACGCGTCACCGCGAAGATCGCCGGGATGGAGTCGACGGCGAAGATGATGTCCGTCGCTTCGATCACGATCAGGACCGCAAAGAGCTGTGTCGCCATGCGTCGTCCATCTTCGGTGACGAAGAAGGACGCACCGCGGTATCCGTCCGTCATCGGGAAGAGGCGTCGGGCTGCACGCAGCGTGAAGCTCCGGTCCGGATGGACCTCGACCTCGCCTTGGATCGCCATCCGGATCGCGGTGAAGACGAGGAACGCGCCGAAGACGTACGTCATGAAATTGAACGAATGCAGAAGAGCGTTGCCGGCAAGGATGAATCCCGCACGCGAGACGAGCGCGCCGATGATCCCCCAGAACAAGACCCGATGTTGATGCTCGGGCGGGACGAGGAAGAACGACAACAAGATCACGAAAACGAAGATGTTGTCGACGGAGAGCGAGTACTCGATCACGTAGCCGGCGATGTATTCGCCGGCGATCGTCCCCCCGAGCCACGCCCAGATCACGAAGGTGAACGCGAGACCAAGGCTTACCCAGAAGGCGACCCACGCCAAGGCCTCGCGCATCGACACTTCGCGCTCGTTGCTGTGGAAGAACAGGTCGACCCCGAGCAACGCGAGGACCGCTGCGACGAATGCAAGCCAGACCCACGGCTGGACGACCATCGTTTAGTTCCGGCGGAGCGAGTGAAGGATCCCTTCGGCGAGGACGGTCAACCCGATGATGACAAGCACGGCGATCGGCCACGAGGTCCGCGGTGCACGTCCCGGGGACGGACCCCC
>Ga0307479_10005488_pt1 | contig 11610 bp, 9 predicted proteins | sample atmos_gasesECM4C_FD_203743 | JGI IMG/M metagenome (GOLD analysis project Ga0307479, IMG submission 203743) | Hardwood forest soil microbial communities from Morgan-Monroe State Forest, Indiana, United States - atmos_gasesECM4C_515 | ecosystem: Environmental > Terrestrial > Soil > Temperate... | reverse complement strand
AATCACCTGCCGTAAACCCGATGGTGCAGAGGAATACCCGCTCGACCGTGGTGCTCGCGTCGGTGACGTCGATCGTGTTGCCGTCAGAGAAGCTCCCGCCCGCCGGATTCAGGCACTCGCTGGTATCGCCATAATTGGCGCACAAAAAAGATCCAGACGATTGAGCGACGAGGGCTCTTACGGGGTGCCTGATATGGGCCGTCGAGCTTGAAACGCTGGCATTGGCGACGTTGCCAACCGCCATTGATACGCTGATAACCAGCGTCAGCGCCACCAGGACCATGCGAGATCTTGTCATACTTCCGCCTTCCTTAAGTAAAGTGCAGCCCTTAAATGAGAACCAGACTGCGCCTGCTCTCGAGATCTGTCAGCAATCCTCACGCTGTAACTCGGCTATCGATTGGCTGAAGCTGACAGACGAGCTCGTCAGCAGCGGCGGAGGGCCAGGGCGGACGAGAATGCGGATGCTGGCTGGGAAGTTCGCCCTACCGCCCGGATGCCCCGGTCCGGCACCCGCTTCCATGTCCGCAGGAGCGCCTTCGCTCAGGCGGCATCGCTGAGCATCCGGCGCAGTCCGCTGCGACGTCACACGTCGTGACCCTTGCGCGGCGGTATCCGGATAGACCACGGTCGCAGTGTCACCCGGGTCGGCCACCACGGACCATGAATTCTTCCGGCAGTCTTCCGGCATTCTTCCGGCAGCCAGGATCCCTGAGGCTGTCAGCCACCGCGGCGTTGGCCCACTCCTGCTCAAGTGCCGGGTAACAACCGCCTCACGCTCGCAGGTGCCGGCGACCTTCAGCCGTCGTGATCTGTTTCGATTTGATCACTGCCAGACCACGCGACGATGTGACGCGCAACTGCGACCCGGGCACCCCCGGAGCCCGTCCCGGAACACTCTTGATCGGCACTGAAACGCACGAGCAATCTGATCCGGAGCGGTGCCAATACCAAGCAGGTGACTACCCAAGCCGTTCTTGCCGCACCACCACATGCAGCAAGAACTGGACGATCGGTGCGCTCATTCAGTTCGGATACCCCCGTTGGCTCATGCGCGCGTAATCGGCGTTCGGCGGCCGGACAGCAAGCAGCGCTGATCACCGGCAGTCACTCCCCGTAATGGCCATGACAGCTTTCTCATAGCCGCCAGCGGTTGGATCCTGATCGCCGCCAAGATGCGATGCGCCGTTGGGCCGGCAAGGCCGATGTGCAGACCGGATGCCGGGTCGGGGTGGCTGGCCGCCCAGGCAGTTCCCGCTCGGAATATTGCCTACAAAGCTGGTGGAGAGCACTTATTCGGATCGTGCGGTATTCCCTGGCACTCGTGACGCCGTGAGCAGCAGCACGTTAATCACACGGTGCCAGCAGCGGTTCTTCCCGCCGGCGTGCAAGTACTCGCGGTTCGCCTCGACAGGGCCTGACTGGTTTCCACGTGTCGGACGCGAGTAACCGCCTTATGAGCTATCCCGCCGCTCGCCAGCCCGCCGCGCGGTTCCATGGCGCGGATCTCCAGGGCCACGCGGCCATCGCGCGCTCCGTGTGCCTCCAGCGCCAGGCAGCTCGCTTCGGGCCAGCTGAAAGCAGGAGATAAGCTGCCGAGCCAGACACCTGGCAGCGCAAGCAGCCGCGGAGGCACCCATGGCATCGGCAGACACGATCACGGCCTACGTGACTGCAGCGCTCAGCGGCAACGCGGAATACCCACCCGAAGTGCTGCGCGAGGAGACGCTGGAACAAGCGGCTGCGGTGGGGCGAGCCCTGCTGGCACTGCTTGACCCCGCCGCTCAGCCTGACCTGGCGGGGCCGCTGGCTTACCTCACCGCCGATCCGGAGTCCGTGCGGGCACGCAAGAGCGTCCGCCAGCGGCTTCGCCGCATCCTCGCCTGCGCCCCGCAGCTCGCCGCCGACGCACAGCAGCTCACCGGCCAGTTCACCGCCCGGGTCACCGGCAGCGGCGACGCCGAGGCGATCACCGACCTTGGATACCTGCTCAGCCAGCTCGACGACGAGTCCGGGGCCGAGGACGCCTACCGCGCCGCCGCCGCGCTGGGCAGCGCCGACGCCATGGCCAGCCTGGGACACCTGCGCCTGGGCAAGCGAGACATCGCAGGAGCACGGGCGATCTTCCAGAACGCCATCACCAGCGGCACCGGTGACATCGCGCTCGCCGCGACGCTGGAAATGGGTCGCCTGCACCTCATGACCGGCGACGCCGACGCCGCGCAGGCCGCCTACCAGCAGGTCATCGACTCTGGCCACCCCACGCTGGCCGCCGAGGCCATGAGCCATCTGGCCCACCTGCTGGCCAGACGAGGAGACCCCGGCCACGCCCGCCGAGCGGTTCCCGCGCCTGTCGCAGATCGCCCGGCTTACCCACTGGCTTGACGGCCGGGGGCTGCCGGTATCCGCCCCGGTCCCGTCATCCGGCGGCCGTCTTCAGGTGGAGGTCGGCGAGGTCTCGATGTGCCTCCAGCGAGTGATCCAGGGCAAGCTTCTCAAGGTTGATGATGGCGGGCAGGTGCAAGCCGCTGGCGCGATCCTGGCCCGGTTTCATCACGCGCTTGCTGCCTACCCGGACGCCGATCAGGTCGCCCCGCGCGAGGGACGACCGAAACCGCTGGCCGCGCGTGTCACTAACTGGCTCGACTCTGCTGGCGAGCATGTGCCAGCGGCGGGTCGCGGCGCCTTGCGGGCGCTGGTCGCCGGCGTTCCAGATGACCGTCGTCCGGCGCAGCTTGTCCACGGCGACTTCAGCTCGTCGAACGTCTTGTGCGCCGGCCCGAAGATCGCCGCGGTCATCGACTTCGAGGAGGCCAGGCTCGACCACTGCGTCGACGAGGTAGCCCGCTCGGCCGTCATGCTCGGGACACGCTTCCGAGGCTGGGGGCCAGTGTCCGCCGAGGTCCGCACAACGTTCCTGTCCGGCTACCAGTCTGTGCGCCGGCTGACCCCGGCCGAGGCGAACTGGTGGGACGTCCTCGTGCTCTGGTACGCCTTCGCACTCGTGCCGCCCGGCGACGACCCGACAGGGTGGGGGCCATCAGCACTCAGCCATCTTGCGGAACTGGCCCCGAACGTGTGAACTCCCGGCTCACGAGTTCCCGTTCCTGCCAGTTGTTCAAAGGCGACTCGAGCATCGATCTGGCAGCGCAGGCGGTATCGTAGGGCCGGCTCGCAGGCGGCATCAGATGCTCCACCCGCCTATCTGGTCCAGGTCGGCGATCTTCTCCGGGCAAGCAGGTTGGCCACGTCGCCTATGGTCGGCACCCTCGACTAGCAGGCGGGTCTGCGAGAAGGGGCTGGGACTGGCTCCCGGACAAGCACATTCCGCCCGACCAGCTCCTGGCGTCCGCCTCGACGACACCGATCCACCGCTACTGTTCCGGCAAGACTGCCCGGGACTGCGGATCATCGCGTACGTGAACGGTCCAGCATCGGCGAAGTAGCGGTCATGTCCCTGCGCTTCCCAGTGCTGAGCTCCCGTGGCGAGGCGGCCGGGTTGTTTGACGGCTTCGAGCTGGCCGGGCCGGGTGTCGTCCGGGCTCAGGAATGGCGTCGTGATTCGACGGCTTAGAAGTCCATTTCCACGATGCGGCGGTGTCGTGCGCATGCCGTGACGGTCGGGTGTCTGCGTGGCCCGCCGGCCGGGGTGAGCTGGGAGTGTCTGCCCGTCGCTGCCGACGGGCGGGGCCGCGAGCTCGGTCGTCAGTCAGGGCGGGGCGGTGGTCAGGTTTCGTACTGGCGGCGCCAGTCCTCGTACTTGTACCTCGGTCCTTCCGGGCCGGACAGGTCGGCTGAGTTAACCTTTATCGCCTCGGCTATCGCCCAGGCGAGCGTGCTGACGATCGCGGCGGGGACTGAGGTTTTCCTGAGATTCTCCTTGAGGATCTCTTCGACTTCCGCTGTGGTGAGGTCCTTCTTCGGTCCCCAGCGGTAGGGGTACAGGAGCCATCGCGGCTCGGGGACGAGCGCTCCGAGCCAGTCGGTCGCGATGATCTCGCTGGACGCCGCGCAGTTCAGCGATTTCCCGCCGTCGGCGGTGTCGTTGCGCAGGTAACCGCCCACGCGACCGACCGGTGGAATGAAGGCCGAGTAGTTGTGGGTCGGGTAGTCGCCGGCGCCGGGGTACCCGGCATGGCCGTTGCGTGAGGAGTAGGCCACGATCTGCTGCCCGGACCAGTGGAACTTGCTCAGCTGGCTCTCGGCGTAGAAGGTTCCGGATTCGTGCTGGGAGAGCCAGGCGGCCACCGGGCGCCGGGTGGCGTTGTCGATGCGGATCATGCAGCATTCCCAGTCGCCGTAGTGCTCGCCGAGCGGGTCGGTAGGAACCGTGAGGCCCAGCGCGCCTAGGTTGAGCTGGAGCGTGCCGGGTCCGTTGTAGGAGTAGAACAGCCAGAACTGCAGGTCGGTGTGGTCGAGCCCGGGTGACCATGACGCGTGCACGTAGGCCTTCGCCTGGGGCAGGTCGCCGCCCTGGTCGGTGTCGGGGATGGTGAGCCAGTACTTGTCGCCGTCGCGGGGCGGCATCGGCAGCCGGTCGGGTCCGGGGCTGGGCAGGGAGCCGCCGGCCCAGTGCAGCGTCGCCTGCCGGGTGAACTCGCTGACCGGGCACATGTTGTACTTCTCGTCGGGGTGGAAGCGGATCACGGGGCCGCACGCGGTGATGATCTCGCGCAGTTGCTCGATGGTGAAAGGCGGCGTGTCGGCCCAGCTGACCAGCATGCTGCCGGCGGGTGTGGCGCCGGTGAGCGGGGTGCGGTGCCAGGTGCCGTCGCCGTCCAGCGGGCAGCTCAGCTCCTGGACCGGGTCCGGCGGGCGGGGGACGAAGGCGACGTGCTTGACGCCGGCGGTTACCCAGCTGGTCACGCCGGGCTGGGTTGTGCTGGCCGGCGGTACGGCGGGGTCCTTGGACAGGTCACTGTGCCGCCAGTTCCGGTCCTGGGGCCTGGCGAAGAAGGGCCAGTACAGCTCCTGGACGTGCCCGTCGACGTCGCCGCCGGATGAGACGTAGACGACGTGCTGGTAGTCGGAGTCGGTCCAGCTGGTCAGGTTGCCCCAGGTGCTGGCCGCGGCGGATGGCGCCTGCGCGGCGCGGGTCAGGTCTGCCGCGGACCAGGTGTTCTCCACCTCGCCGCTCAGTTCCCAGATGTGGTTCACCGAGTCGCAGAACGCGACGTGCTTGTACCCGCCGGTGGCCCAGCTGGTGGTGCCGGCCGCAGTGCTGGCCAGTGGCGCTCCGGGCGTGTTCTTGGTCAGGTCGTTGGCCTGCCAGGTACCACCGGCCAGCGGCCGGTAGATCTCCTGGACGTGACCGCTGTCGGGCCGGCCTGTCCCTGGGTCGTCGGAGACGTAGACCACGTGCGCGTTGACGGAGTCGGTGAAGCTGGTCAGGGTGGAACCCCATCTCGGCAGGGACGCGCCGGGGCCGGTCAGGGGCTGCACGGTCCAGTCATGCGGGCCGAGCAGGCAGCCCAGGTCCTGCAGGCGACGCTGGTCGTCGACGTACACGACGTGCTTGGACACGGCGTCGGAGAAGCTGGTGAGCCCGCCGTAGAAGGCCGGGCTGCCGGGCGCCTGCCCGCGGGTCGCGGCGAGCGGCGCCCGGGTCGTGGCGGTCAGGTCCTTCCACTGCCAGTGGCCGGTGTCGAGCGGGTGCCACAGCTCGATGACGTGGCGGTCGGCTGATACGTACGCGACGTGCATGTCGCCGGGATCCACCCACGCGGTCAGCAGCGGGCTGAATCCCGGGCCGGTGGCGGCCAGCGGCGCGTTCTCGGCGCACCGGGTGAGGTCATTGACCGCCCAGTCGTCGCTGCCAAGCGGTGCGACGAGTTCCCGGACATGCCCCTGCTGCGGGCCTTCGGCCGGGATGTAGGCGACGTGCTGGCAGCGCGTGCTGACGATCGCTGGCTGTTGGATCTGCGCCGCCTGGATGTCCGTGGTGGTTGCCATCGTGACCTCCGCAAGATCCAGATGTCGTCACTATGTGTAGTTATAACGCTACGCTCCGGTGAAGAACCTGGTCAACTCGCGTGGCTTTGGTCTCACGGGCAACGATGGCGGCCCGGTGAGCTTGTCTGCCCTCCAGATGGGTGACCGGAAAGAGGGAGATCAGTGGTCGCAGGCGATCAGAGCGCCCTTGACTGGCGATCTTTCGGAAGCGGCACAGGCAACGGCCCAAACTCAGCAGCGAGGCTCGTAGCGCGGATGTCTCGTACATCTGACCAGGGCGATTAAGGCTCCGGGGACCGCGTGGGTATCAGCACCGATTCAGCACGCGGCCCGGAAACAACGGGAACTGACCGGCAGTAATCGGACAAATCATCCACCGACCCGGACCGCCCTCGCTATGCGCCGGACGGCCCGGAGCGGTGTAGCGAATTGGCAAAACCGCAGGTCAGGCTACCTGACATCGAGCCCGGTGACCGCCCGGCCGATGATCATCCGCTGGATCTCGGACGTGCCCTCAAAAATGGTGAAGATCTTGGCGTCGCGGTGCCAGCGCTCGACCGGGTAGTCGCGGGTGTAGCCGTTGCCGCCCAGGATCTGGATGGCCTGCTCGGTCACCCGGACCGCGGTCTCCCCCGCGACCAGCTTGGAGATCGACCCCTCGGCGTGGTCGAACGGATGCCCGGTCCGGGCCATCCAGGCCGCCCGCCAGGTCAGCAGCCGGGCCGCGTCCACCGCCGCCTGCATGTCGGCCAGCATGAACGCCACGCCCTGGTTCTGCCCGATCGGCCGGCCGAACTGCACCCGCGTGTTGGCGTACTCGGACGCGAACTCCAGCGCGGCCCGCGACACCCCGACCGCCATCGCGGCCACCGCGGGCCGGGACGCCTCGAAGGTCTTCATGGCCGCCTGCTCTCCCGCGCTGCCGCCCTGGGCCAGCCGGGCCAGCCGCGCGTCCAGCCGGTCCTTGCCGCCGACCAGACACCGGCCGGGCACCCGCACGTCATCCAGCACGACCTCGGCGGTGTGCGAGGCGCGGATGCCGTGCTTGCGGAACTTCTGGCCCTGCGACAGCCCCGTGGTGCCGGGCGGGACGATGAACGTGGCCTGGCCGCGGCTGCCCAGGCTGGGGTCGACCGTGGCCACGATGACGTGAATGTCGGCGATGCCGCCATTGGTGGCCCAGGTCTTGGTGCCGTTCAGCACCCATTCGTCGGTGGCCTCCTGGTACACCGCGCGGGTCCTGATCGCGCCCACGTCGCTGCCCGCGTCCGGCTCGGAGGAGCAGAACGCGCCCAGCTTGATGTCGCCGGGCGTGCCGAACATCTGCGGCAGCCACTCGCCCACCTGGTCAGGCGTGCCGTTGCTGGCCACCGACACCGCGGCCAGGCCGCTGCCGACCAGCGACAGGCCGATCCCGGCGTCACCCCAGAACAGCTCCTCGAACGCTACCACCAGGCCCAGACCGCTGGGCTCAAGCGACTGCTGGGCGAAGAAGTCGAGCGAGTAGAGCCCGATCTTGGCCGCCTGCTCGATGATCGGCCACGGCGTCTCCTCGCGCTCGTCCCATTCCGCGGCGGCCGGCCGGATCACGTTCCGGGCGAAGTCGTGTACCCAGTCGCGCATTTCCCGCACGTCGGGCGTCGGGTCCAGCGAGAAGCCCGCGGTCTGCGGCTCAGCGCTCATGTCGCTCCTTGCCTATGGTCTCCGGGCGTGACCGGCCCGGTCAGCAGCGGTTCAGTCCCCCAAGTTACTCGCGAGTAATACCTAGCGTAGGCGGATTCCCGACTCCGCGCCAGTCCGGGACCGGAAACGGCGAATCACGCTCAGTAGTCAGATGACTCCGTTAAACACGACAGCGCGTAGCTCGCCCGCAGTATGCTGTCGGCTTGCTGGCTGGTGAACAGGGGGGTGTTCAGTGAGCCGGGTTAAACGCGCGGGCCCGGCGGCCGACAGCGGCCGGGAACGGATCCGCCGCGCCGCCTACGACCTGTTCAGCCGGCTGGGCATCCGGGCCGTGGGGGTCGACGCGGTGATCGCGGAGGCCGGGGTGGCCAAGATGACGCTGTACCGCAACTTCCGGTCCAAGGACGACCTGGTGCTCGACTTCCTGCGCCGCCGCGAGGAACTCTGGACCGAGCAGTGGCTGATCGCCGAGGCCACGACGCGCTCGAGCGAGCCGGGCGGCCGGCTGCTGGCCGTGTTCGACCTGCTGGGCGACTGGTTCGCCCGCCCGGACTTCGAGGGCTGCCCGTTCCTGGCCGCCCTGCTGGAGTTCCGCGAGCAGGGCCACCCCGCGGGCTGGGCGGCGGCCGGGCACCTGGCCCGCATCCGGGCCTTCCTGCGTGACCAGGCGGCGCTGGCGGGCGCGACCGACCCGGACTCGTTAGCGCGCAGCTGGCACATCCTGATGAACGGCGCGATCATCGCCGCGCAGGAGGGCGACGTGCGGGCCGCCGCGCGGGCCAGGGAGGCCGCCGAGCTCCTGCTAGCCCGGCACGCACCGCCCTAGCGCTTCATGATCACGGAACGTGGTCAGCGCTATTCACTGACCACGTTCCGTGATCATGAAGCACCCCGCTCCGGACCGTGACGGGGCTGGCGGGGCTGGCGGGGCTGGCGGCGCCATGGCTGTCAGCCCCCGGCTCAGCCCAGCCCGTCGAGCACCGAGCTGACCGCCAGCTCCCACCGCCGGTCCCGCGACTCGCTCGTGCTCCCCAGCCACCCCGCGCTCTCCTGCGCCGCCAGCCCCTGGGCCAGCGCCAGCAACACGTGCGCCACGTCAACGTCCGCCCCGGCCCGCCGCAGCAGACCCGCCCGGGTGCACCGCCCGACGCGGCCCACGATGAACTCCCGGACCGCCGCACCCGCCTCCTGCTCGGCCGGACCCGGATCGAAATCAGCGAACGGCCGGGAGAACATGAGCTGCCCCAGCACCGGGTTGTCGCGCACGAACATCCGGAACGCGCGCAGCACGTCGGCCAGGTCGGCCCGCGGGTCCGCTGACTCGTCCAGCTCGCCGAACCGCCGCCGCAGCAGCCGGAAGCCCTCGAAGAACACCTCCCTGACCAGCCCGGCCTTGTCCCCGAACAGCTCGTACACGGCCGGGGTGGACGTCTGCGCCTGCTCGGCCACCCGCCGGGTGGTGAACCCGGCCACGCCGTCGGCGGCCAGCGTGGCCAGCGCCACGTTCAGGACGTGGTCACGCAGGGCCGGGGTGCGCTGCTTGACCCGCGGCACCGCGCCCGCTCAGAATCGCACGCCGGCGCCGGTGGCCTCCAGGTCGGCCCGCATCGCCGCGACGACCGGCCCGCGCACCCGCAGCTTGGTCGCCGCGTGAGCGTCCCGGTCCAGCGCCGCCAGGCGGCCCGCGGCGGCGGCCGCCGCCTCGGCCAGGTCCGGCTCAGGCACCACCAGGTCCAGGAATCCCGCCGCGACCGCCTCCGCGGGCGGGAACACCTCGGCCAGCGTCAGCGCCCGGCTCAGGTAGGCCGGGGCCAGCCGCTGCCGGCAGACCTCGATGGCCGCCTGAGGGATCGTCAGGCCAATCGACACCTCGTTGGCAGTGATCTTGTAGGGCCCGTCGGCCCCGATCCGGTAATCGGCCGACACCAGCAGGAACGAGCCCATCGCGATGGCGTGCCCCGTGCAGGCGACCAGCACCGGCGCCGGGAACGTGAGCAGCCGCACGGCCAGCTCAAAGCCGGCCAGGACCATCCCCTCCGCCGCTGGCCCGCGGGTCTGGAGCACCCGCAGGTCAAAGCCCGCGCTGAATACTTTGGGCCGCCCCGACAGCACGACCGCCGCGGCGTCGGCGGCCTTGTCTAGCGCCGCGTTGACCTGGGCGAACATGTCCGGAGACAGCGCGTTGACCTTGCCGTCGTCCATGGTGATGGTGGCGATCGAGTTGTCCCGCCGCGTGGTGACCAGCGTTCCCATGCGGGAATCATAACACTGTTTCGAAACACCGTCACGATTAAGTTCAGGCGGTCCAATGGTTGGAAACGCGACGGATTAGGCGGCCGAAGGTATGGCGGGCAGGCCGTGCCCGGCGCGACAATCAAGAGCGGGGAGACGGTCGCAGCGTGGCGGCCAGGCTCACCCGTGGAGTGAGTATGACGACGCCCACAGCGACGTGGACGAGGCTGACCCGCCGGCTGCGCGACGACCACAACCCGCTGCGCCGGAGCTCGGACCGCATCGAGGTCTGGCTGCTGCCCGCGTTTGTCGCCGCGTTCCTGGTCCTCGGCCCGCTGGTGGCTGGCCTGGCGGTCGGCCAGGCCCACGCGGCCAACGCCGCCGACGCCAGGGCCCAGCGGGCGCTGCACCCGGTACCCGGGGTGGTCCTGGCTGCCGCGCCGGGGCCCATGCGTCACCACGGCACCGGCTGGCTAGTCTGGACCGCGGCCCGGTGGACGGCCGGCGGCGTCACGCACACCGGCCAGATCCCGGTCGGCGCGGGTACCCCCGCCGGCCGCCGGGTCCAGGTCTGGCTGGACCGGGCCGACCGCGTGCAGGCACCCCCGCTGACCCCGGGCCTGGCCCGCGACCGGGTGCTGGTCGCCGCGTCGCTGGCGCTGACCGCGCTGGCCTTCGCGCTGGCCACGGGCGCCGCGCTCAGCCGCTGGGGCCTGAACCGCCGTCGGCTGTCGGGCTGGGCGGCCGACTGGCTGATGGTCGAGCCGCAGTGGAGCCACCTCGAATAACAGGCCTCGGTTCGCGGCCGCTGACCAGGCTCAGCCGCGGGTGAAGACGGCGTGGATCGAGATCGTGTTGTGGCTGGAGGCCATGCCGAGCTGATTCCAGGTCAGGCCGAAGTCGGCCCGGTTGACCTGGACCGCGCCGTCCAGCACGACCTCACCGTCGCCGGCCACCGCCGCGGTGGCCAGGAAGCTGAGCGGCTGGCTGCGCTCGCGCACGGTCAGGGTCCCGGCCACAGTGACGCCGTCGCCGGCGACCGTGATGCGGTCCAGGTCGAAGGTGATCACCGGGTACTTGTCGCTGAGGAAGAAGTCGGCCGAGCGCAGGTGGTTGTCCCGCTTGGCCAGGCCGGTGTCGATGGACGCCGCGCCGACCTCGATGCGGCCGCTGACCTCGCCCGTAGGCGAGACCGTGCCACGGCCGCTGACCTGGCGGAAGGCACCCTTGACCGGAGCCAGTCCCCACATGCTCTTGCTGCGCAAGGTCACCGTGGACCGGGCCGGGTCCAGGGTCCAGTTCCCGGCCAGCGCGCCGCTGGCCAGCTGGGCCTGGAGCGCGGAGGTGGCCTGTTGCGCCGGTGTGCTCATGACGGTCAGCCTCTCAGAAGATTTGCTTGCCAAGTCAAAATAGTTTTGACGTAGGAACAATATATACTCACGGCTAACGGGTCAACGGAACAGCTCGGTGACCGGCAATCGAACGGCGAACGGCGGGTTGGCGGGGTGCGGTGACCGAGGAGTCGGCGGGCGGACATTCGGCGCTCTGCCTGCGGCTGATGCGGCTGTTCCCGAGGGTGATGCGCGGGATGCGGCGCTACCAGGACCAGACCACGCCGCCGAGCCAGGCACCGCTGGGCCCGCGGCACGTCGCGGCGCTGGAGCAACTCCGGGACGGGCCGCTGACGGTAGGCACGCTGGCCGCGCGGCTGGACCTGACGCTGTCCACGGTCAGCGGCGTGCT
>Ga0307479_10005487_pt1 | contig 11610 bp, 13 predicted proteins | sample atmos_gasesECM4C_FD_203743 | JGI IMG/M metagenome (GOLD analysis project Ga0307479, IMG submission 203743) | Hardwood forest soil microbial communities from Morgan-Monroe State Forest, Indiana, United States - atmos_gasesECM4C_515 | ecosystem: Environmental > Terrestrial > Soil > Temperate... | reverse complement strand
ACGTCTCCGGCGGCCGAGCGCGCCCGGCCTCGGCCTGACGCTCACCCCCGAGATGGAGGCGCGCTATCCCTTCGACGAGAGCGCCGTCTACTGCTGCGTCCTCAACGACTGGGGCCCGCCGCCGGACGAATACTGGAAGCGATGACTCAAGCGCGTGAGTGCGCGAAGAAGACTTTGCTCGCGATCCGCCAATCGGCGCCGGTCTTGAGCAACACGAAGAAATCCGTGTAGCGCGTCCCGCGCCAGTTCTCGGCCTCAAGACGCGCCATCGCAGCAGCTTCCGAATGGTCGATCGTCACGATCCGCGCCGCGATCTCGGCCGCCGGACCATTCTTGTCGATCAACTCGCAGAATTCCGACAACGTCCAGTCAACGGGCTTTCCGCTATAGCTTCCGCGGATGTGCGCGGTTTCGAGAAACGCCTTGCGCATGAGCGCGCTATCGCCGGTCCGCGCGCCGTCGATATAGCTTTGCAAGGTCCCCGCGATCGCCTCGTAGATCGCAAAGCTAGCGCGTTCGTCGGCTTTGGTCGGCGCCTCGGTCATTCCTATCGCTCCCGGAGCAAGGGGTTGGCGGCACCCATTATGGCGAACGCAGCCGAGGCGCGTCCTTGCAAATCGCGCCATGATGGACCCAGTTAGCGCAATACTATGCTCCAGATAGGCTTATTGGTGGCCGTATATGCCAGACCGAGACCTTGATGCGAGTGCGAAGCAGCATCGCGATCCAGACCTTGAAGGCCGGCGCACCGTTGCCGCTCGACCATCTCCCCGGCCTGAGCCGATCCCGGAGGCCCCCCGAGCAGGCGAGCGAGTGCGCCGCGCGTCTATGATATGGAAGCGCTGACCCGGCGGCGCCGAGCTACGATGGCACTTGGCCGATAATGGTGCACCGGCGGATGACACGCGGCTCGCGCGCGGTGTCGTAGGCACCCGCCTTGTGCATCAGGCATCGGTTGTCCCAGACCATGAAGTCGCCAGGGCGCCAGCGGTGCGTGTAGATGCGCGCGAGACGCACGATGCGCTCGTTCAACGACTCGATGAAGCGACGTCCCTCGTCATACTCCATCCCTTGGATGGTTTCCGCATGATCCCCAAGGAAGACGCACTTGCGACCGGTCTCCGGATGAGTGCGTATGACGGGATGATCCACCGGCGGCACGGTGGCGCGCTGCGCCTCGGTCATGGGCTCCTCGCCATGCCGGCGATTGCGCGAGAAGTTCAAATTGTGAATTGCGCGCAGCTGCGCGAGCGTCGCGCGCTCGTTCGGATCGAGCGCGTCATAGGCCGCGTACATATCGGCGAAGCTGGTATCGCCGCCGCTCGAGGGAATCCGCTCGGCGTAAAGCATCGTGGCCTGGCCGGTGGCACGGCGCCATGAGCCGTCCGTGTGCCAGGCGAGCGTGCCGCGATCGGGATGCTTGCCGCTCGGCCGTCCCGCCGCATCGAGGTTCGAGAGCGTGTAGAGCTCCGGGTGCTCGCTGGCGTGATACTGGTCCATGACATGCACCTGCACGTCGCCGAAGCGGCGAGCGAAGGCGACCTGCGCCGCGGGCGGGAGGAGCTGGTCCCGGAACAGCAACAGCTGATGCTCCAGGAAGGCGGAGTAGAGAGCGGGAAACGTCGCGTCGTCGACCTCGGCGACTTGCAAGCCCAGGACCTCGGCGCCCAGGCCGCCCTCGAGCGGACGCAGCGCCAATCCCGCGCCAGGCGCGGTGGCTGGGCGACGAGATTGCTTCGGTTGGCTCACAGCTTGGGCTTTTCGCCGAGCTTGAGGTTGACGTAGGGGCCGCCTTGGAACTGGGTTGCGGGGTCCTTGGGGTCGCGGGGGTCGACGCCGCCGGGCATCAGCTTCGAGGCGTAGCCGTCGGCGCTGTCCTTCGGGCGGAAGTCGATGCCGGACTTCGAGTTGTCCCAATAGCCGCGCTTGTTGTTGGAGGCGCCATAAACGATCGAGAATCGCAGCTTGGGCTCATCGAGGCACGCCTCGATGAGCCGCCGCAGATCGGCGTAGCTGAGCCAGGTGGCGAGCATCCGCGGGTTCGTCGGCTCCGGAAAGCACGAGCCGATACGCAGGCAGGCGACCTCGAAGCCGTACTTGTCCGAGAAGAAGCTGCCGAGATCCTCGCCGAAGGCCTTGCTGACGCCATACATGGTGTCGGGTTTCTGCACGGCCGTGGCGTCGAGCCGTTCCGTCACGCGGTGATAGCCGATGGCGTGGTTCGAGCTCGCGAACACGATGCGCTTCACGCCATGGCGCAGCATCGCGTCGAAGACGTGGTAGGTGCCGTGGAAATTCGCGTGGAAGATCTTGTCGACCTCGTCCTCGGTCGCGACGGCGCCCAGGTGCACGACCGCGGAGGTGCCGGCGACCATGCGGTCGACGAAGCGGGCATCGCCGAGATCGCCCACCATGATCTCCTCGTTGGCGAGCGGCTTGCCGGGATCGCGGATGTCCGAGCTCCGGAGGCCGCCCGCGCGCTTGGCGAGATGCGGCCGCAAGGATTGACCGAGAGCGCCGGCGGCGCCGGTGAGTAGGAGCGGAGCGGGTGTGGGCATGGGAGTCCTTCGCTAGGGGTCATTCGAGGGGAAGGGTCACGAACAGGAAATAGCCGTTGAGGGCCAGGAGCAACGCGAGGCCAGCGAGTCCGCAGCCGAGCCAGAGCAGGGGCCGCGACAGCGCGACGATGCTGACCGATCCCAGCACGATCGCGATCTGGAAGAGACCGCGGGCGAAGTCGTAATTCGAATCCTGCTCTTGCGCGTGGTCGCGCTTGGCCTCGTAGCCGCGCGCCTTCTGGAGCAGCTCCTTCTTGCCCTCGCCGGTTTTCGGATCGCTCTCGTAGCGCGCCACGGTTGCGCGATAGTCGGAGATCAGCTTGTCGGCTTGGGCGCGTGCCGCGCCCGACCACTCCGGATGGCTCGCCGCCAGCGCCTCGAGCTGGTCGGCCGCGAGCGAGATCGCCGTCTGGCGCACGTTCCTGGCCTGATAGAAGGCGAAGGTGTCGGAGGCCTTGATGTTGTAGTTGATGGTCTCCTTCATGGCGGCCTCGCCCAGCAGGGACGCGATCGCCAGCAGCATCGCGATGATGCCCAGGATCACCGCCGCCGCGCGCCGGAACGACGCCTCGGCTTGCGCCTCATGGCCGGCCTCGGCGATGGTGTCCCCGATCTCCTTCGTCTCGTTTGCTTCCACTGGAAAGTCCTCGTCCGTTGATCCGGGCGCGCGCAAAATGCTCTGCCGAAAGCGCGCCCATTCTTGGTCAGCGGGCCTGCTTGCGCAACTCTCCCCTCGACCGCGACTAGCCCCAAAGCATAGGATCGGCCACCCCCGCCCGGACCAGGGCTCGGCGAGCGGGGACGGGAAACGCGGTTGATGGACGTCCAAGAGCTGATCCGGCACCACGGTCTTTGGGTTTACGTTTTCACGTTCATTTGGACGTTTTTTGAAGGCGAGACCTTCGTGCTGTTCTGCGGCTTTGCCGCGGCGCAGGGGCTACTGAACGCGCCCCTCCTGGTGATCGCCGCCTGGACCGGTAGTTTTGCCGGCGACCAGTTCTACTTTTGGGTCGGGCGGCATTTCGGCCTGATGCTGCTGGCGCGCCGGCCCTTCTGGCGAGCCCGGGTCGACAAGGCGCTCGTCTGGCTGCGCCGGTTCGATGTCGGCTTCATCCTGTCGTTCCGCTTCATCTACGGGATCCGCAATATCTCGTCCTTCGCGCTGGGCATCAGCGGCATCGATTGGCGGCGGTTCCTGGTCCTCAACTTCATCGCCGCCGGACTCTGGGCGGTGACTTTCGCCGGCGCGGGCTATCTCTTCGGCCAGGCCTCCGAGGCGATGCTCGGCGACCTCGCGGTGAAATTCCGGGTGGTGGCGCTCGGCGTCTTCGTGGTGGTGGTGGGGGCGGGCTCGCTGGCGTTTCTTTGGCATCGCCGGCGCCGGCAGGTTCCGCCGGCCCAGGGACGCCGGGTCGACCCCTGAGCCGCCTCTAGCTACCAGCGCAGCACGAGCTCGTCGGCTCGGGTCTCGTAGCCCTGAAGGCGGGAGAGGAAGCTCATGCCGAGCAGCGAGACCGGCATCGGCTTCTCCAAGACGACCGCGCGGACGTCGAACAGCTGCAGCTGATCGAGCTCGACTTGGCGCAAGGTGACGGGCGCTACGCGGGTGACACCGTTGGCGGTGCTGGTCCGGGCCGTGTAATCCGACTCGAAGACCGTGAGCCCGGCCGAGCGGGCGTCATCCGGCGACAGCGCGACGAAGGTGGCGCCGGTGTCGACGAGGAAACGGATGCGCGTGCCGTTCACGTCGGCATCGACATAGAAGTGGCCGTCGCCGGCGCGCCGGTAGACGGTCTCGTTGGGGATGGGCGCCGAGTGGTGCGCGGCTGTCTGCCCGCCGCTCGCCTGCTGTCGCTCCAGCGAGCGATCGACCATGCCGCCGCCGCGCCACACCACCAGCACCAGCGCAAGGCTCCCGAGCAGGGTCAGCACCACGGTGCGGATCGCCCAAACCAGCATCGCAGCCCCCGTCTCCGGCAGTCCAGATTGTGGCGCGCCGCTGCGCCACTGGCCATGGTGGGCCACGATTCTTTCCGAACGGTAAAGCCGAGCGTCCGTGGAGCGCCATCGGTTCGCGTCGGTGTTCAACCACTGGTCGAGCTAAATGCAGTGAATTTTGGGTTGTTCGAAGTCGCGTCTTCCGGTAGGGAACAGTTGACCCGCAGGGGCGGGATTTACGAGGGGAGTGGGGGCACATGCAGCGCGCAGCAGTGCTGGGAGCGGCGGCTCTGATCCTGGCGGCGGTGGCCGCCAATGCCGCGCCGAGAGAATGCTTTTCCAACGCAGATCTCGAAGCCGAGGAGGCGGTGCGCTTCCAGGCTCGGCTGATGGTGCTGAGCGATATCTGCCGCGACACCACCTATGGCCTTTTCACGCAGCGAAACCGCGACGCGATCATGGCCTATCAGCACCAGATGATCGACCACTTCAAGCGGGCGGGCGAGCACCGCGCCGACATCACCTTCGAGAATTACATGACCCGGCTCGCCAATCAGGAGTCGATCGCCTCGGGCCAGCGCACCTCGGGCGAGATCTGCCAGCCCAATAATGCGCTGAGGGTCACGGCGAACCGCATCGGCACGCCGAAGGATTTCCGCGCCTTTGCGGCATCCGAAGCGGCCACGAACCGCGCCCGTTACGTCGCCTGCCCGTGAGGGGCTTAGGCCGCCGGCGCCTGCCAGCGCGCGTCGTCGAGCGCGCCCGATAAGAGGCGGCGGGCCAGCACGTCCGCTGTGAGCGGGCGCAGGCCATAGGCGAAATGCGGCGTGACGCTGACCGCGACCAGCGACACGCCTTCCATCGCGGCGCCAAGCACCGCGCCGACGCGCCGCACCATGTCGAAGCGCGTGATCACGAGGTGCCGGCCGCCCAGCGCGCGGAAGGACCGGGCGGCTGCAAGCGCATCCTCGACCGGCGCATTCGCCGGCAGCACCAGAAGCGGCACCACGTCGGTGGCGGCTGCGATCCAGGGCCTGAGCGATTCCCAGGCTTGCCCGTCCGAGGCGTCGACGCCGCCGGTGTCCACCACCAGCATGCCTTCGTTCTTCCCTGAAGCTGCGGCAAGCTGCTCGGGGCCGGCCGCCTCGGTTAGCACCATGCCGAGGGTCGCCGCGTATTCGGCGAGCTGGCTCGAGTCTGTCGTGCGTCCCGCGAGCGCGTTGACGAAGCGCACGCCCGCACGGTCGGACCGCACCGCGAGCTTGGCCGCCAGCGTGGTCTTGCCGGCGCCCACGGGCCCCGTGAGCAACACCCGCGGCGCATTCAGCACATCCTCCAGGCGGCCGAAATCGAGGCCGATCGCCAGAGCCTCGGCGAAACGGTCGGGCAGCGTGGTGTTGCTGGAAGCGGCGGCAGGAATGGCGCCCGCGATCCGCTGCACCAGCGGCTCGGGCACGCGGTGTGCGCGCAGGACGGCGGTGAGGAACTCCGCGTCGCCGCTGGGCCAGCTCGGCTCCGACATGCCGGGATCGATACCCTCGCGCGCCACGGTGCTCAGGAGGTCGAAGACGGTCTCGCGCTGCGGGCGGCGCACGCGCAGCCGGCTGCGGCCCCGGCGGAGCACCAAGGGTGCATTCGGTGACGGGCGGGTCTTGCGCGATCTCGTGACGGACATGGGGCCCCGGCTCCCTGAAAATTTGCGCCGAAGTCTCGCGATAAAGGCTTAAGAATTCGTCGCCAGCCGCGAGAGGACGAGCGCCGCCACGCCGCCCAGCGCCGACATCGCCGCCATCGCGAGATAAGCGCCGCCGCCCACCGCCTCGTAGAGCGCGCCCGAGAACAGCGAGATCAGGCCGAAGGCGATGCACTGCGCGGTGCTGTAGAGCGATTGCGCGGTCCCCGCATGCGCGCTCGGCGTGTTGCGCAGCAGATAGAACATCGCCCCCACATGGGCGGCGGCGAAGGTGAAGCAGTGCATGAAGTTGACCGCGGCCACGGCGGGGAGCGACGTCGCCGTCGCCAGGGTGGTCCAGCGTGCCACCCCCGCGATGCCGCCCAAGACCATGAGGTGCGTCGGACGCACCCGGCGCACCAGCTGGCCGCTCCAGTAGAAGAGGACCATCTCCGCGACCACGCCCTCGGCCCAGAGCCAGCCGATCGTGTCGGTGTCGTAGCCCAGCTCCTGCCACCAAAGCGCGCTGAAGCTGTAGTAGACCACGTGGCTCGCCTGGATGAGGGCGGCGGCGCTGAAGAACAGCATCTGGCGCGGGTGCAGCAGGATGCGCCAGCCGCCGGGATCGTGCCGCTGGGCGACGCCGGCGGCCGGCGGCAGCAGCGAGATCGTCACCAGCACCAGTGCTACGCCCGCAAGCAGGATCACGAGCAGGCTGTCCGGCGGCGCCGAGACCAGCACGCGGCCGATCACAAGCGTCATCACCAGGAAGGTGCCGGAGCCCCAGATCTTGACCCGACCGTAATCGACCTCTGCCTGCAGGACGGCGCTCTCGGCGAGCGGACCGATCGACCAGAAAAACGTGCCGAAGGCGGTGGAGATCGCCAGGATCGGCAGGAAGCCATAGGCCGGAATGAACAGACCGCAGATCGCCAGACTGGTAGCCGCGAGCAGCAGCATCACGAGCCGCGGCTTGCCGCTCCAATCCGCCAGCATGCCCAGGAGCGGCGTCGCCCCGACTCGGACCCACAGACCGACCGCGCCGAGCACGCCGATCTCGGTCGCATTGAGCCCGCGTGAGGTCAGCCAAAGCGGCCAGAACACCATCAATGCGCTGACAGTCGTGGCAACCGCCGAGGTGAAGAGCGCGAAGCGAATCGTCGGACCGGTGCGCATGGGATGCTGTGAGCGAGGGCGGCTCGACAGTGTGCGGTCTCGGCCCGAGCCGCGCAATCGTCTCGCGAGCGAGATCGAGGCTTTGCTTGCATCCGGCCTCGACGCGATGGAGGGTGCGGCGCGTGTCCGGGCTGCCGTCCTGGGGTGCGATTGATGTCGTTCGACTTCGCTCTGGAGGAGATCTGGGCGCTGGCGTCGGTCATGATGATCGACCTGGTGCTGGCGGGCGACAACGCGCTCGTGGTCGGCATCGCGGCCTCCGGTCTCGAGCCGCGACAGCGCCGGCAGGCGATCCTTTGGGGCATCGGCATTGCTACCGCGCTGCGCATCGCCTTCGCGAGCGCGGCGCTGCATCTCCTGGCGATCATCGGCCTCACCCTCGCGGGCGGCATCCTGCTGCTCTGGGTGGCCTGGAAGCTCTTCCGCGAGATCTACGCCATGCGCCGGAACGGCGCGGCTGCCGCCGGCTCCGGCGGGGCCCCGCGCAAGACCCTGCTCCAGGCCTGCCTGCAGATCGCGCTGGCGGATGTCTCCATGTCGCTCGACAACGTGCTCGCAGTCGCCGGCGCCGCGCGCGGCAGCTTCCTGGTGCTGGCGGCCGGCTTGCTGGTCTCGGTGGCGCTCATGGGCGTCGCCTCCAATTACCTCGCGCGTCTGCTCGCCCGCCGTCCCTGGATCTCCTGGCTCGGGCTCGCCATGATCACGATCGTCGCCTTGCGCATGATCTACGACGGGTCGATGGAGGTCGCGACGCATTCGCCGCTGGGATGGCCGGGTTGAGATCTACTCCGCCGCCGGCAGCGCCTTCAGGAATTCCCGCAGAAGCCGGGTCATCTGACCAGCGGCTCGGCCGGCGACCGCGAGGGTCTCCGCGTGAGACGGCGCCGTTGCAGTCATGCCTTCGGCGAGGTTGGTGATCACCGAGAGCCCCGCCACGCGCAGCCCGCAATGCCGCGCCACGATCGTCTCGGGCACGGTGGACATGCCGACCGCGTCCGCGCCCAGCCGCCGGAACGCCCGGATCTCAGCCGCGGTCTCGAAGCTGGGGCCGGGGCAGGCGAGGTAGACGCCTTCGGCGAGCGCGATGCGCTGGCGCCGCGCCGACCGGCGCAGCAGGCGCCGCAAGGCCGGATCGTAGGCGTCCTTCATGTCGGGGAAGCGCGGACCGTAGGCGGCGTCGTTCGCGCCCGAGAGCGGGTTCATGCCGATGAGATTGATGTGGTCGGCGATCAGCATCAGGCGGCCGGGGCCGATCGCGCGGCGAAGCGAGCCCGCGGCATTAGTGAGCACCAGGATCTCGACCCCGAGCCGCCGGAGCGTGCGCACCGGGACGCGATGCGTGTCGAGGGGGAGGGCCTCATAGGCGTGGGCTCGGCCCGAGAGCGCGATCAGGCCGACCCCGGCGAGCCTCCCCGCGACCAGCTTCCCCGCGTGGCCCTCGACAGCCGCCGGCGGAAACCCCGGCAGCGCGCGGTAGGGCACCACGATGGGTGCCTCGATGGCCTCGGCAACTCCGCCGAGACCCGAGCCCAGGATGACCGCGACCCGCGGCTGCAAGCCGCGCAGCCGAGGCTCGAGGATCGCCGCCGCGCGTTTGGCGAGATCCCGCGGCATCAGCCTCGGCTTCGGTAGGGGATGCCGAGCGCGCGCGGCGCGCGGGCGGCGCCGACGAAGCCCGCGAGCAGCAGGACGGTGAGCGCATAGGGGATGGCGCTCACGAGCTCCACGGGCACCACGCCCAGGAGCGGCAGCGCCACGCCCTGGAGCCTTGTCTGCGCCGCATCGGCAAAGGCGAAGAGCAGGCAGGCGAGTGCCACCGGCAGCGGCCGCCAGCGGCCGAAGATGAGCGCCGCGAGTGCTAGATAGCCGCGGCCCGCCGTCATGTTGCGGCTGAACCCGGCGCCCGCCGCGATCGAGAGATAGGCGCCCGCGAGCCCGCACAGCACGCCCGTGAGCATCAGCGCGCGATAGCGCAGCCACGCCACGGAGACGCCCGCGGTCTCCACGGCGTCCGGGTTCTCGCCGACGGCCCTCAGCCGGAGACCGAAACGCGTTCGCCGCAGCACCAGGGCGATCGCGGGCACCGCGAGCGCCGCCACGTAGAGGATGCCGTTGTGGCCGCTGACCACCCGGCCATAGAGCGGGCCGAAGAGAGGCACGGATGCCAGGGCGCTCGCGCCGGGGAGCGCCAGCGATGCGAAGCGCGCGGTCGGCGCGAGCGCCGGCGTCGTGCCGTCCAGGTGGAACCAGGAGGTCGCCAGCACCGGCGCCAGGCCCGCCACCAATATGTTGAGCGCCATGCCCGTGACGACCTGGTCGCCGCGCTGGGTCACTGCGGCAAAGGCATGGATGAGCGCCAGCATGACCGCGACCCCAACGCCGGCGCCGAGGCCCGCCCAGGCCGAGCCCGTCGCTGCGGCGGCTGCCGCGGCGGCAAAGGCGGCGCCCAGCATCTTGCCCTCGAGGCCGATGTCGATGATGCCGGAGCGCTCGCAAAAGAGCCCGCCCAGCGCCGCCAGCACCAGGGGTGCGGCGAGGCGCAGCGTCGCCGCGAGGATCGAGAGCAGCTCGGCGCCGGTGTCGCTCATGCGGGGACCTGGCGCCCGAGCCAGCGCGCGATGCGCGAGCGGAACAGGTTCTCGAGCGCGCCGCAGAACAGCACCGCGAGGCCCTCGATCACCACCACGATGTCGCGCGTCACCTGCGGCATGTCGAAGCTGAGCTCGGTGCCGCCCTGATAAAGCGCGCCGAAGAACAGTGCCGCCAGGCAGATGCCGAGCGGATGATTGCGGCCCATCAGCGCGACCGCGATTCCCATGAAGCCGTAGCCCGCGGGAAAATCGAGCAGCAGCCGGTGCTGCGCGCCCATGAGCTCGTTGACCGCGACCAGCCCCGCGAGCGCGCCGCCGAGCACCAGCGCCAGGACGGTGGCGAAGCCCACGGAGATGCCCGCGGCGCGCGCGGCCTCGGGATTGGCGCCGGCGGCGCGCAGCTCGAAGCCTCTGCGGCTCCAGCGCAGGAAGACCCAGGCGGCGAGCGCCAGCAGCAGCGCCAGCGGGAAGGAGAGGTTGAGCGGCGAGGGGCCCAGCAGCGAGCCCAAGCTCGGCATCCAGGTGGCCGCCGGGAAGGCTGCCGATTCCGGCGAGTTCTGGCCGGGCGCGATCAGGACATTGATCAGCAGGAAGGTCATCACCGCCGAGGCGATGAAGTTGAACATGATGGTGGTGATGACGACGTGGCTGCCGCGGGTGACGAAGAGCCACGCCGGCGCCAGCGCCCAGAGCGCACCGCCCGCCGCCGCCGCGAGCACCGCCAGCGGGATCGCGGCCCACCCCAGCGCGGGACCCGCGAAGAGGCACACCAGCGAGGCCAGCAATCCCCCCATATAGGCTTGTCCCTCGCCGCCGATGTTGAAGATCCCCGCGTGGAAGGGCAACGCCACCGCGAGCCCGGCAAGGATGAAGTTGGTGGTGTAATAGAGCGTGTAGCCGAGGCTGGCACCATCGCCTGCGGCACCCCGCGCCAGCACGATCATGGCCTCTATGGGATCGGCGCCGGTCGCCAGCACGACCAGCGCGGAGAGGATGAGCGCCGCCGTCAGGTTGATCAACGGAATGAGAGCGGGCTCGGCTCGGCGCAGGAGCAGGACGCCCGCCGTCATGCCGCCTCGGCGCCCGCCATCAGCAGGCTCAAGCCGCGCTCGTTGGCAGCCTCCGCGGAGACTTCGCCGGTAATCCGGCCGCCGCACATCACCAGGATCCGGTCCGCGAGCAGCCGGATCTCGTCGAGATCGGCCGAGATCAGCAGGATGCCGGCGCCGCGTGCCCGGAGCGCCAGCAGGCGGGCGTGGATCAGCTCCGCCGCGCCGATGTCGACGCCGCGGGTCGGCTGACCCACCACCAGCGCGGTCGGTCCGCGCTCCAGCTCGCGCGCCGCCACCAGCTTCTGCTGGTTGCCGCCGGAGAACCGCGCAAAGCGCTGCTGCGGATCGGGTGGCCGGATGTCATAGGCGCGCATCCACGCATCGAGCGTCGCCCGGATGCCGGTAGAGCGCAGCAGGCCCCATCGCGCGCAGTCGGCGTCGGCCTGGCGGCCCAGCAGGGCGTTCTCCACCGCGGAGAACGCCGCGACGGCACCCAAGCGCAGCCGGTCCTCCGGGATATGACCGAGGCCGCGGCGCCGGCGCGCGGCAACCGAAAGCGCGGTCATGTCGCTGCCGCCGAGCCTGATCGCGCCCGCGCGCAGAGGCCGGAGCCCCACCAGCGC
>Ga0307479_10005486_pt1 | contig 11612 bp, 11 predicted proteins | sample atmos_gasesECM4C_FD_203743 | JGI IMG/M metagenome (GOLD analysis project Ga0307479, IMG submission 203743) | Hardwood forest soil microbial communities from Morgan-Monroe State Forest, Indiana, United States - atmos_gasesECM4C_515 | ecosystem: Environmental > Terrestrial > Soil > Temperate... | reverse complement strand
CGGCTTGCCACCGCTTTTCTTTTTTGCTCGCAAGAGCCGCTGCTGCGGAATGGTTGGATAAGCAGCGACGTGGTGCGATCATCGAGGTAGACCATTCGCAAGCTCTAGAGGCTTGCGCGGGGGGAGGATGGTGTTGAACACGGGGAAGCTGTTGCTTACTCTGCTGGACGAAGGCTACGAGAAAAAAACGTGGCACGGTCCGAATCTCCATCAATCGATCAAAGGCCTGACCGCCAGGCAGGCCGCGTGGCGTCCCGGACCGGGGCGCCATAACATCTGGGAAGTGATGGTGCACGCGGCGTATTGGAAATACGTCGTGCGGCGCAGAATCGAGGGAGGCAAACGCGGCTCGTTTCCGCTGAAGGGCAGCAATTTTTTCGCGCGGCCCGAGAAAAGCAAAGCTACGGAAGCGGCCTGGCGCGCCGACAAGAAACTGCTGGAGCGCGAGCACCGCGCCATGTGCGCGGCGATCGCCAAGGCATTACGCGCGCCGCGCAGCGACAAGTACCTGCGGCAGCTCTATGGCGTGGCCTTTCACGACGTCTACCATGCCGGGCAGATCCGCTTGCTTCGGCGATTGCAGGAACGATGATCGCTTCCTGATTGGCATGGATCGGCAAAATTTGCCAAGCAAATGACGCGATGCCTGACAGGTCAAGCCACCGCTCTTCGCAGCGTTTGCGCAAGTGAGGGTAGATCTGCCGCGTCCTGGAACAGCCGTACCGCGGCTATGCCCGAGGCACCTGCAGCGAGACAGGCCGCGCAGTTTTCCTGCGTGACGCCGCCAATGGCCAAGACCGGCGCCGAGAGCGCATGGCAGACTTCGGCGAGCCGCTCGAGTCCCTGCGGCGCGCCGTAGGCGGCCTTCGACGGTGTGGAAAACACCGGGCCGAAGAAAAGATAATCCGCACCGTTGCGTTCCGCCGCCTTCGCGGCTTCCAGCGAGTGGCAAGAGACGCCCACCAAAAAATCTTTGCGCCCCAGCGTGGTCGCCAGACGCCTAGCCGCTTGCACCGGCACGCTTTTCTCTCCGAGATGAACGCCTCCAGCTTGAACTGCCAGCGCCACGTCCAGCCGGTCGTTGATGAGGATGCGTAAGACTGCGCCCGCGCGCTCAGCCGCTGCGGGATTTGCCACTCGCTGCAGCGCTTCCTGCGCCAGCGCGCTGCTCTCTCTTCCGGAAAGCTCTTTTTCGCGGATTTGGATCCAATCGATGCCGGCCGCAGCGGTGGCTGCGATTCTCTCCAGCAGGGCTCGGTAAGGTACGGCGGGCTCTGCAACGGCAAGACTGCGGCGGTCGGTTACATAACAAAGGAGCGGGATGCGCCCTGCTTTAGCTGGGCGGGACACGGTTCGCATCCGTGCGTGAGCCAATCCATCCAACCGCCAGAAGGATATCCAGAACGCCGACGCCGCTCACTGCGCCGCGGAATGTGGGGTGCAGCACGATAGGCAGGAGCGAAGGAAAGTGACTGAGAAAATAGTTCTGCTCCCAATACAGAGACCACGGCAAATAGAGCAGCAGCGCGCCCATTTCGAACGCCAGCACGACCAGCAATGCGCGATAGATGCGGTGCATGGAAGAGTGGAAACCCGTTCCGCTTGGTTCTTATCTGGGTCTGGATTAGCGGATGGGCTTCTGCAGAGCCGCGATGCGTTCGGCCACGTCGCGATAGTCGATATTCATCGCGTAGACCTGGGCAAAACTCTTCAACGCCGCGTCCGGATCGCCCGCCGATTCCAGCGCCATACCCAAATCATACCGCAAGGCGAGGACACTTTCGGGGTCGATTCCCGGGGTATGCAGCGCGCGCTCGTACCAGATGGCAGCGATGGCCGGCTGGCCCTTCTCCACAAAGGACAGGCCCAGCAGCGTACAGCATTGCATGGTGTACCGGAAGGGGCGCCCACGTTCGCTGGCCTTGGCCACTTTCTGGAATTCACTGATGGCTTCGTCGAGCAGGCCCATCTCGCGAAACGCGGTTCCCAAATTGTAATGCGTCTCGAGGTCCTCTTCCTCCGCGCCCATTTCACCCAGTTCCGCGCGGAATTGGTCGAAGACTTCTTTGAGTGGGCTGGATTCACCCGCTGGTGGCTCAGCGGTCCCGGCGCCCGGTTTCGAATTCGAAGAGGACGCAGTTAGCGAGTCGATGCCCAGCTGATCGATTTCTTTAGCCAGATCGGCCAGGAATTGATCGGACGCGAAGGCACTCTCCGCGGCGGGCGCGGCCGCTTGATTCTGCACGGTTGGCTGGAGCGGCGGGGCAGCAGGGGGCGGCGGCGGCAGCTGGTCGTAATTGGGAACCAGATCTTCCTGTTCGAGGACCAGTTCGTACTCTTCCTCGAGCTCCAGTTCCGCCTCGGACGGTTTTGGCGGCTGCGGCGGAGCTTTCGGAGCCGGTTTTTCCCCGGGCTTTCCGGCGGCGGCCGGAGGTTTCGCCGTGGCTTTTTCCAACGGAATAGGCGGAGCTTCGGGAGCCGGCGTCTCGTCCGCTTCGACCAGCGCAGGGTCTTCGCTAATTTCAAATTCTTCGACGTGCCCAGGAGGCGGAGCAGCCGGAGTCTTGGCAGCAGCCGGAGTCTTTGCTGCAGGCACCGGTGGTGCCGGCACTGCTTCCGCTGCGGGCTCGGGCTCTTCCTTCCCTTCCAGCAGCGTGGCCCACTCATCCGACAAATCCACTTCTTGCACTTCCGTATCTTCGGAAGCCGCGCCCGCTTCAACCGGCTCGGGTTCCGGCTCAGCCTCCGGGGGAGCGGGAACGGACTCAGACTCGGGCTCAGGCTCAGGAACTGGCTCAGCTTCAGCTTCCGTGGGCACGGCTTCGACTTCCGGAATAGCCGTCTCCACCGGCGCTGCTGGAGCCGCCGGCTGCCCGCCAGGATGCGCCACAGGTGTCTCGCCGAACAGTTCCTCGTCCTGCATCCCGGCGGCGCGCTGGAAACGGCGCCGCAATTCCGCGAAGCGCTCGGAGCTGCGCTTGTCACCAGCTTGCGCGTGGATTTGTTCCAATTGCGCCGCCAATTGGGCGGTGCGCCGGTCATCGCCCGCACCTAGGACAAAATCCAGCAGCTTTTCAAGCGTAGGAGAGTGCTGCGGAGCCCGGCGCAGGATAGCCTCGAGCAATCCGATGGCTTTCTGCGTTAGACCATAGCTGGCAAACAGGTCCACGTCGGTCAGCGACTGAGCAATAAATTTCCGCGTCTCGTCGTCGAGTAGAGATTCACCAGGAGCCTCGGCCCCGTCCGCCATGGTCTGAGACTGGCCCTGCAATCCCAGTCCAAGATCATCCGAGCGCAACCGGGACCCCGGGGCACTGGCTATTTCGGTTTTCAGGTCTGCTTCAGGAGCAGGTACTTCGTCCGGGACATCGAGCAGAGGCAAGCCCAGTGTGCGTAAGACGCCGTTGAGTTTGCGCTTGGGTGCCTCGCTTTCCGGCTGACGCTCGACGAGTTGCTCAAAAATCCCCTTGGCCGCTTCGTATTGCCCATCTGCCGCCAGCGCATCGCCCAGTTTCAATAAAGCGTCCGGCAAGCGAAAGGAGTCGCTGGTGCGTCCGTAAAGCTCCACAAGCCATTCCAGCGGTTCGATCCTCTCCGGCATACCGTCTGCCAAGCCCTGCAGCATCTTGCCCACCGCTTCATGCTCCCCGGCATCGATCAAAGCCACGCGGGACTGCTGCAGAATGCCCATGGCCGTTTCCGAGTGACCTGCCTCTAGAAGGGCTTCAACCACTTTTTGCAGCGGACCGTAGTTCTTCTGGTCGGCCTCGAAAACCTGCATCGCCAGGTTGACGGCCTGATCCCAACTCGCATTCTTGACGTAAAACTCCACAAGCAGTTCGGTCTGCTCCCCGCCCTTGTGCAGCTCGGGCACTTGCTCCAGCAGGCGCGCCGCTTTGGCGAGATCTCCCTGCACGGAGAACGAGCGGGCCTGTACGATGAGCGCGCCAGCGTTGTGGGGATCGAGTTTCAAGGCCTTGCCGGCAAGCTTTTCGCTCTCCGCATGTTCGCCGCGCGCCAGCGCCCGCTGCGCTGCGGACACGTAGGATTCGATGGCCTCGTTGGCCTGGCCCATGGCTTGGTACAAATCGGCAAGGCGGATCTGGATGCGCAGATTATCCGGCTCAGCTTGCAAAAGCTTCTTCAGCAGGCCCACGGCTTCCGGCTGGCGGTTGTGCTTCAGGTGCACCTCAGCCAACTGCAGGAACAGCGGCCGTGCCTCGCTCATGACCCCCTGTTGCACGTAAAGGTCAGCCAGTTTCTCCATGGACCGGACTTCGTCGGGAGCGAGCTTGGCGATGCGCTTGTACACCGCGATCGCCTTGGTCAGGAAACCATCGCCCACGAAAATCTGGGCCAGGCGCTCGAAGTAATCGATGGCCTGGTAAGTATCTCCCTGGCGGATGTACAGCTCCCCGATGGTCATCAACGTGACCTGGTCGCGCGGTTCGTACTTCAATATGTTCTGGTATTCGCCGATGGCCTGGGCAACCTTGCCCTGGTTCAGCAGTTTTTGTGCGGCTTCGACGTGTTTGGTCTTGTTATAAGCCATTCGCGAAAATGGACAAATTTCCCCAGGGGGCTTTTCACGTACACATTCCCCTCGGTTTACCCGCGGGCAGAAACCACCCTCGGAGCTGCTTTTGCTACGCTAACAGGCCGGAAAAAGCCAAGTCAACGAAGCTAAAGCTCTGTGTGAACAGGCAGTTATCCCCGTTCTATCCTGGAACCCTGTGCCCGCACTCAGGGCGGATGGGCCTTGCCTTCAGCGTGGCCTGCAACCTGGCCCATCGGCACCCGCACCTCGGCCTAGCGAGCAGTCGTCATGGAACGACAATACAGTGCCCAAAGGGTGCACTTCAGAACGTCCCTGGTCCAGGCTGCAGACTGGCCCTGGGGGAACAATGTAGGCCGGGCCGCGGATCGAGGGACTCCTCGCGCCAAAGCAACACTTAGGACTTACAACTCAGGAATGCCACTCACAGCGGAAGCGCTACTTGCGTGGCGCCGGCGGCCCAGCAGGTAGAATCACGCACCGGCGCGAATGAATACCGGTGCAGCGGCGTGGGGCCGTGGACGCGCAAGGCTTCCAGATGATCTGGGGTGGCGTAGCCCTTGTGATGTGCCAGGCCATACTGCGGGTAGACCGCGTCCCATTCCTCCATGCGCGCGTCGCGGTGCGTTTTCGCCAGTATCGATGCAGCAGCGATGGAAACGCTGCGTGCATCGCCTTTGATCAAGGACTTCTGCTCGATCAGCACATCGAGCTGCATCGCGTCGATCAGGAGATAGTCGGGCAGGATGGCCAGCTGCTGGAGCGCGGCGGTCATCGCTTGCCGCGATGCTTGATAAATGTTCCACGCGTCGATGCGTTGCGCGTCGATTTCCGCCACGGCCCACGCCAAAGCGTGCTCGCAAATGCGTTCGCGAAGCTCCGCGCGGCGCTCCGCGGCCAATTTCTTGGAGTCGTCCAGACCGACAATGCGCCGTTTGGGATTGAGAATCACCGCGGCGGCAACCACGGGGCCGAACAGCGCGCCGCGCCCGGCTTCATCGATCCCGGCGATGCGTGTCCAGCCCAGTTTGCGCGCCGCTCGCTCGAAACGGGAAGAGCAGAGCCGGCTCATTGGCCCGGCATTTTAGCACGGCTGTTGAATGGCGAACGGCCTAAGAACGGGAAAATCCATACGTCGGTTGATGGCGCACCGGCAAACTCTGCGGCAGCACCGCGTTCATCAACGAGAAGCTGGCCGCTCTCTCTCCGATCTGCAACTTCGCACATTTCGCCCAGAAAGGTCAGCAACTGTTCCCCGGTGAATCAGGCCGTTTGTGTTAAGCTAGGGAAGACAAACCGCGGAGAGGTGGCAGAGTGGCTGAATGCGGCGGTTTGCTAAACCGTTGTACGAGCTAAAACTTGTACCGGGGGTTCGAATCCCCCCCTCTCCGCCAGAATTTTTCCATCACATTGTAAACAGAGGCCTTCCCGCCTAGTCTGCCGCTCCGGTTACGGAAGCGGTTACGATTTCGGCGGGCTAAATCGCTGCTCCTGAGAAGAAAACAGTAATGAATTTCAGGAGCAAGCAATGGCGAATGATCGGACACCAACAGTGCGGGTGTATGTTCGTGAGAGGGCTGGGAAAAGGAACTTTTACCCGGCTCCGCGAAACCCGGACTTGGCTGCATGTTATTGGCTGCGGTACGAGAAGAATGGAAAACAAGCGTGGCAGCGCGTCGGGCATTACGATTTGGTTGCAAGGGAAAAGCTCCTCCTAGAGAGACGACTCTCAGCCGAGGCTCAGGGGTTTATCCTTCCCGAGGATCAAGTCGCTGAAAAGGCCTCCGCTTCTCGTGTCACACTTCGTATAGCTGTGGACGCCTATCTGAAATCTCTTCGAGTCAAAAATCGGCCGACGAAAACTATCACTGGTAAGACCTACGAACTTGGTCTGTTCACGGGCTTCTGCAAAAAGTCTTACATGGACGAACTTGTGAGCGCGGACATGCTTGGGTTTCGTGATTATCTGCGGTCCGAAGATTATGCCGAGTGCACGGTCTACAACTACCTGATGACTGTGACGACGTTCTTGAAGAAAAACGGGGTCTACAGAATTGTCGGATTGCTCGAAGCCGAGGATTGGCCCGAAATCCCGCGCACCGACCCGGAACCCTACATTGAGGAAGAGGTCCGGGCATTGCAAGCCGTTGCGACCGAGTACCAGCGGCTCGTCATCAGATTTTTCGTGGGAACAGGTTGTCGCGAACAAGAAGTCGCGCATGTGGAGTGGCCTGACATCAACTGGATAAGAAAGACCGTTTGGATTCATGCAAAGCCCCAGTACGGCTGGAAACCAAAATCCGCTGCTGGAACTAGGACGATTCCCCTACCTGATGCGTTGCTAGCCGACCTGCGAGCCTTACAGGTTACATCAACGAATCCGCTGGTTTTTCCTGCAAAGAAGGACGGAGTGGAAGGGCATTTTTTGCGAATGATTAAGGAGCTTGGAAAGCTCGCGGGAGTCTCAAACGTGAAGTGTCACCGATTCCGCGACACCTACATCACCGACAAAGTCCGCGAGGGCGTTGACCTCCCGACTATTCGGAAATGGGTAGGGCACGAAGACCTAGAGACTTTGGCGCTCTACGCCGAAGCGTTGCGGCATGACGACGAAAGAGCACGCGCCGCAGCCAACCGTCAAGAACGCTACACGCTTGGCCCGCAGCTTGTGAAAACCGCATAATCATAAACACTCTTTGCGGTCCCGCAGTATTTTCGAAGCGTGGACCTGATAGACCATCTCCTGACTCGCAAGACGCCCATGACCACGAAAGAAGTCGCGGCGTGGCTTAACGCGCCCCTATACACCGTGCGACTCTGGATTCGGCGTGGTCACCTGAAGGGCCGTAAGCTGCCTAACGGTGAAATTCGTATTGATCCTGCCGACTTAGCTGTGTTTTGGAAATATCGTCCCGATGTGCTGTCATAGGCCCGGTCATTTTCCCCTTACCAGGCACGGATCGGGATCGACCGAATCGGCAGGGCGAGCCGTCAGTAGCTCGGTGATTTCCCAAAGCTTTTTTCTCACTGTTTGCGCAATTTTGTGTGTCGCTTCATGATTTTCTCCCAGCCTCTCAACCGCGAATCCTTCTGCACCTTGTCTCTTATTCGAGAAACGAGCATCTTGTACGCGCTGTCTCCCGCTACTTCCCACCAGAACTCTGGCTTATCTTTGCGCTTTTGCTTTTGTTGGATGCGATCGCGGATTTGGTGAGTGCGACCGAGGAAAATGAGGCGAACCTTCTCGTCGTCTAATGCGCCGAAAATTCTCTTGGTAGACCAATCAGGATGCTTTATACATAAATCCGCAATTTTGGCTTTTGCGTCATCCTCTGGGCTGCGTCGCCCGAGCTTTTCCAGGCCACGCCGAACATTGTAGCCGCGACGGAATCCACGGTAGAAGGCAAACGCGTATTGCAACTCCGTTATTCGCAAGAACAGGTCTGCCAATTCAGCGCCATCCGGCAGTTGGCGGAATCGGTTGAATAGGCGAGTCTGAGAGGTTTTCTTCTCCTCATTTAGATTGGCCTCCGCCTTGGGCGAGAACTGGCCTGCGGTCATCCCCCACCATGCCTTCAACATCTTCCGCTTCTTAGCTTCATCCCAAGCCATCACCGCCTCCCCAAAAGTAACGAAAACTAGCCCATGGAAAGCCGTCAAGTGTCACTCAACTACCTTATTTTCAGCAGGATACAGGTAACAGTGATTTCCTGCTGTCCGTCGGCCCCAAAACACTTCGATGTTCCAATGGCTGCATGATTACACAACAGCAGTCCGCTAACTCCGGGGCGCAGGTGACAGCTGCTCCCACCACTTCAACCTCAACCAGCCCTTTCAGTCAGGCATACCCATACACGTTGTGCGATGACTTCGAGGCTGACCTGTTTGAATTGCAGCTCGACGCCTCCCCTTCGTTGGCGCTTCGCAGCAGCATTGCTGGTCATCTCTCCGGCGTCATCAGTTACCCGCGCGTTATGAAGGCCAGCCGTTTTCGCCTCCTGCACTGGATGCTCGAGCTTGAAAACCGCCACGAGCAGATTAAGCAAGAACCAGAACAGTTGGTGAAATACTGATGGCTAAGGCTGACACCATCAACCAGCTTAAAGCCAAGCTGAAAGATGCTTGGCTACGCGGTAAGGCGCAGCGTATCGAAATCGGTACGCTGCTCCTCGAACTGCGTGCCCAGGCCAAGCACGGCGAGTGGGGCAAGCTGCTCGCCGAGGTTGGCATTCCTGCCAGCACGGCAACCGACTACATGGTCGAGGCGAGCCGCCAAATCCACGGAATCCGTGTTTTTGCTGAGGGCGAGATCAAAGATGCCGAGGCCGAAGAAATGCAGCATGCGGTCGAGGCGGCTGCCGCTGAGGTTAGCGGCGATACTCAACCCGAACCGCCACCAGCGACCGCGATGGCTTCGCCTCAGCCCGCCCCCGAACTCGACTATCACGCCCGCGTCAACGGTCCAGTCCTGTATTGCACCGCGGAGCAGAAAGATGCCTACAAAGCAGCCAAGCGCGAAAACAAGGATCGTGTCTATGAAATCTTCTACAACGCCTTCCTTGAAGTGATTGGTGAGCAACAAGAGGTACGTCCAGAGGAGGCGTTTGATGAAGCTCTTGCAGCTTAATCACGACGACGAGATCGGTGCCCGGTTGTTGAAGGGTACCTATGCCAACGCTTCTCACTTCGACCAGATTGTTGATGACGACACCATTGCGTTGACGCCGGACGGCGAAGTGCTCGCCGTCCTCGTCACGGCGGTGCTGTCCTCGCGGGCGCGGCTGAAAGCATATAAGCATCTCAGCACGATCTACGGTATGCCCAGCAACCGCGCCACAGCAGTCTATCGTGGGAGTTCGCTTCCGCGCATTCGGAAGCGCGATAACTCACTCTCTCGCACACGACAGGTTCCGCACTCTATCCTTGACCTTCTCAAAAACAAGGGCGTGCGAGCCGACGTCCTGGGTTATCTGGACGCCACACCGCGCATCCGTAAGTGCCGCCTGAGCGCGTGGTCACTCAACAAACCGGAAGTTCTCCAGGGTGTCATGCCATTCGTTCACGAAGTGGACGACGTCTTTCGCAGCTGGATTCCGGACCGGTATGCGGCGCAAAAGGTCGTCGTACAGCAAGCGCCGGGATGGCATATTCACGGCACGGCCTTCACCACCATTACGGTGAATAAGTCTTTTCGCACCGCATATCACACCGACAAGGGCGATTTGAAGACAGGATTCAGCACGCTCACGGCGCTGGGCAAGTTTTCCGGTGGGCTGTTAGTGATGCCTCGCTACCGGGTTGCCTTCGACATACAACCAGGAAGTCTCCTGATGATGGATGCCCATGAGTTCCATGGGAACACGCAAATCTTTGGCGAGCGCATTGCGTGCGTTCTGTACTGCCGCGAAAAGATTGCCAAGTGTCACGGAGCTTCAGCATGAGCACCATCATCACGATCAAGGGAACGAACGGCTCCGGCAAGTCGTCTGCTGTTCGTTCCCTCATAGCGCACTTGGGCAAGGCTGCCACACTAAGATTCAACCAGAAGGAAGCCGGGTACCGCTGTCGCTATGGTGATGGTGGTCTGTTCGTGCTCGGCAAATACAAGAGTGCCTGCGGGGGACTAGACTCCTCATTCAGCTACAAGGGTGCTGCTGATGACGTGATGTTGTGTCTCGACATCCTGGCAGCAAAGGGGCATGTGGTCTGCGAGGGAATAATCGCTGTTAATTACTACGGGTTCGGCAGGGTCACGCGGTTCGTTGATGAGCAGAAGGCCAAAGGGAACCATGTGATTTTCGCCCGACTCGATACACCTGTCGAACTTTGCGTCCAACGAGTACAACAGCGACGTAGACTGAGGGGAAATTGCAAGCCATTCAATCCCGAGCATCTGGTGCACAAGCATGAAGCATTGCTTCGTATGCAGGAGAAGCTCCGCGAAGCCGGATACGATGCTCGGGTCCTTCCTTACGAAGATCCTCTTCAAACTCTGCTCCGGTGGCTCGCGGAGCAGAATCCCTCAGAACTGGTTGAGGGCGAGTTGAGCAAGCTTCAAACAGCTGATATCAAATCCGAGAGCATTCCTCCGCCTAGCCTCAATGTTGAAGTTGCGGCTGTGGCCCCTCCCCCAAGGACTTCTGTGTGTGAGCTTCAATGCGGCATGGACTTTCGCAAGCCCGAGTTCCGCCGCGAGGTCTTTCTGCGTTTTTACGAGTTCCACTTGAAATATGGCACTCACCCTGGATGCGTCTATTTCGTCCTGCCCTTCCTGTTCAAGAAATACAGCTGGGACGTGGAGCAACGGCTATGGTTTGCATTCCTTAATGGCAACACGCAAAACCCGGTCACGTCCAAGATCATCTTCGACGAATTTCCCGATTTTGCGTCCTTGAACTTGGCGCGATTGGATTCTTGGTTCAACGCCAACTGGCCGGTCCTCGCCTTCGATACCGACCGCCGTCACCACAAGAAGGAGTTCATCAGGGCCGTTACCACGTACAAGAGGCTGTGTGGAGACACCCAAGCGGAGTACTTCGCTACGTTCATGGGAGGAGACGACCCCTACGGGAACTTCCGTTCCACGTGGCAGGAAGTCCGAGACAAGTTTCACAGCTTCGGTAGACTCTCGGCCTTCTCCTATCTCGAATACATCCGCATCATGCGCGTTGGCAAGATTGATTGCGACCAACTCTTCCTAGAGGACATGCAGGGGAGTAAATCGCATCGCAACGGTCTGGCAATTGTCTTGGGCCGCGACGACTTGGATTGGCACGACAGCAATCCCCGCTTTAACGGGGAGTACAGCGCCGAGACACTGTCTTGGCTAAAAGAGGAGGGTGCGCGTCTTCTAGAGGAAGCGAAACAAAGGGCGCAGGGCAAGCCAAATTCCTACGATGTCTCTTACTTCACGCTTGAGAGCGCACTCTGCACTTACAAATCGTGGCACCGTCCCAATCGTCGCTATCCCAACGTGTACGCAGACATGTTTCACGACCGGATCAAAAAGGCTGAGAGTCATTGGCCGGGACGTGACTTTAGCGAGTTTTGGGATGCA
>Ga0307479_10005485_pt1 | contig 11612 bp, 7 predicted proteins | sample atmos_gasesECM4C_FD_203743 | JGI IMG/M metagenome (GOLD analysis project Ga0307479, IMG submission 203743) | Hardwood forest soil microbial communities from Morgan-Monroe State Forest, Indiana, United States - atmos_gasesECM4C_515 | ecosystem: Environmental > Terrestrial > Soil > Temperate... | reverse complement strand
CCCGGCGATGCCGCGGCGCAGCTGTACGACACGCCGGGCCTGCTCGCGGCGCTCCGGCGGCCGCGTCCCTGGGGCGCCGGCGGCGGCCTCCCGGCGGCGGAGGCGCAGAAGCAGGGGCCGTGAACGGCGGGTGCCGGCCGAGGGAGGCAGCAACAGGCCAGGCACCGCTTTCTCTCCCGCCCATCGCTGCCGCCCCGGTAAGATCCTTCATGGCACGACGTATCCTCCCGCGGTCAGATTCCAGGCGGCGCGATTCGGCGGGTTGCGGGGGGAGGCCGGTTTTGCCACAATGCGGCACCCTGCTGTACGGTCCGCCGACTCGCGACTCGCCGAAGGATTCCACGCCAAGCCAGAGGTTCCCGCTCATGGAAAAGATCCAGTTCTTCCTTCCCGGCCCCACCTACGTGCCCGAGGACGCGCGCCAGGCGATGGCGGCGCCCGTCGTCGGCCATCGGTCGGCCGGCTTCCGCAGCTTCTACCAGTCGCTCGCCGCCCGCCTGCCGGCGGTGCTGCGGACCCGCGGCGACGTGCTCATCGCCACCGGCAGCTCCACCCTGATCATGGAGAGCGCGGTGATCTCCACCGCCGCCGCCAGCGTGCTGTGCCTGACCAACGGCGCCTTCTCCGAGCGCTGGCACGCGATCAGCCGCGGCGCCGGCAAGACGGCCGACCGGCTGTCGGCGCCATGGGGCGAGGCCATCGACCCGGAGCTGGTGCGCGGCGCGCTCCGCCGCCAGCGCTACGACGCGGTGACCGTGGTCCACAACGAGACCTCGACCGGGGTGATGAACCCGCTGGCCGAGATCGCGCGCGCCGTCCGCGAGGAGAGCGACGCCCTGATCCTGGTCGATGCCGTCTCGTCGCTCGGCGGGGCGCCGGTCGAGTCCGACGCCTGGGGGCTCGACGTGGTGCTGGCCGGCACCCAGAAGGCGCTGGCGCTGCCGCCGGGCCTGGTGGTGTTCACCCTCTCCGAGCGCGCCGCCCTGCGCGCCGCCAAGGTCGAGCGCCGCGGCTTCTACACCGACCTGCTGCGCTACCGCGACAAGCACCGCGAGGGCGGCGCCATCACCACGCCGGCGATCTCGCTGTTCTATGCCCTGGACCGCCAGGTCGACCGCATCCTCGCCGAGGGCATGGAGGCGCGCTGGGCGCGGCACGAGCGGCTCTACCGGCGCACCGCCGAGTGGGCCGAGGCGCGCGGCTTCGCCTTCGCCGCGGCCGCCGGCGCTCGCTCGCTCACCGTGTCCTGCCTGCGGCCGCCGCGCGGCGTCGAGCCCCCGGCGCTGGTGCAGCAGCTGGCCAGGCGCGGCTGGACCGTCGGCGGCGGTTACGGCGACTGGAAGCCGACCACCTTCCGCATCGGCCATATGGGGGAAGTCCGCGAGCGCGACCTCGAGGCGCTGCTGGCCGAGATCGACGACGTCGTCCAGGCCTCCGGCGAGCGCGGCGGCGAGAGCGAGGGCGCGGAGACGGTGGCGGCCGCCGCCGCCGCTGCTGCTCCTGCCGGCCACGCCGCCGGCGCGCCGGCGCCGGCAATGCGGCGCCCGGAAGAATCCTGAGCCGCGGTCGCGCGATGCACCGCATCCTCATCGCCGACCCGCTGGACCCCGCCGGCCTGGCGCTGCTCACCGCCTCGGGCGCCGAGGTGGTGACCCTCGCCGAGGCGGACCGGCCGCGCCTCGCCGAGATCGCCGGCGACTTCGACGCGCTGGTGGTGCGCAGCGCCACGAAGGTGACCGCGGAGCTGCTGCGCGCCGCCGCCGGGCGGCTCGCGGTCGTCGGCCGCGCCGGCATCGGCGTCGACAACGTCGACGTGGCGGCGGCCACCGAGCTCGGCATCCTGGTGGTCAACGCCCCGACCGCCAACCTGCTCTCCGCCACCGAGCACACCTTCGCCCTGCTGCTGGCGGTGGCGCGCCGGGTACCCGAGGCCGACGCCTCGACCAAGGCCGGCGGCTGGGACCGCAAGCTCACCGGCGTCGAGCTGCAAGGCAAGACGCTCGGGGTGATCGGCTTCGGCCGGATCGGCCAGCGCGTGGCGGCGCGCGCCCGCGCCTTCGAGATGAAGGTCGTCGCCCACGACCCCTACCTCGACCCGGCGGCGGCGCGCCGCCTCGAGGTCGAGATGCTGCCGCTCGACGACCTGCTGCGCCGCGCGCACGCCGTCACCATCCATACGCCGCTCACCGAGCAGACGCGCAACCTGCTCGACGCGGCGCGGCTCGCTCTGCTGCCGCGCGGCGCGCTGGTGATCAACTGCGGCCGCGGCGGGGTGATCGACGAGGCGGCACTCCTTTCGGCGCTCGAGTCCGGCGCCCTGGGCGGCGCCGGCCTCGACGTCTTCGCCGAGGAGCCGCCCGCCGACCGCTGGCTGGTGCGCCATCCCCGCGTGGTCGCGACGCCGCACCTCGGCGCGCAGACCCGCGAGGCGCAGGAGCGGACGTCGACCGAGACGGCGGAGATGGTGCTGGCGGCGCTCGCCGGCTCCTTCGCCATCGCCGCGGTGAACCTGCCGTTCCGCGCCGGCGCCGGCGCCGCCCCCGGGCGCCTGGAGCCCTACATGCATCTCGGCGAGACGCTCGGCAAGATGGCCTGCCTGCTGCTCGGGGCGCCGCTCGAGCGGCTGCAGGTCGACGCCTGGGGGATCGAGGAGGCCTACCGCCAGCCGGTGTCCCTGGCGGTGCTCAAGGGCGCGCTCACCGCCTTCATGGACGAGGGCGTCAACTACGTCAACGCCGAGCACGTCGCGGAGGGGCGCGGCATCGAGGTGGTGGTGGTGAGCCACAGCGTCCATGCCGAGCACGCGCAGCTGCTCGCGGCCAGCCTGGCTGGCGGCGGGCGCAGCGTCGAGCTCGGCGGCACCCTCGTCGCCGGGCGCGACCCGCGGGTGGTGAGCTTCGGCGGCTACCGCCTGGAGTTCCGGCCGCAGGGGCGGCTGCTGGTGCTCGAGAACCGTGACGTGCCGGGCGTGGTGGGCAAGCTCGGCACCCTGCTCGGCGAGGCCCGCATCAACATCGCCGACATCCACCTCGCGCGCCGCGACGGCGAGGAGAAGGCGCTGGCGGTGCTGCGTCTCGACCAGCCGGCGAGCGAGGCGGTGCTGGCGCGCCTGCGCGCCCTGCCCGAGGTGCTGAGCGCCCACCAGGTTGACCTGGCGCGCTGAAGCGCGGGCGGCCGGATCGCCGGGTCCGCCGGCGGGCGAGGCGCCCGCATCGCGGGGGCCGCGGATGACACGCCAGGATCGCGGGGCCGCGGGTCGCGGGCCGGCAGCTTGGACTCAGGAGGAGAGCCCATGGCGCACGTCGGAATCGTCTTCGGAGGCCGCAGCGTCGAGCACCAGGTGTCGATCAACTCGGCGCGCACCGTGGCGCGCGGCCTGCGCGAGGCCGGGCATCGGGTGACGGCGCTCGGCATCGCCCAGGACGGCTGCTGGATCGATACGGCGGCGGCGGCGGCGGTGCTCGCGGGCGACCAGCGGGCCATCCCGCCGCTCGGCGTCCCGGTGGCGCCGACCCTCGCCGCCCTGCTCTCCTCCGGCGTCGAGGTGGTCTTCCCGATCGTGCACGGCAGCTGGGGCGAGGACGGCACCTTGCAGGGCCTCTGCGAGATGCTCGACCTGCCCTACGTCGGCCCCGGGGTGACGGCGAGCGCGGTCGCCATGGACAAGCTCTTCTCGAAGCAGCTGCTCGCCGCCGCCGGCCTGCCCCTGCTGCCCTGCGAGACGGTCGGCCGCGGCGAGTTCGAGCGCGCGCCGCGGGCGTTCCTCGACCGCCTCGAGCGCCTGCCGCTGCCGCTGTTCGTCAAGCCGCGCCGCGGCGGCTCGAGCATCGGCGTCAAGCGCGTCGCCGACCGCGTCTGCGCCGAGACCGCGGTGCGCTTCGCCCTGCGCTTCGACGACGCGGTGCTGGTCGAGCGCGGCGTGGCCGGCCGCGAGCTCGAGTGCGCGGTCCTGGGCTACGACACCATCATCGCCTCGGCGGTGGGCGAGATCGTGCCCGGCAACGAGTTCTACGACTACGCCGACAAGTACCTGCAGGACACCGCCGGCCTGCACGCTCCGGCCGACCTGCCGCCGGCTACCGCCGACCGCCTGCGCGCGCTGGCCGTGGCTGCCTTCACCGCCCTCGGCGGCGTCGGCCTGGCGCGCGTCGATTTCCTCCTCGAAGGCGAGGACGGCCTCTTCGTCAACGAGGTCAACACCCTCCCCGGCTTCACCGCCATTTCCATGTACCCCCGCCTCTGGGAGCTCTCGGGGGTCCCCCTGCCGCAGCTCGTCGATCGCCTGGTCTCGATCGCCCAGGCCCGCCACCGCGACCGCCGCCGCCTCGACGACTCCATCAAGTCCTGGCTCGCGGAGCTGTAGGTTGCTCGACGAGGAGGGTCATCACGCGGGCTCTTTGCGCTCCTCGGACAGGAGCTCAACGGCGCTGCCGGGTGGCATCAGCGGCGACAGGGACTCGTAGAGCGCGGGGGAGTTTGCCTCGCCTACGGTCAGGATGCCGCGCTGCGCCAGGGCCGCGACGCCGGGATGCATCGATGGCCGCGCCCGCGGCGGCGTCGGCGGCCGCAGCTCGGCCACCACCTCGCCCCGGTCGGTGACCTGAATCTCCTCGCCGTCCCGCACCTGCCGCACATATGCGCTCAGATTGTTCTTCAGCTCCCTGATGCCGACGGTCTTCATCTCCATGAATGTAGCTCCTGGTGGCTATTTTCTCAAACCTGCCGGCGTGTGGTAGAACGACGAACCGTCGGCTCAGCCCCCGTGCCTCCAGTGAGGCTAACGAGGCCCATGAACGCGCGATGGCGCGAAGAGAAGGAGGAGATGCCGATGCCTGGAGACTCGGGAGTGGAGGCCGGTTGCGTTAGCCCCAAGGCGGTCGTGGAGTACCCGCTGCCGGCGGCCGCGCAGACGCACGAGATCGTCGCCGTTCCCGGGACCGACCTGGTGAAGGTGGCCCTGGACCCGGCGACCGGCGCGCCGGCGCGCGCCGTGGCCCACCAGGTGGGCGGGCCGGCCGCCGGGTTGCATGGGCTGGCCGCCTCGGCCTCGCGCCCGGGCCTGCTGTGGGCCACGCTGCAGTTCGAATCCAAGGTGGTGCTGCTCGACCCCGTTGCCGGCGACCTGGACGGCCCGCCCAAGATCCTCGAGAGCTACCAGCTGCCCGCGCCGGCGCGCGGGCCGCACGGCGTGATCGAGGAGCGCGGAGAACTGTGGGTGACGGCCAAGGACGGCCCGCAGGTGGTCCGCATCGTCCCCTCCGATCCGCCCCGGTTCATCCTGTACCCTTGCCTGCGGCGCCCGATCTTCGTGGCGCGGCACGACAACACCGGACTGTTCTTCGCCACCGAGGACCAGTCGAGCGGCATCCTGCGCATCGATCCGGAGACCGGCGAGACGGGGCAGGTCCCGATCCCGCCGGCGATCGGCAGCACGCCGGTGGGCATGATCGCGGGACCCGACGGCAACGTCTGGCTCGTGCTCCTGGGCGGCTCGGGTGGCGGCTCCGGGACCTTCGGGCGCATCACCGGCGCCGACACCGTCGAGTGGTTCCAGCTGGCGGCCCGCTCCCTGAAGACGGCGGGGCTGATTCACCTGGCCTGGGAGTCCCCGGCGGACGGCTCTCCGCCGCGGCTCCTGCTCCTCGCATCGTCGATGGCCTCGCCGGCGGCGCTCAACGCGGTCGTCCGCGTCACCTTCACCCCTGGTTTCGCGGCCCTGGACACCGAGGCCACCGCCGTGATGGCGACGCCCGCCTGCATGACCCATCGCGTCCTGGCCCACCCGCGCGGCTGGTACGTCACCGAGCTGGGCGCCTGCCAGATCGCCCACGTCTCGAACGGCTGGGCCGGCGCCGGTCCGCGGGCGGTCGACGAGGCCGCCGACTACTACTCCGATTTCGGCGTGGGGGTCCCTGGCGCCGCGGCCGCCTACGACGCTCCGTTCGGGTCCTAGACGGCCTGATGCGCCTGCGGGCGGGCGATGCAAGGTCCGCGTCGCCGGCCTCACAGCCGCGCGCGGAGCCAGGCGTCGATGCGCTCCCAGGCGGGCCGCGACGGCGGGTCGGTGATGAGGGCCATGTGGCTGGGCGGGAGGCGCCGGCCGAGGTCGCGCCCGGTCACCTTCCAGAAGTCGCCGCCGCCGGCCCCGGCCGGGCCGATCGCCGCCGCGAAGCCGCGCACCGAGCGCGGGCGGCAGAGCCGGTCGCCGCCGGCCGCCACCACCAGCGCGGGGCGGCGGATGTTGCCCAGCGCGGCGAGGTAGTCCACCTGACCGTCGCGGCTTTCCCAGCGGCCGCTCGCCGCCCACTCCCGGTGCTGCCGCACGTAGCCGCGCGACTCGTCGTCGGTGCCGATGCGGAGACGAGCGGCGGGGAAGCGGCCGCACCGCGCCGTCACCCAGTCCCATAGGCGCAGCACGCCGCGCTTGGCCTGCCACAGCGGCCATGAAGGCTCGAAGGCGCGGACCCAGGGGCCGGGACAGAGCGCGACGATGAGGTCGACGGGCAGCTCGGGACGGAGCCCCAGCGCCACCGCGCCGGCATGCGCGGAGAGGCTGTGCCCGAGCCAGACCAGGGGCAGCTCGGGGTGCCGCGCCTTGACCGCGGCGACGGCGGCCGGGATGTCGGCGGCCACCAGGTCGTCGAAGCTCCAGTCCACCCGCCGCGAGGCATGCGGCCCGCTCCGGCCGTGGCCGCGCAGGTCGAGCGTGTAGACGGCGTAGCCGCGCGCCTGGAAGAAGGACGCCAGGCCGCGGCCGGGCGGACGGTCCATGGCGCGCCCGTCGAGCATCATGCCAGCCGCCAGCAGCATCGCCGCCGCCGGCCTCCCGCCGGCCCCGGGCGCGGGGCCCCAGGGATAGCTCGCCAGATGCAGCGACCAGCCGTCCGCCGTCGTCAGGCGCAGGGCTACGTACGGTGGCGCTGCCATGCCTCCATTGTCGCGCGTCGCCGCTCGCCGGAGGCGCTCAGCTCCTCAGGGTCTGCGCCGGATCGACGCTCACCGCTCTGCGCATCGGCCCCAACGCGGCCGCCAGGGCGACGAGCAGCAGGACCAGGCTCGCGCCCGCCGCCACGATCGGGTCCGTGGCCTGCACGCCGAAGAAGAGGTGGTGCAGAGCGCGGCCGGAGTACAGGCCGCCTGCGATTCCGAGAGCGACGCCGACGGCGGCCAGCCGGCAGGCCTGGCCGATCACCTCGCCGGCGATGTCCACGGGCCGCGCACCGACCGCCATCCGCACCGCGATCTCGTGTCGCCGGTACCCCGTGACCAGCGCCAGGAGGCCGTAGATGCCCAGGGCGGCGAGCAGCACCGCCACCGCGCCGAAGAGGCCCACGACCAGGACCGCGAAGCGAGGCTTCGCCACCTGCCTGTCCAGCGCCGCGCGCAACGTATCGATCTTGCTCACCGGCAGCGACGGGTCCAGCGCCGCCACCGCCCGCCGCAGCTCGGGCGCCAAGGTCTGCGGGTCGCGCCGCGCTCGCACGATGAGCGTCATGTCTTGCTGCGGGAACTGCGCCGCTGGAAGGTAGACGGCCGGCGAGCCGGCGCGGTCGATGCCTTGGTTGCGCACGTCGCCGACGACGCCCACGATGCGGAACTCGGTGGCCGCCCCGCTGCCGCTCCACATGCGCGAGGGCGTCAGCGCCTCGAGCCGGTGGCCGACCGCGCTCTCCGCGGGAAAATGCCGGTGGGCGAAGCTCTCGCTGACGACGGCGACGCCCGGATGCAGCCGATCGTCGGTCGCCGCGAACGCGCGGCCCCGCTCGAGCGGCAGGCCGACGGCGCCGAAGAAGCCTGGGCTCACCATGTTCAACTGGGCGGTGACCACGCCGGACGTATCGTCGGTCCGCCCGCCGTCGAGCAGGCGGAACGCGTCCCCCCATGTCGACTCGAGCGGCGTGTCGTAGGCGACCGCGGCCGCCGCCACTCCCGGCCGTGCGGCGACAGCCTCGACCAGGCCCCGTTGAAACTCGACCACGCGGTCCCACGCGGCATACTCGGCCGGCGGCAGCGACACGGCCGCGGTCACCACGCCGTCGGCGACGAACCCGGTATCGACGCGCCCGAGAGCGACGATGCTACGCGCGAAGAGTCCGGCCACGGAGAGCAAGGCCACGCTCAAGGTCACCTGTGCGACGACGAGTGCGCGGTGCAGCGTGCGGCGGTGACCGATCCCGCCGGTGCCGCCCTGTCGCTCCATGCGGATGCCGGGGGCCACCGCGCCGCCGGCGGCGCCAAAAGCCAGCGCGGCGCCCAGCGCGCCCGCGTACAGCGTGGCCGCCACGGCCGTGGCGACCGCGGTCCACCAGCCTATCTGCGCATCTCCGAGCCGTGGAATCTGGACCGGCACGACACTCGCCAGCAACGGCAGCTCGGCTCGGGCCAGGCTCAGTCCGAGCGCCGCTCCGGCCAGCGCCAGGGCCGCCGCTTCGACGAAGGCCTCGCGCAGGAGCACTGCGCGCGGTGCTCCGAGCCACATACGGATGGCCGTCTCCCGGCGGCGCTCGAGCGCGAGGGAGAGCGCGAGGCCGGCCAGGTTTGCCGCCGCCAGCGCGGCGATGAGCGCCGCCGCCGCGGCGAGCGCCAGCACCAGCTGCCGGCTGCTGCCGATGAGCTCTTCGGCCAGCGGCACGACCGCGAACTGCAGGCCGTGCGTCGCCGGGAGCTCCCGCGTAATGCGCTCCGCCAGGCGGCCGGCCTCGACGCGGGCGCGGTCGAGCGTCACGTCCGCGCGCAGCCTCGCGACGGCGCCGAAGACATGGGTGCGGCGGTTCGAGCTCCAGGCGCCATCCAGCGCCAGGGGCACCCAGAACTGCTGGTACTCGGGCAGCCAGTTGAGGCCGCCGGAGGTCAGCGGCCACATCGGATAGAGCCTGGGGGGCATGACCCCTACGACCGAGTAGGGTGTGCCATCGAGCAGGATCCGCCTGCCGACGATCCCGGGGCGGCCGCCAAACCGGCTGCGATAGAGGGCATCGCTCAGAATCACGACCGGCGCGCCGCCGGGTCGTGCATCCTCCTCGTCGAAGGTGCGCCCGAGAGCCGGCGGCACGCCCAGGACCTGGAAGTAGTCGGGCTGGACCCGCGCGCCCCTGATCTGCTCCGGATCGCCTTCGCCCGTCAGCCGGTAGCTCGCGCTGCCGAAGAGCGCCGCGCGCTCGAAGACCTGGCGTTGCGCGCGGAGATCGAGGAAGTTCGCGGCCGCCAGGCGCGACGGCTCACCGCCGAAGGCCGCGCTGCGCTCCCACAGCGCCACCAGGCGGGCGGGGTCACGGTAGGGGAGCGGCCGCAGAAGCACGGCCTCGACGATCGACCCCATGGTGGCTAGCGCGGACAGCGCCACGCCCAGGGTCGCCACGGTTGCCAATGCATGGGTCGGGGAACGCTGCAACCGTCGCAGCGCCACGGCGAGCTCCTGGATGAGCGCTCTCATTGCTGCCACCTCCTGCTGTCCGGTGCCCGCCACGCACGTTTCGCAACCGGCGTGCCAACGGCGCCGTCCTGGTAAGCCCTTTGCCGCAGCAGGTTTGCGGAGCACGGCAGCGCGGATCTGGGGCTTCGCCTGTTCGCTCTTGGGACCTCGAATCCCGAAAGCGGACGCGGGGGCGCTCTCTCGCGCTCGGGCTCGGCCGCGGGCTCGACCGCCGTGCTTCGTTTCGGCGGGGCTACTTCGTCTTGCCGCGCTCCAGGGTATAGAGCACGTCGGCGCCGGTCTCGGTGCTGCTCTCGGCCTGCAGGGTCCACTTGCTGCTGACGATGTAGCGGACGCGGAAGGTCGTGATGGGCTGGAAGAGGCCGATGCCATACATCACGTAGAGATGGGGAGCGAGGTACTTGCCGAGCATCAGGGACGCCTGGTTGAGGTTGCCCTTGGTCTCGATCGAGGCCTCCTCGAGGCCGAAGCGGGCGCCGATGCTCTTGGCGAGCAGGCCGGCGCCGGCCAGGCCCAGGGAGGAGGCGGCGTTGGCGACGCGGTTGCCTTCCTGCTGGTTGGCGCGGTTGAGGCCGTGGCCGAGCAGCAGGTAGGCCAGGGCGTCGCTCTGGCCCATGGTGGGCGTGGACCAGACGGAGATCTGCGGCTCCTCCAAGGTGCCCTTGGCCTCGATGCCTGCGGTGACCGTGCCGTCGTCGGACAGGCGCGAGGCGCGGATGTCCAGGCCCGGGTCGTCGATCGGGCCGCCGAAGATGAGGCGACCGCGCTCGATGGTGAGGTCCTGCCCGTAGGCCTGGAACGTCCCTCCCTTGGCGATGTCGAGCTCGCCGGTGCCCTGGGTGGTCGTGTTGCCGGGGTTCTCGACCAGCAGCAGCGAGCCGTAGGGCTGGCCTTTGAGGCCGAAGGCGTTGAGCTCGATGGAGGGGTTCGGCAGCACCAGCCGCAGGCGGGCGTAGATGGCGAGCGGCGTCTTCGCCGGCTGCTGCGCCTGCGGCTTGAGGCCGCCCACGAAGACCACGTCCTTGGAGGGCTCCACCGCACCTTCCTTGCCCTTCTTCTCGACGTGGACGTGGGCCTCCGGCACCGTCACCTCGCCGGTCACCCGGGCCACCGTCCCCTGGTAGTCGAGGTTGATGTCCGGCGACACCAGGATGCGGATGTCGCGCGTCCCCATCACCTCGAAGCGGTTGCCGGTCATGGCGAGGCGGACCGGCGTCGCGGCGCTCGGCACCAGGCCGGCGCTGCCGGTGATGCGGATGCTGCCGGGGCCGGAGCGGGCGCTGGCGTCGATGGCGAGCGTGGTGCCGCCGCTGGCGGTGGCGGCGAGCTTGATGTCCTTGACGTCGAGACCGTAGAGGGGGATCTGGGCACGGCCGCCGTCGAGCCGGGCCTGACCGGTCAGGCGGGGAGCGCCGGCGGTGCCGGCCATGGTCAGATCGGCGTTGAGCGAGCCGGAGAGCCCCTTGAGGTCGGGCACGAACCCTTCGAGGAAGGTCAGCTGGCGGAGGTGCACCGCGATGGTGCCCTCGAGCGGCTGGTCGCGCAGCACGACCCCCTGGGTGAGGCGGGGCAGCCGCACCTGGGTCTCGAAGGTGCCGATGCCGGTGAGCGCCAGGGCGGCGGTGGCGTGGCCGCCCGCCGGACCGGCCTGGGCGCGCAGGGTGCCGCGCTCGAAGTGCACCGCGACCGTCCGCCCCTGCTCGGCGGGGAAGCTCAGGTCGCCGGGTCCCGGCGCCAGGTCGATGTCGGCGCCGGCGATGCCGCGGCTGCCGCCGTGGGCCTCGGCCCTGCCGTTGATGTCGCCGCTGATCGTCAGGTCGGGAGGCAGCAAGGGCTTCACCAGGTGGAACGGCAGGGAGGTGAGCGTCGCCTGGCCGGCCCAGGTGCCGGCTTCGGACCAGGCGGCGCTGGCGCACAGCCGCCCGCCGCCGGCGGCCCCGGCGGTGCTGGTCGCGCCGGTCGCGCCCGCCGCGGCGGCCGCGCCGGCTCCCCCGGCCCCGCCGCTCGCTGCCGCGGGCTTGGCGCCGCCGGCCGGCTTGACGCTGCCGCCGCCGGCCCAGCACAGCTCGCGCAGCCGCACCTCGCTGACGCCGGCCTCGAGCGCCGCCGCCTGCTGCAGGCTCCACTCGCCGACCGGCGAGGAGCGCAGGTCGAGGCGCGAGATCTGGCCGCGCCACAC
>Ga0307479_10005484_pt1 | contig 11614 bp, 13 predicted proteins | sample atmos_gasesECM4C_FD_203743 | JGI IMG/M metagenome (GOLD analysis project Ga0307479, IMG submission 203743) | Hardwood forest soil microbial communities from Morgan-Monroe State Forest, Indiana, United States - atmos_gasesECM4C_515 | ecosystem: Environmental > Terrestrial > Soil > Temperate... | reverse complement strand
GAAATCCTTTGTAACGAGCGGATCAAAGTTGTGGGGCAGCTTGCTCCATCGTTTGAACAACTCGTGCTGAATACCATTGAAGTGTCCAAAAACAAGATAAGTACAACTAAGCTTCAAAAATGACTTGCGCCAGCGCCTGCGTTTCGGTATGGGTGATGCTGAGCGCGATGCGTTTGACGCCCAGCTGTTGGGCGATTTTCTGTGCTTCTCCGGTGAGTGCCAACGTTGGGCGGCCGCCGCTTTCGCGGACCACCTCGAGGTCCACCCAGCGGACGCCGCGCCGCCAGCCGGTTCCCAGAGCCTTCATGGCCGCTTCTTTGGCGGCGAAACGACCGGCGTAGCGCTCGAACTTGTTTCGGAAGCCTTCGCAATAGGCAATCTCCTGGGGCGTGTAAACGCGCTTCAGGAAGGTTTTTCCGTGGCGTTCGATGGCACCCTTGATTCGGTCCACTTCCGCAATATCTACGCCTAAGCCAACGATCAAGTCGCCTCCATGAAGCTCCATACCAACGCAGAACCAGCCGCAGACGTTGAGCCGGACGTAACACCCGCGTTTTCCGGGCATGTAGCCAGCAACGCAGCTAAGCGGCTCCGATTATACTGGTAGTTCGCTCATGGACTCTCTCAGCGCATCGCGCCGGAAGCGCAACAACCGCAAGACAGCTTCCCAAGGTTGGGCCACTCTGGCTCGCGGCGGGCTGCGCATCCTTCAGGTGCCGGCGTTTTCCCGGGTTCCGTGGCTGATTCACGGATTCAGCACGAGACTCGGCGGGGTCAGTGCTAGCGACGGCGAGCAGGTGCTCAATCTGGGCTTCACCCAATGGGATTCTCGCCAGAGCGTCAACGAAAATCGCCGGCGTTTTCAATCTGCGCTGAAGGCTGAGGAGTTCACCCTCGCGCCGCTGCTGCAATTCCATTCCGACGCCGTTCACGTTTTCGAGGCGTCTCCTGGCGAACCGTGCCGCGCCGATGCTTCCACCACGGACCGTCCAGGCCTGCTTTTGGCGGTGCAGACCGCGGACTGCGTGCCCATTCTCCTGCTTGATGCCAAGAAGCGCACCGTCGCGGCCGTCCACGCGGGCTGGCGCGGGACGCTTCGGCGAATCCTCACTAAAGCCGTCGGCCGCATGACCATGCAATTTGGCAGCGCGCCCGCCGACTTGCTCGCTGCTGTGGGCCCATCGATCGGGCCGTGCTGCTATGAAGTGGGCACGGAAGTAGTGTCAGCATTCAGCGCGAAATTCGCCAACGCTGAGGACTGGTTCGATGAGCTGCGCACCGGCGACGAACCCAATCCGTTGCAGTGGTTGAATATGATGCCGCCCGGCCATCGGCCCCCGCCCAAAAAGGTCCTCCTTAATTTGCGCAAGGCCAATCGGGCTCAGCTCCTGGAGGCCGGTGTCCAACCTAAGAATATTTTTGTCAGCGACCTGTGCACCTCCTGCCGGACCGATCTGCTGTTCAGCTACCGCAAAGAGGGGGCGCGGAGTGGCCGACTGATGGCGGTCATCGGCATCCGCCTTACTTGAAGCGAGTACATTTCGGCAGGGTTAGACCGCGGCTATCTGCTTTAAGAATTCCGGCAGATCAAATGGCGGCCCGTCACAAGTAATGCCCGCTTCCATTTTTTTCATTGGGAAGCGCGCTGCCAATGCGATTACTTTGTCGGAGTCGCGGTTCTCCGTCCATCCGGGCACGGCCATGTCGAGCATGCCGAGCATGGATGCTCGGAACCAAACGGCTTGGATGTTAGCCCCCGGACTGCACAATCTTTGATAGTAGCGAACGTCCACAGATGAGTGCTGGCCTTGCACTCGTTCAGCAACCTCGCGCATGAATTTCCAAACTGCATCAAGATCCTGGGGTTCCACGGCAGGAACACCCGCGGAAGTGTCAGTCCAAAAATTCGGCGTTTCTGCATTCATCGGCGTAGGCGAGGAACCACAATCACATCATATCGTGTCCTTTCATAAACGCGCGAAACGGAATTGGTCGACGATGTGATCTTCGGTGTCGCTCAATTGGCGCGGAGAGCCGAATTCCACGGCGAAGACGTACCATCCTGCACCGTGCGGCATGGCGCACTGCGCAGCGTCGATCAGATTTTCGTGGGCATGTTCGCAGCGGCGATGCGTCCAGCTATCGGTCCAGGCGGCTTCGTAGTGGCGGTTTAGCGCGGCGAAGCGGAGGCGCAACGAGTCCATTATCTCGGTGAGCAGGGGTTGAGAAGTTGTCGCAGGTTGCGGCATTTCTTAGACGCCTGCGGCTTTCACCTTTAGCTGGATGCGCTCCGCGTAGTGGAGCTGTTCGTCCCATTCGCGGGCGCAGACCGCGCACAATTTAACAACATAGTTGATGACGTAGGGTTCGCCTTTAGGGCGATCGCCGAAGCGGATTGTCTTTCGTGTAGTTTGTGCCTCGCGAGGACAATCTGTGAACTGCGGCCGCTGAGTGAGATCGTCAGGGAAGAAAACCTTGGAGTCGCACTGGGCCACGGTGGACCTACCGAAGTATGCAGCTTGGGTTCGACTGGGATTCTACCAAACGGAGTGGCCAATCTAAAGGCTGGCCACGGCATCCCCGGCTTTACGATGATGCCGCTACTATAGGGCTGCTGCGGTGAGATTGAGGAGGAGCGGCCAGAAGCCTCCGGAAAGCTGTAGGAGTCCCTCCACAATCGACTGAGCGCAGGGGTGGGCGTGCGTTGCTTGCCAGACCGTCAGGCCAATGGAGGACAGCAGGCAAAGCGCCAACCTTACGGCATTACAGGAAAAATCGCTTTGCTGCCAAGCGGTCTGGCTCAGGCCGCCAATTAAAATGACCAGCCCGAGCGGGGCAAGGGCCGCTCGCATGTTGGAGTTAAGCGATTGTGCGTTTCTCTGCCGTGCCATGACCTGCCTCCTGAAGTGCTTTCTGGGCTTCTGTCTATACGTCGAATGGAGGGCGGCAGAATCGACAGGCAAGTGGCTTTGAACAAGGATGTCTGAGCAGGGCTATTTCGGTTAATAGAGCAGTCCGGCGATGCGCTTGTTCACTGTCGTGCAGGCTTGGGCGCAGCGATGCCGCGCCCCTGGAAGACGATTATTTAAGGGAATCTTGCACTTTCTTGCCGTATTCGCGGGCTTTGGCGAGGATTTGTGATTCGTTCAAGGTGAGCAGCTTGCCTTCGGCCATCACCACGCGGCCGCCGATGATGACGATTTCCACGTTGCTCGCTTTCAGGGCATACGCTAATTGTGAGTAGACGTCATACATCGGGACGCCATTGGGTGTGTCCAGGCCGATGAGAAGGAGGTCCGCTTTCTTGCCGGGCTCGAGCGAGCCAATCTCCTTATCCAAATGGATGGCTTTAGCGCCTTCGATGGTGGCCATTTCGACGACGGTTTGTGCGGCGAGCGCGCGGGGATCCATTTTGGTGATTTTCTGCAGCTTGGCGGCGAGATCCATCTCTTCCATTAAGTCGAGATCGTTGTTGCTGCCCGCGGGTCCATCGGTGCCCAGGCCGACAGCGATACCGGCGGCGCGTTCCTCGACAACGGGCGCGACGCCGCTGGCGAGCATCATGTTGCTGGAAGGATTGTGCACGCAGCCGACGCCCTTTTCGGCAAGGAGCTTGCGATCGGTTTCGTCGACAAAGATGCAATGGGCGGCGACGATCTCTGGCCCGAGGAAGCCGATGCGGTTCATATACTGAACCGGCGTGGCGCCGTTTTGTTTAAGGCTGTCGTCCAATTCCTTTTTCATTTCGGCGACGTGAATGAGGATCGGCGCGTTGTACTTCTTCGCGAGTGCCTGCGCACTGTGCAAAGTTTTTTCCGAGCACAAGTAAATGGAATGCGGCGCGACAGCCGCGTGAATCAACGGGTCGCCCTTCCAGCGTTGAAGAAATTTCTCTATGTACGCTGATTTCTGCGCGTCGGTTTTATTGTCGGGAGAGGGAAAATCGAGCCAGCTTTCGCCCAGAATGCCGCGCATGCCGGCCGCTTTGGTTTCCTCGGCAATGGCGTCCTCGAAGTAATACATGTCCACGAAAGTGGTGACGCCGCTGCGAATCATCTCCGCGGCGCCCAGGCGCGTGCCCCAACGTACGAAATCTTCGGTCACGTTTTTGGCTTCCGCGGGGAAAATATAGTTCTTCAGCCATACGTCGAGAGTCACGTCATCTTTCAGCCCGCGCAGAAGGGTCATCGGTACGTGGGTGTGGCCGTTGATGAAGCCGGGGAGGATGATTTTTCCGCGAGCGTCGATTTTTTGTTTGGCCATGATGCCTTTGGGGAACAGCGGTGCGGGGCCGACGGCGACTATGGTGTCGTCGCGGAGGGCGATTTCTCCGTCCTCGATGATGCGGCGGCCGGGATCCATGGTGACGATAGTGCCTCCGCTGATGAACAGGTCGACGGAGGTTGGTTCTTTCGGCGAGGGCGGAGTTTGCGGGAATACGGTGGTCAGGAAGGCGAGCGCGAGGATAGGTGCGGCGATTAGTGCGATTGTTGCGAAGCGAAATGGCATGTCATCCCTCGCTGATCATCAGAGATTGGAGGCGTCAAACGGTTTGGGAAACAGGTCGCGCATGCGCAGCAGCTCCTGTTTGCCGCGCAGATTCGCGAGCACTACCGGGACGTCTCCGCAAAATTCCCAGATCAGTTGGCGGCAGGCTCCGCATGGTGGCGTTAGCGCTTCCGTATCGGTGACTACGGCTATAGCGTCGAAACCTCGTTCGCCTTCGCTGATGGCTTTGAAGATGGCCACGCGCTCGGCGCAAACCGTCAATCCGTAGGTGGCGTTTTCCACGTTACAGCCACCGAAGACTCTGCCGGAGCCCGAGCGCAGGGCCGCGCCTACGCGAAAATTGGAATAGGGTGCGTGCGCATTTTCGCGGGCACGGCGGGCTTCGGCGATGAGTGGCTCAAAGTCAGTCACGCGATGGCCTCCGCGATGCGAGGAATGACGGCGCGCAACAGGGAAATGAATTGCCCTTTGATTCGCTGCGTGGTTCGCAGCACATCTTCGTGATTTAGCGGCGCATCTGTGGTACCCGCAGCCATGTTGGTCACGCAAGAAATGCCCAGCACGCGCATTCCAGTGTGGCGCGCGGCGATCACCTCGGGCACGGTGGACATGCCCACTAAGTCGGCGCCGATGGCGCGGAACGAGTAGATTTCCGCTGGCGTTTCGTAACTAGGACCGGGCACCGCTACGTAAACACCCTGGTGAATGGTGAGTCCCAGGTTTTTTGCTTCTTCGGTGACGAAGCGGTGAAATTCGCGATCGTAGGCATAGGTCATGTCCGGGAAGCGCATACCGAATCGCTCATCGTTGGGACCCGACAAGGGATTCACACCTAATTGGTTGATGTGGTCACGGATCACCACCAGGCCGCCCTCAGAGTAGTTTCGGTTGATGCCGCCGGCGGCGTTAGTGAGGATGACCGCATTGATTCCCATTCGCGCGAACACGCGCATAGGGAAAACGACTTCCTTGATGGAATAGCCTTCGTAGAGATGAACGCGGCCCTGCATGGCGGCCACGGCGATGTCCCCGACGTTGCCAATCACCAATTGTCCCGCATGGCCGATAGCGGTGGAGCGGGGAAAATGGGGAATCTTGGCGTAGTGAATTTTCCTGGCAGAGGTGAATTCGTCGGCGAAATCGCCCAGCCCGGATCCCAGTACGAGGCCGATGCGCGGCCGCAGCTTGGTTTTCCCCAAGATAAATTTCGCGGCGCGCTCGGCCTGGCGGAACTCCACCCTTGGCGGCGATTTCGCGACTCGGGCCGCAGCACTTCGGCGCGCGATCACGAGAAGATTCCCACAATGGATGCGGACATGAGATTGGCCATGGTTCCCGCCAGCATGGCGCGGATACCGAACTTTGCGAGTTGCTGCCGCTGCTCTGGCGCGAGCGCCCCGATGCCGCCGATCTGGATGCCAATCGAGCTGAAATTCGCGAATCCACAAAGGGCAAACGTGGCAATCGTAAAGCTGCGCGGGTCCAAGGAAGCTTTCATGGTGCCGAGTTGTGCGAAAGCGACAAATTCGTTCAGGACCATACGCGTGCCCAACAAATTGCCTATCGTGGCAGCGTCATGCCATGGCACTCCTATTAGCCACGCTACTGGGGCGAAGATCCATCCGAAAACTTGCTGCAAACTCCACGGGAACCAAGAGACGTGCAGATGCACCCAGCCCATCATGGCATTCAGGAGAGCGAGCAGCGCGAGGAAGGTGATCAACATGGCGGCGACGTTGAGCGCCAAGTGCAGGCCGTCAACAGTGCCGCGGGCGATGGCGCCCAGCACGTTGGACTCCTTTTCCGTCGCGGGCATTTCGACGTGGCCGGCGGTGAGCGGCTTTTCGGTTTCCGGCACGAGCATCTTGGCCATTAGCAAGGTGCCGGGAGCGGTCATGATCACCGCGGTGAGCAGGTGTTTCGCGTCGGCGCCCCCTACACGGATGTACGCGGCCATCATTCCTCCGGAGATATGCGCCATGCCGCTGGTCATCACCGTCATCAACTCAGATTTGGTGAGCTTGGGGAGAAACGGCCGGATGGTTAGCGGCGCTTCCGTCTGGCCCATGAAGATGCTCGCCGCGACATTGAGGGACTCTGCGCCGCTGGCGCCCATGATGACGGTCATCACCCAGGCCGCCGCGCGAATGATGAGTTGCATTATGCCGAGGTGATACAGCACGGCAAAAAAAGCGGCGATGAAAATAATGGTGGGGAGCACCTGGAACGCGAAGATCAATCCTAGCGAGGAGTGATCGCTGCCCAAATCGCCGAAGACAAAGCTAGAGCCCGCATAGGAAAAATCGAGCAGCTTTTTGGCGCCGTCGCCCAATATCTGGAACAGCTGTTCTCCTTGGGGGACGCGTAAGACGAACAATCCCAGAGCGAGCTGCAGGCCGAGGCCCCACGCGACCGTCTTCAGACGAATGGCTTTGCGATTCGTGGAGAAGAGATAGGCGAGCCCCAGGATAGTGATCATGCCGAGCACGCCTGTGAATCGTCCCATGCGTTCTCCTCAGTTTTTAGTAGCCCGACCGATAACAGACTACGCGCCGACCACGCGCCGAATCAGTGGCCGCTTTTGCTGCGGAGCGTCGTCGCTCACAAAATAGTTTGCCGCGATCAGGTTTTTCGCCTCGGCAAGCCGTGTGTCGGTATTGTAATGGATGGTGGCCAGCGGCTTGCCTTTTTCAACGCGATCACCGATACGCTTGTGAAATTCTAAGCCGACAGCATGATCGATGCTGTCCTCCTTTTTTTCGCGCCCGCCACCTAGCGTGGCCAGAGCTATGCCGAATTGCTGAGAGTCCATGCCGGAAAGGTAGCCTGTGGCCGCGCTGGGAACGTCCAGACGAGACCGCGCTTGGGGGAGGCGCTTTGGCTCGTCCACGACGCGCGCGTCGCCGCCCTGCAAAGCGATTCCCTTCTTGAATTTCTCACGGGCGTTCCCGGTGGCGATCATTTCTTCCGCTAAGCCGCGGCCTTCATCGACGCTTTTGGTTTTTTCGCCGAGATAAAACATCCATGCGGATAATTCAAGGCTCAGTTCGCGCAAGTCCGCAGGGCCGCGGCCGTGCAACACTTCGATGCATTCGGCAACTTCGTTGGCGTGGCCGGCCGTGCGGCCGAGGGGTTGATCCATGTCGGTGATTAACGCGACGACTTTCTTGCCCATGCGCTTGCCCGTGTCGATCATCACCTCAGCAAGCGCAACGGCCTCTTGCTCGCTTTTCATAAAAGCGCCAGAGCCCACTTTGACGTCCAGGACCAGCGCGTCGATGCCCTCGGCGAGCTTCTTGCTCATGATCGAGGCGCAGATCAAGCCGATGTTTTCGACGGTGCTGGTCGCATCGCGCAGGGCATAGATTTTCTTGTCCGCGGGAGCAATCTCTTTCGTCTGGCCAATCAATCCCATCCCACATTCGCGCAACACGCGCCGAAACTCTTGCAGGGATAGATTGACGTTAAAACCGGGGATGGCTTCCAGTTTGTCGAGGGTCCCGCCGGTATGCCCCAGGCCTCGGCCGCTGATCATGGGAACGGTAAGACCGCCGGCCGCAACAATGGGCGCGAGGATCAAAGATGTTTTATCGCCGATGCCGCCCGTCGAATGCTTGTCAACCTTCTTGCCGGCAATGTCGGAGAGGTTCAAAACTTCGCCGGAATACAGCATGGCCTGGGTCAAAGCTGCCGTCTCCGCGCCGGACATCCCGCGCAGCCACACCGCCATCAGCCACGCGGACATCTGATAGTCGGGAATATCGCCGCGCGTGTAACCGGAGATCAAGAACTCAATCTCCTCGCGAGAATGTTCTGCGGAGTCCCTCTTTTTGCGAATCAGATCGACGGCACGCATGCGTGTGCGAAGTGTCGCGGGAGCGTAACACTTTCAAGGCACGGGAAGCTAGCCGAGCATGGATTGCGCGACGAAGAGCTCAGGATTTAGTCTTGCCGTCGCAGCACGCGCCCGGAGGAATGGGGTTGCCGTGCGGGCACGTTTTTGGGTGCCCGAGGAAGCTGCAGATGCGCTGGTCCAGCTGTGGGCTGATGATGTGCTCGAACTTGCAGGCTTGGTTGTGGGCTTCGGAATCGTCGACGGCGAAGGTATCCATGAAAAGGCGCTCGGCCAGACGGTGACGGCGGACCACGTCGCGGGCGCGGCGCTTGCCGGTCTCGGTCAGGCGCACTTCATTGGCGGCGACTTCGACTAACTGCAGCTCGGCCATGCGGTTCAGCGTGCGCGATGGATCGGCCGACCCGGGAGCGCGAATGCAATCGACCTGGGCGGAACTTCCTTCTTCGCCGAGCACCCAGATCTGCTCGAGGAAATGGTCGAAGCGAATTTCGTCGTCGACAGACGGGGCGGAATCCGGTAGGGAAGCATCGAGCACGAGGCGGCCGTGGGCGAGTTCGATGCGGCGGTCTGCTTGGCGGGCGATATCGGGATCGTGCGTGACCATCACGATGGTATGCCCGGCGCGGTGCAACTCGCGAAAGATTTCCAGCACGATGGCTTCATTGGCTTCGTCGAGGTTGCCGGTGGGCTCGTCGGCGAGGATGAGCTTGGGGTCGTTGATGAGCGCGCGGGCGATGGCCACGCGCTGCTGTTCGCCGCCAGAAAGCTGCTTGGGGAGGTGGGTCAGACGGTCAGCCATGCCGACGCGGCGCAGGGCATCGGTGGCCTGCTTTTCGTCGGTAACGCTGTGAAAGTATTGGGCCAGCATCACATTTTCGACAGCAGTGAGATACGGTACGAGATGAAATTGCTGGAACACGAAGCCAATCTTTTCGGCGCGATAGCGAACCAATTCGTTTTCGCTAAGCTTGGAGAGATCGACGCCATCGACGATAACCCGGCCGGAAGTGAGGGTATCGAGGCCGCCGAGAATGTTGATGAGCGTCGTCTTGCCGGAACCCGATGGGCCCATCAGAGCGATCCACTCACCAGCATGGATGCTGAAGCTGAGGCCATCGACGGCCCGCAACGAGCCATAATTTTTGGTGAGGGCTTCAATGATGACTTGGAGGGTCACGCCTCACCTCGAAACACGGAAGCGGGGCGAATATTAGCGAGGCGGCGCAACGGATAAGCGCCGGCGATGGCGACAATGATGGTCAGAACCACAGCCACAGGATACACAATCAGGCGAGGACGCGAGGCGATACCAAAGACCGCCTTGCCTAGCCACATCGACAGAACGATGCCAAGAGCGGCTCCGAGAATGCCGCTGCTCAGGCCGAGCAGCGCCGCCTCGACAAGAAACAAGCGGAGCACGCGGCGCGTGGCGCCGCCAATGGCTTTCATCAGGCCGACGTCGTTGCGGCGCTCCATGGCCACGTTGGTCATGGCGGCCATGACGCAAAGCGCGGTCAGGACCAGTACGAGCGCGACGGTTGCGGTTAGCACGCCGCTGATGCGGTCGTAAATCTTGGCTTCGCCTTCGGTGAATTGGCGGATGGGGCGTACGTCCACGTCGGGAAGACGCTGGCGCAATGTCACGATGAAATTCTGGATGTCCACAGGCGTGCCGGGGACGCTCAGTTGAATCAGACTGATGCGGCTGGACAGAGAGGCCAGGCGCTGCGCGGTGGAAAGATCGGTGAAGATCTGGTCGTCCTCAGCTCCTCCCGCCGAGAAAACGTTTGAGATATAGCATTTCTCTTGGTGCGTGCCCAATAGAAGAAGCAATTCCGCGCCGAGTGAGGAATGAGGTTCGCCGGAATGGAGCTGCCTGGCAACGCGCTCACCTGCAAAACAGTTTTTGTCGCCACCCGGCTCCCGAGGATGCAGGGGCATGGGTGAGTCTAATTTCCAAGCGGGAACAACCGAATCCATGGAATACAAATCCGTTCCCGTGATCACCACCTGACGGGAATTCTGACGCGTGTCCGCATCTGGAAAAACGTCCCCAACGACATAAAGGAAGGGAACCGCATGGACAGGTTGGCCGTTAGCATCCGTCGGTATTCTAGCGAGGACGTCCTGGTTTAATAGTTGAGTCTGGGTAGAGCTCTCGGAATCACGAGGAGCGATTACAACATTTGCGCCAAACGCGCGGAATTCGGTGGTGAGCCGGCGCTTGGCGTCGATTTGGAGATTGAGCAGCGCGGCGGTGATCGTCGCTCCCGCGCCCAGCGCGAGAAGGATTACCACGACCCTACCGGGATTGCCAGTGATGAACCGACGAACCAGGCGCCAGAACATGGTGCGATTCGTGTGGTTCGCGCCGCGCATCATTCGCCTCGCAAAATCGGCGCGGGCTCATAACGCGTGGCGCGGCGCAGAGGAATGAAGCTGCCGAGCAGCGTGACCAGGGCGGCCAGACCGACCACCACAAGAAGAAGCAGCAGGGAAGGTTGTGGGGCGGCACCGAAGACCTTTTGCCCCACCAAGCGGGCCAGAATGATGCCCAGCACGTAGCCGACCGCGCCGCCCACGAGCGCGAGAAGAAGCTGCTCGGCAATCAGCAAGAAACCAATCGTGGCCGAAGCGGCTCCTAGCGCCTTCATCAAGCCAATTTCCGTTCGGCGGTGAATCACGGATGCGGCGGAGGATGCGCCAATAGCCAGCGCCGCGGCCAGCAGCGAAATAAATGTCACGAACCAAAGCAGCGCGCGAACTCGCTTCAGAATCAGGCCTTCACCTTCCGCCACTCGGCGAATCACCCGCACATCGGCGCCGGGCAGCACCTGCTTTATTGAGTACGCAATCGATGAGATATAAGGGCTGCAAGACCAACGCTCGAGGTCGGTCGCATTCATCGTGTTTGGGTCACGCCGGCCAAAATCGTCCTCAGGCTTGGTAAGGGCGCTCACGTAGAGTTTACGGTATTGCCCGGGTCTGCCGGCGATCTTTTGCGCGATGCTGAGAGGTGTGACGATGGCGTTATCTTCCGGCCCTCCGCTCGAAAGAATTCCCGTCACGTGTAACCGGAGATTGAGGCCGGAGGAATTTATGTTGAGGGTCGCGCCGATCGTTGAGCCGGAGCGTTTCGCGAAGGAATCTCCGATAACGCACTCATCGGCGTCTTCGGTGAACCACTGGCCATCGACGTGCCACCAGGAATTTGTTTTAGCGACACCTGTCCTAACCGTTCTGCCATCA
>Ga0307479_10005483_pt1 | contig 11614 bp, 6 predicted proteins | sample atmos_gasesECM4C_FD_203743 | JGI IMG/M metagenome (GOLD analysis project Ga0307479, IMG submission 203743) | Hardwood forest soil microbial communities from Morgan-Monroe State Forest, Indiana, United States - atmos_gasesECM4C_515 | ecosystem: Environmental > Terrestrial > Soil > Temperate... | reverse complement strand
GGCATATAGATTGCAAGCGTCGTGTCTTCATGAACCAGGGCGGCGACATCAGCGCTTGCAAGGAGCTTGCGTTCATCTGCGTGGTGGCCGCTGGCCAACAGAACGCGGGAACTTTTCCGGCGGTCCGTTAGAGACGCGCCAACCGCCGACGCTGCCGCGAGCGCGGCCGTGACGCCAGGAACGATTTCGAAGGGCACACCGGCGGCGTGAAGAGCGTCTATTTCCTCGCCGAGGCGGCCGAAGATGGCGGGGTCGCCGCTCTTCAGGCGTACAACGCTCATCCCACGCCGTGCGGACGAAATCATGAGTTCATGGATTTGCTCCTGCGTGATTTTCTTGGCGCCGCACCGCTTGCCCACGTTGATCGCCATGCTTTGCGGCGCAGCCAGCGCGAGGATCGCCGGCGTGACGAGATCGTCGTGAAGGATGATCTCGGCACCGCGAACGAGCGCGGCGGCCTTGACGGTGAGGAGTTCCGGATCGCCTGGTCCTGCTCCGACGAAATAGACTTTGCCGCGGGCAATCGTTGTCATTGTTCGCTCCTGATCCTCTGATTCCTGGATGATTTTCGGGCGCGTCTTCGCGCGATATGCGGCATCCTTCCAGTGGGGCCGCTGTACGCAAGCGATTGCAAAAGCTGCCTGCGCTCTTCCGATGGCGGCTGCGACGCGAGAATCTCGCGGCGGCGGGTTCCGATCTCGTCCAGCCAATCCCCGATGGAACTATCGAGACTCTTCTCGATCTCGATACGAAGACGCTGCGCGAGCGACGGGCTTTCACCGGAAGTTGAAATCGCGATCTGAAGCTTGCCGCGCCGCACGACGGCCGGAAAATAGAAATCGCAATTCGGAGGATCATCCACGGCGTTGCAGAGAACGTTCCGGCGCTGCCCTTCGAGAAAGACGGCGCGGTTGACATCGGTGGCGGACGTGGCGGCAATTGCGAGAAAGATTCCATCGAGGTCGGCGGCCCGGAACTCGCGCCGGATCCAATGGACTTTCCCCGCCGCGGCGAGCGCCTGAACCTGCGGAGTGGCTCGCAGCGCCACAACAGTGACGCGCGCGCCCGCGTCCAGCAGCGAAGCAATCTTCGACGAGGCGATCTCTCCGGCGCCGACCACCAGGCACGGGCGGTTCGCCAGTTTGATGAAAGCCGGGAAGAGATTCGCGTCCATGCTCAGTCTCCCACTCCATGCGGGACAGGTCCCGGCGAAGGATCGCGACTGACGGCTTCGAGGACGTGGCCCGCCAGTTGGGCGCGCAGCTCGTCATCGGAGAAGCGCGCAAAATACGCGCGGAGATTCTCGCGATCGTTGCGGTTCGCGAGATAGGAGTGCAGAAGGCGCTCGATGGCGTCCGGGACTTCGCGGGCCGCGCAACGGAAGCCAATGGGACGTGCGATTCGCTGGTGTTCACCCACCGCGCCACCCAGGCAAAAATAATAGGCATCCACAAAATCTTGGCCTTGCTTGACCTTTTTCCCTTCGAGGCCGATGTCTGCAATCCAATGCTGGCCGCAGGCATTCGGGCAGCCGGTCACGTTCAGCTTGAGCTGCTCGTCGAACCCGGGAACGCGCTCTTCGAGTTCGTCCACCAGCCAGCGTGTGAAACCCTTGGTTTCGGTGAGAGCGAGCTTGCAGAATTCCGCGCCACTGCAAGCGATGGCGCCGCGCCAGAACGGAGTCGCTTCGACCCGCAGACCCGCCTGGTCCAGTTCGCGAACGAGCGAATTGACATTGCCACGAGGGACATTGGCGATGATTAGATTCTGCATGTTCGTTGTACGAAGATCGCCGTTCGCAAAGCGGTCGGATAAATCCGCCGCTGCGCGCATCTGCTCCGGCGTGATGCGCCCGCGAAGGACCGCGGCGCCCGCGTAGAAAAGTTCGGGCTGTTTCTGGGGATGAATTCCCACGTGATCGCGGTAAATATCGGCGGGCGGGGCTTCCTCTTCGGCAGGGTCGAGTTTGAATCCGAGCCTGTCCGTCAGCTGCTCTAGAAACTGTTGCGATGTCCAGGCATGCCGAGTGAAGAGATGCTTCAGGCGCGCACGGTCGCGGTTTTCGCGCAAACTCTGTTGGTCGCGAAAAATCTCGGCAATTCCGCGCACAACAGGCAGCGCTTGTTCCCAGCGGACGAATGCGTCGAGGCGAACCGCAAAGTGCGGATCGGCCGAGAGACCACCTCCCACTCGAACGGAGAAGCCGACTTCGCGCTTGCCCTGGCGATATCGCTTGATGGCGGTGAGACCCAGATCGTTGATTTCCGGATACGAGCACCACACGGGGCAGCCGGTGATGCACACTTTGAATTTGCGCGGCAGATTGTAGAAATCGTTGCCTGCGGCGAGCAGCTCATTCGCTTCGAGCAGCAGCGGCGACGCGTCGCAGATCTCGTCCGACGCGATGCCCGCGACCGGGCAGCCGGTGAGGTTGCGAGGCACATCGCCGCAGGCGCTTTTCGGAGTGAGGCCCACGGCTGCGAGCGACTCAATCACTTCTGGCAGATCCTCGATAGTAAGCCAGTGGAGCTGGATATTTTGGCGGACGGTAATGTCAGCGACAGATCTTCCGTGGCGCTCGGCCAGGTTGGCGATCATCCGCAACTGATTCGATCGGAGAAGCCCGTTGGGCAGGCGGATGCGGAGCATGAAATATTTCGTGGACTTTCCTTCTCCGCCGTTGCCTGCGACAACGCCCGCGCCGTCTCCTTGCGTGTAAATGCCCCACCAGCGCAAATAGAGAGCCGTCCATTCGGGCAGAACGGAGTCGCGGCCTTTTCGCGCGAACTCCCTGATCTCTTCAAAGCATTCCCACGGATTCTTCACGAGCTTCAGGCGCTCGATGCGCTGCGCCTTGGTTTCCTGCGGCGGCACGTGCTTGGCGTCCTGTGTGGCCTGTACATCTGTTCCCGCGGCCATAAAATCTCCCAGAAAAACAAAAAACCCGCTGACCAGTTTTTGCTGGTGAGCGGGTTGCTTGAATCCGAATTTAGATAGTGACTATGTCAGTCGGATCGCACCCCGGCGCCAGCCGTGTGTACAACAACACGGCATACCAAGCGTCGAAAGGGTGCAAGCCTTCATAAACTCACTTTACAAGGAGCTCAGAATTCCGTCAACCCAATAGGATGCGAGTGTTCGCCGGGAGGATTCAGGAAAATTCCGGATCCCGTGCTACTGGCCAGCGGCCTTTGTCTTGTGACCGTGGTGCTCGACGTGCGCCTTTGCTGCCTCCGTGGCATGATGCGTCGCGTGAAGGTGGTGACCATGAGCCGTGTGCGCATGATGGGCCGCCGTCTCGTGGTTACCGGCTTCGTGATGACGCGCGGCCTCGCGATGGTGGCGAGCTGCGTGGTCATGATGCTCTGCTGCCTTGTGGTGATGCTCTGCTGCTTCTTTGGACATGCTTCCTCCTTGGAAGATTGGGTAGGGCTAGGGTACGCAAAACTAACGGTGCGATGTTAATGACGCGTGACGAGCAGATGAACAGTTTCTTATCCTGCCGAGGGCGTCGTGCCAGGTTGTCCCAACTGCATACCTTTCTGTATCCTACCGGAGCCGCGAAACGTCTAAATCGGAGATATAACTTTGTCCCGAGGACGACCGATGTCCGTCTCTGAACCGCTGAAGAACAACGAGGTTGAGGTTTCGCCGCCGCCCCCTCAAGAACCAAACAACGTGCCGCGCAAACGCCGCTGGGTGTGGCCGGCGATTATGATCGTGCTCATCGCCGGGTCGATCTTTGTGTACCGCACGCGGGGTCGCTCGGCGGCAGCTGCAAAGGGACCAAGCGCGCCGCCCGCCTTCTCGGTGTCCGTCACGCCGGTTCAGACGAGGGATATGCCGTTTTATCTGACGGGTCTCGGATCGGTCACCGCGTTTAACACCGTGACGGTGAAGACGCGCGTGGACGGCCAAATCGTGAAGGTCAACTTCAAAGAAGGGCAATTCGTTAAGGAAGGCGACCTCCTGATTGAAATTGATCCGCGGCCGTATCAGGTGGCCCTCGATCAAGCGAACGGCCAATATGCAAAGGACCTGGCATCTCAGAACGACGCAAAGATTGATCTCAAACGCTACCAGACGTTATGGCAAGAGGGAGTGGCTCCCCGCCAGCAACTGGATTCGCAGCAGGCCGTGGTCGGCCAGTTTGACGGGGCACTCCAGGCCGACCAGGCTCAGATCAACAGCGCCAAGCTGAATCTCACATATTCAAAGATCACTTCGCCCATTAGCGGCCGTGTAGGACTGCGGCTGGTGGACCCCGGCAACATCGTGCACGCCGTCGACACGACTGGCATGCTCGTGATCACGCAGGTTCAGCCCATCGCCGTGATTTTCACGTTGCCCGAAGACAATCTTCTTCAAGTCATCGCCGAGATGCGCAACCGGCAGCTCACCGTGGAAGCTTACAGCCGCGACAATAAAACGAAGATCGCCGACGGAAACCTGCAGACCATCGACAATCAGATCGATCAGACCACCGGCACGGTGAAGCTAAAGTCCGTTTTCCCCAACCAAGACAATTCTTTGTGGCCCAATCAATTCGTTAACATCCGGCTATTCCTTTCCACGAAAAAAGGCGCGATCGTCATTCCCTCCGCGGCCATTCAGAAGGGCTCGCAGGGAGACTTCGTGTATGTCGTGAAATCGGACTCCACAGCGGATGTTCGTCCCATTCAGGAAGACTTCATCGAAGGCAATATCGCCGTGATCACGCAAGGTTTGACTCCCGGCGAGCAGGTTGTCATCGACGGGCAGGATAAGCTTCAAGCCGGAGCCAAGGTGAACGCCAATCCCGTGAGTCCGGCTCGGACCCAGCAAAGTCCTTCGCCAGCGGGAGGAAAGAATCAGTGAGCCCGTCGCGGCCGTTCATACTTCGGCCCGTGGCGACATCGCTCCTGATGGTGGGAGTGGTGCTCGTAGGCATCGTGGCCTACCGGCAACTTCCCGTCTCCGCTCTTCCGCAGGTGGATTATCCGACCATTCAGGTTCTTACCTTCTATCCGGGCGCAAGCCCCGACGTGATGGCGTCGTCGGTGACAACCCCGCTCGAGAGGCAGTTCGGGCAAGTTCCGGGCCTCAACCAGATGACCTCCACGAGCTCTTTCGGCGGCTCGGTGATCACCCTCCAATTTGACTTGAACCAGAACATCGACGTTGCCGAACAACAGGTGCAGGCTGCGATCAATGCGGCTGCCACATACCTGCCGAAAGACCTGCCCAATCCCCCCATCTACAGCAAGGTGAATCCAGCGGATACACCCGTCCTGACCCTCGCGCTGACTTCGGAAACTTTGCCTCTTTCAAAGGTTGAGGACCTGGCCGACACAAATCTCGCGCAGAAAATTTCGCAGCTTCCGGGTGTTGGTCTCGTGACCATCAGCGGCGGGCAAAAGCCGGCCGTTCGAGTCCTCGCGAATCCGACTGCGCTCGCCGGCTACGGCCTGGGTATGGAAGACCTGCGAACGGCGCTTTCACAGGCCAATGTGGACCAGGCCAAGGGAAATCTCAATGGTCCGCGGCAGTCCTTCACCATCGGAGACAATGATCAGCTCCTTACCAGCGACCAATACGGCTCCATTGTGATCGCATATCGGAATGGCGGCCCGGTTCGTCTGTCCGACGTGGCCACTGTCGTGGATGGCGCGGAAAATGAACTTCAGGCTGCCTGGATGAACACGATGCCCGCCGTGATTTTGAACATCCAGCGCCAGCCCGGGACCAATATCATCGGCGTGGTGGATCGCATCAAAAGGCTTCTTCCGCGTCTGCAGGCCACATTGCCTTCCTCCATTCATGTGGCCACGCTTACCGACCGCACCATCACCATTCGCGCGTCGGTGCAGGATGTTCAATTCGAGCTGATGCTGACGGTGGCCCTGGTTGTGATGGTGATGTTCCTGTTTCTTCGCAGCGTCGCGGCCACCATTATTCCCAGCGTCGCTGTTCCTCTTTCGATCGTGGGTACCTTCGGCGTGATGTATCTGCTCAACTACAGCCTCGACAATCTTTCGCTTATGGCGCTGACCATCTCCACCGGGTTCGTGGTGGATGACGCGATCGTGATGATCGAGAACATTTCGAGATTCATTGAGGAAGGGCATCCGCCCCTGGAAGCCGCCTTGATGGGTTCGGACCAGATCGGATTCACCATCGTGTCTTTGACGGTTTCACTGATCGCCGTGCTGATCCCGCTCCTGTTCATGGGCGACATTGTCGGACGCCTTTTCCGTGAGTTCGCGGTGACCCTCGGCGTCACAATCCTTGTCTCCGCGTTCGTCTCGCTCACCCTGACTCCCATGATGTGCGCGAAGCTTCTCAAGCACGAGGCGGCTTCAAAGCAGGGCTGGTTCTACAAAGCTTCGGAGCGATTCTTCGACCGGACGATCGAGCGCTACGGCCGCGGCGTGAAGTTTGTGCTGCGCCATCAAACCGCCACCCTCCTGGTCACCGCCGGGACTCTCGTGCTTACCATCTTTCTTTACTACATCGTGCCCAAGGGCTTTTTCCCGGTGCAAGACACGGGTGTGATTCTCGGCATTTCCGAGGCCGCGCAGACCGTGTCCTTTTCTTCCATGTCCGACCGGCAACAGGCCCTGACGGCCATCATCTTGAAAGATCCCGGCGTGGAAAGCATCTCCTCCTTTATCGGTGTGGATGGCACCAACATGACGCCGAACGCCGGGCGCATCCAGATCAACTTGAAGCCGCTCGATCAGAGGGACGGCAGCGCTTCCGACATTATCCGGCGGCTGCAGCCGAAGCTGGCGCAGGTGGCCGGCATCACTCTTTTCATGCAGCCTGTGCAGGACCTAACCGTTGAGGATCGCGTGAGCCGGACTCAATACCAATACTCGATTGAAGACGCCGACGGGAATGAGCTCTCGCAATGGACGCCGAAGCTCGTCGCTAAGCTGAACACGCTTTCTCAATTGCGCGATGTCGCCACCGACCAGCAGGATAGCGGGCTCCAGGCGAACCTCGTGATCGATCGCGACACCGCTTCGCGGCTCGGAATCGCCCCTCAGTCGATAGACGACGCACTCTACGACGCCTTCGGACAACGTCAAGTCTCCACGATTTTCACGCAATTGAACCAGTACCACGTGGTTCTTCAGGTGGACCCGCGCTTCGGACAGAACCCCGACGCCCTGAACCAAATCTACGTCAAGTCAACCAATGGAACGCAGGTCCCGTTGGGCACATTCACGCACTTGCAGCAGAAGACCGTGACTTTGGCGGTAAACCACCAGGGCCAGTTTCCCGTCGTCACACTCTCTTTCAACTTGGCCCCCGGCGTTTCCCTGGGAGATGCCGTGGACGCAATCAAGAAAGCGGAGCGCGAAATCGGTTTGCCGGTTTCGATCAATGCGAGTTTTCAGGGAACCGCGCAGGCATTCCAAGCCGCGCTGGCCAACGAGCCGATTCTGATCCTGGCCGCCTTGGTTACTGTTTACATCGTTCTTGGCGTCCTCTACGAAAGCTACATTCATCCCATCACGATTCTTTCCACGCTCCCTTCGGCGGGAGTCGGGGCCATTCTGGCTTTGTTGATTTGCGGCGAAGACCTGAGCGTGATTGCATTGATCGGCATCATCCTTCTCATCGGCATCGTGAAGAAAAACGCGATCATGATGATTGACTTCGCTCTCGACGCGGAGCGCAATCAGCATAAGAGCCCGGAGGAGGCGATCTATCAAGCCTGCCTGCTGCGTTTCCGTCCGATCATGATGACCACGATGGCCGCGCTTCTGGGCGGCCTTCCCCTCGCGCTGGGAACTGGCACCGGCTCGGAGCTCCGCCGCCCGCTGGGCATCAGCATCGTCGGCGGGTTGCTCGTCAGCCAGCTCCTCACGCTCTTCACCACGCCGGTTGTTTATCTCTGGTTCGACCGGCTCGCTCGCCGCTTTTCACGCTACCGCGTCGGCAACGTGATCGAGCCTGAGGTGGAGGCGGCGAGCGACTGACGTCCATGAATATCTCCACCCCCTTTATCCAGAGACCCATCGGCACTTCGCTGCTGACTGCGGCCGTGATGCTGGCGGGCGTAATTGCGTACCGTTTTCTTCCCGTCGCGCCCCTCCCCCAGGTGGAATTTCCGACGATTCAGGTGCAGGCGGCTCTGCCGGGTGCGAGCCCCGAGACAATGGCTTCGTCCGTGGCCACTCCGCTCGAACGCCAGTTCGGCCGTATCGCTGGCGTTACGCAAATGACGTCGTCGAGCCTTCTCGGCTCGACCACAATTGTTTTGCAGTTTGACCTGACCCGGAACATTGACGCAGCGGCTCGCGACGTGCAGGCGGCAATCAACGCTGCCGCGGGACAGTTGCCGGCAAATCTTCCCGCCGCGCCCACGTATCGAAAAAGCAATCCATCCGACTCGCCGATCATGATCATGTCCGTGAGTTCCGCCATTCTCCCTATGGCCAAGCTTTACGACGTCTCCGACTCCATCATCGCGCAGAAGCTGTCGCAGATTGATGGCGTCGGCTTGGTGATTGTCGGAGGAAGCGCGCGCCCGGCTGTGCGCGTTGAAGTGAACCCGATGACCTTGGGAAATTACGGAATCGGGCTCGAGGATGTTCGCACCGCGCTTGGCCAGGTGAATGCCAACGAGCCGAAAGGCATTCTCGCCAACGGCCTCGTTCGCTGGACCATCATGGACAACGATCAGTTGTTCGACGCCGCCCACTATGCGCCGTTGATCGTCGCCTACCATAATGGATCCCCGATTCGGCTTCGAGACATCGGGACGGTCGTCGATTCGGTCGAGGACATCCATACCGCCGGCCTGTCCAACAGCGTGCCATCCGTCGTTATCATCGTGTGGCGCCAGCCGGGCGCCAATATTGTCGGAACCGTGGACCGCGTCCGCGCGGACCTTCCGGAAATTCAAGCGTCCATTCCGGCGGCTGTGAAGGTGGACGTTGCGTCCGACCGCACCACCACTATTCGCGCCTCCGTGGACGATATACAGGTCACTCTTCTGATTACGGTTGTCCTGGTCATTCTCGTCATCTTCATTTTTCTGAGAAACGTTTGGGCTACGGTGATTCCTGCCGTGGCCGTGCCCGTATCGCTGCTTGGCACCCTAGGCGTCATGTACCTGCTCCACTATTCGGTGGACAACTTGTCTCTGATGGCGCTCACCATCTCCACCGGATTCGTCGTTGACGACGCCATTGTGGTGATTGAAAACATCACGCGTTACATCGAGATGGGTTTATCTCCCCTCAAGGCGGCCTACAAAGGTTCGCAGGAAATCGGCTTCACCGTTCTCTCGATGAGCACGTCGCTTGTCGCCGTTTTTATTCCCATCCTTTTGATGGCCGGTATCGTTGGCAGGCTTTTCCGCGAATTTGCCGTGACCCTCAGCGTCGCGATCGGCGTTTCGCTGCTTGTTTCTCTTACCACCACGCCCATGATGTGCGCGAAATTCCTGAAGCCATTTTCGAAACAGGGGCACGGGCGCGTATATCTCGCCAGCGAGCGCGCCTTCGACGCGCTGCACCGATCGTACGATCGTGGCCTGCGCTGGGTCTTGAAGCATCAACGCATCACGCTGGCCATCACCATCGCCACCGTTTGCGTGAACATTGCACTTTTCTACGTCATTCCCAAGGGCTTCTTCCCTCAGCAGGACACCGGCATTCTCGGCGGCTCCATCCAGGCGGCCCAGGACATTTCATTCGACGCCATGCGCCAGAAGCAAAAGCAGTTCAGCGATATTGTGATGACCGATCCGGCCGTCTACACCGTCGTGAGTTTCGTTGGCGGCAACGGCGGCACGATCAATACGGGCCGCATGTTCATCACGCTGAAGCCTCTTTCGGAAAGAAAGGTCAGCGCGGACCAGGTGATCCAGCGCCTGCGCCGCAAGCTCGCCGTGGTGCCCGGAGCCGTCCTGTACATTCAGGCGCAGCAGGATATTCGCGTCGGCGGGCGCTCGAGCAACTCGCAGTATCAGTTCACTCTTGATAGCGAGAACCTTGACGATCTGAACACCTGGTCGCCCCGCATGCTGGCGAAGTTGAAGACCTTGCCCGAATTGCGCGATGTCGCCACCGATCAGCAGGATAAAGGCCTGGAAGCGGAACTTGTGATTGACCGCGACACCGCATCGCGGCTCGGCATTCCCGCGCAAACGATTGACAATGTCCTTTACGACGCTTTCGGCCAGCGGCAAGTCTCGATCATGTACGAGACGTTGAACCAGTATCACGTCGTGCTGGAAGTGGACCCCAGCTTCCAGGAGAACCCCGACGCGCTGAAGAGTATCTACGTGAGGTCGGCCACCGGTGCGCAGGTTCCCGTGAGCGCTTTCACGCACTTCGAGTCGCGCACCACCGCGCTGGCCGTGAATCACCAGGGCCAGTTTCCCGCGGTCACGCTGTCGTTCAATTTGGCGCTGGGCGTCGCGCTGGGCGATGCCGTGGACGCCATCGAGAACGCGGAGCGTGACATTAGCTTGCCCTCCACGATCCATGCCAGCTTCCAGGGAACGGCGCAGGCATATCAGAACTCGCTGCCGAACCAGCTCATTCTGATTCTCGCGGCGCTCGCGGCCGTATATATCGTCCTGGGCATGCTCTACGAGAGCTACATCCATCCGATTACGATTCTTTCCACCCTTCCTTCCGCTGGCGTCGGCGCGTTTCTGGCGCTGCTGCTTTGCGGAATGGACTTGAGCGTCATCGCCGTGATCGGCATCATCCTGCTGATCGGCATCGTCAAGAAGAATGCGATCATGATGATTGATTTCGCGCTCGACGCGGAACGCAAGGAAGGGAAGTCGTCCGAGGAATCAATCTACCAGGCCTGCTTGCTGCGTTTTCGTCCCATCATGATGACCACGATGGCCGCGCTTTTGGGCGCGCTTCCGCTCGCCATCGGTATGGGAACCGGCTCCGAATTGCGCCGCCCGCTCGGAGTCAGCATTGTCGGCGGCTTGATCCTGAGCCAGATGCTCACGCTGTTCACCACGCCTGTTGTTTACCTCTATATGGACCGTTTCCAACTGGCGTGGTTCCGCCGCTGGCACAAATCTCATCCCGCCCGGCAGGAGTCTCAGCTCCACCCCTCCGTCTGAGTACTCCGCCTGGGAATGTTACCCCGCACGATGTTTGACCGGCGCCATTCGCCCAGCGGCTCGGTTCACTTCCCGCCGCGCACAGACTCTGCCATGCGCGGCTTCGCCATTTTTTTCCTGACGCTGGCGAGCGTAACCTCGCCCAATTCTCTCTTTGTTTTCTTCTTCATCGCACATCCATGATGGCGCCGCGACGGAAACAAAACAGTTCAATTCAGGACGCTGCCAAAAATTCGCGACAGGCACCGCCATGTCTGGATCGGGTGTCCCGTCTGCGCGTCGCGGCCAAAGTGAAAGCTCAGGCTGATGCCGGAGGAGCCGGAGGAATGGATCGAACGCGGACCGCCGGGAAAAAGCTGCAGGTTCTGAACGCGCAGTGTGCTCTGAAAGGCGCCGAGTTGCAGGCGTCCGCTCCAGGCTTGCGCGAGCGGAACACTCGACCGCGTGAAAAACACGGTCCTGAACTCTTCCATCGGGAGAAGGTGCGCCATGCTCTGGCCACGTTGATATGGCCCCGCGAAC
>Ga0307479_10005482_pt1 | contig 11615 bp, 10 predicted proteins | sample atmos_gasesECM4C_FD_203743 | JGI IMG/M metagenome (GOLD analysis project Ga0307479, IMG submission 203743) | Hardwood forest soil microbial communities from Morgan-Monroe State Forest, Indiana, United States - atmos_gasesECM4C_515 | ecosystem: Environmental > Terrestrial > Soil > Temperate... | reverse complement strand
CTCCCGCCACCCACCCCGCCGTCCGGTTGTGTTGTGAGGTGTGCGATGTCCACAGTGACAGCAGCTGCGGGGAGCGCGGGTACCAGCAGTCCCCCGGCGAGGAGCACGGCGACCAAAGCCGAGCGCGCACGCACGCGGCGGCTGACGACTCGTCTCCTGTCAACCCTCAGTTCCCACTCGACTCCACTCATTTCCGCGACCCTCCGAGGCAACGTCGATCCCACGGGCGTCTCGATCCCATGGGCCGTCATCTACATGCGCGTGACGTCGGAGGGCACAGTCGTGACGTATGCGGGAACGATCCTCCGTGGCGAGCAACGGCTCAGCGGCTCACGTCCCAGCTGATCGGCTCTGCCAGGGTGGGCGTATAGGAACAGAAGGAGCCGGTGCGGACGGTCGATTCGAGGTGGCGTCCCAGCTCGGCGTCGACGCGCGCCAGGCCGGCGATGGCGTGACGCAGCGCCTTGGTGGTTCGCACCCGGGCACGTTCGGCGTCAGATCCGCCTGGGCGGTCGCGGCCGCCCAAGCCCACGGCGCGTGCCAGCTCCCGTACCAGCACGTCGTGCTCAGCCCGGCCGTCGGCAGCGCGCGCGATGTCGTGCTTTGCCTCGGCATCATGGATCGCCAACTCCAGCTCGTCGAGGCGTCCGCGGTACTCGCGCTTGGCCTGTTCGTCGAGCAGCGGAGTCGGGGACGAGCCGGTGTCGGTCGGGGCGCCACTCAGCGTGAGGCTATAGACGTCCTCACCTGGGTGTGCCAGCAGGACCGCAAGCCAATCGAGGCCTACCACGTGCCTCACCCGCCCAACGCGTCCGTGGAAGTGCACTGTCCAGAAGTCGCCCTCGCGGCGCAGCGACGCGGTTCCCACTGCGACGGTGCGCTGTGCCACCGGATCGGAGCCCGCCGTCGGCGACGCCAGGTTGGCGACGTACTCCACGAGTTCGTGGCGATCCATGCGGTGGCCGGCACGCCACGCGTCGCTGGCCGCGACGTCGTGCTCCACTGCGTCGAACAATGTGGGGGCGACGAGCTCGAGGGAGTGTTGCTCGTTGGGTGGTCGGGGAATGCCAGCGCTCTCGCGGACGGCGTCGGCCGCGCCCAGCAGGACGGCGCCGCTAATCACATCGCTTTGGGCGACGACGGCGGCGCTGGCCTCCAACGCCTCGGCGTATCCCTCATGGTCACCGATCTCGGTGGCGAGGTCGAGGCCCGCGCGACTCAGCGACCAGGCCTCGCTCCACTCGCCGCAATGCAGTGCCACCGAGGTGGCCGTCAGGTGGGCGTGCAGGCCGGTGTAACGGTCGGTCTCGGCCGCATGCAGTGAGCGCATGCGTTGCAGGACCTCGCCCGCTTTCCGGTAATCGCCGCGCTCGAGGGCGGCGTTGGCAAGGGCGTTGAGCAAGGCCAGCTGGGACACCTCGTCACCGCGGCTGCGACTCAGCTCCAGACCCTCTTCGAGCAGCGGCACAGCGCTCTCCGTATCACCTGAACGGATGGCGACCACGCCCATGTTGGAGAGGCAACGCTCGACGAGAACCACGTTGCCTGTGGCGCGGGCCAGCGACAGCGCGGCCTCGAACGTCGTCCATGCCCTGCGGAAGTCGCCCTGCTGGCCTTCCATGATTCCGGCGTGGACCAGGGCCTCCAGCTGTGCCTCGACGTCGCCGGTGTCGGTGGCCATCTGCAGGCAGGAGTCGAGCGCCTGCCGTGCCTCGTCGAAAGCGCCGTCGAAGGTGGCCAGGTAGCTTCGACCCAGCAACAACTGGATGTGCACTGAGGGCTCCGGTTCTTGCAGCCGCAGGGCGCGGTCAATCCAGTTGCGGGCCTCGTTCCAGCGACCCGTGCGGAACCACGGCAGCCACAACCAGGCGGCCAGGCGTTGCAGCGGCACGGCGTCGCCCCTCGCGTACGCGCTTTCCATTGCGTGCACCAGGTTCTTGTGCTCGCGCCGGATCTCGTCGATGGCGCTGGCCTGGGCGGCGGTGCGCATCGCGGCATGGAGTCGATGGGCGACTTCGAGATAGAAGAGCAGATGGCGATCGTTCAGGCGCGCCAGCTGTTCGGCGTCGACCGGCGCGTCGAGCACGTAGGCACGGATGCTCTCCAGCAGGCCGTAGCGTGCATGTCGCGGACGCCGGTCGACCGTCACCAGCGACTTGCTCACCAGGCCCTGTAGCACGTCGAGGAGATCGGTCTCGTCCCAATCGCCGATGAAGGCGATGCCATCGAGGCTCGCGGTGTCCGCGAAGACGGCGAGCTGCCTCAGGAGGTCTTTGCCACGCCCGTCGAGCAGGTCGTAGCTCCACGCAAGCGCGCTGTGCAGCGTCTGGAAGGGGGACAGTCGGCCACGCTGCGTCGTGGTCAGCAGGTGGAAGCGGTCGTCGAGTCGTGCGCAAATCTGGGCGGGCGTCAGCACGGTGCAGCGAGCGGCCGCGAGCTCGATGGCCAGCGGTAGGCCGTCGAGGCGGCGACAGACGTGGCAGACGTCGGCGAAGTTCTCCTCGTCGACGGTGAATCCACGAACCATCTGCGAGGCGACGGCGAGGAACAGCTGCACCGATTCGCTCTCGATCGCCGCTGCCGGAGTGGTGACGCCGTCGGGCGGCAGGCGCAACGGCACCACCGGTAAAGTCGCCTCGCCGTCGAGTCCGAGTGTCTGCCGGCTCGTGGCCCAGACACGCACCTCGGGGCAATCCGCCAGCAGGGTGGCCGCCAGCTCTGCGCAGGCGGGCACGACGTGGTCGCAGTTGTCGAGGATCACCAGGGTGCGGGTATTGCCGAGCTGGGTGCAGATCACCTGCTCGGCCGTGCTCCCTGGCACCACCTGGAGGTTCATCGCCCTGGCCAGCTCGGAGGCGACATCGGCGCCGGCGTCGAGTCCCGACATTTCGGAGAACCAGACGCCGTCTGGATAGCGCGCGAGGAGCTCGCGAGCCACCTCGACCGCCAGCCGAGTCTTTCCCGCGCCGCCCGCGCCTACCAGGGTGACCAGCCGCCGGCGCTCGCTGAGGCCGCGCAACTGAGCAACCTCGGCGCCGCGACCCACGAACTCGGTCAGCGTTACCGGCAGATTGTGCGAATGCCGGTCTGCAGCGCCCGCACCCTCTCTGCCGCCCATAGCATGAGCCTACCAGGGCTCGGATGCGTGTGCGGCGGTCACAGGTAGGTAGGCAGCAAGGGGATCTCCCTTGGGGAGTCAGGTCCCGATCACACTAGTCGCGGTCGGGCAGGGCTTCGAGGGCGGCGATGACGGCGCGGGTGATCTGGGTTGGGGTCGAGGCGCCGGAGGTGACGCCGATGCGGCGCATGCCGCGGAACCAGATGGGATCGAGGTCGGCCGCGGTGTCGACGAGGAAGGCGGGGCGGCCCGCGCGCTCCTCGACGACCTGCACCAGGCGTTTCGAGTTGCTGCTGCGTGGAGAGCCGACGACGACGACGCAGTCGACGTCCGTTGCGGCCGCGACGGCGGCCTCCTGGCGTTCCTGCGTCGCCAGGCAGATCTCGTTGTGCACCTCGATCTCCGGGTAACGTGCGACGAGGTGGTCGATGATGGCGCGCGTGTCCCACATCGACAGCGTGGTCTGGCAGGTCACGGCGAGACGTGCGCCGGTGGTGAACGGCAGCGCGTCGACCTCGGAGATGTTCTCGATGAGGTGGATGTGCGTGGGGTCGATGCCGACGACGCCTTCGGGCTCGGGATGCCCGCGCTTGCCGATGTAGATGACCTCGCAGCCGCCGGCGAGCAGGCGGCGCACCAGGTCGTGGGTGCGGGTCACGTCGCTGCAGGTGGCGTCGACGACGTTGAGCCCGCGTGCGCGCGCTTCGGACACGACGTGCGGCGACACACCGTGCGCGGTGAAGATGACCGTCCCCGAGTCGATCGACTGCAGGCCGGTCATGCGGTCGGGCGCGTCGACCAGGCGAACACCCGCGCCCTGCAGCTCGCGGGTGACGTGCTCGTTGTGCACCAGGTAGCCGAGCATGGCGACGGGCTCACCGGTGTGCTCGGCGCCGACCTTCTTGGCCATGCGGATGGCCTCGACCACGCCGTGGCAGTAGCCACGAGGGGTGATGCGCACGACCTCCATGACGGCCAGTCTACGCGGCGGTCGGGACGTCCAGGCTGGGGACGGCAGCGCGGCGAGCCGTCGCGGCACGCCCGGTCCTTCCCGCCAGCAGCAGCCAGCTCCACAGCAGCACGCCGGTCACCGCGCCGACGGCGAGCTTGGCCCCGACGGCCAGGTCCGACGGGGTGACGAAGGACTCGATCAGCCCCGCCACCACCAGCAGCGGCGCCGCGCCCAGCGCCAGCAGCAGCGCCCGCTGCGCCGCGCGGGTCAGTGAGTCGACGCGGCGGAGCAGCCCAGGACGCAGCAGGGAGTCGCCGATCATCAACCCGGCGGCGCCGGCGATGAGGATGACGCTGATCTCGATCGCCCCATGCGGAACGATCAGCGCCCAGAAGCCGGCGTCGATTCCCCCCTGGTGCACCGCGGCGCCGAGGGTGCCCAGCATCCAGCCGTTGGTCAGCAGCAGGACGGCGGTGGGCAGCCCGATGGCCACGCCGCTGACCAGCGCGATCAACGACACCAGGATGTTGTTCTGGATGATGAATGCTGCCAAAGCCGGCGCAAACTGCTTGAGCGTCTCGTTGCCGATGTGTCCCTGGGACAGCCCGTCGAGCACCTGCGGCGGCACCAGGGTGGCCACCAGGTCCGGACGGAGGATCACCGCCAGCCACCCCGCCACCGCGCCGAGAGCGAACAACCCGACCGACGCGTAGATGTACACGTGCGCGGCGCGCACCGCCCGCGGCAGGTCGACGGCGTAGAAGCGCACCACGCGCGACAGCTGCGGCGAGGGACCGCGGAACAGCAGCGGATGGGCGCGGGTCAGCAGCGAGTTGAGGTAGTCGGTGACCGGTTGGTCAGGAAAGTCGCGGGCGGCGATGGCCAGGTCGCCGGCGGCGCGGCGGTAGAGCATGCCGAAGCGCTCCAGGTCCTGCGCCGACATGCCGCGGAGCCGCCCACGCCGCGCCCGCCTGATGCCCTCCTCCAGCTCGCGCCAGCTCTGCTGGCGGCGCGCCACGAATTCGTCGAGGCGCATTCAGGAGAGGCCGAGCCGGGCGCTGAGCTGCAGGTAGAGGCGCTCGATGAACAGCTCCGGTGGCCAGATCCGCTCCGGTGCGCTCGGTGGCAGGTGCATGCGCTCGAACAGCTTCACCGACATGTCGTGGGCGATGCGCGCGCGCTGCTCGGGCGGCAGTCCCGGACGGCTCAGGAATGCGCGCAGGACGCCGTGTTCGTGGGCGCCGAGGTGCTCGATGCCGTCGATGGGCGGTCCCGAGTCGGGCGCGCGCAAGAGCACCGGCGCCATCACCGCGGGCACGTGCGCTGCGGCGGTGCGCTCGCGGATCACCACGGTGCCGGCGAGCAGGTCGCCGACGCGCCGCGACTGCGGCTGGAAGAAGGCGACGAACAACCCGATGCCCAGCGTGTAGTCGACAAGCCGCGCGATGTTGCGCACCAGCGACTCGCCGAGCCCGGGGGCGCTGCCGTCGACGCGCACCACGCGCAGGCCGAGGGCGCGCTTGCCGGGCGTGCGTCCCGCGCTGGTGGCTTCGAGGATGGCGAAGTAGAAGAAGTGGCCGAGCACGAGCATCAGGCTGAAGACGGTCAGCGCGACGGCCTCGGCGACGCCACCCGACGACCCCAGCGCGCTGTACAGCGCCGCGGCGCCCACCGCGGCGACGAACAGGACGGCGGCGTTGATCAGCAGGTCGACGAGGAACGCCATGAGCCGGCTGGGAATTCCCGCCGCGACGTAGCCGATCTGGACGTTGTCGGCGGTCCTGACCTTGAGGACGTCGGGCAGCATGGGATGAGCCTAGCAGCGCGCCGCCGCAGCGCAGCCGACTACTCCACGATTGCGACGGTCTGCCCCTCCTGGACCACGTCCCCCTCCTTGACGAGGATCTCCTTCACCGTGCCGGCGATCGGCGTGGTGATGGGGATCTCCATCTTCATCGACTCGAGGATCATCAGCGTGTCGTCCTCGTCGACCTGCTGGCCGACCTCGGTGACGATCTTCCACAGGTTGCCGACGAGCTCCGCCTTGACCTCGGTCATTCGGTGCCTCCGCGGTGGGTGGGTGGGGCCGCGCGGAATGGTAGGGGGTCGGGTCAGGGCAGCGTGTAGGTGCTGGGGTCCAGCGCCGGCCAGTACAGCGTGGTGTGGCTCGCGGTGTCGGTGAAGGACCAGGCGGGCACGACGTCGCTACCGGTCGTGGTCTGCACCAGCCGCGCGGTCAGCCGGACGGCGTCGACGTGCACCGTCAGCGTCGCGGTGCCGGCCCCGGCCGCGTTCGACACGTCCCGCGCCCGTCCCGCCTGCACCTGCGCCCAGGCCGCCGGCCAGTCGACCAACGGGTACGCGGAGGTCTCGGCGACGAGGGGGTGGACGATGGTCAGCTCGGAGAAGCGGCCGCTGGCCGAGACGGTCATGGCGATCTCGGTGACGGCGCTCTCGCCGCCACCGTGGGGGACGATGACCTGCCAGGTGGGGAAGGCGGCGAGGTCGCCGTGGCTGACCTGGGTGGCGACGACCGGAGCGAGCGGCGCGATCAGGCCACGCTGCAGCAGCCAGGTGCGGGCGGCGGCGGCGGCGCTGTCGCTGTCACGCGGGACCGCGGGGAGGACCGCCTCAGCGGCGGCAGGCTGCCAGGTGAACGTCGAGGTCGACGCGTCGTACTCGAGGCCGATGTCAGGCCAGCTCGACCGCATCCCCTGGACCATCGTGGCGTGCGTGGTGCCGACGCGTTCCGCGACAGCGCCGACGGTCGAGTCGTCGAGCGGGAAGGTGCGCTGCACCGCGCCCTGGCGTGCCGTCCCGCCGCTGGGTGGGGCGGCGGCCGCGGGATCGAGCGTCGCCGTATAGCGCGGCCCCGGACCCGCAGGAGCCTGGATGGCGAGGACGCCATAGGCCTCGCTGCGGTCGACCGTGCCGCCATCCTCCGCAGGCCACGCCAGCAGCCAGGGCGTCAGCGTGACGATGGAATTGGGGTTGGACGTGGCCACGGCGGTCGGGCTGCGGTCGCCCCTGGCGTGGCTGCCGAGCCACAGGGAGGCGCCCACCGCGAGGGCGAGCGCCGGGATGAGCAGCGCGGCGGTGAGCGGGGTCAGGCGCCAGCGCGAGGGCGGCGGGTCGGTGTCTGCGTCCATGTGCGCCGCGCCGCAGTGTCGCGCAAAGCCTCAGACGGGGCGCACGCCGTGCTTGCGCCAGGGGCGTTCCAGCTTCTTGGTGCGCGCCGCGGCGAAGGCGTCGACGATGCGGCGGCGGGTGTCGGCGGGCTCGATGACGTCGTCGACCATGGCCCAGGACGCGGCCACGTAGGGGTCGATCTGGCTGCGGATCATCTCCACGTACTTGGCGCGCTCCGCCTCCTGGTCCTCGGCGGCGGCGATCTGCTTGTTGAAGATGATGTTGACCGCGCCCTCAGGACCCATGACACTGATCTCCGCCGTGGGCCAGGCGAACAGCGCGTCGGGCTGGTACCCGCGCCCGCACATCACGAAGTAGCCGGCGCCGTACGCCTTGCGCAGCACCACCGTCACCTTGGGGACGGTGGCCTCGCTGACCGCGTAGAGCATCTTGGCGCCGTGGCGGATGATGCCCTGCTTCTCGACCTCGGTGCCGACGATGAAGCCGGGAACGTCCTGGAGGAACAGCAGCGGGACGTTGAAGGCGTCGCACAAGGTGACGAAGCGCGCCGCCTTGTCGGCGGCGTCGACGTCGAGCGCGCCGCCCTTGACCATCGGCTGGCTGGCGACGATGCCCACCGACTCCCCGCCGAAGCGGGCGAAGGCGGTCAGCAGGTTCTTCGCCCAGGTCGGCTTGATCTCGAAGAAGTGTCCGTCGTCGACCAGGCGCTTGATCACCTTGCGCATGTCGTACGCGGCGCGCGGGTTGGCGGGGACGATCTTGCCGATGTCGGTGATCTGCCGGTCGCCGGGGTCCTCGGTCGGCCGGAGTGGCGCGCGCTCGCGATTGTTGCTGGGGAGGAAGGACAGGTAGTCGCGGACCGCGGTGATGCAGTGCGCGTCGTCCTCGACCTCGAGGTCGCCGACGCCGCTGACGTAGCAGTGCACCTGGCTGCCGCCCATGTCCAGGTCGGTGGTCTGCTCGCCGGTCGCGGCCTCGACCAGCCGCGCGCCGCCGAGGCTCATGCTGCTCGTGCCCTTGACCATGGGGACGAAGTCGGCGAGGCCGGGGATGTACGCGGTTCCTGCCGCACATGGCCCCATCATCGCGGCCACCTGGGGAACGACGCCGCTCATCTGCACCTGCTCGTAGAACAGCGCGCCGCTGCCCGCGAAGGTGCTACCCACCGCCTCCTGGATGCGCGCCCCCGCCGAGTCGAGCAGCCAGACCATGGGCAGGTTGTTGAGCATTGCCTTGGCGCGCAACCGTGCCACCTTCTGCTCGCCGATCATGCCCATGCTGCCCGCCATCACCGTGAAGTCGTAGGCGGCGGCGTAGACGCGACGGCCGTCGACCAGTCCGCTGCCGGTGACCACGCCGTCGGCGGGCGTCTTGTCCGGCTGGGTGTCGGCGACGTGCATCGAGTGCTGATGGGCGAGCAGGCCGAACTCCTCGAAGGTGCCCTCGTCGAAGAGCAGGGCGATGCGCTCGCGGGCGGTGAGCTTGTTGCGGCCGTGCTGCTTGGCGATGGCGTCGGGGCCGCCCATCCCCAGGTACTTCTCGCGTTTGGCGTGGAGCTCCGCGCTGTATTCGTCGAGCGTCTTGCTGATGTCAGCGTCCCTTGAAGTCGGGTTCGCGCTTTTCGAGGAAGGCGGTGACGCCCTCGGCGGCGTCCTGGGTCATGGTGACCAGGGTGAACTGCGACTGCAGGTGGCGCAGCGCCGCCTCGTAGCCCAGGCCGTCGACGGCGAAGAAGGCGTCGCGGCCCAGCTTCATGATCAGTGGGCTCTTGGTGGTCAGCGTCATGGCCAGCTTCCAGGCCTCGTCGCGCACCGCGGCGAGGGGCACCACGTTGTTGACCAGGCCCCACTCCAGCGCGTGGTCGGCGCTGATCCGCTTGCCGGTCATGAACAGCTCCATGCAGCGCTTGGGAGCGAGCTGGCGCCGGATGATCGCCGTGATCATCATCGGCCACAGCCCGACGTTGATCTCGGTGGTGCCGAAGGTGGCGGTGTCGGCGGCGATGATCATGTCGCAGCTCAGGGCGAGGCCGAAGCCGCCGGCCAGCGCGTGCCCGTTGACGCAGCCGATCAGCGGCTTGCCCAGCTTCTCGATGGTGAGGAACATGTCGACGAAAGCGCCGCGGCCCAGGTGCTTCTCGACCTCGGTCTGGTCGCCGCCGAAGCCGCTCAGGTCGGCGCCCGCACAGAAGGCCTTGTCGCCGGCGCCGGTGAGGATGACGACGCGGACCTCGGTGTCCTGCTTGGCCTCCCGCAGTGCGGCGATGATGTCGCGCAGCATCGCGTCGCTGAGGGGGTTGCGCTTCTCGGGCTGGTTGAGGGTGACGGTGGCGACCCGGTCGCGCACCTCGTAGAGCACGTGTGTCAGTTCCAACCTTGCTGGCCTCCGTCCGTCCGGCGCGGCGAGACTAGCAGCCCGGCATCGGGTGGGGCGCGGTCAGCCGGACACGGTGTGGGTGGTGGCGGTGCCGTCGGGCTTGACCATCACCACCTTCCAGCGCGCCGGGGGCGGCGACGGGGACGGCGAGGACGCGGGTGTCGGCGCCGGCGTCGACGTCGTGTCCTGGACCTTGAGGGCGAGGTCGTCGCTCAGCTCGTGACTCCAGTACTCGATTCCCGACTCCTGGAGGCTCCACAGCACGGCGTCGTGCCGCCAGTCGACCAGCTCGGAGACCCCCTGCGAGGTCAGCACGATGGCGCGGTTTCCGTACCAGGACAGGTGCTCGACCTGCCCGGTCAGGGTATGCAGCACGGCTCCGCTGTCGGGGTCGTAGAAGGTCGTCGACCCGGGACTGTTGACGGCGACGACGGTGCCGTCCCCAGACGTCCTGGGGTACTGGCCGGAGGTGATCGCCCTGTCGTGGATGACGCGACCCGAGGACATCTCCAGGGAGCGCAGCTCCACCATGGTCATGAGGGCGTTGGGCGGATTGTGGAAACGCGCGACCACGATGCGGTTGCGGGCGCTGCTGCAGGCGAGGACCCACCAGAAGTCGTCCTGCACGACCGGCAGCGTGGTGACCGGTCTCGACGTGACGAGTGTCACCCAGGAGAGCTGCGAGCTGCTCGGCCCGTCGAGGCGGCACAGGTGCTGGTTGTCGCCGTCCCAGGCGAGCGCCTTGGCCCCAGCCGGCACCAGGCCCACGGTGTGTCCGTCCGGCGCGACCATCCGGGTGCCGCTCAGCACCACCCGAGAGCCGTCGGGCGACTGGAGATACGTCGCCGGAAATTGCTCCGGGACACCGGCGCACTGGCAGTCCCCAGTGCCGGCGTCGACGTACCCGTGGACGGCACCGTTCCAGTCCATCGCGGCGAGGCGGAGGAAGGTGCCCTGGGGTGTCTGATCGGAACCGACGGCCGCGTAGACGAGCTGCGGCTCGGTCACCGTCTGTGGCGGCGGGTCCCACGTCGGGGTCGGCCTTGGTGTGGGCAGGACGACCACGGGCGCGGTCGCGGGCGGGGACGCCGGCAGCGGCGTTGCGGCCAGGGTTGGCAGCAACGTGGAGGCCACCGGTGCCGCCGTGGGCGAGGGCTTGGGATGCACCGCCACCGCTGTGTGGTGCAGGTGTGGGCCGATGGCGACGATGGCGGCGATCAGAGCCCCGGCGGTGAGCAGGGCGACCGCGACGGGCAGGGTTGGCGCTGAGACGCGGCCACGTCGCTGGACGGCCGCGGCGCCTTTCGCGTGGTGGCGCGAGGCGCTCTCCGCCTCCGCCAGCGCGCGGCGCATGCGGGCGCGGATGTCGGCGTCGGGATCAGGCATCGGAGGAACCTCCGTCGGGGGAGGGCGGCGTGGCCTCGGGGTGGTCGGCGAGATCGCGGCGCAGGTGGTCGCGCGCGGCGCGGAGGTTGTTCTCGACGGTGCGCGGCGAGCAGTCGAGGTCGCGAGCGATGTCGGCCGTGGAGCGGTCCTCGAGGTAGAAGAGGACGGCGCAGGCGCGCATCCGCGGTGGCAGGCGGAGCAGGGCGGCGACCAGGTCGAGGGAGTCGTCGCCGAGGCCCGCGTCGTCCGCGGGGTGCTGGTAGACGTGGATGAGGCGGCGCATCTCGCGGGCCAGGCCGCGGTGGCGCTGGCGGACCACGCGGGCGACGATGCCGCGCAGCCACGGGGTCACCGGGGCCTCCACGCAGCGGGGGTCGGCCGCCGCTCGGCGCATGGCCACCTCGAAGGCGTCGTGGACGGCGTCCTCGGCGGCGGCCACGCTGCCGGTGAGCAGGACCGCCATGCCCACCAGGCGATGGAAGTCGCGGGCGTACGCCTCGCTCACCCGGTCGCTGACTCCACCGGCCATGCCCGCAGGGTCTCCCAGGTCAGCTGCCAGCGCCGTCATGTGCTCGATTCCCCTCCTCACGGGGCGTTCCCTTCACCACGAGTCGGACCCGCGTCAGCCGGTTC
>Ga0307479_10005481_pt1 | contig 11615 bp, 8 predicted proteins | sample atmos_gasesECM4C_FD_203743 | JGI IMG/M metagenome (GOLD analysis project Ga0307479, IMG submission 203743) | Hardwood forest soil microbial communities from Morgan-Monroe State Forest, Indiana, United States - atmos_gasesECM4C_515 | ecosystem: Environmental > Terrestrial > Soil > Temperate... | reverse complement strand
GGACAGCGCAATGAGGCCCGTACCGTCCGACGTGATATCGCGGAACCGGCCGGCACAGCCGGCGAGCGTGTCGCCATTGCCGGGGAAATAGAGCACCAGGCGATGGCCCGGCTGCGCGGCGATGTGCCAGACGATGACCTTTTCGCCGTCGGCCGTGCTCAGGATGTTCTCTTCGGCTTGCGCAAGCCCAGCCGCCTCAGGCGCCGTGCGCGCGGTGGTGGGAATAGGAAAGAGAATCGAACGCTGCCAGACGAACAGCGCCATCGCCGCGCCGAGATAGACGATCGCCACAAGAATGATGACCCATTTGAGGATGATCATTGATCTCAGGCGGCTTACCGGTCCGGCATCACGTCTTGCGCGCTGGTTTTAGCAGCTTCCGGACGTCTTGTCTGGTGCTTTCGGGGATTTCGCGGCAGCCGCATTTGGCGGCATGTTCGGCGTGCCATTGGATGCGCTGCGCCCGTGTCGCTTTCGGCGGCATGCGGTTCAATCGATGCCACTCCTTGTTCAGCGCCACGCGCCCTTCTTACATCCCCTTGACGATGTTCTCGGTCATCTTCTTGGCATCGCCGAGCAACATCATGGTGTTGTCGCGATAGAACAGCGGATTATCGATGCCGGCATAGCCCGAGGCCAGCGAGCGCTTGATGAACATCACGGTGCCCGCCTTCCAGACCTGCAGCACCGGCATGCCGTAGATCGGCGAGGTCTTGTCGTCCTCGGCGGCCGGATTGGTGACGTCGTTGGCGCCGATCACGAAGGCGACGTCGGACTGGGCGAATTCGGAGTTGATGTCCTCGAGCTCGAACACCTCGTCATAGGGAACGTTGGCCTCGGCCAGCAGCACGTTCATGTGGCCGGGCATGCGGCCGGCGACCGGGTGAATGGCGTATTTCACCTCGACGCCTTCCTTCTTCAGGGTGTCGGCCATTTCCCGCAGTGCATGTTGCGCTTGCGCGACCGCCATGCCGTAGCCGGGCACGATGATGACTTTCGAGGCGTTCTTCATGATGAAGGCCGCGTCGTCGGCCGAACCGAGCTTCGCAGGCTTCTGCTCGCCGCTGCCGCCGCCCGCGGCCACGGTCTCGCCGCCAAAACCGCCGAGGATCACCGAAATGAAGGAGCGGTTCATCGCGTGGCACATGATGTAGGACAGGATCGCGCCGGACGAGCCGACCAGCGCACCGGTGATGATCAGCGCCGAATTGCCGAGCGTGAAGCCGATGCCGGCCGCGGCCCAGCCCGAATAGGAGTTCAGCATCGAGATCACGACCGGCATGTCGGCGCCGCCGATCGGGATGATCATGAGCACGCCAAGCGTGAGCGCCAGGATCACGTTCAGCCAGAAGAAGACCGCGCTGCCGCTGACGACCAGACCGATGATGCAGACCACCAGCGCGACCGCGAGCGCAATATTGATCACGTGGCGCGCGGGCAGGATGATCGGGGCGCCGCTCATGCGCGCCGACAGTTTCAGGAACGCGATCACCGAGCCGGTGAAGGTCAGCGCGCCGATGGCGACGCCGAGCGACATCTCGACCAGGCTCTGCTGATGGATATTGCCGGACGTGCCGATGTCGAAGGCTTCCGGCGCATAGAACGCGCCGGCCGCGACCAGCACCGCGGCCATGCCGACCAGCGAGTGGAACGCGGCGACCAGTTCCGGCATCGAGGTCATCGGCACCCGGCGGGCGATGACGGCGCCGATGCCGCCACCGATCGCGATGCCCAGGATCACCAGCACCCAGGCGAGGCCGTCGGCCGGCGGATGATTGGCCAGGGTCGTCAGGACCGCGATCAACATGCCGGCCATGCCGAGCAGGTTGCCGCGGCGGCTCGAGGCCGGGCTCGACAAGCCCCGCAGCGACAGGATGAACAGCACGCCTGCCACGAGATAGAGAACTGCCGACAGATTGGCGCTCATTGTGCATGCACCCCGTCATGCGCGGGCTCGCCCTGCGCATCCATCTGGAAAGACCTTGTCCCGTGAAGCGTGCCGGCGAGCCGATTCATCGTCGTCACTTGGCTTTTCTCTTGTACATCGCCAGCATGCGCTGGGTGACGAGGAAGCCGCCAAAGATGTTCACACAGGCGAAGATCAGCGCGATGAAGCCAAAGCCGCGCGCGAGAGCCGAGCCGCTGGAAATCGTGACGACCCCGACCGCCAGGAGCGCGCCGACCACGATGACCGAGGAGATCGCGTTCGTCACCGACATCAGTGGCGTGTGCAAGGCCGGCGTCACCGACCACACCACGAAATAGCCGACGAACACGGCAAGAACGAAAATCGACAGCCGGAAGACGAAGGGATCGACGGCCTGCGCGACATGCTCCATGGATTTTCTCCTCAGGGCTTCGGCTGGAAACTGGGATGGATGACGGCGCCGTCTTTGGTCAGCGCGGTCGCCTTGACGAGTTCGTCGTCCCAGTTGACGGCAACCGCCTTGGCCTTCTTGTCGACCAGCGTTTCGATGAACGAGAACAGGTTGCGGGCATAGAGGCTGGAGGCGGACGCTGCCACCTTGCCGGCGAGATTCGGCAGGCCCACGATCTTGACGCCGTCGACCTCGGCGGTCTCGCCGGCCTTGACGCCCTCGACATTGCCGCCACGCTCGATTGCGAGATCGACCAGGACCGAACCCGGCCGCATCGACTTCACCATCTCGGCAGAGACGAGGCGCGGCGCGGGACGGCCCGGGATCAGGGCCGTGGTGATGACGACGTCCTGCTTCTTGATGTGCTCGGCCGTGAGCGCGGCCTGTTTGGCCTGGTATTCCTTGGACATTTCCTTGGCATAGCCGCCGGCCGTCTGCGCGTTCTTGAACTCCTCGTCCTCGACCGCGAGGAATTTGGCGCCCAGGCTTTCCACCTGCTCCTTCGTCGCCGGCCGCACGTCGGTCGCGGTGACGATGGCGCCAAGCCGCCGTGCCGTCGCGATCGCCTGCAGGCCCGCGACGCCGACACCCATGATGAAGACCTTGGCTGCGGGCACGGTGCCGGCCGCGGTCATCATCATCGGAAAGGCGCGACCAAATGCCTCGGCCGCCTCGATCACGGCGCGATAGCCGGCGAGATTGGCCTGGCTCGACAGCACGTCCATCACCTGGGCGCGGGTGATGCGCGGCATCAATTCCATCGCAAAGGCCGCGACGCCGGCCTCCGCAATCGTCTTCAAGGCCGCCTCATTGCCGTAAGGGTCCATGATCGCGATGACCAGGGCGCCGCGCTTGTATTGGCCGAGTTCCGAGGCTTCCGGCCGCTTCACCTTGATGACGATTTCGGCGTCCTTTGCCGCGTCCGCGCTGACATCGGCGCCTGCGGCGGAGAAATCCGTGTCCAGCACCCCGGACTTGATACCGGCCCCCGGCTCGACCGCGACGTCGAAACCGAGCGCCTTGAATTTCTTCACCGTGTCCGGCGAAGCCGCGACCCGCGGCTCGGACGGATCGATCTCCTTGGCGACGGCAATCTTCATGAGGCCTCCGGCGGCGCGGGCGCGCACGGGTACTTAAGAGAGAGTGGCTGCGGAAGTTCTCTTCATCGTTGAAGAGCCCGCCTGCGCGAGGCCCAAGGCGGGCCACGCAGCTAGGTTAGGAATATGGCCATCATGATGACGATGAATGCGACTGCCGCGCTGCCATATTTTACCAGCTTGATGAAGCCCTCGTAGGTCGCCTCATGCGCGATATAGTCGTTGCCGTCAGCGGTCGTGTAAGCCACTTCGCTATGGTCTGCCATCGTTGTCCCCAGATAGTCCCTGTCATTGTGGCCATTACAGCAAAGCCGGGCGCGGGGCAACGCCGCCCGGTTCTGTGCTCAGCCCGCGCGCCCATTATTTGAACAATCCGGCGGCCGTCGTCCACCACCCGTTCGGCAGATGTCCCGTTCGGCAGATGTCTTGGCGGCACCGCGCGACGCGTCAATCCGCGCCGGGATCGCGGGTTTCGTCCGCCGCGTGCGCTGGCTCGCCTTACAGCAAGCCAAGCGCCGCCCGTACGGCATCGATCGAGTCCGTGCCGCCGGCCGCGAATTTGACGCTGCTGGGGCCTGTGCGGGGGCTCGTTACCACCTTGCATTGCCCCGAGAGAAAGCCATGCGCCATGTGGAAGCCCAGCGCGCGATAGACCTCGAATTGTTCCTCCGAAAAGAACTGATCGCCCGTGGTTTCGTGAGGAAAGCTGTCGTGGCGCCGCGCGTAGTCCCGGACGTAGTCGTTCTCGTCTCCGGTCAGCGACGACTTGATGCAGACGAAATGGCCCTTCTCGCCTGCTCCGTAGTCGATGCTGCCGATCGCAACGTGCGGATAGTCCCGATTGGGCTTGCCGGCGCGGCCGATGGCTCCGGCGCCGCGGCCTTGGCGGAATTGCGGCTCATCAATTCGCGCGTCCGTGCCCGGATCGGTTCCCACGGCAGATCGATGATGATACCGAGGTCGGTCCGTGCGTAACGCTGCAGCGTCATCAGCGCCGAGAAATTCATCGGCTCGTCCGCCTCGGCATCGACCGCGATGATGACCTTGCAGCGCCGCCGCAACAGCTCGTAGACCCCGAGATTCTCAATATGGCCGCCGTCGGTCAGATCGTCAGGGCGGCGAGGCACGGTCAGGCTTAGATTGGCGATCAATCCTCGGACGACGATGGCGATGCCGGTCAGCACATCCCGCGTACCGGCGGGAATGAGATAGTTGGAATAATTTCGGATATGGCCGACCGCGCGCGTATCCCTGATCTCGCTTGCGTGCGCCGCGTCGGCAGGCAGAGCCGCGCCGAAGGCAAACTTGCCTGTCTGCGATATCGACGCGGTCAGCGAGCTGCCGATATAGCCGCCACCCGACACGGTCGACAGATAGTCGATCCGCTTGATCAGATCGCGGTGGTTGAGCGCCTGGAGCACACCGAGGCAGATCGCAGACGAGCGTATGCCGCCGCCCGACAGCGCAAGCCCCACGGCGCTGATCGTCTTCTCATCACCCCGCCAAGCGACGTCGGAAAACTGCGCCTCGGCGGATTTGTGATCGGGACGCTGTTCGCGGGCCTTGGCTTCTTCGTCAGTCCGCCGTTTTTCCTCCGCCCGGCGGCGGCTGTTGATCGCTTCGAGCTCCTGCTCGAACCGCGCGCGAAACCGGTGACGCCACGGCTGACCGGCGCAAGGGACGTGTGGAGCATTCTCGGCCCCGCCATCTGGCTTGACGTCCCCGGTCCGCTCTCGTTCCGCCATGGCCCGCCTCCACGCAGAGGCGGCGTGCCACGCGCAATCACGAGTTGCGCACACGTGCGTGAACCTCAGCCCATCGCCTCCAGCTCGTCAATCATGCCGGCAATGACCGACAAGCCGCCGTCCCAGAATTTCGGGTCCTTGGCGTCGAGCCCGAACGGCTTGAGCAGTTCCGAGTAATGCTTGGTGCCGCCGGCGGAGAGCATCTTCAGATAGCGCTCGGCGAACCCCTCCGAGGCATGTTCGTAGACCGCATAGAGCGAGTTCACGAGACAGTCGCCGAACGCATAGGCATAGACGTAGAACGGCGAATGGATGAAGTGCGGGATGTACATCCAGAAATTCTCGTATCCCGCCTTGATCTCGATCGCGGGCCCCAGACTCTCGCCCTGCACCGACAGCCAGAGCTGGCCGAGCCGCTCGGCGGTCAACTCGCCGTTCTTGCGCTCGGTATGGACCGCGCGCTCGAACGAATAGAAGGCGATCTGCCGCACCACCGTATTGATCATGTCCTCGACCTTGCCGGCGAGCAGCGCCTGGCGCTGCTTGCCGTTCCTGGTCTCCGCCAAAAGCCGCTTGAAGGTCAGCATCTCGCCGAACACGCTCGCGGTTTCCGCCAATGTCAGCGGGGTCGGCGCCATCAGCGCGCCCTGCCCTGCCGCCAGCACCTGATGCACGCCATGGCCGAGTTCGTGGGCGAGCGTCATGACGTCGCGCGGCTTGCCCTGATAGTTCATCAGCACATAGGGGTGGGCCGACGGCGTGGTCGGATGCGAGAACGCGCCCGGCGCCTTGCCCGGCCGGACCGGCGCATCGATCCAGTTGTTGGCGAAGAAGCGCTCGGCGATCTCGGCCATGTCGGGCGAGAAACCGCGATAGGCCGTCAGCACCATGCTCTTGGCATCGGGCCAGGCGATGGTGGTGGTTGCGGCAAAGGGCAGCGGCGCATTGCGGTCCCAGTGCGCGAGCCGCTTCTTGCCGAACCAGCCGGCCTTCAGCCGATAGTAGCGGTGCGACAATTTTGGATAGGCCGCGCGCACCGAGGCGACCAGCGCATCCACCACCTCGCGCTCGACGCGGTTGTTGAGGTGGCGGGAATCGGCGACGTCGGCAAAGCCGCGCCAGCGGTCGGAGATGTCCTTGTCCTTGGCCAGCGTGTTGGTGATCAGCGCAAAGCTCCGCTCATTGGCCTTGAAGGTCTTGGCCAGCGCCTCCGCCGCGGCCTTGCGCTTTAAGCCATCGCGATCCTGCAACAGGCTCAGCACCGGCTCGATCGCGAGCTCCTCGCCCTTGACCTTGAAGCGCAGGCTCGAAATGGTCTGGTCGAACAGCCTGTTCCACGCGGAATAGCCGGTCTGCGACTTTTCCTGGAACAGCTGCTCGACGCGGTCCTCGAGCTGATACGGCTTGTCCTTGCGCAGATCCTCGATCCACGGCCGGTAATGGGCTAGTTCCGGCGCCTGCAGGGCACGTTCGATCACCGCATCGTCGATCCGATTGAGCTCGAGCGCGAAGAACACCAGGTGCAGCGACGCCGCCGTCAGCCGCTCCGACACGTCGCCGTAGAATTTGGAGACCGCGGGATCCAGGCTGTCGCCGGCATGCACCAGGCCGGCATAGGACGACAGCCGGCCCGCGAGATCGTCGATCGCCTCATAGCGCTTGACCGCCTCGGCAAGCCATTTTCCACCGCCATCGCCCGCGGTCTGTTCGGCGAGCTTGCCTTTATAGGTTGTCTCAAAGGCGACGCATTCGGAATCCATGGTGTGAAGGTCGCGCCCGACCTCCGGCGCGTCGATCCCGGAATAGAGATCCGACAAATTCCATTCCGGCAGCTGGCCGATCTTGCCGGCACTGGCGCGGGTGGCTTTCGGCCTGGCTGCGGATCGGGCGGAGTTCGATTTGCGGAGGGCGGACTTGGAGCGCGAGTTCATCTTGTTCGGAGCCTGTGTTCAACCGGAGCGGGCAAATGCCCAACAAGTCCGCGCAGCATTGCAACAACATTTTATTCGCGGACTTCGGAAAGTCATGGGCACCAGCAAATATGTCATTCTAGTGCCGCTTTTCGATATGAAGTCCCTCAAACCGATTTTGCCGCGAGCGGGTCAGGGACACCGCTCCGGCGGCACGAGAGGCGGGACGGGAAGGTTTAAGAGCGCGTTAATCTGCATCGGCGAGAGTGCCCCGATTCGAGACAGATAGTCGTAGCGCGCAAGGAAAGCCATGGCTGCCAGCATTTTGATCGCCGATGACGACCCCGTTCAACGTCGCCTGGTCGAGAACATGGTGCAGAAATGCGGCTATGAGGCGGTCGTGGTCGAGAACGGGGACGCCGTGCTCGCCATGCTGACGGGCGGCGACGCCGCCGCCATCGACGCCGTGGTCCTCGACCTCGTGATGCCCGGCCTCGACGGCATGGGGGTGCTGGCCAGGATGCGCGAGGCCGGCCTCGCGATCCCCGTCATTGTGCAGACCGCCCATGGCGGCATCGACAACGTGGTCTCGGCCATGCGCGCCGGCGCCCAGGATTTCGTGGTCAAGCCGGTCGGCCTGGAGCGGCTGCAGGTGTCGCTGCGCAACGCGCTTGCCGCCTCGGCGCTCAAGGGCGAGCTGCAGCGGATCAGGCACAGCCGCGAGGGGCGGCTGACCTTCAACGACATCATCACCCGCAGCGAGGCGATGGCGGCCATCATGCGCACCGCGCAGAAGGCGGCTACCTCCGGCATCCCGGTCCTGATCGAGGGCGAATCCGGCGTCGGCAAGGAGCTGTTCGCGCGCGCCATCCACGGCAGCGGCGAGCGGCGGTCGAAACCATTCGTCGCGGTCAATTGTGGCGCGATCCCCGACAACCTCGTCGAATCGATCCTGTTCGGGCACGAGAAGGGCGCCTTCACCGGCGCCACCGAGCGCCATCTCGGCAAATTCGTCGAGGCGAGCGGCGGCACGCTGTTCCTCGACGAGGTCTCTGAATTGCCGCTCGCCGCGCAGGTCAAGCTGTTGCGCGCGCTGCAGGAAGGTGCGGTGGAGGCGGTCGGCGGGAGGAAACCCGTCAAGGTCGACGTCCGGATCATTTCCGCGACCAACCGCAAGCTTTTGGACCATGTCAAAAGCGGGCATTTCCGGGAAGATCTGTTCTACCGCCTGCACGTCCTGCCGCTGACCGTGCCGCCGTTGCGCGCACGGCGCGAGGACATCCCGCATCTGCTGCGCCATTTCCTGGCCCGCTTCGCGGCGGAAGAAAATCGCGCGGTCTCCGGGATCAGCGCCGAAGCGGTCGCCCACCTCGCGCAGTTCGACTGGCCGGGCAACATCCGCCAGCTCGAGAACGCGGTCTATCGGGCCGTGGTCATGAGCGAGGGCGATCAGCTCGAGCTCGCCGATTTTCCGCTGATGCTGGCCGCGCTGCAGACCAGCGTTGCGCCTGAGGACTCCTACGAGCCGGTCACGGTCGCGCCGGCACTGCACCAGGGCGCGCCCACTCTGGTTTCGGGTAGCGACATACCCATCGCCCCGCTCCCGAGCCATGGCACACTGCCCATGCTCACCGCCTCCGGCGAGATGCGGCCGCTCGAGGAGATGGAGAACGAGATCATCCGGTTCGCGATTGCACACTACCGCGGCCAAATGTCCGAGGTCGCGCGCCGCCTCAAAATTGGCCGTTCCACGCTCTACCGCAAGCTCGACGAGGCCTCAGCGACGGCTCCTCTCAAAGGCGGGGAAGAGCATGCAGGTTCGTCGTGATGCAATAAATTGCGGCGTTTCCACGTCGCGTCGGACCATATAAGCGTCGGAAATTTTGAGAAGATTCGAACCGTGTCGCGGCGGTGACAGACAAAGGCAACAGCACGTGGCAGAAAGCACAATCCGTTGCGAAGGATTTTGCCTGACGTCAGTTTGTCGTGAGTTGCCCCGTGCGGTGCTGGCTGCAGAACTGGGGCGCGTGTTACGCGTTGGTAGATGCCGATGATTCAGATGATTCATTCGCGGACAGCGCCAGAACGCGTGGGCGGTATTTTTACGGAAACTGAGAAGACCATGACCGGAACTGCCCCCAAGGCGGGCGCAGCTTCACCCGAGGGGTGTTACAAATGCGAAATTGTGTGAATGGCCGTGGTGGATACGATCGCGTGCTCATGGCCGTTGCGGCAACCTTCCTCACGATTTCGGCAACCTCGGCGATGGCGCAGAGCGACCCGGCCCGCAAGAGCGCCGCGGAGCTCGCGATCGAGGCGGCGGTACCAATGCCCGAACCCGCCAACGTTCCGCCTCCGACCGCCGCTGATTTCAAGACGGACTCCGTAGGCTCAACCGCCTCGGTCTCCGAGCCTGCCAAGCCCGGGGATGCGAAGCCCGCTGAGATCAAGGCTGACACCAAGGCCGCCGACACCAAGGCCACCGACACCAAGACCACCGACACCAAGGCACCTGAGACCAAGGCACCTGAGACAAAGGCTCCGGAGATGAAAGCGGCCGATACCAAGCCCGCCGACATCAAGACGCCGGACACCAAGCCATCCGACCTGGCCACCGCACCGGCAAAGCCTGACGCGGCCACGACGACGGCAGCACCGGCGGCCGCGCCGGTTGCCGAGCCTGCCAAAGAGCCGGTCAAGGCTGCGAGCAACGTGCCGCCGGCCGACCAGCCGGTCGCCGACAAGCTGCGTGACATGTTCGCCGGCAAGACGCTGCGCACGTTCGACCGCAAGGCGGACCGCGCCGCAGTGGAAAAATTCTACGGCGCGCGCGAATATGCACCGATCTGGACGCAAGCTGGCGGCCTGACCGCCTCCGCCAAAGGCGTCATCGCGCGCCTCAATGATGCGGCCTCCGATGGACTGAACCCGGCCGACTACCCAGTGCCGGATTTCGCGGCGGCGACCACGCCGGATGCGCTGGCCGATGCCGAGCTGAAGCTCACCGCCAGCATGCTGGACTATGCGCGCCAGGCACAGAGCGGCCGGATGCATTTCTCGCAGGTCTCCGGCGACATCGCCTATCCCGAGCACCCGACCGATCCGAGCGAAGTACTGGCCAATGTGACGACGGCAAAGGACGCCTCCGTCGCGCTCGACAGCTACAACCCGCCGCAAAAACTCTACAAGGAGCTGAAGAAGAAGCTCGCCGAGCTGCGCGGCCAGGGCGAGGGTCCGGCCGCTACCCCGATTCCCGACGGCCAAGTGCTGAAATACACCGCGCGGGGCAAGAAGCAGGCCGAAGAGGTGATGGACGATCCGCGCGTGCCGCAGCTGCGCGCCAAGCTCGGCATCGCGGAAAATGCCGACGACACCCATTACGACGCCAGGGTCGCCGAGGCCGTCCGCAAGTTCCAGGACAACGCCGAGCTGAAGCCGACCGGCATGCTCGACGAGCGCACGCTACGCGCACTGAACAGCCCGAAGCGCGACCGGCAGATCGACACCGTCGTCGTCAACATGGAACGCTGGCGCTGGCTGCCGCGTGACCTCGGCGCGCCCGCGGTCGGCGATGCCTATGTGATCCTCAATATCCCGGACTACACGCTGAAAGTGATGCAGCGCGGCCAGCAGGTCTGGACCACGCGGGTGGTGACCGGAAAGCCGGGCATCCATGCGACCCCGCTGCTCAGTGAGACCATGAAGTTCATCACGGTCAATCCGACCTGGAACGTGCCGCCGTCGATCATCTACAACGAATACCTGCCGGCCTTGCAGCAGGATCCGACGGTGCTCGAGCGCATGGGTTTGCGGCTGGAGCGCGGCTCGGACGGCCAGATCCACATTTCGCAGCCGCCGGGCGAGGCTAACGCGCTCGGCCGCATCCGCTTCAACTTCCCCAACAAGTTCCTGGTCTACCAGCACGACACGCCGGACAAGTATCTGTTTGCCAAGGAGGAGCGTGCCTTCAGCCACGGCTGCATGCGGGTGCAGAATCCGGATCAGTATGCCTCCGTGCTGCTCAACATCACCCAGCCGAACGAGCACTGGACGCCGGAGCGGGTGCGCGGCATGTACGGCTCGAGCGAGATCGACCTGAAATTCCCGACCCCGATCCCGGTCAACATCACCTATCAGACCGCGTTCGTCGATGATGCGGGCAAGCTTCAGATCCGCAAGGATGTCTATGGCCGCGACGGCACCATGATCGCGCTTCTGAAGAACGCCAGGGGCAGGGATCTGGAGCAGGTGGTCGCGCATGCCCAGCCGAACTATGTCAAGCCGACCGGCAACCTGCCGTCCAACGTCAACTTTGCCAGCAACAGCGGCTATTATCCCCCTGGACCGTCAGGCCCGTCGTTCTTCGAACGGCTGTTCGGTGGGCCACAGGCCCAGCCGGCACCGCCCGCCCCGATCGGGCGTCGTTGGCAGCAGCAACAGAGGCAAATGTTCGCCCGTTGAGTAGCGAAGTGACGGCGTCCTGAA
>Ga0307479_10005480_pt1 | contig 11616 bp, 8 predicted proteins | sample atmos_gasesECM4C_FD_203743 | JGI IMG/M metagenome (GOLD analysis project Ga0307479, IMG submission 203743) | Hardwood forest soil microbial communities from Morgan-Monroe State Forest, Indiana, United States - atmos_gasesECM4C_515 | ecosystem: Environmental > Terrestrial > Soil > Temperate... | reverse complement strand
CGCCCGGCCGCCGGGCGGTCATGGCCGGCGGCCGCGTGCTGACCTACGCCGAGCTCGAGGCCGACGCCAACCGGCTGGCCCACTTCCTGAGCTCGGCCGGCATCGGGCCCGGCGAGCACGTCGCGCTGTACGCCCGCAACGGCGTGGAGCACGTCGTCGCGCTGCTGGCCATCCTGAAGATCCGGGCCGTGGCCATCAACGTGAACTACCGCTACGTCGAGGGCGAGCTGGACTACCTGCTCGGCAACGCCGACGTGGCGGGGGTGATCCACGAGCGCTGCTACGCGCCGCTGCTGGCCCGCTGCGCGCCCCGCCATGACGCGCTGCGCACGTTCGTGGCGCTGCCCGATGTCACCGACCCGGACTGCGACGCCGACGTGTCGGTGTTCGGCGGGTATAGCGGGGTGCTGTACGCCGACGCGCTGGACGGGCAGGACCCGGGCCGGGACTTCGGCCCGCGCAGCGCGGATGACCTGCACATCATCTACACCGGCGGCACCACGGGCTGGCCCAAGGGCGTGATGTGGCGGCAGGAGGACTACTGGCGGGTGCTGGCGGGCGGCATCGACCACTACACCGGCCAGCGGGTGACGGAGTACTACCAGTCGGAGCAGGCCGCCCAGGACGGCCGGCTGGTCGCCTTCCCGCTCAGCCCGCTGATGCACGGCGGGGCCCAGACCGGCCTGCTGATGCACCTGTTCGCCGGGCACCTGACGATCCTGGAGCCGAAGTTCGACCCGGCCAGGACCTGGGAGATCACCGAGCGCGAGGGCGTTCAGCTGCTGTTCATGACCGGTGACGCGATGGCCCGGCCGCTGATCGAGGAGTTCGAGCGGCAGGCCGCCACCGGGCGGCCCTACGACGCGGCCAGCCTGGTGGCGATCTCCAGCACGGCGGCCATCTTCAGCCCCGAGGTCAAGATGCGCTGGCTGAAGGCGTTCCCCAGCGCGTTCATCACCGACTCCATCGGGGCCACGGAGACCGGGTTCCAGGGCACCGGGCTGCAGGACGCCGGCCGCCTGGGCCACGACGGCACGCTGGTCAGGCTGGGCCCGGACTCGGTGGTGATCAGCGACGACGGCACGGTGCTTGACCTGGCCGCCAGCGTGGGCGCGGAGGGTCGTCTGGGCCGGTCCCGCAACGTGCCGCTGGGCTACTACAAGGACCCCGAGAAGTCGGCGGCCACGTTCATCCTCATCGACGGGGTGCGCTACTCGGTGCCCGGCGACCGGGCCCGGATCGAGCCCGACGGCCACGTGACGCTGCTCGGGCGCGGCTCGAACTGCGTTAACACCGGCGGCGAGAAGGTCTACCCGGAGGAGGTCGAGGCGGCGGTCAAGGCCCATCCGGCGGTCTACGACTGCCTGGTGGTGGGCATCCCGGACGAGACCTACGGCCAGGCCGTGGCGGCGGTGGTCGAGCCGCGGCCGGGTCAGTCGCTGTCGCTGGCTGAGCTGCGGGAGTTCCTGCGGGCCAGCCTGTCGGGCTACAAGCTGCCCCGGTCCATGACGCTGGTGTCCGCGGTGCCGCGCAACCCGGCGGGCAAGGCCCAGTACCCGCGGGCCAGGGAGCTGGCCGCGGACCCGGCCCAGCTACGCCAGACGGTCTGACAGCACCTCGGCGAACGGCCCCGGCTGTTCCATGAACCCGGCGTGGCCGCCGGGGAACGGCACCGGCGGCAGGTCCAGGTCGCCGGCCAGGGTCATCGCGCAGCGGTGGGCCAGCTGCCCGGCCGAGGTGGTGCCCACGCCGATCACCAGCCGGGCCGGCGTGGCCCGCAGCGCGGCCAGGTCGGGCTGGAACCGCGTGGTGGCGCGCAGCAGGCTGGCCAGGAACTCCTCGGTGGTGGCCTGCATCCGGGCCGCCACCTCGGGCGGGATGCTGCCCGGCGGCCCGGCCGCGGCCGGGCCCTGGTTCAGGCCCGCGTGCCGCATGAACAAGGCCATGGCCCGCTGCGGCCCCTCGGCCCTGTAGGTGTCGTAGACCTCCTGGATCTGGGCCTTGACCTGCTCGCGGTCGGGCAGCAGCTCGATCACCGGCGGCTCGTGGGCGACCAGCGTGGTCACCTCGCCGGGGTAGGCGGTGATCAGCGCCAGGCCGACCGACGCCCCGCCGCTGCTGCCGAACAGCGCGGCCGGGCCCTGGTCCAGCCCGGTCAGCAGCCGGTGCACGTCGGCGGCCTGCTGCTCGGGGGTTACCTCCGAGCCGGTGTCCTCGCGGGTGCTGCCGCCGATGCCGCGCGGATCGTAGGTCACCACGGTGTACCGGCCGGCCATGGCGTGCGCCAGCCCGGTGAACCCGGTGCTGTCCATGGGCGATCCGATCATCAGCAGCAGCGGGCCGCTGCCCCGGCTCTCGTAGTACAGCCGTGCTCCTGGCACGTCCAGCGTGTGAGTCATGACCGGCAGACCTCCCCCAGCCTCGGATCTCATCGACGCTAGCGGGCCTGCTTCTGGCGGGCCCGGTAAGCGGCCACGGTGGTCCGGCTGGCGCAGGTGGCCGAGCAGAACCGGCGGCTGCGGTTGCGTGACTGGTCGACGTAGAACCGGGGGCAGCCGCCGGCGTGGCAGCGGCCCACGGTGACGTCGGGGTCACCGCAGATCACGTGGGCCAGCGCGGCGCCGCAGCTGCGGCCGAGCCAGGTCACGGGGTCCTCGCCGTCGCGGGCGAAGTGCAGGTGCGGCGTGCCCTCCCCGTCGTGATCGCTGATGTGCATGTCGGGCGGGAAGCGCCGCAGCAGGTCATTGACCGGCTCGGCGGGTCCGCCGTCGGCCACCGCCGCGACCGCGTCCCGCAGCGCTGGCCGCAGGCGGCTGAGCTCGCCGGGGTCCGGCTCGGCCACGCTGTGCTGGCGGAAGAACTCGCGTCGCAGGCCGGTCGGCTCACCGCTGTTGGCCAGCTCCACGGCGAGCTCGGCCAGGTTGCCGACGTAGTTGACGTAATGCACTTGACCACCTACATCCACGCGTTCGATAGTAGGCACCATGAGCCATGACACCACCTACATGATGGCGCCTGGCACCGACATGGCGCGAGTCCTGCTCCGGGCCGGGCAGTGGGACCGGGCCCTGGCCGCCCTGCCCGCCTCGGGTGGTGCTGCCCTGGCGGCGCGGGCGCAGATCCTGGCCGACCGGTTCTGGTGGCAGCTCGGGGACCCGGCCGAGGCCGAGGCGGCGGTGGCCTCGCTGGTCGCGGTCCAGCCCGTGCTGGGCCAGTTCTGCGCCGGGCAGCTGGCCTATGCCCGGGTCGTGCACACGCTCGAGGCCAGGGCTGGTGATGCCGAGGTGGCCCGGTCCGGGTTCGCCGCCGCGGCGGCCTCGGCGGAGCTGGCAGGCTGGGGGAGGTTCTGGCTGGGAGTGCTGGCCGACAACGTCGATCACGCTCCCGACCAGGCCCTGGCCGGCTACACCACGGCCCTGGACTGGGCTCGCGCGCAGGGCGACTGGATGCTGGACTCCTATGCCGTGCGCCACCTGGGGGCTAACGCGCTGACCGGTGGCGACCCGTCCGGGCTTGACCTGCTGCGGCGGTCCTACCATCTGCGCGCCGCCCTCGGGGCCCGCCCGCAGACGGCGGCGGCCGCGCTGACCCTGGCCGACGCCCTCCCGCCCGGCCCGGAGGCGGATCAGCTGCGCGAGGCGGCCGGGATCACGGCCCGCGAGCTGTCGCTCACCTGGCTGCTGGCCGCGCTCTAGGCTGTCGTCTCGCTGGGCTCACGGGCTGGCTGAGGCTGGGGCTGGGGCTGGGGCTGGGTTTCGGGCTCGGGCTGGGGCTGGGGCTGGGGCTGGGCCTGGGCCCGCTCGCGGCGGCAGGCCCGCAGCACCGGGAGCGCGAACGCCGCCGTCACCGCCAGCCCGGCCAGGCCCGCCACGGCGATGGCCGGCCGCACCGGTATCAGCGCCAGCAGCAGCCCGCCCAGCAGGTAGCCGCCCGTGGTGGCCGCGCTGACCACCGCGCCGACCACCGCGAACGCCTGACCGCGCGCGGCCGCCGGGGCCCGGCGGCCGATGAGCACAGCGGCCGCGTTGTTGACCCCGCCGTTGCCCAGCCCGCCCAGCAGGCTGACTGGCACCAGCCAGCCGGCCGCCGGGACCACCGCGAAGGCGGCCACGCTCAGGCAGGTCAGCGCCAGCATGCCCAGCAGCGCCCGGCCCAGGGCCCAGTCGGCCGGCCGGCGCCGGGCCAGCAGCCAGGCCCCGGCCATGGTAGCCGCGATCCACACGCTGTCCAGCAGGCCGTACACCGAGGCCGAGGCGTGCAGCGTGCCCCGGACCAGGAACACCTCGGCCACGTTGACCAGGCCGGCCGCGGTCACGACGGCACCGATGAGCACCACCGCCGACCAGACCAGCTGGTCCTGGCGCAGCCGCCAGCCGGTCTCCTGCTTGTTCTCGGTCTTCTTCTCGGCCGGCTGGGCCGCGGGCCCGGTCCGGCCCCCGCGACGGGTCCTGATCAGCCCGCCCGCGACGGCGATGGCCAGGTAGGTGGCCGCGTCGGCCAGCAGCGGCACCCGCAGCCCGAAGTGGCCCATCAGCACCCCGGCCAGGGCCGGCGCCAGCATCGTGCCCGCCGCCGTGGCCGTCTGGCTCAGCGCCGTCGCCCGCGGCAGGTCGTCCGGCCCCACCATCTCCGGCACCAGCGCCGACAGGCACGGCTGGGTCAGCGCCAGGCCCGCGGCCAGCACCGCGACCAGCGCGATGATCTCGGCCAGCCCGCCCGCGAAGGCCAGCCCGACGCACACCGCGGCCTGGGCCAGCCCGGACAGCACCAGCAGCCACCGGCTGTCGACCCGGTCGGCCAGCCGGCCGGCCCAGCGGACCAGCAGCACCGGCGGCGCGGCCTCGGCGATGAGCAGCGCGGCCACTGCGAACCCGCCCATGCCCCGCTCTTGCAGCTCCAGCACGAGGGCGATGGCGGCCAGGAGGTCGCCGGCGGCGGACACGGCCTTGGCCCCCGAGGCCAGGTAGACGTCGGTCCAGCCCGAGCCACGAGCCGACCGCGCCGAGCCACCACGAGCCGGTTTAGCATCTGTGAAAGACATACTTCGAAGTATCTACTTCACATCTACTCATGGCAAGGGTCTACCTAACAGCCAGCTCGTGATCACGGAACCTGGTCAGCGCATATGACTGACAGGGTTCCGTGATCATGAAGGCCAGGTTTTCGGCTGGACGGGAGGCCGCTTCTGGGCGGTCCTTATGTGAGCCGGGCGGTGCGCTGGGGCCGGGCGAGACGGCTGGGCGGCGTGGTGTTGTGCTGCGGGTGGTTCTTCATGCGGGCCTGGGGCGGCCGAGTGGGTGGGTCAGCCGGGCAGGGTGCGGACGATGGCGGCGACCGGCCGGGCGCCCGGCGGCGTGTCGGCGCGGGCGCCGCGCCGGTACGGGGCCACCAGCTCGGCAAAGGCCGTCCCCAGCGCCTCCAGTTCCTCCGCCGTCACCTCCAGCGTGGCGCTCATGAACAGCGCCGCGCTCTGCCACTCCCGCGGCTCGCTGTCGTGGCGGGCCAGGTAGGCACGCGTCCTGGCCTCGTCCCTGGCCAGCAGCGACTCCATCACGTCCCGCTGGGCCTCGTGCATCTCCGGGTCCTCCGGGGCCCCGTCGAGGCGGATCTGGTAGCCGTCGTCCGTCCGGCGCCACAACCGTTCCCGGCCGTCCCCGCGACCCGGCGCCGCCTCGACCAGGCCCGCCCTGGCCAGGGCGCGCAGATGGTAGCTGACCGCGCTCGGGGACAGGCCGACCTCGTCGGCGCACTCCGTGGCGGTGGCCGGCCCGGCCGCCGCCAGATGCTCCAGCAGGCCCAGCCGGGCCGGGTGGGCCAGCGCCCGCATGACCACGAGTTCCGGCACCGGCCTGGCCTGCCCGCGACCGTCCCGCCCCGGAGCGTCCGGCGCTGCTCTCCCGCTCATCCCGCCAAGATAGGCCACGTCCGAACCCAGCTCGCGGATGTCCCGTTACCAACACCGAGGGCGAGCGCCGGAGCGGGGCGGCCGCCGTATTCGGCGTGCTCAGAAACCCCGAGGTCGCGAACGTGATCGCCGTGGTTCACCGGGTCGTCATGCGATAACGGCCGGTTGTTCAAGGTCATTGCTCATATTGACCCCATGCTGACTCGTAGAACGTTTTTCCAGCTCATGGGCGCGTCCACCGGTGCGGTGATCACGGGCTCCCAGTTCCTGTCGCAGACCGCGGCCAGCGCCGCCCCGGCACTGGCCCCGCACGGCTCCGAAGGCATCGAGCACGTCGTGATCCTGATGATGGAGAACCGGTCGTTCGACCATTTCCTGAGCTGGCTGCCGGGGGCTGACGGCCGCCACGACATGGCCTACCTGTCGACCGACGGGAACGTCTATCCCAACTACCCGCTGGCGCCCGACTTCCAGGGCTGCGGCTACAGCGACCCCGACCACAGCTGGGAGGGGTGGCTGGTCCAGCACAACTTCGGCCGGATGGACGGCTTCCTGCAGCGGCCCACCGCCCCGGCGGGCAACCCGGGCGTCACCCTGGCCGCCGCCAACACCTTCCCGGCCGGCTACTACACCAACTTCCACCGCGACGGCGGCCGCAAGCCCGTGCCCGACCTGCCGGTCATCGGGGCGCTGGCCGAGAACTACACCGTCCTGGACCGCTACTTCTGCTCGTTCGCCGGCGAGACCTTCCCCAACCGGTTCTACCAGCACGCGGCCAGGACCGACCGGGACCATAACAACAACACGATCTCCCAGCTGGCCACCATCTGGGACAAGCTGTCCCCCATCCCCAACACCCAGGGCGTGCCGACCGGCGGGTACTTCTTCCGCGACCTGCCGTTCCTGGCCCTGTGGGGGACCAAGTACTTCCCCTTCTGGCACCCTTTCGCCGACGGCGACGCCGACGCCCTGGGCATCCCGGTCACCACGCCGTCGTTCATCGACACCGTGGCCGCGGGCAACCTGCCCAACGTGAGCTTCATCGACCCGGCCTTCGACACCGAGGGCAACGGCACCTCGGCGGACGACCACCCGCTGGCCGACGTCCGGCTCGGCGAGCGGTTCATCGCCGATGCCTACCACGCCCTGGCCGACGCCGGCTACCTGGACAACACCGTGTTCATGGTGACCTTCGACGAGTGGGGCGGGTTCTTCGACCACGTGCCCCCGCCGCGGGTCATCGACGACACCGACCCGGCCACCGTCGACCACACCGGGGATGGCACCACCCCGACCGACGGCCAGCTGATCCCCGACTACCGGCAGCTGGGCTTCCGGGTGCCCGCGATCGTGGTGTCCAACCTGGCCCCGGCCACGGTGGTGCACCACGGGCCGTTCGAGCACACCTCCACGCTCAAGCTGATCGAGTCGACCTTCGGGTTCCAGCCGCTGACGGCCAGGGACGCCCACGCCGAGGACCTGGGCCAGGTGCTCGGCCGGCACCCGCACCACCGGTTCCGCCAGCCGCAGATCCCGACCAGCAGCCAGGTGCTGGGCCCGGTCAATGACCCCGCCGCCATCTGCAGCGCGGACAGCGTCCAGTCGATCTCGCCCGAGCCGCTGCAGCGCGGTCACCGCAAGCCGGGCGCCCGGGTGCTCCCGCAGTCCGGGTCGCCGACCGGGGCCGGGATGGTCGGGTTCGGCCAGGAGTACCGCAAGGAGCACGGCCGCTAGGGGGTGCCCGGGTCAGGCCGGCTCGTAGTAGCGCAGCCCGTCCGACTCGCGCCGGGTCACCCGGCCCTGTGCGGCCAGCAGCTGCAGGTGCGCCGCGGTCTCGGTGACGGCCAGCATCTGGTTGAACGGGTCCAGCTCGTCCAGCGTCCGCCCGCGCCGGGTCCACTTCAGCCGGGCGGCCGACTCGCGGGCGGTCCGGGCGCCGCCGGCGATCACCGCCTCGGTCTCGGCCAGCCGCGCGCCGTGGTGGGCGATCAGCTCGTCCACCCTGGCGTGCGCGCTGCCGGCGACCGGCCCGTGGGCGGGCAGCAGCCGGGTGTCCGGGCGGGACCGGATCAGCGTCAGCGAGCCCAGGAACGCCCCCAGCGGGTCATCGGCCAGCACGGGCTCGAAGCCGATGGACGGCGTGATCGTCGGCAGGACGTGATCGCCCGCGAACAACAGCCCGCCGCCGGCGTCGCGGAACACGACATGGCCGCGGGTGTGCCCCGGCGTGGCCACCACGTCCAGCCGGCGGTCGCCGTGCGCGATGACCTGGCCATCGCGCAGCCACTCGTCGGGCTCCTCCCACCCGGTCTGGTACGGGTCGCGGGGGCCCTGCAGGCGGGCCACCCGGTCGGCGATGTCGCCCGCGCCGAGCAGCCGCAGGTAGGCCAGCTGGTTCTGCAGCGGCACCCGGCCGGGGTCCATCGAGATGGCCAGCGACTCCCGGTCCCCGACGCCCAGGCTGACCGGGACGCCGAACTCGCGCCGCAAGTAGATGGCCTGGGTGTAGTGGTCCCGGTGCACGTGAGTGACCAGGATCCGGCGCACGTCCCCGGCCGCCGCGCCGAGCGCGGCCAGGCCCTGGTCGAGCACCGCCCTGGCGCCGGGGATGGCCCAGCCGGAGTCGATCAGCAGCAGGTCATCGGCGTGCACGAGCGCGTACACGTTGACCGCCCGCAGCCCGTCGTTGGGCAGTGGCAGCGGGATCCGGTAGACACCAGGAGCGATCTCGAACGTGCCGGGCTCGGTCCAGGCATTCCGGTCAGCGGGGGTAGCTGGCATGGGTCGGACAGCCTACCGGCCGCGCAGGCGAGGTTTGCTCCCCGGCCCGCGGGTAACTGCGAGGGCTCGCGGGCCCGTCGCCGCTGGTACTACTGGTGACCGCCTTTTCATGATCACGGAACCTGGTCAGTGAATATCACTGACCAGGTTCCGCGATCATGGAGCATGCATTCCGGGCCGACCGCAGCGCATGATCCGGCTGCCCGAAATGGCGGACATCCTGGCCCAGCTTGATCAGGTCGCACATCACCGTCACTGGCTGAGGCACGCCGCCGACCCCTATCGTGGTGCGATACACCACCGCCAGCGACCGGAGGATGACCGCGTGCCGCAGCCGACCCGCCAGGACTTCGAGCACCTGCTGGCCTTCCGCTCCAGCCTGCGGCGGTTCGAGCGGTGGAGCGACGCCCAGGCCCGCGCGGCCGGCCTGACCCATGTCCAGCATCAGCTGCTGGTGGCGGTCAAGGGTCACCCCAGCCGCCAGCCGCCGACCGTCCGCGAGCTGGCCGATTACTTGCTGCTGCGCCACCACAGCACGGTCGAGCTGGTCGACCGGGCCCAGGCCGCGGGCATCGTGCGCCGGGTGCCTGACGCTAGCGACGGGCGGCTGGTCCGGATCCAGCTCACCCCGCGCGGCGAGGAGATGCTGAACGAGCTCACCCCGGCCCACCTGGTCGAGCTGCATGCCCTGGCCGCGGTGCTGGACGAGCTGGTCGCCGGGCCCAGGACCTGAGCGCTACATGCACCACCCGGATCTGTCCGGTCATTCGGTGAACGAGCCCGCTCAGGCCGGGTTCTCGTAGCTGACCACCAGCTCGCCGCCGACCTCGCCGCCAGCCTCGCCGACCCGGATGACGGCGCCGTCGCGGACGGCGCCGCCGATCAGCGCGCGGCCGATCGGGGTCTCGACCTCCCGGGCGATGTACCGGCGCAGCGGGCGGGCCCCGTAGACCGGGTCGAAGCCCTGCCCGGCGATCAGCCGCCGGGCATCCTCGCTCACCTCGAGCATCATCCGGCGCTCGGCCAGCCGGCCGCGCAGGTCGTTCAGCATCAGCTCCACGATCTGCTCGATCTCGCTCAGGGTCAGCGGCTTGAACAGCACGATCTCGTCCAGCCGGTTGAGGAACTCGGGCCGGAAGTGGCGGCGCATCTCGCCCAGCACCAGCTCGCGGGCGCCGGGCTTGATCTCCCCGTCCGCGGTCGCGCCCTCCAGCAGGTACTCCGAGCCGATGTTGGAGGTCATGATGATGACCGTGTTGCGGAAGTCGACCGTGCGGCCCCGGGCGTCGGTGAGCCGGCCGTCGTCCAGCACCTGGAGCAGGGTGTTGAACACGTCCGGGTGGGCCTTCTCCACCTCGTCCAGCAGCACCACCGAGTACGGCTTGCGCCGGACCGCCTCGGTGAGCTGGCCGCCCTCCTCGTAGCCGACGTAGCCCGGCGGCGCGCCGACCAGGCGGCTGACCGTGTGCCGCTCCTGGTACTCGCTCATGTCCACCCGGATCATGTTGTCCTCGGTGTCGAACAGCGCCGCGGCCAGCGACTTGGCCAGCTCGGTCTTGCCCACGCCGGTCGGGCCGAGGAAGATGAACGACCCGGCCGGGCGGCGGGGGTCCTTCACCCCGGCCCGGGCCCGGATGATGGCGTCGGAGACCAGGCTGACCGCCTCGTCCTGGCCGACCACCCGCCGGTGCAGGGTCTCGTCCAGGCGCAGCAGCTTCTCCCGCTCGCCCTCCTCCAGCCGGGCGACCGGGATCCCGGTCCAGCGGGACACGATCGCGGCGATCTCGTCCGCGGTGACCACCTCGCGCAGCAGCCGCTCGCCGCCCTGCCGGGCCGCGAGCTGCTCCTCCTCGGCGTGCAGCCGCCGCTCCAGGTCGGGCAGCCGGCCCAGGCGCAGCTCGGCCGCCCGGTTCAGGTCGTAGTCCCGCTCGGCCTGGCTGGCCTCCTGGCGGACCTGCTCCATCTCCTCGCGCAGCGCCTGGACCTTGCGCAGCGCCTGTCGCTCGGCCTCCCACTGGGCCCGCACCGAGTCGGCCTGGGCCCGCAGGTCGGCCAGCTCCCGGCGCAGCGTCTCCAGCCGGTCCAGGCTGGCCGGGTCGCTCTCCTTGGCCAGCGCGGTCTCCTCGATCTCCAGCCGCATCACCCGCCGGGTCAGCTCGTCCAGCTCGGCCGGCATGGAATCGATCTCGGTCCGGATCACCGCGCAGGCCTCGTCGACCAGGTCGATGGCCTTGTCGGGCAGGAACCGGTCGGAGATGTACCGGTGGCTGAGCGTCACCGCCGCGACCAGCGCCGCGTCGGCGATCTTCACGCCGTGGAAGATCTCCAGCCGCTCGCGCAGCCCGCGCAGGATGGACACCGCGTCCTCGACCGACGGCTCGTCCACCATGACCGGCTGGAACCGGCGCTCCAGCGCGGCGTCCTTCTCGATCCGGCCGCGGTACTCATCCACCGTGGTCGCGCCGATCATGTGCAGCTCGCCGCGGGCCAGCATGGGCTTGAGCATGTTCCCGGCGTCTACGGCGCCCTCGGCCGCGCCCGCCCCGACCACGGTGTGCAGCTCGTCCACGAACAGCAGGATCCGCCCGGCCGCCGCGACCACCTCGCTGAGCACCGCCTTGAGCCGCTCCTCGAACTCGCCCCGGTACTTGGCCCCGGCCACCATGGCCCCCAGGTCCAGGCTGAACACGGTCTTGTCGCGCAGCCCCTCGGGCACGTCCCCGGCCGCGATCCGCTGGGCCAGGCCCTCCACGATCGCGGTCTTGCCCACGCCGGGGTCGCCGATCAGCACCGGGTTGTTCTTAGTCTTGCGGGACAGGATCTGGATCACCCGGCGGATCTCGGCGTCCCGGCCGATGACCGGGTCCAGCCGGCCGCTGGCCGCGTCGGCGACCAGGTCGCGGCCGTATTTGGCCAGCGCCTCGTAGGCC
>Ga0307479_10005479_pt1 | contig 11616 bp, 10 predicted proteins | sample atmos_gasesECM4C_FD_203743 | JGI IMG/M metagenome (GOLD analysis project Ga0307479, IMG submission 203743) | Hardwood forest soil microbial communities from Morgan-Monroe State Forest, Indiana, United States - atmos_gasesECM4C_515 | ecosystem: Environmental > Terrestrial > Soil > Temperate... | reverse complement strand
GTGAATGCGGTGATGGCGGGGCGGCTGCCGGTGGAGCAGCACGAGAAGCTCACTGCGGAGAGCGCGCTGGAAGAGGAATTATTTTTGGGATTGCGGCAGATGGAGGGGATCGACGTTGGGCGGATCGAGCGGGAGTACGGAGTCTCGTTGGACTCGCGATTTGAACGATTGAAGTCTGCAGGGTTGATTGAGCGGGCGGGGGGCTTGGTGCGGTTGGCGCCAGGGCGGGTGAGCGTCTCGAACGAAGTCTTCGTGGAATTGATGAAATAAAGAAAAATCAAGAATTTCACCGCAGAGGCGCAGAGGGCGCAGAGAAGAAGGGGAGTGACGTGGCTACTGAGACTCGGACGGATGTGGTTATGGATTTGAATCGGGTTGCTGCGGCGAGGGATGGGGTGGTGGATTTGCGCAGCGATACCGTCACGCGGCCAAACGCGGAGATGCGGGCGGCTATGGCGTCGGCCGAAGTCGGGGACGACGTTTACGGGGAAGACCCTACTGTGAACCGGTTGGAGGCGCGGGCGGCGGAGATTTTTGGGAAAGAGGCGGCGCTATTTGTGCCTACCGGGTGCATGGGGAACCTGATTGCGATCAAGGTTTGGACGCATCATGGCGACGAGGTGGTTTGCGAGGAGCGCAGCCACGTGAATTTGTATGAGCTCGCTTCGATGTCGGCGATTGCGGGGTGCATGCCCCGGGTGGCGCGCGCGGAAGACGGGATTTTGAGCTGGAAGTTGATTGAGGCGGTGATTCGCCCGAAGATTTATTACGACTCGCAGACGGCGCTGATTTGCCTGGAGAACACGGTCAACATGTGGGGCGGGACGGTATATCCGACAGCGCAGGTGGACGAGATCTGCGACCGCGCGCACGAGGCTGGGTTGAAGGTGCATCTCGATGGCGCGCGCGTGTTCAACGCAGCTACCGCTTTGGGAGAAAAAGTTTCGCACATGACGCGCAAGGTGGATTCGGTGATGTTTTGTTTGTCGAAGGGATTGGGCGCGCCGGTTGGGTCGATGATTGTGGGAACGCGCGCGTTTATTGAGAAAGGGCGCGTGTACCGGAAGATGTTTGGCGGCGGGATGCGGCAGGCGGGCGTAATCGCGGCGGCGGGGTTGATTGCGCTGGAGAAATCGCCGGGCCGGCTGCATATCGATCATGATAATGCGCGGCGGCTGGCGGAAGGAATTGCGCAGATTCGCGGATTGCGAATCGACGCGGCGAAGGTGCGGAGCAACATCGTGATTTTCGATTGCTCGGACATTGGGAAGACGGCGGTGGAATTGTGCGAAGCGCTGCACCGGCGCGGGATTTGGGCGCAAGACACGGCGCTGTATGCGGTGCGGTTGGTGACGCACGTCGACGTGAACCGCGAAGGAATCGAGCGGGCGTTGGAGGTTTTACGGGACGTGGCGGCACAGGCGCAGAAGGCGGGGGCATGAATGGCAGGCCGGAGCAATTGAAGAGCAACTATCCGGTAGGTTAGTAAGCAGCGTGCGCTACAATATCTATAAGCCAGTCTTTGTCTGGCTATAGATAAAACTTAGACCTACCGAGGAACTTGTGGATTTCACGTTTAGCGAAGAGCAGGAGCAATTGCGGCGGAGCGTGCGCAAATTTGCCGAAGGCGAGATTGCGCCGCATGTGATGGAGTGGGACGAGGCTTCGCATTTTCCGATGGAGATTATGCCGAAGCTGGGGGAGATGGGGCTGCTGGGCGTGATCTTTCCGGAGCAATATGGCGGCGCGGGCTTGGGATACATCGAATATGCGATTGCGATTGAGGAGCTGTCGCGGGTGGACGGTTCGGTTGGCTTGATCGTGGCGGCGCACAATTCGCTTTGCAGCAATCACGTTTTCAAGTTCGGGAACGAAGCGCAGAAGAAGAAATACCTCGCGCCGCTGGCGCAGGGGAAGAAGATCGGGGCGTGGTCGCTTACGGAACCGGAAGCCGGTTCCGACGCGGGCGGCACACGGACCACGGCAAAGAGAGACGGCAAGCACTGGGTGCTCAATGGGGCGAAGACATTTACCACCAACGGTCAATACGCAGACGTTTGCGTGGCCATGGCGGTGACGGACAAAACGAAGAATTCGCACGGGATCAGCGCGTTTATCCTGGAAAAGGGAATGCCAGGATTCAAGCCGGGGAAGAAAGAAAATAAACTGGGGATGCGGGCGAGCGACACTTCGGAAGTGATTTTCTCCGACTGCCGGGTGCCGGAAGAAAACCTGTTGGGCGCCGAGGGAGAAGGATTCATCGGCAGCCTGAAGATCCTGGACGGCGGGCGAATTTCGATCGCGGCGCTTGCACTGGGAATGGCGCAGGGGGCGTTGGAAGCGGCCACGAAATACGCCAAGCAGCGGAAACAGTTTGGCCAGGCGATCAGTGAATTCCAGGCCATTCAGTTCAAGCTGGCGGACATGGCCACGCAGGTGGAGGCGGCGCGACTGCTGGTGTATCAAGCGGCGTGGCTTGCGGATCGCGGGAATGCACGGTTCACGCGCGAGTCGAGCATGGCCAAGCTTTTCGCCAGTGAAGTGGCAGTGCGCGTGGCCAATGAGTGCGTGCAAATCCACGGCGGATATGGGTTCATCAAGGACTACCCGGCGGAAAAGTATTATCGCGACGTGAAGCTCTGCACCATCGGCGAGGGGACCAGCGAAATTCAGCGATTGGTTATTGCCCGCCAGCTACTTGGCAAGACAAAATAGGGTGATGCGTCTGGCCTGGTCGAGCGCTCCACAGGAAAGTAATGTCGCAGTCGATTGAGAATTGGGCGGAGCGGGTGTGCGCCGGCGACGTGCGAGCGCTTTCGCGAGCGATTACCGCGATCGAGAATCACCATCCGGAGGCGGAGGAATTGCTGCGGCTGCTGTTTCCGCGAACGGGAAAGGCGTATCTGACGGGAGTGACGGGAGCGCCGGGGACGGGGAAGAGCACGCTGGTCGACCGGTTGTCTGCGCACTACCGCGGGCAGCAGGAGCAGGTCGGAGTGATTGCGGTGGACCCGACGAGTCCCTACTCGGGAGGCGCGATTCTGGGGGACCGCATCCGTATGCAGGGGCATGCCGGAGACGCCGGGATGTTCATTCGCTCGATGGCTACGCGCGGATTCCTGGGCGGGCTGGCGCGGGCGACGGCGGAGGTGGCGCTGCTGCTCGACGCCGCAGGCAAGCAGCACGTGCTGATCGAGACGGTGGGAGTCGGGCAAGACGAGATCGACATCGTGCGGCTGGCCGATTGCGTGGTGGTGATGCTGGTGCCGGGGATGGGCGACGACATTCAGAACATGAAGGCCGGACTGATGGAGATCGGCGACATTTTTGTGCTGAACAAGTCTGACCGCGAGGGCGCGGACCGGCTGGAGCAGCAGTTGAACGCCATGCTGTCGCTGGTGATGCCGCGCGACGGCTGGCATCCGCCGGTGGTGCGCACGGTGGCCACGGAGAACAAGGGAATCGATGTGCTGGCGGACACCATTGCGCGGTTTCGCAAACACTTCGAGGCGAGCGGGGAGCGCAAGCGCAAGCACGTGGAGCATTGGAAGCAGAGGTTGATTGAATTGCTGGAGTCGCGCTTGCTGCAGCGGGCGTTAGGGGGCGCAGGCGGCGAGGCAAAGTTGACGCAGTTGGCGGAAGAGGTGGCGGAAAGAAAGAAGGATCCGTTTTCGGCGGTGAACGAGATTTTGGCGCGCAGCGGACTGGACGGGGCGGCGTGACGGGCGCAAAACGTATCGGGGGAGACGAATGACAGCAGCGCGGAGGAAAAAAGGCGGCAGGAGCGCAGCGACGGCGACGATTGGCATCATAGGCGGCAGCGGGCTTTACTCCATGGCCGGGTTGACCGAGACGCGCGAGATTCGCGTGAAGACGGCGTTCGGGGAGCCGTCGGACGCCATCGTGTTGGGCACGCTGGAAGGAAAGCGCGTGGCGTTTTTGGCACGGCATGGCCGCGGGCACCGTATTCTGCCGAGCGAGATCAACTTTCGCGCGAATATTTGCGCGATGAAGCAGCTTGGGGTCGAGCGGATTATTTCCGTGAGCGCGGTGGGCTCGCTGCAGGAGGACTTGCGGCCGGGAGAATTCCTGGTGCCCGACCAATTTGTGGACCGCACGAAGAATCGCGTGTCGACATTTTTCGGCGGCGGGCTTGTCGCGCACGTGGCGTTAGACAAGCCAACGTGCCCGCAGGTGTCGGCGGCGCTCGCCGACGCCAGCGTGCACTGCGGGGTGAAAGTGCACCGGCGCGGGACGTACGTTTGCATCGAAGGGCCGCAATTTTCGACGCTTGCGGAGGCGCACGTGCACCGGCAACTGCGGTTCGAAGTGATTGGGATGACCAATGTCACGGAGGCGAAGCTGGCGCGCGAGGCGGAGCTCTGCTATGCCACCATCGCGATGATCACGGATTACGACTGCTGGCACCCGGAACACGAATCGGTGACGGCGACGCAGATTATTGCCACGCTGAACCAAAATGCGGAGAACGCGCAGAAAGTGCTGCGGGCGGCAGTGCGTGACATGCCTTCCGAGCGTACCTGCAAGTGCGGCGCTGCACTAAAGCACGCGTTGATCACGGACCTGAAACTGGTTTCCCCGGCGACCAAGAAGCGGCTGGCTTCCATCATCGGCAAGTATCTTCGCTAGGAGAAACCTGTGTCCTTACTCGTGGTCGGCTCCGTGGCCTTTGATGCACTGGAGAGTCCGTATGGGAAAGTGGACCGCACTCTGGGCGGCGCGGCGACGTATTTTTCCGTGGCGGCAAGTTTTTTCACCCATGTGAACCTGGTCGGCATTGTCGGCGATGACTTTACTGCGAAGGACGCGGAGATTTTTCGCGGGCGGCACATCGATGTCGATGGGCTGGAGCGCGCGCCGGGAAAGACGTTTTTCTGGGCCGGAAAGTACTCGGAAAATCTTAACGAGCGCGTCACGCTGGCCACCGAGTTGAACGTGTTCGCCGACTTCAAGCCGCGGCTTCCAGAACGTTACCGCACGGCCCAATTCGTATTTCTCGCCAACATTGCGCCGGATTTGCAGCGTGACGTGCTGCACCAAGTGCGCAAGCGGCCAAAAATTGCGGCGCTCGACACCATGAATTACTGGATCGAACGAACGAATGCGGATTTGCGCGAAACGCTGAAGCACGTCGACATTTTGATGATCAATGATATTGAGACGCGGCAACTTTCGAATGAGCACAATCTGCTGCGGGCGGCGCGGCACATTTTCAAGATGGGGCCATCGACGCTGGTGGTGAAGCGCGGGGAGTACGGCGCGATGCTGGTGGACAAGCGGGGCGTATTCTGCGTGCCGGCATTCCCGCTGGAGGAGCCGCACGATCCCACGGGAGCCGGCGATTGCTTTGCCGGGGGTTTCATGGGCTATCTGGCAAGCGTGGGAAATAAAAGCGATTCGTCGCTGCGCCGCGCAATGGTGTACGGGTCGGTGATGGGGAGCTTTTGCGTGGAGAAATTCGGGCTGGAGCGCCTGCGGACCCTGAAACGCAGCGAGATACACGCCAGAGCACGGCATTTCGCGAAATTGACGCAATTCAAGCTGTAAATAAGTAAAATTGCGTCGTTGCGAGCGAAACTCGCGCAATCCAAATGTTTTCACTTCGTGAAGTCTTTTTGCGTCTGGCTTTTGCGGCGCTACTCGGCGCCGCGATTGGAGTCGAGCGCGACCTGCACCGGCGCCCTGCGGGAATTCGCACGAGCGCTTTCGTTTGCATGGGCTCGGCGCTATTCACCATACTTTCCTTTGAACTTGCGAAAATCTATGGCGATACGTCCTCGACACGCATTGCTTCCAATCTTGTGCAAGGCATCGGTTTTCTGGGCGCGGGGGCGATTCTGCGCGAAGCCGGTGGGCTCGTTGGGTTGACGACCGCGGCGACGATTTTCGTCGAGGCGGCGATCGGAATGGCGGTCGGCGGGGGGCTTTACGCCGTCGGGGCGTACGCGACGGGCGTGGTGCTGTTTGGTCTCGTGGTCCTAGGGTGGGCGGCGCAGTGGACGAACCTGAAGGTGCGGATTATGGGCTTTCGGATTACGGGAAGCCATGCCGAGAACATCGCCGGGGAAGTGCAGCGGTTGTTTGTGGAGCTGAAGATCAAGCCGCAACAATTTCGAGTATCGATGGTCGGAGTGAGCTCGGTCGTGGAGTTTCAGGCGGAGGTCGGTCATCGTCAGCAGGAACAGATTGTAGAAAGGCTGAATCGCGTGGGCGTGGTGACCGAGGTGATACCGATCGAGGGGCACCGCGAATGACGCCGAATACGACGGCGAGCTCCGGAGTTCGATCGAGGGCAGCGGCGCGCAAACCCAAGGCTCTGGCGCGCGGCGCGCGGGTTGCGGTGTTTGCGCCGGCTTCGCCTGGCGGCGACGCGAAAGTTGCAGCTGGAGTGGCGGAGTTGAGGCGGCTGGGGTTTGCCGCGGAACTCCCCGCAGCGCAGCGGCCTGACGGTTATTTTGCCGCGAGCGCGGAGGCGCGGCGCGCCGAGTTCGTGAGCTTGTTAGGCGATGCGAAGGTTGACGCGCTCGTTGGCTTGCGTGGCGGCTACGGCTCGAATTATTTGTTGGACGCGAACCTAGCCTCGGCCGCCGGCGAGCCGAAGGCGGTCATAGGGTTCAGTGATTTGAGCTCACTCCAGATTTTTCTGTGGCAGAAATGTCGGTGGGTGACATTTTACGGGCCGATGGTGGCGGCCGGCTTTGCTGCGGGCGCGGGTGCAGCGAACGGCTACGACGAAGCATCTTTGCTGAACGCAGTCAGAAAGACGGACGGCGGCTGGACGATTTCGTTGCGCGGCGAAGCCCTCGTTGGCGGCGAAGCTAAGGGACGACTGCTGGGCGGGGCGATGACGATGGTAGAGGCGACTTTCGGCACGCCGTGGGAGCTCGACACGCACGGTGCAATTTTGATTTTAGAAGATCGCGGGATGAAGCCGTACCAGGTGGACCGTGTGTTGATGCATTTCCAGCAGGCGGGGAAGCTGGACGGCGTGAAGGGAATTGTGCTGGGCGATTTTCCGGAGTGTGATCCGCCAGTGGCCGGCAGTCCGACGGTGCGCGATGTTTGCGCGCGAATTTTCGGACCGCTGGGTGTGCCGGTCGTGTTTGGAGCGCCGGTTGGCCATACGATGCAACCGATGCTGACCATTCCGCTCGGCGTGAACGCGCGGTTGCGCTCGCAGGGCGATGGCGCGTTGGAGATTCTGGAGGCCGCAGTTACGCGATGAACGAGGCGAAGCACGTGCATGTGATTGGAATCGGCGGCTCGGCGATGGCCCCGCTGGCGGGAATGTTGCGCGAGCACGGGTATCGTGTGACAGGGTCGGACAGCGGCGTGTACCCGCCGGCTTCGACGTTGCTCGAGAGCCTGGGGATTTCGTTTTACAACGTGTTTGATGCGGCGCATCTGCAGCCGGCGCCGGATTTGGTGATCGTAGGGAACATCATTGCGCGCGGGAATCCGGAGTTGGAGGAAGTGCTGGACCGCAAGATTCCGTACCGCTCGTTGCCGGAGATTTTGGAGGAAGTGTTCTTGCCGGGGCGGCATTCCATCGTGGTCAGCGGCACACACGGGAAGACCACGACGACGGCGATGCTGGCGTGGATTTTTCACAGCGCGGGGCGGCAGCCGACTTTTTTGGTGGGCGGCGTGGCGGAGAACTTCGGAAAGAGTTACGGGCTGGGGGGCGGGGCGGACTTTATTTTGGAAGGCGACGAGTACGAAACGGCATTCTGGGATCGCGGGCCGAAATTTTTCCACTACCATCCGGACGATTTAATCATTACGTCGCTGGAATTCGATCACGCGGATATCTATGCGGATTTCGAGACGTACGAGCTGGCGTTCCGGCGGCTGGTGAACCTGGTGCCGCGAACGGGGCGGGTGGTGATTTGGGGCGACGCGGAAGATTCGGGTCCGGCGTTGCGGCGGGCGGCGAGCAAGGCGTTTTGTCCAGTAGTGACGTACGGATTTTCAGAAGGCAATGATTGGATCGCGGATGAAGTTGCGGTCGATGGAGAAAAGACGCGGTTCCGCGTGCGGCATAAAGGCAAACCATTTGCCGAATTTGCGCTGGCTGCCACGGGGCGGCACAACGTGCTCAACTCGCTGGCCGCGATTGCCGTGGCGCACGGCCGCGGCATAAGCACCGACTCGCTGGGAAACGCGCTGGCAACGTTTCGCAGCGTGAAGCGTCGAATGGATGTGAAGGGCGAGCACGGAGGAATTTTGGTTGTGGACGATTTCGCGCACCACCCAACGGCGGTGCGAGCGACGATTGAGGCAGCGCGGAGCCGCTGGCCAAAGCGCAGGCTGTGGGCGATATTGGAACCGCGATCGAATTCCATGCGGCGCAAGGTGTTTCAGGAGTCGCTTCCGAAGGCATTGGCGCTAGCCGATCGCGTCGTGCTCGGCGGCGTGTTTCGCGCGCAGCAGCTTCTCGACGACAACCGCATGGATCCCGAGTCCGTAGCCGCCAGTGTGCGGGAATTAGGCCGTGAAGCGCGAACCTTCGCGGGCTCTGATGCAATCGCGGAGTATCTTTCCGCCGAAGCGAAGCCCGGCGACCTTTTGTTGATTATGTCCAATGGCAGCTTCGACGGGTTGTGCGACAAATTGGTGAAGAAACTGGAGCACGGTGCGCCCACCGAGGTGCCAGCCCGGTGACGTTCCCGCAGGCCCGCCGGTTTCAAGTGCTCCGCATCCTCTTGGCCGCGTTTCTTCTCGCGCTGGTGGTGAGCAGCGCGGGAGCCACGATTCGCTACACCGTTTCCGTTGAACACCCGGAACGGCATACCTTTCACGTCAGCATGGAGATTCCGGACGTGACGGGAGAAGTAACCGTGCAGATGCCGGCGTGGAATGCGCTTTACGAGATTCGCGATTTCAGCGCCCACGTGCGCGAAGTGGAGGCGTTCGCGGGATCGAATCCGGCGGCGCTGGAAAAACTGGACAAGCTGACGTGGCGAATCACGGGGAACGGCACGATAACGGTTCGGTATGCGACGTATTGGGACGAGCCGGGTCCGTTCGCAACGCAGTTGAACGCCGAGCATGCATTCATCAATCCGGCCATGATTCTAATGTACGTTTCCACGCGGCGCGCCGAAGGTGTGGTGCTGGACATGCCGGACGCCCCGTTGGAATGGGCGGCTACAGGAGCGACCCTAAAACTTCTGGACTACACGAGCCGAGTGCGCCGCTTTGAGTTTGCTGCATCAGGTTACGACACGCTTGTCGATGCCCCCATCGAAGCTGCAAAGTTCGAGAAATTTGACTTGCCGGGCATGAATCCGCCGGTTTCCGTAGTGGTGCACGGCGACAAATGGAAGAAGAAAGACGTTGAGGAAGAGTTGCGGCGGATTTGCGCGTATGAACTGAAGCTGATGGAGGGGGCGCCGTACGAGCGCTACACTTTTATCATTCATTTAGGGCAAACGGCCGCAGGCGCGGGCGGGGGAATGGAACACGCCAATTCGACAGCGATTTCGCTGCGTTCCGGGGAACAGTTGCCGGATATCGCGGCTCATGAGTTCTTTCATCTCTGGAACGTGAAGCGCATCCGGCCGGCGACGCTGGACCCGGTGGACTACACGAAGGAGCAGTACACGCGGGCCCTGTGGTTCGCAGAAGGAGTGACCAGCACGTACGCGGCGTATACGGTGCTGCGCTCGCAATTGTGGAGCAAAGACGAGTTCTATTTCGATCTGAGCCAGCAGATCAGCGGGCTCGAAGCTCGCCCGGCAAACCGCTGGCAAAGCGCCGAGGAGTCTAGCCTGGATACCTGGCTGGAGAAATATCCGCTCTATGACCGGCCGGAAAACAGCGTGTCGTACTACGCCAAGGGGCAAGTTTTGGGCGTGCTGCTGGATATTTTAATCCGCGATCGCACGGACAATGAGAAGAGCCTCGATGATGTCCTGCGCGCGATGAACAATGAATTTGCCAAGCAAAACAAGCCGTACCGCGACAGCCTCGATGTTCGCTTAACGGCGGAGCAGGTTGCGGGCGGTTCTTTCGAGGACTTCTTTCGCGACTATGTGTCTCACGCAAAGCCGCTGCCGTACTCGCATATCCTTGCTTTGGCTGGGCTCGATTTGCGAACCGCGCAGCGCAAACGGCCGGTGCTGGGGTTTTTCGCCGAGCGCGGCGCCAGTGGGGAACTCATCGTGCAAGGTCTGGATGCCGAGAGCTCCGCGGCGCAAGCCGGGTTGCGCTCCGGTGATGTGATTCTCAGCTGGAATGGCTCGGAGCCGCCGCGGAATGCGGAGCGCTGGGTCTATTCGCAGAAAGCCGGCAGCGTGGTGCGCGTGCGGATCCGGCGAGACGACCGCGAGATATCCATCGACTTTCGGATTGACGAGGCGACGGAAACTTTTTACCAAGTCGTTGAGGATTCGCACGCCAGCGCAAAGGCCAAGCGCATCCGCGAGGGGATTCTGCGCGGCACCACGCAGCCAGTGACAGCTTCGGCTTCAAAACGATGAAGGCGTGCACTTGACGCTGGCCGCGGGATTCGAGAGAGTTCTGCGCAGTCATGCTTGGCTCCATTTTCATTTGCATCTTCCTTCCGCTGTACATGCTGGTGGCTGGGCCGCCCCTTCTTCTATACACGCTGATTTCGCGCAATCCGAATCCGCTGTATTGGACCGGAATCAAAGGAATCGTGTTTCTGATGCGGCTGGTTGGGGTCAAGGTGCGAGTCGCGGGCCGTGAGCTCATTCCCGCGGGTGCGTGTCTCTTTGTCGCCAATCACACCAGTTCGGCGGACGCGCCGGCGGTGGTGGGCGCCATTCCCAGGCGCGTGGCGATTCTGCTGAAGGAGTCGTTGTACAAATGGCCGATTGCGGGGCAAGCGTTTACGCTGGCGGGCTTCATTCCCGTTAACCGCAATGAGCGAGACTCGGCCATTGCCAGCGTGGAGAAGGCGACGCAGTCGATGCGGGCCGGCCAGTCCTTTTTGATTTATCCGGAGGGTACGCGGAGCCCCGACGGGCGGCTGCAGAACTTCAAGAAGGGCGCGGTGGTGATGGCCATCAAAGCGGGCGTGCCGATTGTCCCCATCGCGTGCTCGGGCGCGCACAAAGTGATGCGCAAACGGTCGCTGCGGATTTATCCAGGAGAGATCCTGGTGGAGTTTCTGGAGCCGATCGACTCCTCGAAGTATTCCTTCGAGGAGCGCGATGCGCTGAATGATCGCGTACACGATGCGATGGCTGCAGGTTTGCCGCCGGATCAGCGACCCATTGGGTTCCCGGGGGCCGCGCCAGAGGAAGGTGCGTGAAGTTTCGTAGGCAAAGTAGCAGGAAAGGACTCGTCATTTATGACCAATAGAAGGGTTCGAGACTGCGCACTATTTCTCCTCACAGTGAGTATCGGCGCGCCTTCGCTCGCGGCGCAAGCCAAACCTCTGACTGCGCGCGAAGTGATTGCGCGTATTCAAGAGCATGTCGGAATTCCCTGGATGCAACAGACGGTGGATACGTTTAAGGCGGGCAATCCGGACGCGGAGGTCAAGGGCATTGCAGTAACCATGATGGCCACGTTGGATGTGCTCCAACGGGCGGCGGCGGCGGGGCAAAATCTGATCATCACGCA
>Ga0307479_10005478_pt1 | contig 11619 bp, 9 predicted proteins | sample atmos_gasesECM4C_FD_203743 | JGI IMG/M metagenome (GOLD analysis project Ga0307479, IMG submission 203743) | Hardwood forest soil microbial communities from Morgan-Monroe State Forest, Indiana, United States - atmos_gasesECM4C_515 | ecosystem: Environmental > Terrestrial > Soil > Temperate... | reverse complement strand
CGTAGCCGTGGGCCGGCTTGTCCTTGAGCTGCTCCAGGATGACGTACTTCAGATCTCCACGCTCGAAGCCCTGCCGGCCAAAGTGACGGAATTCACGACGCGACCACATATAGACTGTCCTCCCTTAACGTAAGTATCACGATATATCGCGATATTATGCCAACCAAGGAGCTGGTGTCAAATTCGAATCGGCGTAGAATCCGGCCCAGCAGCGTGCCCACCGTCTCCCCCACGTCCCCGACGCAGGCACCACCGGTTACCCCGACCTTCGCGGAGCGCGTCCGGCGTTTCCTGGAAGCGTGCGAAGTCGACCGCAATCTCAGTCAGTTGACCATCCGGCAGTACGACCACTACCTCAACCATCTACTGACCTGGTTGGGGCGCGAGGAACCCGAGGTGGCCGACCTGCCAGACCTGACCCTCGAGGTGGTTCGCCGCTACAAGCTCTCGCTCGCGCGCCACCTCAACGAGCACACCGGCCGGCCGCTCTCGCGCGCCACCCAGACCTATTTCGTGGTCGCGCTGCGCTCGCTGCTGCGGTACTGGTCGCTGCAGGGCCTGGAGGTGCTCGCCCCCGACCGCATCGAGCTGGGCAAGGCTCCGTCGCGCTCCCTCAAATTCCTCGACGGCGACCAGCTGCGCCGCCTGCTGGCCGCCCCCGACATCAACGACCTGCGTGGGTTGCGTGACCGCGCCCTGATCGAAACCCTCTTCAGCACCGGGCTGCGGCTGTCCGAGCTGGCCCGGCTCGACCGCGACCACATCAACCTGAAGACGCGCGAGTTCGGCGTGATCGGCAAGGGGCGCAAACCGCGCCTCGTGTTCCTGAGCGACGCCGCCACCGAATGGCTCGGCCGCTACCTGCAGGCGCGCCCGGATCGCTGGAAGCCGCTCTTCATTCGCATGAAGGGCAAGGTCGACCTCACGCCCGGCGGTCCGGGGATGCGGATGTCGACCCGGTCGATCGAACGGCTCGTGCAGAAATACGTGCGGATGGCGGGCATCGGCGTGAAGGCCACGCCGCACACCTTGCGCCACTCGTTCGCCACCGACCTGCTCTCAAACGGCGCTGACCTGCGCGCGGTGCAGGAGTTACTCGGGCACGCCAACCTGAACACGACGCAGATCTACACCCACGTGACGAATCCGCAGTTGCGCGCCGTGCATCGCAAGTTTCACAGCGGGAATCACGAATAACACGGGCCCCCACCCTGCCCTCCCCCGCAAGCGGTGGAGGGAGAACTGCTGGGCTTGAACCCGGCCTGCCGCGGGCGGGGGAGGGAGAAAGACTAAGGGGTACGGGAAATGTTCGCTGGTAGCATCAGGATCAGATGATCTCGACGCGCGAGCGACTGCCGTCCACCACGCTCGACTATTACCCGTTGTCGCGGTTGGCAGCGGCCGGCATCGGCGACCCGAGCCGCTTGCCGATGACGATCAAGATCCTGCTCGAAGGTCTGCTGCGCCAGGCCGAGACCGGCCGGGTCTTTGACGCCAGCCTGCGAGCGCTGACGCGCTGGCCAGCGCCGGCGCCCGAGGATGCCGAGCTCCCCTATCTCCCGTCGCGCATCCTGCTGCAGGACTTCACCGGTGTGCCGGCGGTCGTCGACCTGGCCGCCATGCGATCGGCCATGCAGCGCGCCGGGAAGGATGCCGGTCGAATCGATCCGCTGGTCCAGGTGGACCTCGTCATCGATCACTCGGTCCAGGTCGATGCCTTCGGCTCGCTGGGTGCCTACGCGCGAAACATCGAGCGTGAGTACGCCCGCAACGGGGAGCGCTATGCGCTGCTGCGCTGGGCGCAGCAGGCGTTTCACAATTTCACCGTCGTGCCGCCCGGGATGGGCATCTGTCACCAGGTCAACCTCGAACGGTTGAGTCGAGTGGTCCAGGTCCGCAAAGACGAGAAGGGCGGCTACGCGCTTCCGGACACCCTGCTCGGCACCGACTCGCACACCACCATGGTCAACGGCCTGGGCGTCCTGGGTTGGGGGGTCGGGGGCATCGAGGCGGAGGCGGCGCTGCTCGGCCAGCCCACCTACCTGCCGGTTCCGGTAGTGGTTGGGGTGCGGATGACGGGCGCGCTTCGCCCCGGCGCGACCGCGACGGACCTGGTGCTGACCCTGACGGAGATGCTGCGCAAGCACGGGGTGGTCAACAAGTTCGTGGAGTTTTGCGGCAGCGGGCTGTCCAGCCTTTCGGTCCCGGATCGGGCCACGCTCTCCAACATGTGTCCGGAATACGGGGCCACCTCTTCCCTCTTCCCGGTCGATGCGCAATCCCTCCGCTACCTCGAGACCACTGGGCGGGATCGCGAGCTGATCCAGCTCGTGGAGCAGTACACCCGGGCGCAGGGGATGTTCCGCACCGACGAGTCGGAAACCCCGGTCTTCACCGAGCTGCTGGAGCTCGACCTCAATGCCGTCGAGCCCAGCGTGGCCGGGCCGAAGCGACCCCAGGACCGGGTCGCGCTGCCGGATGTCTGGCGAAGCTTCACCTCGGCCTTCGCCATGGACGAGAAACCAACCAATAATGATGTCGCCCGCTTCGACTTCGAGGGTGGCGCCGCCGATGCCATCGGCCGACCGGCGCCCGGCACGGCGGTGATGGCGCGCCCGGCGCAGCGGGTCCGGAACGGATCCGTGGTGATCGCCGCCATCACCAGCTGCACCAATACCTCGAATCCATCGGTGATGGTGGCCGCCGGACTTTTGGCCAAGCGCGCGGTCGAACGCGGGCTGCGGGTGGCGCCCACTGTCAAGACCAGCCTGGCGCCGGGATCGAGGGTTGTCACCGACTACCTGAAGGCGGCCGGCCTGATGCCGTATCTCGAGGAGCTCGGCTTCTACCTGGTCGGCTACGGCTGCACCACCTGCATCGGCAACAGCGGCCCGCTCGCCAGCGACGAGGTCGAAGCCGCTGTCGAAAAGGAGAAGCTCAACGTGGTCGCCGTGCTCAGCGGCAACCGGAATTTCGAAGGTCGCATTCATCCCCTGGTGCGGGCCAGCTACCTAGCGTCACCGCCGCTGGTGGTCGCCTACGCGCTTGCCGGTGATATCCGTCGCGACCTCTCGCGCGAACCGGTGGGCACCGACCGGGACGGCCAGCCGGTGCACCTGCGCGAGCTGTGGCCCTCCGCCGAGGAGGTCAACGAGGCGATCCGCAAGTCACTGAAAGTCGAGATGTTCACCCGCGAGTACGAGCGCATCTTCGACGGCGACGAGAACTGGCAGAAGATGCCGGCGCCGAGCGGCCCGATCTACGGCTGGGATCCCGACTCCACCTATGTCCGCGAGCCTCCCTTCTTCGAAGGCATCGGCCCCACGCCCACGAGCCTGACCGACATCGTCCGCGCGCGCGCGCTGGTAATCGTGGGCGATTCGATCACCACCGATCACATCTCGCCGGCTGGCAGCATCCCGCCGGATAGCCCGGCCGGCCGCTACCTGATCGGGCAGGATGTGGAGCGTCCCGACTTCAACAGCTACGGCGCGCGGCGCGGCAACCACGAGGTGATGGTGCGCGGCACCTTTGCGAATATCCGGCTGCGCAATCAGCTCACCAATCGCGAGGGCTACTGGACGACCCACCTGCCCGACCAGCAGGAGATGACGATCTTCGAGGCCGCCGAGCGCTACCGCGAGGAGGGCGTGCCGCTGATCGCCGTCGCCGGGACAGAGTACGGATCCGGCAGCTCACGCGACTGGGCGGCGAAGGGGCCACTGCTGCTCGGCATTCGGGCCGTCATCGCGGAGAGCTTCGAGCGAATCCATCGCAGCAATTTGGTCGGCATGGGGATCCTCCCGCTGCAGTTCCAGGAGGGCGAGTCGCTCAAGTCGCTCGGCCTGGCCGGGACGGAAGCCTTCACGATTCGGGGACTTGCCGCCGGGCTTTCGCCTGGGCAACCGGTCGAGGTGGAAGCGAAAGCCGATGGGCAGTCCCGCCGATTCACGGTCAACTGCCGGCTCGACAACCAGACGGACGTCGAGTACCTGCGCCACGGCGGCGTGCTCCCGATGGTGCTCCGCGAGCTGATGGCGCGCTGACCGCCGGTCAGCGACTGAAGACGGCGAGCTGCGACAGGTTGCGGACGTCGGTGAACGGTAGGCTGCTCTCCGCCTTCGTTTTCAAGCTGTAAGCCAGCACTTTCCCTGACGGCTGCGACGGACCGCCCAGGCATTCGCTCTGGCAGGCCTGTTCCTCGAGGTACCAGATGGTGTCGGCGGTGATGAAGATCGGGTGTGACCGGGGCGCGGCGACGGTCGCGATGCCCTGGCCATGCTGCAGGTCGTACAGGCGAACGCGCGGCACGAACTGGGCATCGATCTCGGTGAAGGCCAGCCAGGCATCATCCGGTGAGGGAGCCGGGTCGTACCAGTGGAGCGCCGTGGCCAGGGTGCCGACCGTCGTCGTCCCCGCGTCCCAGGTTCTGACCCCGGCCTGATCACGGTAATAGAGACGATCGGCGTGCCGCGCCCAGGTTGCCATGGTGGCGTTCGCGCTCACCCCCGCCGGTGGAACGAACGCAACGGTGTTGTCGGCGGCGCGCAGCACCAGGAACTGACCGGTCTCGGGCGCCTGGCCCTGGTTACCAACAAAGGTGTCGACCATCAGCAGATAGTTGTCGTCGGGGGCGAACTCGAGCCGTAGCTCGTCGTCGCGGCCTACACCCCGGCCCGGTATCGCGTTGAGGTTGAGGGTCGTTTCCTGCCCCCCACGGCGGATGTGCAGCGACGCCTTGCCGTCGGCGCCATGCAGCAGGTAGGCCAGTGTGGCGCCATCGTGGCTGTACGCAAAGGCCGCCACGTTTCCGCTGGCGGTCAACTCCGTCGTGCTGGCCCGCGTGCTCAGTTCCATCGTCATGATGCGGGCCGACGTCGGGTTGGTCGAATCGACATAGGCGATCTTCTGCGCAGAAATGAACCGAGCGTCCGGCGCCGAACCCGCGCCCACCGAGACGAGCTGTTGCGGGGCACTGCTGGCGGAGTCGTAGAGAAAGATCTCACTGGAGCTGACCGTCGACGCCGTGAACAGCACGCGATAACCGGCGGTCCCGGCACTGGGCGAGGCCGATGCCGAGCCGCTGGGGGAATTCGTGGTCGCCGCCGGAGCCTGCGCGCAGGCCGCCAGCATGCCCAATGACGCGATGACGCTCAGATGACGAATTGGTCGCAAAGAGCTGGTCCGGTTCAGGCTCTGGCGATTGTAGCTGGGTTGACGGCGACTTTACGACCGACTTCGCCCGTTGTACACATTGGGCACAAACCCGTTCGCTTTCTTACGTTCGGGAGGAATTGCCATCGATGCCGCGTTGCATCGGTGGAGAGGGTCATGCCAGCTCGCAAACAGCCATGCTATCGGGCATGCCGGCGCGGTCAGACGCTGACCGAGTTCGCCCTGGTGGTGCCGGTGCTCTTCCTTTTGATCATGGGCGTCCTGGACGGCGCCATGCTGATGTTCAGCGTAGGGACCGCTCGCTATGCCTCTGCCGACGGATCGCGGCTGGCCGCTCAGCTGGGGAACGTCGCCAGCACCGACAGCCAGGTGGTGGCTGCGGTCCGCAAGACGGTGGGGACGACGCAGATCTTCACGGTCACTGAGGTCGACATCTACAAGCTCAACCAGAATGGGAATGGCGACCTGACCCCGGATCTGGGCCACTACAACCGCTATGCGCTTGATGGGACGGCGCTGGCCCCGTTGACCTACCCGGCCGCCGGCCGCAACGTCGGCAACGGGACAAGTGACTTCCTCGGCATCACGGTCAACTACACCTACACCTGGAAGGCGGGCTTCTTCTCTCCGTTGGGACCGGTGCGGACGACCGCCGTGTCCTACGTGCGGTTGGAGCCCCAGAGCTATTGAGATGAGAAACCACCTCCGCCCCGGACGAAAACGCGGGCAGTCGCTGGCCGAGATGGCGGTGGTCATCCCGGTGCTCGTCTTCCTCTTGATGGGCGGTTTCGACGCTACGGTCATGATCTCGGACAAGGTGACCGCCGGCTACGCGGTCAGGCAGGGCGCCCGGCTGGCGGCCGAAATCGGTGGGAGCCAGACGAATCCCTCCGGCACTACCCAGGGGGTCGACATGCAGATCGTGCGGAACGTCCTGGCAGTGACCCGCGGGCTCACCTCCGCCAATGTCCAGGAAATTGACATCTACGCGCCCTCCCAGGCGGACGGCAACTATGTTGCCGGCGATCCGCTGGACCAATATCTGATCTCCCCCGGTGGAGGCATCAGCGCAGGAACGCAAACCTTTCCGATCACCAATCGGAACCAGACCCCTCCAAATGAGAGCTCGATCGGCGTCAGGGTCGTGTGGCAGTATTCGCCGCCCGCGGGCATCTTTCCGCAAAACATGCGGATCGCTGATTACGCCGTGATGAAGGCGGCCCCCTTACTTCAATGAACCGCAGGCACCGCGGTCCGCGACCCGCGACGACGTTCGGCCGGCTTCGTGGCAAGGCCGGGCAAGCGATCGTGCTGCTGGCGTTGACCGGGACGCTGCTGATCGGCGGCGTTGGCATCGCGGTCGACCTGGCCGTCGGCTATATGTACAGCATCGCGGCAGAGCGCGCGGCCGCGGCAGGTGCTCTGTCCGGCGTGGTCTTCATGCCGGATCAGTTCGCCTCAGGCCAGGCGATTCCGGTTGGATCGCGCAATGACGCCAGTGACCGGGCAATCGACGAGGCGAAACGGAATGGGTTCGACCAGGCAGATGCCGCCAACGCGATCACAGTGAATCCCTCAGTCGTGCCGGGTCATCCGAACCAATTGCAGGTCACCGTCTCACGAAATGCCCCGGTCTTCTTCATGCAGCTTTTTGGCTTCGGGCCATACCGGGTTTCACGCACGGCGCTCGCTGCCTACCTGCCGCCCATCTCGCTGGGCCAACCCGGTAACCAGTTGGGCAGCTCAGTCTCGGAACTCGGCACGGGTAACTCCTTCTACTTCATGCGAACCGAGGGCTGGGCCACCGACCGCCAGCAGGGCGATGCCTACACGCCCGACCCGAACGGCGGCGCCCTCGGCGTGTCCAATGACGTGCACTCGATCAGCTATACGAACGGCACCGAGCCACGTGACATCACCCTCCCCGACCGGGGCGGCTACAACTACCGGATCACCATCGGAAATGCCGGCGGCCTGATCCAGATTTACAATGCCGCCTTCTCACCGGACGGGCAGAATTACTGTGAGAACGACAACAGCGTACCGGGCAACCGAACCTGCAACGCCAACCGCGGCAACTATCACCTGCACGAGGACGATGGTGGTCCCTTTAGCTACGGAACCCTGCAGAACTACGCCGCGATGCGATACACCGTCTATCGGGTCACCAACAACTTCATCCGCGGCGGTGACGTCCTGCTGGCGCAGCTGACCGTGCTCCCGATCGATGCCCGGAACTACAGCCAGCCCGCCAACCAGTACCGGAACGTGAATACCGGCGCGAACATCAGCCAGCTCTACAATGGCACGACGCCGTCCAACATGCTGATCTACCACAACTGGGTCGATCCGACCAGTTACGGCGGCGCGCAGGACGGTGGCCTCGTCAGCCTGCGGACCACCGCCCAGCTGGCGAACTACCTCGTCGGAGGGTCGCTGACCCCCGGGACGTACCGGGTACGGGTCGACACACTGAACTACAACGCCTCGATTCCGGGAGCCGGCAGCCAGTCGGGCGCCCACAAGGCCTACGCCGTCCGCGCTGTCAACGACGACCCGGGTCGGACGCCGTGCGCGACGTGCGCCGTCGCCGCCTGGAACGATATGGCGTTCTACACCCCGATCAGCGTGAGCGGCAGCGGCCAGTTCCCCATCAAGCTGTTCCAGCTGGGACCGGAATACGCTGGATTGACCGTCGCGATCGACATCTATGACCCGGGTGACATCGCCAGCACCAGCGGCAAGGTGGTGCTGAACATCCTGGATCCGACGAACGCCGTCGCGAACTCGCCCCAGGGCGTCAACATCTACGACCTGGGGGTTCAACGGTCCAATCTCAACACCGGCCAGTACACGGTGATCGCCAGCGCCCAGAACGGGAATACGACGGCGTCCTTCGTGGCCACCGACACCAGCAATGGCACCACCCGGAACGGTCACTGGGTCCATATCGAGCTTCCGATTCCTGCCAACTACAATCCCGCTCCGGGCAATGACTGGTGGAGCCTCCAGTACGTGACCGGGGCAGGTACGACCGCGACCGACACGGTCACTGTGGCCGTCGGCCTCAAAGGCGGCCCCGTTCACCTACTGCCCTAAACCCGGCTCGGCCCGGCTATCATCCCGTCGTGCGCGGGTTGCAGGGCAAGCGGGTGGTCGTCAGCGGCGGCGCGAGTGGGATCGGAGCCGCGACCGTCGCCCGATTTCTCGAGGAAGGATCGCGGGTGGTCGTTGTCGACCGCGATCCACGGGGCTGCAAACAGATCAAGGGGAAGTTCGCAACCCTGGTCGACGCCATCGTTGCCGACGTCTCCGATGATCGGCGAGTCTTCGAGGCGTTCACCCAGATCGATGGCCTGCTGAGCGGCATCGACGTCCTGATCAACAACGCGGGGATCAGCATCAGGCATCGGTTCCTCGACCTGTCAGCTGGCGAATGGGCGCAGGTGCTGGCGGTCAACCTCAACGGGGTCTTCAACATGGGGCAGCAGGCGGCCAAACGTATGGTGAAAGCGGGCGGTGGCGTGATCATCAACATGGGGTCGACCAACGGCATGGTCGGTCATCCGCTGTACGCCGACTACAACGCCTCGAAGGCGGGGGTTATCGAGCTGACCAAGACGATGGCACTCGAGCTGGCCCCGACCGTTCGCGTCATGGCCGTCTGTCCGGGGTATGTCCTAACCCCGATGCAGGAGGCGGAATACACCCCCACCATGCTCGAGGAGGTCAATCGCAAGATCCCGCTCGGGCGTCACGCGAAACCGGATGAGATTGCGGCGGTGTTCGCCTTCCTTGCCTCCGACGAAGCGCCCTATATCACTGGCCAGGCCATCGTCATCGACGGCGGCGAGACCGCCGGCGGGCTGGCCAGTCGCTAGCTGCCGGTCCGGGTAAAGGTCATCGCCCAGGGACATCCTGGATTTGTGTTCATCGACACGTAGTACGCATCAGCCACCTGGCTGAGATGCAGGTAGTAGGCGCCCGCGGTCGGTCCCGTGTCGTTGATGAAGTCGCCATTGTTGTAGCTGCCGTCCGTCGATCGAAGGTAGCCGAAGTAGAAACACCCACCTCCCAGGCTGTACGACACGGTGTACGTCAAGGTCGACAGCTGAAAGGTTCTCGAGTTTGACGAACCGCGCCCAGAAATCGCCAATCGCGGGGGTGGTGGCGGCGGCACGTACGTTGCGGTTGGGTGAGGGGTCGGCGTCGGCGTCGCCGAAGGCGTCGGCGTCGCCGAAGGCGTCGGCAGGGCCGGCGACGAGCTGCTCGCCAAACGGATGGCCAGCGTAACGCCCACCATCATGAAGAGCAGAACCCCCCAGGCGAGGACGAGCGGCTTGCGCATCCTGGTAGCGGGAGCCTGCTGAACGATCGATCCTTGCAGGGCGCATTGCGGCGCGCGGAAACGGTGGTCGCACCCCGGTTACAGGTTGACCACAGCTAAGTAATCCGAGTCGCGGAACAGCCGAAATTCGCCGACGATAGCCAAGAGCGGGGCGGGGCGCCGTTGCACCTGTGTGGGGGACTCTTGGCTGACCCTTGATCAGCGAGGAGGGAGCAATGCTGAGCAATAACAGACGGAAAAAGAGTCGAGCGCAGTCGCTGGTTGAGTTCACGCTGGTCGCGCCATTGCTGCTGCTGATCATCGCCGTGACCATTGACTTCGCGCGAGTGGTTTACGCCTACTCCGCCATCTCCGCGGCGGCTCGCGCGGGGGCACGATCGCTGTCCCTCAAAGACCAGGAGAACACCGATTGCCTCGTCTACAAGACGGTGGAAGCGGCCGGCCAGGGCTTCAACCTGAGCGCGGATCCGAACTCGGTAGCGGGGGACGCCAATCCGAACTCCGGCGCACCCAGTGGTCCGAAGACCCCCTCGCCCGGACAGGGCTACGTCTATATCTGGCCCGCGGTCAGCAGCGGCCAGCCGCCCGACGCGCCCGGTGTGTGCGACGGCACCGGCGCGGCTCGTTTCCAATCCAACCAGGGAGGCGAGGTTGCGATCGAGGTGCAGTACGGATTCAAACCGTGGATTTCGATCGTCGCCGACTTCATCCCGAACTTCAACATCAAGACGGTCAGCGTCGTCCAGACGGAGTACTGACATGAACCAGGCATACCTTCGGAAGCTGCGGCAGCGGCGACAGGCCGGTCAGACGGCCGTCGTGGTCGCGCTCGTCTTCGTCGTGCTGATTGCCTTTGCCGGACTGGCGATCGACGGTGGTCACGTCTATCTGATCAACCGTCGTGCCCAGAACGCGACCGACGCCGCCGCGCTCGCCGCCGCGAAGCAGCTGGCGAACTCGAACACGTTTCTCAGCGGACCGCCCGCGTCCTTCTCTGACCCGGCGGTCAAGGCGGCGCACGACCTGGCCTACGCCAACGGCTTCCTGACTAACTTCGACGGCGCCTGCTGGAGCAACAACGGCACGAACTTCACGGCGAGCTGGTACGCCGGTGGCTCGTGTGGGTCGACGTCCTTCGACACCCGGGTTACGGTCAACTCGCCACCGACCGCACCGATGAGTAAGGCCTGCCAGGCCGCGCCCTATAACTGCCTGCAGGTCGTGATCAGCCAGAAAATCGACAACTACCTGATGGGCATCCTGGGTGTGCCGACGACTTACAGCACCACCAGCGCGGTGGCGTACGCCCAGCCGCCGCAGAACTCATACAACGTCCCGCCGCCGGCGGCGCTCTACATCTATGAGCCGGGTGCCGGCTGCACCGGGACGCAATGCTTCAACCGCGGGGCCGCCCCCAGCCGCACGCTGCTGTCGTGTGCGGGTGGAAACTGTCCGACCTTCTGGTCGCGCCCCGGCACCCGACCCGTGATCGCAGGCGTCGACGGAAAGGCGATCAATGCCGGTGACCAGACGGCAGTGCAGTCGAACGGGGACGTGCTGATCCAGGATTCGACCACCTTCTGCGACCCGTTTGGCGGCCGGACCTGCGCTTCCGGCAGTGCGATCGGAACACAAGGTTTTGCCATCAACCCTGGCGCCTTGCTCTTCTGTTCCGGCTTCTCCAGCGGCAGCGCCAATGGCAACGTCGGCTGCGGTGCGGGGGCCCAGACCGGGCTGTCGACGGTTGCCGGCAATGAGACGGGATACGCGCCCCGAGGGTGGACTGACACGTTCAACTTCAGCGGGCCCGATTGCGGCTCGCTGGTGCTCAACGGCGGCCCAGTGCGACCCTCGAACCCCGCCTGCAACGGTACGGCCGCGGAGCCGTACACCATCCTGCCGGGCCAGTACAGCTACATCGTCATCAATCATGGAAAGTACGACTTCGAGGGAGGCGACTATCAGATCACCAGCACCGTGCCGCCGAGCCTGATCAGCCATGGTCGGGAGACGGCCGCCGACTTCGACCTCTGCGGCGCCAGCTGTCCGACGTTGACCGCGGGGATCTGGATCGGCCACGGAAATAACGCCTATAC
>Ga0307479_10005477_pt1 | contig 11619 bp, 10 predicted proteins | sample atmos_gasesECM4C_FD_203743 | JGI IMG/M metagenome (GOLD analysis project Ga0307479, IMG submission 203743) | Hardwood forest soil microbial communities from Morgan-Monroe State Forest, Indiana, United States - atmos_gasesECM4C_515 | ecosystem: Environmental > Terrestrial > Soil > Temperate... | reverse complement strand
GCTGAGCTATGATTCTCTAATCGATCGGAAGCTAGGCAGTTATTGCACAGGGAGTCCCGAAAATTCCCTGTAACTGCTGAAGAGGAAAAACGAGGCCACAAGAACTCTAGTCCAGACTATACGATCATCGCCCCGAAGAACAGGCGGCTCGGCTGGGTGAATACTGTTACTTTTGCTTTCCACAGAGCCCCATCGTGCCCATCTCAGCCGGTAGACGGCGACCGCTTCATGGCTTGTCAAGCTGTTCAATAACTTGTTATTTTCAACGGATGGTACTACCTCGGAGGCTTATTCTGATTCCGGTTCGCCGGTTGCTGTCTTTCCTGCAAGTGCTGCTGCTGCTGGACGTGCCTTTGTTCTAATTGCTGGGTTTGTTGTTGGTGCCTTTGCTCCATCTGCTGATTTCTCGCTTCATTGGCCTCCTGTTGCGCCATCCGCTGGTGGTCCTGCTCCTGTTTCTGTTGGAGTCTCTGGTGCTCCTGTTGCTGCTTCGCGTACAGCTTTTCCTGCTGTTGTTGGTATTTCTGGTCCTGTTTCGGGTTTCCCGTGTTTGGGGGGGCAGGGCGGGGATGGGGTGCAAGATCTTTTGCGTGAACGGAGGCAGGGGGGCGAGGAACATTGCTCCCTGGTCGCGGAACGGATGAATTGCCGCGGGGCAGTTCGGCAGCACGATTGACCTCTGGATGATACGGCGCTCCTGCTTCTTTGGCCGGTACGACTCCGCGCTCGGTAAATGCACCCGGCCGCGGAGTAGCTGCGACGGGCGGTCTTCCGTGGTTGGCCGACGCCCGCAGTTCCGGATTGGCTCGTGCCGCTTGCACATGTTCAGCTTGAGCACCTAGTGGCGGGATGTGTCTCTCACGCTGCGCCGCCTCTTGTTCATGCGTCGGACGTGCGTTGATCCCGCCGTTGCCGCCGTTGTAGCTGATGCGGTTCACGGTAGTGTTGTTGATCACGGTCGTGTTGTAAACATTGTGAATGTTGGTGACGTTCACGTTGTTCACCGAACGGTTGTAGAAAAACCGATCGTGGTCCCAACGCCCGCCTTCATATCCATTGCCGAAATAGCCGAAGCCATAGTTGATCCCGCCATAGAACCCGACTCGCCGGCCCCAATAGCCCTCGTGGAACAGAAATCGGTCGCCGCCCCAACCCCAATATCCTGGGGTCCAGAGGTAACCGGGTTCCGGCGCCAGGACCCATGTGCCGGGCACCCAGTAGTAGTCGCCGTAATCGTAATCGTAGGCCCAGTACCCGGGCGTCCAGATGTAACCCTCGGCCGGGCAAAGGGGCTGTTCATACACGGGCAGGGCAGGGGGGCCGATTCTGATCGATATGCTGACCTGCGCAAACGATGCTGCCGATATGGCGAGCACGACGAGCGCGAAGAATAAGGAAAGAAAAGAGGGGAGAATACGCACCCATGTCTCCTCTTGCTCGTCATCCTTCGCTTGCCCGCTGCCGCCATGCGCTACGGGTTGCGCGGATTGAGAGCAGTTTTTCGGGGCCCAAAATGTTCAGTCCAAGCTTCCGAATCGTAACCTCTCAAGAAGAAAGAACACCACCCACTGTTGCATGTTGCTACACATTGCGTTTCAGCCAGGAAGTATCAAGTGTACACACTTGGAAGCCCAAGGAGCTGGGATGGTGTCTCGAACGAACGCGCCAGGTGCCGGGAGTCGAGAATTCATTAAGGACTTGACTGCAACAGCTACATTCCAGCCGGTACGTAGACTCTGTCGGCTGCTACCAACTCCGCATTCGGCACCTCTGTACGGAGCTTGAACGATTGGAACCCAGCCTTTTTTTCTGGTTTGGCGAGAAACGTCAGCAGGAATTGGCGAGTCAACCGGTGGCTTAAATCATCCAGATAAGGAGCAAACGAGACCGGAGCCCCGAAACCTAGGTAGTAGGATTCTCCTCCGGTCTCGTCGGAAATCTGGGAAAGATAGTTCTGGCCCCAATTCGTGCGCCAGAAACTGTGGCCAAAGTGGCCCACACCCGGCGTATAGATCGAGTGAATGACGATCCCCGCGCGCTGCGCTTCTTCAGTGGCAGAGTCCACATAAGGGTTACTGGGTCCACTACCTCCAAAACGATCGATGCCGTCGGAAAGCATCAGAATTTCGCGGGGCACCGGACCTTCGGACCAGCGCTTGATCAAGTAAACTAAGGAGAAGTAGGGGCTTCCAGACCCGCCAGGGTCTCCCATCGGAAGTCGCAGCGCTTTGGCCACTTGGCCATCGATATAGAGTTCTTCGCTGCACGAGAGTTCCCCTTTGATCACAACTGACTTGGCGATGTGGGTCATTTCCCCGTCAGCAGTATCCGGCGCTTTGAGCGTTTCCACGAACGCGGCCAGCCGAGAAGCCGGCGAAATGTATTTATTGCGGGAGCGCAGCGCAGGAGCGGGCGATCTTCACACGCGCTTACTAATTGCGGATTCCGATCAAAAGGGCTTACGCAATCGCCCGTGACCTGCAAGTAGTTGAAGGTCCAGGATAGTGACACTCTGAAAAGGCTGGCATCGGCAGTTCAACTGCGTCCCCTGTCTACTAAATTTCCAAGGGGCTTCGCGGCACAAGTCTCGGAGGCGCTACACCGTTCGCGGCCGACCATACTCTGCAAATTGGGGTAGCGGAGACGGGGAAAGAAGGCGTCGTACGTTGTACCCGTTTTTGTACCCGGTTCGGACACAGTGGAACAACTCCTGATTGTGTTGGACGTTTCACTCGCAGTCCCACAAGTGCTTTTGAATGACCAAGGAGGGCTGAATCTGAAGGGATTGTCAGTTCAGTGCAGAAAGCGAGCTTGCGGATGGTGTGTCTGCCAGTTCCACCACTTCCGCAAGAGGCCAGTGGAGACTATAGCAAATGGGTCACGCCCCGGGCTCTCGGCCGGGCGGTTGTGCAGTCTTTGCCACGGCCGATATCGTTCGTCCGAAGCTCGCCTTTATACAAATACGCTCCAGTCATGTGGCCGCATCCGACGAAAGGCGTTTTCACGATTTTTTTGCTCCTTCGGCCGGGATGTAATCGAAGTCCCCTGCAAGGGATAGTTCACGCGCAGGTTTCCTTATCGAAGATTTATTTTCTCTTTATGCTTTCTTCATTGCCCCTGATCTATGGTCGATCTAGACAGATTAACTCCAGTCTTATGGCGACCGGAGTGACGGAGGTCAGAATGAAGAAAGTATTACCAACTTGTGTTGTACTCTGCGGGATTGCGAGCCTGCTGGTGACGGGAGCAGTCAGCCAAGACGCATCCTCGTTGGCGGCCCGGTACGGCATCGACGCAAAGCAGGCGCGGGCGATGGCAGCGCAACTGGAGCTAAGGAAGAGCAGCATCTCTTATGCTGTCTCGGATTTTGAACATGCGCTGTTCACCGGAAATACGGCCGCGTGTGAGCGACAACTCGATAAATCTGCAGCGTTGTCGTTAAATGGTGTTCGGTTGAATACCTGCAAAGACGTTATCGACGAAAGACCTGCTACAAACGACGCGCATCAAAAGCTGAAGTTGCACAATCAGTTCGTAGAGCTCCCCGAAAACAACCCCGACGCGCGCGTCAGCGTTGATGTAACGCCAAATGGTCGACACGACGTCTTTATGCTGAGGCAGGTTGGCGATCGCTGGCTGGTGACAAGCTTTACGGGTGCGGCTGTGCAAATGAGCGACAAACGCAACTCTTCCCGTCAGTAGTACCTTTCAGAAAATGACTGGGCGGTGGTTGTTCCAGGCTCTGCCGTTTTTCGGCACGAGTCCTCAAGGACCCTTCTGGAGCACGCCGCCCTAGCCTAATCTCCTGTCCCAGAAATAAGTGATCTAAGTTGGCCCGAGCTGCGTCCCCGAGCTGCGTCTAAGATGGGGGGAAGGTTAGATGCGAACCGGGCGACTCAAACAGGCTCTGATTTTGACCGATGAAGAACGCGATCGGTTGCAGTCGCTGGCCCATCGGGCTCCTAGCCAGCCGCTCCTGGCTCGGCGCGCGCGCCTGGTGTTGGCTCGCGCCGAAGGACTCGATAACAAAACCGTGGCGCGAAAAATGCGCGCCTCCTTGGGCATGGTGGGCAAATGGCGCTCCCGCTTTTTGAAAGCTCGCCTGGAAGGACTCTACGATGAGCCCCGGCCAGGAGCGCCCCGCAAGGTCAGCGATGCCCAGGTCGAGCAGGTGGTCATTCAGACCTTGGAAAGCACGCCCCGCGGACAAACCCACTGGAGCACGCGCGGCTTAGCCACAGCGAGCGGGCATCAGCCGAATGACGGTCAGCCGTATTTGGCGCGCGTTCGGCTTGCAACCCCACCGTAGCGCCACGTTCAAACTGTCACCCGACCCCTTGCTCATCGAGAAAGTACGCGACATTGTGGGCCTCTATATGAACCCGCCCGATCATGCCTTGGTCTTGTGCGTGGACGAGAAGACCCAGATTCAGGCGCTGGACCGCACGCAACCCTTGCTGCCTTTACGGCCCGGGCAACTCGAGCGCCGCACCCACGACTACAAACGCCACGGCACGACCTCGCTGTTCGCTGCCCTGGAATTGAAGACCAGCAACGTGATCGCGCAACTCAAGCAGCGCCATCGCTCTGTGGAATTTCGCCACTTCCTGGACGTAATCGAAGCGCAAGTTTCCGCCGGACTGGATGTGCATATCATTGTGGACAACTACGGAACCCACAAAACCGCCATGATCCGGAGATGGTTCGCCAAACGCCCGCGCTTTCATGTCCACTTCACCCCCACTTACGGTTCCTGGATCAACCTAGGGAACCTCTGAACAACCATCGATTTTGAAGGCGGCAGGAATTTCCCTTGAAGCGGACTCGAAGATTTTTGCCCACCTGATTGAGAATCTTTCACTGTCGTCCACCTGCCGCCACCCCTTCCGTTGTCGCCGCCCCGCCGAACATATTGCACTGAATGCCATCCACCGGTTGGATGATCGGTTTTGCTGATTTCATCAATCGACAAAAACGATGGTCCAGAGACCAGCGGGAGCGGTGTGCTCAGACAAACACACCGGCCGGACCAGTTTCCCCCGAAATCACCTGCAAGCTCAGAAGCGCCACAATTCTTCTTGCAGATTGCCCGCGGCAGCCTGCGAAAGCGCTTTATTCCTGATCGCTGCACAAGTTCGCTCCGCACTGGAGGCGGAGTGCTTGCATGAGGGCGATTAAATCGGACTTCCGCAAGCCTGCGAGTCGGCCCCGCCACCAATAAACGTTGCTTATGCCTTAAATAGATTTTCGTTCTCAAAAATATTTCCGATAGCTCCTAAAGAAACTATGCGTTGGACAGTGGGAACGCAGGTGCCTAGAGTCGCCTTGCTAGCGGCGGATGCACACCGTCATTCGCTGCATACACCAGGGGAGAAAGCGAGCAACCACTATGAAAGGTCGCTCCTACACAGCGGCTGTGATCGCATTTTTCACGTGTCCGCAGTTCTCCACGACTGGCGCGAAGGACAACAGGAGCTTAAACTCGATGAAAACTACAGCCGGAATCGCAATCGCATTCGTGGCAGTCTTAGTGGCAAATGGACCGTTAGCGTGCAGTGCGCAGACTGACGCCGCCCAGTCAAGCTCTAAGCAACCGGTTTTGTCGGCGCAAGCGACGACTGCGGCCGCATCGCAGGATGCCGCTCAGCCCGTCGCGTCTCCAGCCGCACCTTCTGACCCAGCTCCGCTCCCCTATCCTGCCGTAACGGGCCCGGTGTCGTGGCTTCCCCCTGCCATTTTTGACGCAGGACCCTTTGGCAGGATCGCCGTGAACGGCATTCTGGATGGTTTAGGCATGTGGACGGGGAATTACGTAGCGGGGGATAACAGCCATCAAGCGGCAGTCAGTAACGGTCAGGCATTTGTTCAAAAGGCCGACGGCTGGTTTCAATTCTATCTGCAAGCCGGCGCCTACAATATTGCGGCTCTCGGGACGCCCTTCCTGGACACCGACAAAACGGTAACCAAACTCTTCGGCCCGCTGCCGGTTGCATTTCTGAAACTGCAAGGACAGAAATCTTTGAAGAACACCTCCCTGTTGATCGGTGAGCTGCCGACCCTGATCGGCGCCGAATACACCTTCACCTTCGAGAACATGAACGTCCATCGTGGGCTGTTGTGGAACCAGGAAAACGCGATTAATCGCGGAATCCAGCTGAATCAGACCATAGGCAAATTTACCGCCTCACTGAGCTGGAATGACGGTTTTTATTCCAATCGTTACTCGTGGCTGACGGGCTCCCTGGCTTATACCAAAGGCCCCCATTCTCTGGCATTCGTCGGCGGAGGCAACTTAGGGCAAAGCGCCTTTCAGACCTACGCCACTCCCGTACAAAACAACAGCCAGATTTACAACGTCATCTACACATACACAAAGGGGCATTGGATCCTCCAGCCCTACTTTCAGTACACCAATGTGCCCACAAACGCGAAGATCGGCGTGACGAAGGGCGCATCGACGACCGGCGGGGCGATGCTGGCGAGTTACGCCTTCAAACACGGCTTCTCCCTCCCGGTTCGCTGGGAATATATCTCGAGCTCGGGGAGCGTGGCAGACGGATCCGTCAATTTGTTGTATGGCCCGGGCAGTGCCGCGACATCGCTCACGGTCACGCCCACCTTTCAACGCGGCGGTTTCTTCATTCGCGGAGACCTTGCGTATGTTCGTGCACGCAATTTCACCCCAGGTGACGCCTTTAGTCTCAACGGCACGAACCCAAACCAGCCACGTGCCATGGCTGAATTTGGCTTCATCTTTGGCAACAATGTTGTCGAGAGGAAACCGTAGATTCAGGCACTCCGGCGTGGCTTGAACGCTTGCCGCGAGAAGTGCCGGAAGGAAGATTTTGTACCGGGGGCCGCCACTTGGGCTGCTTTCTACGATGTGGGGATCTGCGGCTTGGATCAATCCCGGTGAACCCCTGGTACCGGCACCCTCGCGGGCCCCGCCCTAAGCTGACGTTCGCTTGCGAAAGGGGGCGTCGGCAGACCAGAAAAGCGAACAGTCGATTGCCGTACGTGCCGTTCTCCGGGGCAGGTGTTGAACCCAAAAATATTTTTGATACTAGCCAGAAAAAGTATCAATTGGACTATCGCGGCTAAGACAGCTAGTTTGACCCCCATCTGTGTCTGGTCCTGCCGCGGGGGCCGGTAAGTCAAGTCGCGTGATCGCGTGTCGAAACGAGTCGACCAATGCATGCAGAACGAAAACCAGTGTTATTGAGGAGAACAGACATGGCGGAGACCCCCGCAGCTGAAATGAAACGGACCGTTGGCTTGACCGGCCTGACGATGAACGCCATGGCGCTCATCGCTCCCGGTGCCTTCCTTTGGCTCACCTTTGCTGGGCAAGCAGCCGCGGGCGCGACCGCCCCGGCGATGTGGATTGGCATCGTGTTCGCCACTGTGCTGTGCCTGGCCACCGCCGTTTGCTACGCGGAGATGGCCAAGTTGTATCCCGGCACCGGCAGTTCCTACTATTTTGCGGAGCAATCCTTCCTCAACCACGAAAAGGTGTGGCCCTATGCCCGGCTGGCTAAATTCATCGTCGGATGGGGCTCGCATCTGTATTACTGGGTCTATCCCGGAGTAATGGTGGGAGTCATCGGAGTCATTTCGGGTTACTTAGTCGGGACGATTTGGCCCACCTTCATGAGCGCGTCCAATCCGGGTCCGGCGTTCATGATGTTGGTAGCGATCGTTGCTTCTTTCGGCGTAGCCTACATCGCCCACCGCGGCGTGACTGGTTCGACCGCGGTGAACATCGCCATCAATATCATTCAGATCAGTGCCCTGCTGGTGTTCTCGGTGGTCGCCTTGGGGTACCGGATGAACCATCCGCCGGGCAGCCCAGGCTCTCAATTTGATCCGCAAACCAGCGCCTCCTACAACTACGAATTCGCCACCACCTCGCAGACCGTGAATGGTCAGGCCACGGACGTCATTACCCGGGATGCAAACGGAGTCCCACAGCCCAAGCTTGATGCGACGGGCAAACCTGTGCCCTACCACGTCACCTATCCGGAGAAGGATTCCAGCGGTAGCTTCCTGTCGCATCCCACGGCGGGCTCCGTGATCAGAATGCACAACTTTGGCTGGATGTTCGTACAAGCTACCATTGCCATCCTCATCCTGGTGGGATTTGAGTCGGTCACCTCCATGGGCGGGGAAGCGAAGAATGCCAAACGCGACGTGCCGATCGCGGTGATCACGTCGCTCCTAGTGCAGGGCTGTTTCTGTTACCTGTTCGAGTACTTCGCGGCAAGCTACGTTTTGAACAGCGGCTACACCATGCAGAATGCCGCAGGTTCGGCTGCGCCAATTGGCGATCTGATGATCCTGGTCGGTGACACGTTGTTCGGGGCGGGCAATGGCCGCATCTTTATGCTGGCGGAAGCTGCGACGGTCTTTCTCGCTCTGATCGGTACCACGCTCTCCTGTATTAACACCGGGGCGCGTGTGACCTACGCCATGGGGAAGGACAAAGAATTGCCCGATTCCATGGGGATGCTCCATTCCCAGAACCTGACCCCGCATCGGGCGATCTGGTTGCTGGCAATGATTTCGGCGGTGGTCGGTTGCGTCACGGTCGTGATGTTCTTCGGCGACGGCGCGGCCCCGGCCGATTCGGCGATTCAGGCGCTGCCACACGGGTTCTGGTCGAGCTTCGGCTACCTCACGCATGACAAAATGGCCGCCTTGCCGAACTCTTTCCTCACCATGACGCTGGCTTCGAACTTTGGGACCTTCCTGCTGTACATGCTGAGCTGCGTCACATGCCTGGTATGTTTCCACAATCACCCGCAGTTCAGGTTTGTGCGGCACTTGCTGATCCCCGTCTTCGGTCTGCTCGCCAATCTTGCCTGCATGATCTTCTACCTGGTGGGACCGTTCATGGGGTACGGCACGAAAATGGAACCCCTGCTGGCGCTGGGAATCGCTTTGGTGTGGGCAATCTACGGTGGGATTTACTTCGTGCGGGCCAGCAAGGCAACAGGACGAACCACACGTGTGGCGGAACGAATGACGGCGGCCTAGGTCGAACAGAGGTGACTAAGAAATGGAGAGAGCCTGGCGGCAACAAGGCCGCCAGGCCCTGCTTTGTCTGCGGAACGCGCACCGCCCACGCGCGACTGATGCGTTTCTATGCTGGATATCGAATTTTCCCAACTTTCGGACCCGGGCCGGGTTCGCTCGCGGAACGAGGACTGTCTCGGGCACGTGCTTCCGGCTTCTCCGGATCAGGCCCGCTCTCGGGGCTGGCTGTTCGCTTTAGCCGACGGGGTCGGGGGCCAGCGGCAGGGAGAAGTGGCCTCGCGCGCGGCGATTGAGGAAGTGGTGGCTGGATTCCGTCGCGCCGCGTCCAATGTTCCCCACCGCGATCTACTCACCGGCCTCGTGCAGGCCGCGAACGCGCGCGTTTGCGAAACGGAGATACTAGCGGGCCCGGCGGGCGCGGGGATGGCCTCAACCATCGTGGCCTGCACGTTGCGGTTCGATCGCGCCACCGTGGCTCACGTCGGCGATTCCCGTCTCTACGTAATTCGCAAAGGGGAAACGCGGCAGATCACCCGCGACCATACGGTCGCCAAAGAGCAGTCGCGTCTTGGCATCCTTTCCTCCCTCGAGGCCGCCCAGGGAGCGACCCGTCACGTGCTGAGCCGGAGTCTCGGGAAAGGTCTGTTTGCCAGCGTCGAAATCAACGAAGTCCAGCTGCTTCCCGGAGACGTGGTTTTACTCTGCTCCGACGGACTCCACGGCGCGATCGCCGACCGCGAGATCGCGAAGACTCTGGCCCAGGCTTCGAATCTCGAGGCAGCCGCGCGCCAGCTCGTGGATAGCGCGAACGAACAGGACGGCAGTGACAACGTTAGTGTTCAGCTCATTCGTATCCGCAGCATCGAGCGCATGGGTATGTACCGCGGCAGGCCATACAAGCTCCGTTGACCGTTCCATGAACCGCACCCGCCACCTCCATGTGAAATCTTTACGCATTACTTATGATGGTTCTGGCATGATAAATCGGTACGAACGTGCATGACGTAGCGCGCTTGGCGGTTCACTCGGCGGATCGGCTGACGATGACTTCGTTCCATCCTGGCGACCAGCTCGACCACTACCGCATTGAGAATCTCGTCGCTCGCAGTGGTATGGCCTCGATCTTTCGCGCCACGGACCTCCGGACCGGCCGCCCGGTGGCGATTAAAATCCCCCATCCCGAAGTCGAATGCGATCCTGCCCTGTTTGATCGCTTCCGCCGCGAAGAAGACATTGGCAAGACCATGGATCATCCGGGCGTAATGAAGGTCTTGGACGACGAGAAACGCAGCCAGGTCTACATGGTCATGGAGTGGGTGGACGGACGCCTGCTCCGCAAGATCATGGATGAACAGCGCAAGCTGGATCCCCTGCGTGCCGTATCTATCACCCTGCGCATCCTGGACGCGCTGCAATACATACACACCCACGGTGTGGTGCATCGCGACCTGAAGCCGGAAAATATCATGGTTGACGAGCACGACAACATCAAACTCATCGATTTCGGCATAGCCGCCCACGCCAACTCGAGGCGCCTGACCTTCGCGAAATTTTCCCAGACGATGGGAACCCCGGACTACATCTCTCCCGAGCAAGTAAAAGGGAAGCGTGGTGATGCGCGCAGCGACCTGTTCGCCCTGGGCGTTATGCTCTACGAAATGCTGACCGGAAAGGTGCCGTATTCAGGCGACAATCCCTTCCTGATTATGAACGATCGCCTGCTGAACAACCCCGTACCTCCGCGCGAAGTCGACCCTACGGTAACCCTCCAGCTCCAGGAGATCATTTATCGTGCCCTGGAACGTGATCCCAAGAATCGCTATGCCAGCGCGCGCGATTTCGCCTGGGACTTGCAGCACCAGGATCAGGTGGGCGTCGCCGAGCGGCCCGAACTGCACGACTGGAAGGAGCGCCGTTCGCCTTGGGCGAAGAGAATTTTGCTTTACGTAGGCTTAGCCTTGATCCCAGTGGTGATTTTTGGATTGCTGCTCTATGTAGCTAAGCACAGCTGAAAGTGTGGGAAAGACGTTACGAGCCTTGGCCGTTCTCAGCGTTGAATAAACTCATCGCTGTGGATATCAAACTCCGGGTAGGCGCCTGCTCCCAGTTCATGCAGGTCCATCCCCTGCCAGTCGCCCTCAACGTCGACCCGTTGCCGGAAGAAGCGATCGAGAAGCCAGTTCAGGCCGTAGGTCAGAGGCAACACAAAACCGATCAGGGTCGCGACACCCACCACCTGGGCTAGCCATTGCCCGGCGGCGCCTGCGTCGGATAACAGGGCCACCGACAACAGGCCCCAGATTCCGCCTACGGCATGTACGGAGACTGCGCCTCCGGGATCGTCGACGGCGAGTTTGAACTCCAACAAATCCACCGCGAAAGGCACCAGCCCGCCAGCGACAGCACCCACCAGGATGGCAGCTGCCGGCTTCAGAAACGCCGCCGCCGCACTACTTGCAACCAGGCCGGCCATCCATCCATTTGCTACCAGGGAAGCGTCGGGTCGGCCAAAGCGCACCCGCGTGACCACCGCTGCCGTGAGTCCCGAGGCGGCGGCTGCGAGCGTGGTATTGACGGCGATCC
>Ga0307479_10005475_pt1 | contig 11621 bp, 6 predicted proteins | sample atmos_gasesECM4C_FD_203743 | JGI IMG/M metagenome (GOLD analysis project Ga0307479, IMG submission 203743) | Hardwood forest soil microbial communities from Morgan-Monroe State Forest, Indiana, United States - atmos_gasesECM4C_515 | ecosystem: Environmental > Terrestrial > Soil > Temperate... | reverse complement strand
GTTTTTCGGCGGAGGCTGGTGGCCCGGCGGCATCATGTTGAGCCACTGGACGGGATTGGGCTCATCGCCGGTGTGGAACTCCTCGAACCACTCGGGCGCGTCAGCAAATTGCGATTGAAACTGGATGGCGACTTCCGTGCCGACTTCGTAGCAGCAGCCGCCAATCGCGGGGCCAATGGCGGCGAGCAGGTCCGCGGGCTTCGTGCCGAATTGCATCTGCATCTGGCCGATGGCTTTGACAACGATGCGCTGGAGCGTGCCGCGCCATCCCGCATGAACAGCGGCAACCGCGCGATTTTTCGGGTCGACAAGCAGAATCGGCACACAGTCCGCGGTCTGGATACCGAGAAGCAAGCCCGCGCGATTGGTCACCGAGGCGTCGCCTCGGCAGGGCTGTGCGGGCGGTGCTTCGAACATCTGAACAACATCGGAGTGGATTTGTTTGAGCGCCACGAGCTGCAAATCGTTTGCGCCGAGCGCCGATTGAAACCGGCGGCGATTTTCAAGCACGTTCTCCCGGCTATCCCATTCCGCAAAACCGAGATTCAGGACTTTTCCGCCGTCCAGTTCGCTGACGCCCCCGGGCCGCGTGCTGAAGCCATGGACGAGCCAGGGAAGTTTCGCGAGCGCCGCAACCTGGAGCACCCGGACGCCACGCTCCGTGCGTTCCACCCAGGCGCCGGTGCCTCCAACGGGCAAGCCCTGACGCGCGCTGCGTTTTTTCGTGAGTGTTTTCATAGAAGCCACAACTCTACAAGTATAATCGGAGTTGAGCGCGGGGCCGAACGAATAAGCCCGGGAGGCGTCTTGATCATCGGGATGGGCGTGGACATTGCAGAGGTGCACCGCATCCAGGCGGCGATCGAACGCCACGGCGAGGTTTTTCTGCGCCGCGTGTACACGGCAAAAGAACGGGAATACTGCGAGCAGTTCAAGAACAAGTACGAGCGTTACGCGGGACGTTTCGCGGCCAAAGAGGCGGCTATGAAGGCATTAGGAACAGGCTGGCGGCGCGGCGTGCGCTGGGTAGACCTCGAAGTCGTTCGAGAACCCAGCGGGAGGCCAACTCTAGCACTCGCCGGCGAAGCCGCAAAAATCGCTCAGCAACTTGGCGTCAAGAATATCGCTCTAAGCATCACGCACACGGAAAATCAAGCACTGGCGCAGGTGATTTTCGAATCGTAGGACTCCTCGCTTTGCCGCAAATCTCCCAGCAGGTAATTCTCTTCTTCGCCTGAAATGCGCACATCGAGCCACTGGTTGGAAGGCCAAGCGTCTCCTACCCGCACTCTCAAGTAGTTGGTGGAGAGAGCCGGAGTCGACTTGGAATCCACATACTCATCGCGCCGAAGTGTGAGGACGCGAAGCGCGCGGCCGATTTGCGAGCGGCGGAAAGCGGAGGCTTTCTTTTCGCCAAGCGCGCGCAATTCGCGGGCGCGCCGCTTGATGACCGCGCCGGGGACCTCGTTGGAAAGGCTGGCGGCATTGGTGCCCGGCCGTTTCGAATACGAAAAAACATGCAAATACGTGAACGGTAGCGCTTCGATGAACGCCACGGTCGTGGCGTGGGCCTCTTCCGTTTCCCCCGGGAAGCCGGCGATCACATCCGCCCCAATGGCGGCGTGCGGAAGGCGTTCATGGATGAGCGCAACACGCCGCGCATAGTGTTCCGAGCGGTACCAGCGGTGCATCCCTGCCAGGATCCGATCCGATCCTGATTGCAACGGCATATGGAAGTGCTGCGCGATGCGCTCCGTGGAAGCAAAAAATTCCACGAGATCTTGCGTGACGTCCAACGGCTCGATGGAACTGGTGCGCAACCGTTCCACGTCCGTCTCATGCAAAATCCTCCGGAGCAACTCCTCAAATTCCACACGCGGCGAAAGATCCCGTCCGTAAGTGCCCAGATTGATCCCGCTGAGCACAATTTCCCGGTATCCCGCCGCTGCGAGCTGCCGTATTTCGTGAACGACTTTCTCCGGCGGCAAGCTGCGGCTTTTCCCCCGCACAAACGGAATCACGCAAAACGAGCAGCGCGAGTTGCACCCGTCTTGAATCTTCAGCGTCGGCCGCGTGTGATTTCCCTCTCCGCCGAAGACCGGCGTCGAATGCAGCGTGTTCTGTTCGAAAATGTCGCCAGTCAAAATCTTCGCGGGAAATTGAGAAAGCACACCCTGCGCCGGGAGGAGAGCGGTAAGTGGAAACATGCCGTTCGAAAACGATGGAGACGGTTTTGAAGAAAGCTCCTCAACAAGCTCAGGGATCTGCGGCTTGTGAGAATTCCCGACAACCCACGCCACTCCGGCAAGCCCGCTCAATTCCTCCGGAGCGCGTTGGGCATAGCAGCCGGTGGCAATGACGCGGACGTGAGAATTTGCGGCATGCAGCTTTCGAATCGCGTCACGCGCCTGAGCATCAGCCGCAGCTGTCACCGTGCAAGTATTCACGACCACAATATCGGCCGTGGCCGCTTCGGAAGCGCGCGTGCATCCGCGTTCAAGCAACTGCCGCTCGAGGGCCGCCCCGTCGGCTTGCGTGGCGCGGCAACCGAATTGTTCAATATAAAAGGTCGTCATTCAAACCTGCACGGAATGCACCAGCCAGCTAACCTCACAAGGATATCGGCTTTGCTCCGTCGCGAAAAGTCAAACAATAACGGAAACGCAACTCCACCAGGGACTCGCCTTTACTCGCCCGATGTTCTACCGCTACAATCTCAAGACGTCCGTGGCCCATCAACGGAACACTCCGACCGCGCTGAACAACCCAAAGGTCTCCATCGTCATTCCTGTTTACAACGAAAAATCGACGATTGATGAGATTCTTCGCCGCGTCCTGGATACGGGCATCCGCATGGAAGTGATCATCGTCGACGATTGCTCCACCGATGGAACACGCCAAATTCTTGAAAATATGGCCGCGCGCCAAGCCAATGGCGAGAGCACGGCCCCACCGCAAGACGGCGGCGACCAGATCGCGCTCCAGGATTTGCGTTTTTTCTTTCAGGCTCCCAACCAGGGCAAGGGCGCCGCGCTCCGCCGCGGTTTTGCGCAAGCCACCGGTGAAATTGTTCTGGTGCAGGACGCCGACCTTGAATACGACCCGCGCGATTACCCGGTACTACTCGGACCGATCATCGACGGCCGCGCGGACGTCGTCTATGGCTCGCGGTTTCTTAGCGGCCCGCAGCGCGTCCATTATTTCTGGCACTACGTGGCCAACCGCATGCTCACCTTGCTGTCCGATATCTTCACCAATCTGAAGCTCACGGACATGGAGACGTGCTACAAGGTCTTCCGGAGGGAAGTTTTGACGGGCATCGAACTGAAATCCAACCGCTTTGGCTTCGAACCGGAGATCACCGCAAAAATCGCCAAGCACAACTGGCGAATCTACGAAGTGCCCATTACCTACGCGGGCCGCACCTACGAGGAAGGCAAGAAAATTACCTGGAAAGACGGCATTCAGGCGTTGTGGTGCATCATCCGCTATAAATTCGGAAACTAAGCCGAAGCTGTGACGTCATCCGCATAGCCGAGCGGGTGTTTTTGTTTCCATTCCCACGCCGACTGAATAATTTCCTCCAGCGAAGAGTGCGACGCTTCCCAGCCGAGCGTGCGTTTCAGTTTCTCGCTGCTGGCCACCAGCACGGCGGGGTCGCCCGGGCGCCTCGGCCCGAGTTTGCGCGGGATTTTGCGGCCCGTGATGCGTTCCGCCGTATCAATCACTTCCAGAATGGAAAATCCCCGGCTATTCCCGACGTTGAAAGCTTCCCCGGAGACCCGATCGATCTCTTCCAGCGCCCGAACATGCGCATCCGCGATGTCTAGTATGTGAATATAATCGCGAACGCAGGTTCCGTCCGGTGTTGGATAGTCCGTGCCGAATACGTCCACATACGGCAATCCACCCGCAGCCGCGTCCAGCACGCGCGGAATCAAATGCGTCTCCACGCGATGATGTTCACCGCGTTCCTTCGAGGCCCCCGCGGCGTTGAAATAGCGAAGGCACGCATAGCTTAGGCCCGTATAGGCTTTGTAGTCCGCCAGAATCTGCTCGAAGACAAGTTTGGATTTTCCATAAGGATTGATGGGCGCCTTACGATGATCTTCAGGGATGGGAACGGTCTCCGGCTCGCCATACGTTGCCGCCGTGGATGAAAAGATAAATTTCCGCACTCCGTGGCGCGTTACGGCATCCAGGAGATTGACCCCGCCGGCGACATTGGTCGCGTAGAAAATGCTTGGCTCTCGTACCGACTTGGCGACCAGCGCCTCCGCAGCAAAGTGCATCACCGCATCGATTTTTTGCTGAGAGAAGACGCTTTCAATCTCCGAGCGGTTTCCCAGATCGGCCTTGCACAAAATCGCGCCCGGCGGCACGGCAGCGCGATGTCCCTCCAGAAAGCTGTCCAGCGCGATCACTTTCAAGCCCCGCGCGAGCAAAACCTCCGAACAAATGCTACCGATGTATCCGGCAGCGCCGGTAACAAGAATGTTCACTTGTTTGAGCTCCCAGTTTGAAGGAACAAAAAATGGACTCAGTCCTCAAACTATCAGCATACATCAGGATGATGAGCGGCAGGATGGAGAAGCTGTCGAGCGCAAAACTGATGGGGATTATGCCTGCGACAATCGCCGCTGAAAGGTCAGCAGAATCAGGTCCGCGCGGCGGCGCACGCCAAACTTGTTCAGCAAGTTCGATACGTGGAATTTCACCGTGCGCTCAGCAATGTTGAGCTTACTGGCAATCTCTTTGTTAGAAAGATTTTCCAGCAGTGAATCCAGCACTTCCTGTTCGCGGCGGCTCAGATTCGTTACGGAATCCGTTTTCAGCCGGCGGCCCTGCCCGGTCAGGATGGAATCCACGAATCCGGAGAGAAGCTGCCGCGGCACCCAGAATCCGCCGTTGGCAACCAGCGGGAGCGCGCGGATCAGTTGCTCACGGGCTTCCACGTAAGTCAGCAAGCCTTTCACGCCAAGCCGCAAAAGCGAAAAACTGTTGGCTTCGTTGTGCTGTTCGCCCACGACAATCAGCCTGGCATCCGTAAAGCGTTCGAGAATATTCGCCAGCAGCGCGCCCGTGGCGGGCTTCGCCGCATGCGCATCGATAACGTAAACCTGCGCTTTGGGCGGTTCAAGGTTCCGCAAATCCGGGGCCAGCGTGGATTCGAGCTGCTTGGTCACGACCTTGAACTGCGCCTTGGCCAGAATGCGCTCGAACTCGCTCAGCACCAGAGGGTGCGGCGAGAGGATGCAGACCGTCAGTTTCGAGGAAGCTCGTTTCGTAGTCACTGTCTGCCAGACTAGAGAAAACTGGCCAAAGGGGCAAGTCCCTTTGGCGGGTTTGTTCACGAATTGTTACTGACACCTACGACGCATTTTCCCCGGGGTACGATCTTCAAAAGTATCTCAACGATACGCTTGGCCGCGTGGCCATCCCACAGCGGCGGGATTCGGCCTGCCTTGCCCTTCCGAGCGAGCGCATCCCTGGCCGCGGCGACGATTCTAGCAGGATTTGTCCCCACAAGCAGGTTTGTCCCTTCGGAAATCGTTACCGGACGCTCCGTGTTCTCGCGTAACGTCAGACAAGGGACTCCGAGTGCCGTTGTTTCCTCCTGAATCCCTCCCGAATCCGTCAGCACTAGCGTGGCCTTACTCAGAAGGCAGAGAAAATCCAAGTAGCCCACCGGCGAAATGAGTTTCAGTTGCGAGTGAGGCTTGATGCCGCCCTGCGTCAATCGCTGCTGCGTCCGCGGGTGCACTGGAAAGATAACCGGCATCTCCGCCGCGATGGAATCGATTGCCCCGAGTAGCTGGCTGAGCTTTTCCATGGAATCGACATTCGAAGGACGATGCAGCGTCAGGACCCCGAAACGCCGCCAGCCGCTCCCGTTCTTCAATCCCAATTCATCTCCGATTCCCGATTGCTGCGCCACAGGCAGGAAGTGGTGCAACGAATCGATCATGACATTTCCGACCAGGAAAATACTCTCCCTCGGGCGTCCTTCTTTCAAGAGGTGCCCAATGGCATCCTTTTCCGTAACGAATAGATAGTCCGCAATCGCGTCGGTCAGGACGCGGTTGATCTCCTCCGGCATGGTGCGGTCTAAGCTGCGAAGTCCCGCTTCCACATGGGCCACGCGAATGCCAAGCTTTACGGCCGCAAGCGACACGGCAATCGTCGAATTGACATCGCCAACAACTACCACCAGGTCCGGCTTGCGCTCGAGGAGCACAGTCTCGACGCGCTTCAATATCTCCGCCGTTTGTGCTGCGTGCGAGCCGGAACCTACTTCCAGATTCACGTGCGGCGAAGGAATCCCCATCTGGCGAAAGAAAATGTCAGAAAGTTTTTCGTCATAATGCTGTCCGGTGTGCACGAGGATGGCTTCAATCTCCGGATGGCGCTGCATTTCGTACATCAAGGGAGCAATTTTCGGAAGGTTGGGGCGCGCTCCGACGACATTCAGGATTTTCAGGCGCGGGCTCATGGAGCCTTCGGTTCTGGCATCAGAAGGGAGTATGGCATCCGATAGCTAGGATTCTCGGTTCAACGGACACCCCATTCGCGCCCAAAAGAGTACTAATTCAAAGCGTGGAAGTAGGTATCCACCGGGAAACCCGGGTAATATAGAGAGGTGCGGAACTGCAAGATTTCTTTAGTAGTTGCACCACTTTGCCCGGAGAAACGGCTAGGGAGTCAAGACCTTCCAGAGAATGCGTAACCTGAATGATTCGGCCAAAGCGCTGCGAGCGTTGCTCTCGCAGCGCATCCTCGTGCTTGATGGCGCGATGGGCACCATGCTGCAGCAGCGCAACCTGACGGCGGAGGATTTTGGCGGCCCCGCGCTCGAAGGCTGCAACGAAAACCTGGTGCGTACGCGCCCCGACGTCGTACTCGACATTCACCGAAAATACTTCGAGGCCGGCTCGGACCTCGTTGAAACGAACAGTTTCGGCGGGGCTCCCATCGTCCTGGCCGAGTACGGGCTCGCCGCTGATGCCCATCTTCTGAACAAACGATCCGCCGAGTTGGCGCGGCAAGCCGCGGATGAATTCAACACGACTGCGAAACCGCGGTTTGTTGCCGGTTCCATCGGGCCAACAACGAAAGCGATTACCGTTACCGGCGGCGTCACCTTCGCCGAGCTTCGCGAAGCCTATTACACGCAGGCCAGCGCGCTCGTCGAAGGCGGCGCCGATCTCCTGCTCGTCGAGACTTGCCAGGATACCCGGAACATCAAAGCTGCCATCCTCGCGATTCACAGACTTTCAAAAGAAATCGCCAGCGAAGTGCCGTTCATTATCTCTGTCACCATCGAAGCCATGGGTTCGATGCTCGCTGGCCAATCCATCGAAGCCATGTGGGCTTCGCTGCGCTTCGCCAAGCCCCTGGCCTTTGGCATGAACTGTGCCACCGGTCCCGAGTTCATGACCGATCACATTCGCACTTTGAACCAGCTCTCCGGCGAATTCATCTCCTGCTATCCGAATGCCGGATTGCCGGATGAGGAAGGCAAGTATCTGGAGACTCCCACAACGCTGGCGGCCCAGCTTGAGAAATTTGTGAATCACGGCTGGCTGAACATCGTCGGCGGGTGCTGTGGCACGACGGAAAAGCACATTCGCGCGATCACCCAGATGGTCGAAGGCAAAGCGCCGCGGCAGCGCCCGGCCGAGGCCCACCGTGCGATTTACTCGGGTATCGAGACGATTGAGGCGGAAGAAAGCACGCGGCCCTTGCTGGTCGGCGAACGCACCAACGTGATTGGTTCCCGGTTGTTCAAAAATCTCGTTGCGGAAGAAAAATGGGAAGAAGCCAGCGAGATTGCGCGGCGGCAGGTCCGCGGCGGCGCCCACATCGTGGACGTCTGCCTGCAAAGTACCGAGCGCGATGAGAAAAAAGACATTCCCTTCTTTTACGAGAAGCTGATTCGCAAGGTGAAAACGCCGGTGATGATCGATACCACCGATCCCACGGCCATTGAACTTGCTCTCACGTACTGCCAGGGCAAGTCCATCATTAATTCCATCAATCTCGAGGATGGCGAAGAAAAACTCGAACGCGTCGTTCCCATCGCCCACGAGTTTGGGGCTGCCGTCATCGTCGGCTGCATTGACGAAGACCCCAAGCAAGCCCAGGCCTTCACGCGCGAGCGCAAAGTGGCCATCGCCCAACGTTCGTACAAATTACTCACGGAGAAATACGGGCTCGCGCCGGAAGATATCATTTTCGATCCATTGGTTTTTCCCTGCGCTACCGGAGATGAGAACTATATCGGAGGCGCCGTCGAGACCATCGAGGGCATTCGCCTGATCAAGCAGGCTCTCCCGGATGTTCGCACCATCCTCGGCATTTCCAATATTTCGTTCGGATTGCCGGCAGGCGCGCGCGAGGTCATCAATTCGATTTTCCTCTATTACTGCACCAAAGCCTGCCTAGACCTCGCGATAGTGAATGCGGAGAAGCTCGAGCGCTTTGCCTCGATCCCTACCCATGAACGTGAACTCGCGGAAAACCTTCTTTTTTCGCACCCGCCGAAAGAAGTTCCCGCCGGCCATTCGCTTTCCGGGCTCTTGCACGAAGTCCCTGCGGACTGGCGCAAACAAAATAAAGAGCAACGCGCCGCCGTCAACCAATTCCATATCGCCGCCATCACGGAGCATTTCCGCACTGCGAAGAAAAAGGAGAAGGCTCTCGCGGCAGACCTGCCGCTGGACGAACGCCTGGCGAATTACATCATTGAAGGCACCCGCGACGGCCTGGTCGCCGATTTGGACAAAAAACGCCACGACGGTACAGCGCCGCTCGATATCGTAAACGGCCCGCTGATGGCCGGCATGGCCGAAGTTGGCAGGCTCTTCAACGCCAACGAACTGATCGTCGCGGAAGTGTTGCAGTCCGCCGAAGCCATGAAGGCGGCCGTAAATCACCTCGAGCAATTCATGGAAAAGGCGGACACCGCCAAGCGCGGCAAAGTCGTTCTCGCCACCGTAAAGGGCGACGTCCACGACATCGGCAAAAACCTCGTTGAAATCATTTTGAAGAATAACGGCTACGACGTCGTGAACCTCGGCATTAAAGTGCCGCCCGAGGAACTGATCAAGGCCTATCAGTTGCACAAACCCGACGCGATCGGCTTGTCCGGCCTGCTGGTGAAAAGCGCGCAGCAAATGGTGATTACCGCCGGGGACCTGAAGGCCGCGGGAATCGAGATTCCGTTGCTCGTCGGGGGTGCCGCGCTTTCCGCAAAATTTACGCAGACAAAAATCGCCCCCAGCTACAGCAAAGCCGTGTGCTACGCGAAAGACGCCATGACCGGTTTGCGTTTGATGAACGAGTTGATGGATCCGGCCACGCGCGAGACCGTGGTGCGCGAGCACACCACTACCGGTAACGGCTTCGACGTAACGACCGCGGTGAAAGTGGCGGAGATTCCCAAGATCGCGCGTTCTCCGCGCGTTCGAACGGACCTGCCCATCCCAGCCGTGAACTATCTCGATCGCAAAGTCCGCCTGGTGCCCGACTTGCGCGACCTCTGGACCTACATCAATCCCTTCATGCTCTACGGCCGGCACATGGGCTTTCGTGGCGATTTCGAAAAACGTTTTGCGGACCGCGATACGCAGGCCGTCGAACTCTTCGAGAAGATGGAAGAAGTAAAAAAAGAAGCAGCCGGATTCATGAAAGTCCGCGCTGTCTGGCAGTTTTTCGAATCCGAAGCAGCGGCTAATTCTCTCCATCTTTTTTTGCCTGGCGCGAAAGAACCGCTCCACACCTTTAGCTTTCCGCGCCAGCGCCAGGGAGATTTTCTCTGCCTGAGCGATTATGTCTTGCCGCCGCAGAACTCGCAGCGTGACCACCTTGCTTTATTTGTGGTCTCCGCCGGTGAGGGCATTCGCGCGCGCGCGGAGAAGGCCAAGAACGAAGGCTATTATTTCATGAGCCACGGTTTGCAGGCTCTGGCCATCGAAACGGCAGAGGCCTGCGCGGAATGGCTGCATCGTCGCATCCGCGAGGATTGGGGCTTCCCCGATCCCCCGGAATTGACCATGGCCCAGCGCTTTACCTCGCGCTACCGGGGCAAGCGCTACAGCTTCGGTTATCCCGCGTGCCCCAATCTGGATGACCAGTCCGGAATCTGGAAGCTCCTCAAGCCGGAAGACATCGGCGTGCAGCTCACCGAGGGCTTCATGATGGACCCGGAAGCCAGCGTGAGCGCGCTCGTCTTTCAACATCCCGATTGCACTTATTTCGGTGTCGGCGATGAACCGGCGGGTTAGCTCCTTTCGGCACCGTGCATTCGAACGGCAGCCGCTGAAAAACAAATGATCTTGCCCATTAGGAAAAAATGATTTCGCCAACGAAAAAAAGTTTGCGCTGGCTCTCGCTCCTGGGATTCTTTTTGCTCGCGACTTCCGCGGCCCGCGCCCAGCGCGTTCGCGGTGAATTGCGGCTCGAAGTCCGCGACCCGCAGGGCGCCGCCCTTTCTCCCGCCGTTGAACTGATTAGCGATGCGAATCAACTCCGCCGCTCCTTTCAAGTAAATCCTGACGGCCGCTACGTTGCACAGGATCTGCCTTTCGGCGTTTACAGACTCACCCTCAATTCGAAAGGTTTTGCCCCATGGACCGATCTCGTCGAAATCCGATCGGAAGTGCCGGTGCGATTATCCGTAACACTGGGTGTCGCCCCCGTCACCACGCGCGTGGAAGTCACCGATTCCGCAACGCTGGTCGATCCGTATCGTACCGGAACGCAATTCTCGATTGGGCCGCAAACGCTTCATGAAACCACCGTCGCCCAGCCGGGCCGCGGGCTCTCCGATCTTGTGAATGAACTTCCAGGGTGGGTGTATGAATCGAATGGTGTGCTCCATCCGCGCGGCTCGGAATACGACGTCCAGTATGTAGTCGATGGATTGCCACTCACGCAAAACCGTTCGCCGGCTTTCGCGCCTTCTTTCGATGCCTCGGACGTGGAAGCAATGCGCGTGCTCACCGCGAATTATCCGGCCGAATATGGACGCAAGCTCGGCGGCATCGTCGAAGTCACGACCGAAAAAGATGTGCCCTCAGGCTTGCACGGCCGGTTCAATGCGGGCGGCGGAAGTTTTTCAACCGTGGAAGGCTCCGCGGGAATTTCGTATGTCTGGATGAAGAACCGTTTCTCGGTTAGCGGAGATGGATTTCATACGGACCGTTACCTCGATCCTCCGGTGCTTCAAAATTTCACGAATCGGGGAAATGCGGCCGGCTTTTCTTCTTCATACGAGCGCGACTTTTCAGAGCGCGACCGCTTGCGCGTGACGGTCACGCATCGCGTCGTGCGCTTCGAAGTCCCCAACTATCTCGTTCAGCAAAGCGCCGGACAGCGGCAGGACATCGTTGATAGCGAAACCGGCGGACAGATTTCTTTCCAGCACACCATTTCTTCCAATCTGTTCCTTTCTTTCTCCGGAAATTTTCGCGATGCCAGTGCCTCGCTTTCTTCCAATCCGCTGGCCACTCCCATCATCGTCTCGCAGGCTCGTGGCTACCGCGAAGGGTACGTTCGCAGCGACCTCGCCGGGCACCATGGTCATCACGATTGGAAAATCGGCGTGGACACTCTCTTCA